>Ga0306869_1000180_pt1 | contig 35702 bp, 5 predicted proteins | sample AntRauTorckE6833_FD_190421 | JGI IMG/M metagenome (GOLD analysis project Ga0306869, IMG submission 190421) | Saline lake microbial communities from Rauer Islands, Antarctica - Metagenome Torckler E6 #833 (v2) (version 2) | ecosystem: Environmental > Aquatic > Non-marine Saline and Alkaline >... | reverse complement strand
ATGATTATTCATTCGAAGGCATCTTTGATGGAAATGGTGCAAATTTTAATATTACCGTTAACAATCCGACCTTACATTACCAAGGTCTTTTTGGCTATATAACGAACAAAAACGCAGTGATTAAAAACTTGTCAGTTTCAGGAGAAATTAAAGGGAACTCATATGTTGGTTCTGTGGTTGGTTATTTAAGAAATGGAACCGTGAGAGATGTTTACAATCAAGCTAGAGTCATTGGATCATCAAGTCACGTTGGTGGTATAGTTGGCTATGTTTATGGTAAAGATGGATACGCAACTGTCACAAACACATATAACCAAGGTGAAATAACAGGGGCATCCTATGTTGGTGGAATTGTAGGAACGACTTATGAGTATAGTTCATATAACTATTCAACAATTTCTTATTCTTATAGTGCTGGACAAGTCTCTGCATCGAGTGGTAGTGCAGTTGGTGGTGTGATTGGTTCTTATTCAAGTCGTGCTAATAAAAGAATTAATCTGTATTATGATATTACAGAGATTGTTAATTATGCAAAACCAGCCAGTACTAAACCTTCTACAGATCCAGTAACGGCAGATAATATATTTGGTTTAACAAGTGGGCAGTTAATCAGCGATTATATGGCACCACGATTAAGTGCAGGTTGGGTATTAAAAGAAAAAGCAGATGGCTTTGGGTATTATCCACAATTAAGTGCTTTTACAAGTGACGATTTAGCAGCTGTAAAAGCTAGGTCACTTGAATCGATAAAAATTTATATTGGTGATGGATTAGGAACAGAAGATTTACCATTCTTAATTCGTACCATTGATGATTTAGAAGCAATTAAAACAAAGTTAGAAGCAGGAAATACTCTTGAAGGATTCTTCTTCAAAGTTGATGATGGTATTGAAAGTTTTGATTTAGGAAACTTTTCTCCTATCGGGACTAGTTCAAAACCATTCTATGGATCATTTGATGGAAATGATGCAGTCTTCAATCTAGCCATTGATAGGACCGATAATTATCAAGGTTTATTTGGTTATTTCGCATTAGGGACTATTAAAAATTTATCAGTTACTGGTTCTATAAAAGGTGGATCTTATACAGGAGGTATAGTTGGATATCAAGCATCTGGTGTGATAGAGAATGTCTATAACTTAGCCAATATCAATGGTGTATCATATGTTGGTGGTATTGCAGGTTATATGTATACTGGAGATATTAGACAAGTATATAATGATGGAAATGTAAGAGCTTCAAGTTCTCATGCAGGAGGTATTGCAGGATATATCCATGGACGATATGGTCGTTTGGTCATTACTAACACCTATAACCAAGGAGAAATTATAGCCAATTCAAATGCTGGCGGACTCGTTGGTTATGTTTATAATTATTCATCATACAAATATTCAACAATTTCATATAGCTATAGTGCAGGTTTAGTTTCTGCAAATACGAATGCTGGTGGTGTGATTGGATCATATGCATCCAATGCCAATACAAGAACACATATATATTATGATATGTCTGTTATCGCTATGTATGATCAACCATTAAATTTAAAACCAGCTTATATTACTGATGTTTACGGATTGGATACTGGTGGACTTATTCAATATATTGCTCCAGTCAGTAATTTTGATGAAAACATTTGGGATTTTAAAGCAAAAACAGATGACTATGGATATTATCCACAATTAAAAGTGTTTTCAGAACATAGCATATCAAGAATAGCAAGTGCCTCTATAAATTCTGTAACAATAAATATTAGTGGTGGTATGGGAACAGAAACCTTCCCATTCTTGATTAAGACACCTCAAGATATGTTTGAATTATCAAGAAAAGTAAGTGAAGGTAATAAATATACAGGATACTATTTTAAAGTTGATGATGGCATCGATGAATTAATCTTAAATGATTTCACACCGATTGGTGTGAATAATGATTATTCATTCGAAGGCATCTTTGATGGAAATGGTGCAAATTTTAATATTACCGTTAACAATCCGACCTTACATTACCAAGGTCTTTTTGGCTATATAACGAACAAAAACGCAGTGATTAAAAATTTGTCAGTTTCAGGTGAAATCAAAGGGAACTCATATGTTGGTTCTGTGGTTGGTTATTTAAGAAATGGAACCGTGAGAGATGTTTACAATGAAGCTAGAGTCATTGGATCATCAAGTCACGTTGGCGGTATTGTTGGCTATGTTTATGGTAGAGATGGTTATGCATTGGTTAGCAATACTTATAATGTTGGTGAGATCACTGGTGCTTCATATGTGGGTGGAATTGTAGGAACGACATATGAGTATAGTTCATATAACTATTCAACAATTTCTTATTCTTATAGTGCTGGACAAGTCTCTGCATCGAGTGGTAGTGCAGTTGGTGGTGTGATTGGTTCTTATTCAAGTCGAGCAAACAGAAGAATCAATTTGTATTATGATATTACAGAGATTGTTAATTATGCAAAACCAGCCAGTACTAAACCTTCTACAGATCCAGTAACGGCAGATAATATATTTGGTTTAACAAGTGGACAATTAATCAGTGACTATATGACTACTAGATTAACAAGTGGTTGGGTATTAAAAGAAAAAGCAGATGGCTTTGGTTATTATCCACAATTAAGTGTTTTTACAAGTGATGATTTAGCAGCTGTAAAAGCTAGGTCACTTGAATCAGTTAAAATATTTATTGGTGATGGATTAGGAACAGAAGATTTACCATTCTTAATTCGTACCATTGATGATTTAGAAGCAATTAAAACAAAGTTAGAAGCAGGAAATACTTTTGAAGGATTCTTCTTCAAAGTTGATGATGGTATTGAAAGTTTTGATTTAGGGAACTTTTCTCCTATCGGGACAAGTTCAAAACCATTCTATGGATCATTTGATGGAAATGACACAGTCTTCAATCTAGCTATTGATAGGACCGACAATTATCAAGGTTTATTTGGTTATTTTGCATTAGGGACTATTAAAAACTTATCAGTTACAGGTTCTATAAAAGGTGGTTCTTATACAGGTGGTATAGTTGGATATCAAGCATCTGGTGTGATAGAGAATGTCTATAACTTAGCCAATATCAATGGTGTATCATATGTTGGTGGTATTTCTGGATATACATACACCGGTGATATTAGACAAGCATTTAACACAGGAGATGTCACAGCTTCAGGTTCTCATGCAGGAGGTATTGCAGGATATATTCATGGACGATATGGTCGTTTGGTCATTACTAATACCTATAACCGTGGAGAAATTTTAGCCAATTCAAATGCTGGTGGACTAGTCGGTTATGTTTACAATTATTCATCATACAAATATTCAACAATTTCATATTCTTATTCTGCAGGTTTAGTTTCTGCAAATACGAATGCTGGTGGTGTAATTGGCTCTTATGCAGCCAATGCCAATACTAGAACACACATATATTATGATGTTTCTGTATTAGTGTCTTATGAACAACCTAGAACTTATAAACCTTCCACAACAATTGGAGGTTATGGTATATCAAAAACTGATATGTTAGAAGATGGTATGGCAGATCGTGGTTTTAGTTCAATTGTATGGGAGTTTAGACCAATTGAAGGTAATTATGCATATTATCCTCAATTAAAAGTATTCTCTGAATCTCCTGTAGAAAGAATTTCTAATCAATCTATTCTTTCTGTTAGAACCAATCCTTTCTTAGGCGATGGTACTTTAGCCAGTCCATTCCTAATCAGAACACCACAAGATATGATTAACTTAGCCAAATCTATTTCAGATGAATATGATGCTTTAGGTGTTTATTACTTGGTTGAAGAAGGTGTAAACTACTTCGAATTAACAGATACTGGTTTTGTATCAATTGGTTCATTAGGCACACCTTTTAAAGGGTGTTTTAATGGAAATTACGCAACATTTAATGTTGATATTACCGGAGGAGATTATCAAGGTTTATTTGGCTATATAAGTCAAGAAGCAATAATAAAACGTTTTGGTGTATCTGGTTCTATCATTGGAAATAATTATGTGGGATCTATTGCTGGATATTCAAAAGGACAAATATCTGAAGTATACTCAACAGCGACTGTTTCTGCCAATGATTATGTTGGTGGTTTAATCGGATATTCAACAGGAAGTCTTGAGTATGCATATCATACAAGTGATGTTTCAGGTAATGCAAATGTAGGTGGTTTGGTCGGTTATAATACAGGTAGTATTCAAGAGGTTTATGTTGGTGCTCGGGTAACCGGTAAAAGTCAAGTTGGCGCCATTGTCGGATTTGAGTCAGGCACAACAAATCTTGGATATTATGATGAAACCATCATTTCTTATCATGAACATCCTGAAAGTGAAAAACCAACAGGTGCTTTTGGTAATATTGTTGATAAGGCTCAAGTTAGAGGCTATGATAAAGAATATATGAAAGGCCTAAATATATTAGGTATAAATGAAAATCAATTACAGCTATCAACTGATGTTTGGCTAGAACAAGACACATCTGGTTTGTATGATTTTTATCCACAATTAAAGGTCTTTAGAAATCATTTAGATACCGATATACAATCCGCTTCACAAATGTCTGCGAGAACTATCCGTTTTGCTCATGGGACAGGAAGTAAAACCAATCCATACATTATTAGAGACGCTGAGGATATGAAGGCTATTTCTGATATTACAAAACAAGAAGATTTATACAATGTATATTTTAAAGTTGCTGATGGTATTGATGCAATTGATCTTACATCTGATGCTTTAGGTTATGAACCTATTGGAAGTTCAAGTTCACGTCCTTTTAGAGGTGGATTTGATGGAAATGGGACACATTTCATTATAAATTTAACCACTAGAAGTCATTTTAGAGGTTTATTTGGATATTTAAAAGAAGGGGCAGATATTCGTAATTTAGAAGTATCTGGTTTTGTTCATGGTTATAATTATGTAGGTGGTATTGTCGGTTATGGAGAGAATGCCATTATAGAAAATGTTCGTAATTACGCTGATATCACTGGATATGATTATGTAGGCGGTATTGCTGGTGTACTAAAGAATACAAGTGTCAGATATGCAATGAACCAGGGTGTGGTTATTGGAGACCGTTATTATATCGGTGGAATCATTGGTCATTCTACAGATGTTGACTTAAATCAAGCTTATAACTTCGGAAATATCTCTGGTAATGCACATATTGGTGGTATCATTGGTCGTTCAGAACCAAACACAGTCATCACAAATGCATACAACCGCGCAAGTGTTATTGGTACAGGTAATTATGTTGGTGGTATTACAGGTTATTTAAATGGATCAACCCTAGACCAATCTTATAGTGCAGGAATTGTAAGAGGAAACGATGAAGCATTTGTTGGTGGACTTGTTGGACGTGTAAACGGCATTACTTTTGAAGCCAATTCATATTATGACGGAAGTATTATTGAAGCTGATGATAAATCGACTCTAGCAAAACCAACTAGAGCCATTGGTAATAAATTAAACTATGATTTGGTTAAAGGTGTCAGCAAAACCCTATTAACGGGTCAGTCAAAATTATCGTTAGATGAGAATATTTGGACATTTATAAACAATAGTGGTGTCGATGCTTTTTATCCACAATTATCATATTATGCAAATTCAGATAATCAACGCATTAAAGATGAATCTAGATTATCAGTTAGATCTTATATCTTCGCAGGTGAGGGTATTGAAGATTCTCCATACATTATCGTTGATGAACAAGACATGGTCTTATTATCAACATTGGTGAATGAAGGTACATCATTCACAAACACATATTTTAGGGTTAGAAAAAACGCCAATGAATTAAACATGACTTTAACAGGCTTAAACTATACATCAATTGGAACAAGTTCTAATCCATTTGATGGTCATTTTAATGGTTCTGGGACGAATTTCTTAATGGGTATGGATAATACTCAAAGTGAAATTGGTCTATTTGGTCATGTTTCTATCAATGGTTCAATTAGAAACTTAAGTGTTTCTGGATCAATTAAAGCCTCAAATTATGTTGGGGCCATCGTGGGATATAATGAGGGAACTATTTCTGAAGTTTATTCTACCGCAAGTATTATAGGAAATGATTATATTGGTGGACTTGTTGGATACAATACAGGTACCATTCAAAATGTCTACATGATTGGTCTAGTTCAAGCCAACCAATATGTCGGTGGTTTAATTGGTTATAATGAGGGTAATTTACTAAATGCTTATGCAGTATCTGAAACTTATGGACAATCTCATATAGGGGGACTAGTTGGTTTTGAAACAGAAGGTGGTTATACATCATTCGCTTACTATAATGAAAGTATAGTAGATATTTATGATTTAACTGGTTATAACAAACCTATTCAAGCTATATCAAATAAAGAAGATTCAGAATTAATCTATGGTGAAGTTATTGAAAATATGGCATCTGGACAATTAGGATCTGGCACCAATCAAATGTACTTTGATGATTTATCTTATTGGACACCTGAAGATCCATATGGATTCAATTTATTCTATCCGCAGTTAAGTGTCTTTTCACAAAGTGAAAACGAAGTGATAAGACAAGCCTCATTAGATTCTGTGAAAATAGATCGTTTTACAGAAGGGGATGGGTCAATTGATAACCCATATGTTATTAGAACAGCTTCAGATATGAAAGGTGTGTCAGACTTAATCCTAGCTAAAGATACTTTAAAAGGAACATATTTTATTGTTGCTGATGATGTGAAAGAAATAGATTTAACAGATCCTGGATTAAACTATATTTCGATTGGAAATGCTTCTTATAAATTTGAAGGCCATTTTGATGGAAACGGAACAAGATTTATATTAAATGTATCAGCCAATGCGTATTACCAAGGTTTGTTTGGTTATATTGGAGCAGAAGGTGTAGTGAAAAATGTATCTGTTCAAGGCTCAGTTTATGCATCTCGCTTTGCCGGTGGTATTGCAGGTCGTAATGAGGGACTCATTTTCAATTCTTATAACTTAGCAGATATTACTGCTAATGACTATTATGCAGGTGGAATTACTGGTTATAACTCTGGTGTCATTGAATACACTTATAATGCTGGTCATATTGTTGTTAATCGATATCGATACGCAGGTGGTATAGCGGGTTATATGTCAAGAAATGCAATAATCCAATATTCTTATAATGTTGGACAAGTTGATGTTGATGATTATTATGCTGGTGGTATTGTTGGTTATAATGATGGTAATGTCTTAGAAACATATAACACTGGTATCATTACTGGTGGACATGCTGGGGCCATTGTTGGGACCAATACCTCATATGCTTCAACCAATAATTCTTATTATGATAAAACAGTATTCATCTTTAGTGAATTTGATCGTACAGCGACAAGAGGCGTTGGTAACCAAGAAGATAATGAACTTGTCTTCGGTGTCAATACATCTCAATTTACTGGTGATGATTTATATGATGTATCTTTAAATTATGATCATTTTATCTTAAAACAAAATATAGGTTATGATGCCTTTTATCCACAATTAAAAGTCTTTAGTCAAAGTGATGTTGACCAAATAAAAGATGATTCTTTAATGTCTGTTTCAACAAAACTATTCAACGGTGAAGGAACTGTTGATTCACCATTCCTATTGATTGATCGCTTTGATGTTAAAGCATTATCTGTTTTAACATTACAAGGTGTTAATACTGAAGGCATATATTATCAAGTATATGAAACAGAAGCATCATTTGATATCGCTGATTCAAATCTTTATTTTACACCAATAGGAACTCAAGAATATCCATTTGCTGGTCATTTCTTAGGAAATGGGTCAGAGATGATTCTTGATATAAATAGTACGAGTGATTACCAAGGGATGTTTGGTGTTACTTCTCCAACAGCTTCAATTAAAAACCTTTACTTAACTGGTAGTGTTAAGGGTAATGATTTTGTTGGTTCTTTGGTTGGAGAAAACAATGGCTTGATTGAAAATGTAATCTCTTATACAAATGTTACAGCCAATGATTATGTTGGTGGTCTTACAGGTTTAAATAATGGTAGCATTCGTTTATCTGCCCATAAGGCAAATGTCAATGGACATGATCAAGTGGGTGGACTTGCAGGTACTAATGAAGGACTTATTGAACAAAGTTACCATCAAGGAAACGTTTCTTCAACAGGACAGATGACTGGTGGTATTGCTGGATATAATAGTAGTACAGGTGAGATTTTATCAACATTTAATCATGGTGATTTAGAATCAGATTATATTTATACAGGAGGACTTGTAGGATATAATGCTGGTCTTATCGATATGGCTTATCATGTTGGTGATATCAAATCAGAGGCAAGTCATGCATCTGGGATTGCAGCTTATAATGAGGGTGTTATTCGTGATGTGTTCTCTGCTGGAGAAATATATGGTAAAGGCAATGTTTCAGGACTTGTTGTTGAAAATACAGGTACATTAGAAAATGCTTATTACGATTTAACTAAAATAGAAGAAAGTCAATTTTTAGCAGGATATGACAAACCATTAACTGCTATACATGCTATAAGTGACACTTCAAGAGTTAAAGGATTAACTCATGAAGAAATGACTGGTTTATATTCGATTGGAACCTATGAACATCAAATGTATTTTGGTATGGATGAATGGACAGAAAAAGCAGGTTTTGATTTTGTTACATATTATCCTGAAATGGTATCATTTATTAATTTAACCAATCAAGAAATGATAGATGATTCATTGGCTTCAATTACAAGCCGAAAAATTGAAGGCGAAGGAACACAAAGTAATCCATATATTATATATGATGTACAAGACATGCTTGTTTTAAAATCCTTTGTTGAAAATGAACATACTTTTGAAAACAAATACTTTGAAGTAGCAGAAGGGGTATCAACTCTTGATTTATCAAGTTTAGAAGAAGCTTATACACCAATAGGAACAACTCAATTTCATTTTAGCGGTATTTTTGATGGTAAAGGAGTCAACTTTGTATTAGACATTAACCAACCTTTAAGTGAGTATATGGGCTTGTTCCATACTTTAGGTTCTTCAGCAGTGATTAAAAACATGGAAGTTTCAGGTTCAATCATTGGTAAGTCATATGTGGGTAGTATCGCTGGTAGAAACATGGGTACAATCTTAAATGTGACCAATTATGCAAGCATTACTTCTGTTGATGGAAATGACATCGGTGGTATTGCTGGATTTAATGAAGGTAGTATTTCTGAAGCCATGAATAAAGGCCCAGTCACCATGAATGGTACTTATGCAGGTGGTATTACTGGTCAAAATACTGGTACCATTACTTATTCTTATAATAAAGCACCAATTACTGGTAATACCTCAATTGGTGGTATTGTGGGAAGAAACTTAGCAACAATCAAATATACATACAATAATGCGAATATCCAAGGAGATAATGTGATTGGTGGGATAGCTGGTGAGAATATCAGCCGTATTGATCACAGTTTTAACCATGGAGATATATTGGCATATGTTTCTGTGGCTGGTGGTATCGCTGGTAGCATGAATCAAGCAGGAACCACTGCAGAAATGATTATTGTTTATAATACTGGTCACGTTAGAAGTGCTACTCGCTTAGCGGGTGGACTTGTTGGTCATTTCGAAAGTGGAAAAATTCAAGATGGATATTCTGGTGGAACTGTAGAAGCGATGTCTGATTTTGGTGCTTTAGTGGGTCAACAACTTGGCGGAAGTATCTCTAGATCATACTACGATTTAAATGCCATAGAAAATTTTGAAAATGAACTATTAAAACCAGAAAAAGCCATTGGTAATCAAGCGGACACAGATACTGTAAAAGGCTTATATCGAGGTCAAATGGCAGGACAAAATTCTATTGGAACACACACAACCCAAATGAATTTCTATTATAAGAGTCATTTTATTACAACCGCATCTTATGACCAATGGTCATTCTATCCACAAATTAAAGTATTCACTGATTCAGATAATCCAGAAGTTGTTGAAGATTCATTAGAATCAGTACGTGGATTAACCTTTGTTATTGGGTCTGGTACTGAATTGGATCCATACATCATTGCCAATGAAAGTGATATGATTGCTCTAGCAGAAACAACCAATAGTGGCAATGATTATTCAGGTATTTATTTCAAAATTAAAGATGATGTAAAAATATTAGATTTTACCAATACAGATATTTATAAATACATTGCTATTGGAAATGCAGATCATCCTTTTAATGGTCATTTCAATGGTAATGGAACTCATGTTAAGTTATTAATCAATGAAAACCAAGATTATCAAGGCTTGTTTGGTTATGTTGATGTTTCTGGTTATGTCGGAAACATCTCTGTATCAGGTCTAGTACAAGGTAATCATTATGTTGGGGGTATTGCAGGTTATAATTTAGGTTTGATTGAGAATGTATACAACCAAGCTGACATACAAGGAAAAGACTATACAGGTGGTTTGGTCGGATATCATTCAGGTACCATTCAGAATGCTTACAATAGAGGCGAAGTTATCGGTCGAAATTATGTTGGTGGTATATCTGGTTATGCAGATTCTTATATCGAATACACTTACAATACTGGTGTTATTTATGGTTCAAGTGATGTTGGGGCATTGGTTGGTTTATTAAACCAAGAACTTGTAACCTATAGTTATTATGATTCAAGAGTATTAAGTGCTTATAGAAATTATGGGTCATTAATCAAACCTATATCAGCTGTTGGTAATTCATATAATAGTGAAACAGTCAAAGGCTTAGATAAAAACTTCTTAACGGGTACAAGTGTTTTTGGTACCGGTGATTTCTCTATGGATTTTACAGCTGTTAGTGATTTATGGACAACTACTTATAATATCGAAGATGAATCATATTATCCTCAATTAAAAATCTTCTCAAGATCTAGCTCTCAAGAAGTTAAAGATTTATCTAAAGCAAGTGCCAAAACAACCCTATACAAAATCAATTATGATTATAGGGGCGCAACAGAAGACAATGAGATTTTATATACATACGCTATGAATGGATATCATTACAGCACACCAGTTGGATTTAAATTTGGGTTTGAATTCACAGGCTGGCAATATCAAGATGACACATTTAATGTAAGTCCTTATACAAACAGCGAGGGTTTAAGTTTATATCCTTATGGACTTGAAGAAAACATTTTCTTGTTTGCTGAGTGGGAAGTTGCTGAACATGTTGTTAAGTTTGTTGATGGTAATGGTAATGTTATAGAAGAATTAATTGTCGTTCATGGTGATACAATTCTTGAAACCTCACTTATTCCAGAGAAAAATCCTAGTCGTACAAAGATATATTTCTTTGACACATGGAATTTTGATTTTTCAAGCAGAATATTAGAAAACACAAATATTACCGCTAACTATATGGAAAAGGATCGTTATTACAAAGTCACTTACTTAGATGGCGATGGAGAATTCTTTAAAGAAGTTCGTGTTGAATATGGTAATACAACTGAAGCGATAACAGATATACCTACAAAAACTTATGTTGGAGACATCGCATATAAGTTTACAAGTTGGAATTTTAACTTCTCAACAGAAATTACTGAATCTATCAGTATTCAATCAGAATTTACTGAAGTTGATCGTTATTATGAAGTTAAATTCTATGATGGCAATAACCAATTGATTGAGACACAAACGGTTGAGTATTTAGCGCATGCTATGATTCCAAACATTAAAGTCTCTAAAGATGATAGTGTTTCTCATACATATACATTTATTGGTTTTGAAGATACCTATAAATCTGTTCAAGCCAATGTTGATGTCTATCCGATTTTCGAAGAAGAGATAAGAACATATACTGTGACCTTTATGGATGGCAATAGTGAAATATTTGCGACACAAACGGTAAATTATGGAGAAAGCGCTGCTGAGCCAAGTGGCTTACCAAGAAAAAATTCACATGATGATACAGCTTATAAATTTACCGGTTGGAACTTAACTTATGATGCTGTTGAAAGTGATATGATTATTATTGCTGAATTTGTAGCGGTCGATCGTTTTTATACTGTAACATTCGTAGATGGTGATGGTTCACTTATGCACACTGAAACTGTTGAGTATTTAAACAGTGCAAGTGAGCCAGTAGATACACCTTCTAAAGATCAAACAGTCTCTCATATCTATGAATTCTTAGAATGGGATCAAGACTTCTCTATGGTCGAAAGCAATATGACTGTTTCGCCGATATTTAATGAGTCTTTAAGACCTTATACAGTCACTTTCTTAGATGGTAATGGTGATGTCTTTGAAACACAAAGTGTTCTTTATGGTAATGATGCTTTATTACCAGTAGATACACCGAGAAAAGCTGGGCATGATCAAGTAGGTTATAAGTTTACTTCTTGGAGTGATTATAAAAATATCACTGAAGATAGAATAGTTACCTCATCATTTACACCAGTAGACCGTTACTATATTGTGACATTTTATAGTCATGATGGTAACACTATCCTAAGTTCACAAAAAATAGAATATGGATATGGTGCAACATCACCTGTTGCTCCAGAACGCGTTCATCCAAATATTAATTATGAATATATATTCTTAGGTTGGGATAAGGATTTTGATTTCGTAGAGTCAAATTTAAATGTTTATGCCCAATATGAATCTAAATTAAAAACATATACAGTAACATTTATCAATGGTGATGAAACAACCACACAAATTGTTTCATATGGTCAAAATGCAACAGCACCTACACCATATAAAACAGGTAGTGACCAAGTCAGTTATCGTTTCATTGAATGGGATACAGTCTTTACATCGGTTACAGAAGATTTAACAGTAACAGCTATTTTTGAAGCAGAATACACTTATTATCTAGTTGAGTTCTATAATGGTGATGGTTCCTTAATGACCACCCAACAAGTCGTTCCTGGAGAAAACGCTATTTTACCGAGTGAATCACCAACGAAAGCCAAAACATTAGATTCAATATTTGTTTTCTCTAACTGGGATAAATCATATGAATCTATTGATTCAGATCTAAAACTCTATCCAATTTTTACAGAAGTTGATCGTTATTATACAGTTAATTTCTATGATGAGGATGGCTTAGTGATATCTAGTCAAACTATTGAGTATGGTCAAGATGCTATAGAGCCACAAAAACCATCTAAAGATCAAACAGCTCAATATTCTTATTCATTTACCGGATGGACAGAACCATTTAGGAATGTGACTGAAAATGTTGATACGCATCCAATATTTGATCAAACATTAAGGTCATATAATGTTGAGTTCATTAATGGTGATGGAGACATTATTGATACACAAGTTGTTGAATACGGTAGAAGTGCTATAGCACCTACAACAGCTAATAAAACCCATACTGATGATATCTATTTTATTTTTGATGGTTGGGATGTTTCATTTGCATCTATTAAAGGTGATTTAACTGTAACAGCCGAGTTTAGAGAAGTTGATCGTTATTATACTGTAACTTTCTATGATCAATATTCTCAAGTATTGGATACTCAAACCATTGAATATTTAAAAGCGGCTACAAACCCAATTGAAACACTTCCTTTTGAAGTCTTAGATGATGATTTTATTTACGCGATAGTCGGTTGGGATCAATCATTTGGATCAATTACCTCGAATTTAGATGTACATGCAGTCTATGATACAGTTGATAGATATTATGATGTTGTTTTCTATCATGAAGATGGGACCATTTTATCTGAGCAAGTGATTGAATATGGTCATGCAGCAAGTCAACCAGCAGATCCTACAAAAGCAGCCAACCAAACTTACAGATATGATTTTGATGGCTGGGATCAATCATTTAATTTTATTACATCAGATTTGAATATATATGCAACATTCAATCAAACATTAACAAAATTTAATGTAATCTTCTATGATGGTGATGGCAATATCTTTGATGAGCAAGTCGTTCTTTATGAAGAAGACGCATTAAATCCAGATGGTATTCCAACCAAGTCACCAACCAATAGTTCTATGTTTGAATTTTCTGGTTGGAATATATCATTTAACAACGTCACAAATCATTTAGAAGTACATGCAGAATTTAATGAATTAGTCAGGACTTTCTTGGTAAGATTTGTGGATGAAGATGGCAACTTACTAAAAGAAGAATATGTTCCGTTTAATCAAGGGGCAACAGCACCTGATAATTATCAAACACCAGATTCTACTGAACAATTCCATTTTGAACCTTACTGGGATCGTTCATTTACAAATGTAACTGAAGATATGCAAGTTGTTTTACAATTTAAAGAAGTATTAAGATCTTATACCTATACATTTTATGATGAATCAGGTGAGATTATTAAAACCGTTACTGCTGAGTATGGGTCAATTATTACACCACCGATTGCACCAGAAAAAGCAATGACCGAAAAATATGTTTATACATTTATTGGTTGGTCACCAGAAAACGCTTTAGAATTAACAGGTGATGTTGATTATTATCCTGAATTTAGTGAAGAACTGAGATTATATACAGTGACTTATATTGATGGTAATGGTGATGTCTTTTCTGAAATACAAGTGCCATATGGCGATAGAGGAGCACTACCTACAGAAATACCGACCAAAGATTCGACAGACCAATATTATTACACATTTACATTCTGGCAAGTTGAACCAATGTCAGTTAAGAGAGATATGGTGATTCCAGCTTTATTTAACCGTTTCTTACAAGAATATAAAGTAACCTTCATAGATGAAGATGGCAATATATTAAAACAACAAATGGTTGAGTATGGTACTGGTGCAACTGAACCAGAATCTGATTTAATTCCAAGTAAAGCAGATACAAATGAATACACATACACCTTTGCCGGTTGGTCAAGACCATTTGGAAATGTCACTGAAGATATGATTGTTCAAACAGTTTATATTGGTGTCTTAAGGATGTACACTTATACATTCTATGATGCAGATCAAACAACAATCATTAAACAAGTAAGCGCGCCTTATGGTTCAACAATTATACCACCTAATAATCCGACTAAAGACAGTACAGAATTTATTACTTATGAGTTTACTGGATGGGATAAAGTGGTTTCACAATCCTTAACACAAAATATTTCATATTATGCACAATATGCAGAACATGGAAGAACCTATCATGTTATTTTCTATGATGGAAATGGTGCAGTGTTTGAAGTCCAAGAAGTAACATTTGGTTTATCTGCACAAAACCCTAATATAGCACCTACTAAAAATTCAGATGCTATCTACGATTATGTATTTAAAGGATGGCTTGAAGATTTCTCTAGCATCACAGATAACTTAGAAGTTTATCCGATTTTTGAACCACAATTAAGAACATTTGATGTAACATTTATTAACTATGATGGTCAAGAAACAGTTGTTGAGGTTGAATATGGTAAAAGTGCAGTGGGTCGTATGATAACACCTTATAGACCAGGTTATCGTTTTGATGAGTGGGATAAAGATATTACATATATTACAAAAGACATAACCGTTCATGCAAAATTTATCGCAAATAATTATTATATTAATTTCCATAGTAGCGAAACAGCCGAAGGTACAATGGATCCAATTATTGGTGCCTTCGATAGTCAAGTTACGATCCCTGAAAATGGTTATGTTAGAGCTGGATATTATTTTGCTGGTTGGAAAACAAACCCAGATGGAGATAGTGTTGAAATACTTGATAAAGATTCATTCACATTGAATGAAGAAGGCGTAGATTTATATGCTGAATGGATTCCTGTTGTTTACAGCATAGATTATATATTAGATGGAGGAGACGCAGTGAACCCTACAAAATATACTATAGAAGATGAGATTGTGCTTCAAGCAGCAATGAAAGAAGACCATAAATTCTTAGGTTGGTATGTTGTCGAAGTCATTCAAAATGATGATGGATCTACAACTACAACTTATTCAACCAATATAGAAGGCGAAGTGATCACAGTCATTGATCCAGGTAACATTGGTAATATTACCTTAAAAGCTATCTATGAATATGATGGTTATATTCAATTAAAACCTGAATCAACATTAGGTTTCTTCTATGCTGATGTTGAAACAACAATACCAATATTTGAACGAGTTGAATACAATGAAGAAAATCCAGTATACTTAATGGGCGTATTCTTAGAACAAACAATTGGAAACTTAAAAACAAATTTTATAAACGATAATTTAGTTGTTATCGATAAAGATGGTAATGAATTAACAGATGAGGATGTAGTCGCAACTGGCTATCAAATCATTATTAGAGATGAGGACAATGAAACAATGGTAAAAGACAGAGTGCATATTGTGCTAAAAGGTGATACAAATGGAGATGGCAGGTTAACGGGAACAGATACCTCTATGTTTAAGAATCATATATCAACGACTAAGGAATTTATAGAGATATCTAAAGTTCTGGCGTCTGATATGAATGATGATGGTAGAATTACTGGTACTGATATAGCCATTATTAAGAATCATATTAATGGCACTGGATTATACTATGACCCAAATAAACAAACAACTTTGGAAGGTGAAGTACAATGAAAAAGATAATAACAATAATCACAATAGTTATTTCATTATTTGCAGCAACACTAGTGGTGAGTAGTAATAATAAAGTTGAAGCTGCATCTCCTTTGTTTGAAGTGTATTTCACAGAATATATGACTGGTAATGAAGCTTTTGATAATAGGACTGATTTTGAAAATTATTATAATTCAGCTCAACAAGCAGTTAGAATAAAATTAAATGTCCGCTCCCTAACAGGCGGTAATTTAGATATTGCTTCTCTAGATTTAAATTTTAATGGTAGTGGTCCATTTGGAAACATTATGAATGTTCAATCATATTCTACAGAAGTAGATGATGGTTGGAGCGTCACAAATGTTGATCATTGGGATGTCACTTTTAATAGCAGCTTCATTAGTTTGGCTTATGAATCAGCTGATCGACCTGGCTTAAATGAAACAATTACACCTGGAGGAACTGAACTGGCAACAATTTATCTAGGTTATAATATAACTGATCCTAGTGAAGTGTTTTCCTATGACGCTACTTTTAGTGATTCATCTTATTATGATATTAATGATAATTCAACCTTAAGATATGCTGATTCATTTTCAATGAAATCATTTGAAATAGGAGATGCCACAGCTGAGCCAACAGCAGAACTATCTAACTTTGAATTGATTGGTAACTCTGGCACTTCATATTTTAATGGTCCTTTAACTACAACGGTTACTCCAAATGTAACAGTATCTTATCAAGATTCCTTAAGTATACTTGATAGAATCCCTACAACGGTTAGTCCAACTGCTACAGTTACATATTCAGGAGCGTCAATTCCATATGAAAGCGGAGATGTACTGAGCATTAATGTCTCTGATACACACGGCGTTACAACTGTTAGTGAGACATACAATATTGAATTAACAGTAACCCCACCTAAAACAGAAAATTCTTTAAGTGATTTAACGATTAATAAAGGTGAGATTACACCTGCATTTAATCCGGCGACATTATCTTATACAGTTAACTTAGATTATAGTCAATCAGATTTAAGATTAACTGCAGCAGTAGACCCTGAAGATTTGTCTACTTTAAACACTGCTGAATATAACGAGACTTTTCCTGTTGGGACTACAGTAAGAGAGTTTATTGTAACTGCAGAAGATGGCACGACTAAGACATATACAATCAATATCATAAGAGATGTTCCGTCAACTGATTCAAGCATCAGTGAACTCTACGTGGATGGTAATTTGGTGGTATCATCAGATGGTACATCTTATAATTACACATTAGGTGAATTGGATTCAAACTTTAATTTTAAAGTGGTTCCAACCAATGAATATGCAAATATTGAATATAAGTTAGCGACAGATGCAACATTTAATGATTTATTTAGTGGAGTGAACACCAGCAGTTTTGGTATTTTGAATGATGAATTAATATCATTTGATATTCGTATAACAGCACAAGATGGATCTTATGTTGATTATAATTTAGAAGTTAATAGAGAACCTTCAACTGATACAACACTTTCTAATGTCGATATTATAGAAGGAGCAAGTACAAACACCATTCCTTCAGATGGTGGTGTTTATGAATATATTCTTTCTAATTCAGGACAAACTCAAATAACTGTAAATACAACGATTGCTGATTATGCATCTGTTAAAATATTAGACGCACAAGGGGGAGCAGTTACTAATGGTATTATTGAAACTTCATCATTAAGCGAAGCAGTTCATAACTACCAAATAGTTGTAACAGCACAAGACGGTGTTACAGAAGAAATATATCCTTTAAATATCGTGAAGAAATCATCGGCTAAGGAAATCATTACTATTGAAGCTCAAGATAAAAACAATTCTTATGATCCTTTTGTATTTGCTGATGGTGATTACACTTATGATGAAGCAACAAAAACATATTCATATAAATTCGATTTCCAATATACAGGTGTAAGGTTTGCCATTGAAACTTCAAGTTTATCAAGCATTACTGGTACAGGATTTATCCAAACAACCGACTCAAATATTGGTTATTTTGATGTAACTTTATCAGATAGTTCTCAAAGTGTTGTATTAACTGTAGAAGCTGAAGACGGATCTACAACTCAATACACAATTACTTTTAGAAAAAGAGTTGCAGATGATACCAATAAACTAGATGATTTACAAGTTGATGGTGTAACAATCGATGGATTCTCACCTACCAAGTTTAGTAACTATAATCGTATTATTGTACCTGGAGATACAACATCAATCTATATCGAAGGTATTATTAATGCAGATGTAAATTCAACAATTACTTATAATGGTGGAACATCTCAACAAATCAATTTAACAAGAGGCGACGTAAAAGTTGTGCAAATCTTGGTGACTGCTGAAGATGGTACTTCAAACACATATACCATTGAGATTGTTGCGGCAAATGAAAACAATGCAATTGATGATATTATCTTTAATAATATTATTTATACTTTTGATCCTGCATCATATACATATAATTTAAGTGTGCCTTATTCAACAACAAGCACAACGATTACAGTTACAACCCCAACTGGGGCTAATTCAACTGTATTTGGCGATGGGGCTAAAGTTTTAAGTGTAGGGAATAACACTTTTAAAGTTTATGTTGAATCTGAAGCAGGGATTAAAGGCGCAGAATATACATTTAATATTACAAGAAATACAGCTAGAACTGATAAGTATTTAGATTCTTTAACCGTTGGATTACATCCATTATCGCCTGAGTTTTTACCAACAGTGACTGAATACAATGTAAGAGTTGATAATAGTATTACAGAAGTTTTGGTTTCTGCGACTGTTCCAGATAGCAATGGCTCAAGAATTATTTCAGGAACTGGAAATTATGCTTTAAATTCTGGTCAAACAAAGACAATAAATATAGTTGTCGAAGCAGAAGATGGCACAACTCAGACTTATGTCATTAATGTTTTAAGGGCAAATGACGTTAATACATTTGATGATATCACTATTGATGGTATTGCTTATCAAGCAAGCGACTTTAATGCATCAAATGAATTAACGCTCTCATCTGTACCTTTTTCAGATAAAGAAATCAATATCTTAATAAATAAAACAGATGAGTTTTCAACAATCACCAATAGCCCTTCATTGAATGTAAGTGGAAACTGGATATTAAGTGAGGGCGCTAATGTTTTTACTTTCTATGTAACATCTCAAGCTGGAACAAAAGGTGAAACTTATAAAATATATGTCGCACAAAATCAAGCAAACTCAAATAATGATTTGCAGTCTTTAGAAGTGTTAAAAGATGGTGTTGATTTATTAACAGGTGTGAATGAGTTTGATCCATCAAAATTAAACTATTCAATTCGTGTTGATAACAATACGACTGAAATAACAATCAATGGATCAGTTGATTCTGTTTATCGTTCAACAATATCAGGACATACAGGCAATCATTTAATGTCTTTTGAAACACATGTTTATACAGTGACTGTAACTGCAGAAGATGGGACTAAGAAAGATTATAATATTCAAATTATAAGAAAAAATGATAATAATACGATTACTGATATTATCTTTAGTGGTTATGAAAGCACTGCTTATGATCCAGGTTCATTTTCTTATCCTTTAGGCACTGTTCCATTTACAACTGATGCTCTAGATTTGGAAGTTTTACTAGAAGACTCATCAGCTGAAATCTATGTAAACAATAAATTAGTGTCACAAAGTTCAACCATTACTTTAAATGAAGGTTTGAACACGATTAATATATATGTAAAATCTGAATATGGTACAAAGGGTAGTGTTTATTCTTATACCATTACTAGAAATACTGCATTGACCAATGCTGATTTATTAGATTTAGAGGTATTGGTAGATGGTGTTGATATTCTAGTGGGTGGTCAAACATTTGACCCTAATAAGTTGTCGTATCAATTACGTGTTGATAAAGATGTTGACCAAGTCAATATATTGGCATCTCTTGATTCCGCTAATTTATCATCTAAAATTGGTGGCGGTGTTAAACCAATATTAGATGGCTCAAACATTTTCTCAATTGAAGTTACGGCAGAAGACGGAACAACTACCAAAGTCTATTCAATTGAAATCATTAGGGCAAGTGATAATTATGCCATTAATGATATAGTCTTTAATGGTTATGGGGCCATCGTTTATTCACCAGTTCAATATACATATAGTTTAGGTATTGTACCTTTTAGTACAAGTTCTCTAGACTTAAATGTATTGTTAGATGATTCTACAGCAAGTATTTATGTCAATAACAAATTGGTTTCTCAAAGTTCTACCATCAATTTAATTGAAGGTGTGAACACTATTGAAATTTATGCAAAATCAGAGTATGGAACAAAAGGTGATGTATATACTTATACAATCACAAGAAATTCAGCTCAAACCAATGCTGAATTATCTGATTTAGAAGTCTTAGTTGGAACGGAAGATTTATTAGTTGGGGATATGGTATTTAATCCTTCAACACAAACATACACATTGCGTGTTGATAGAGATGTCACTTCTGTCAAAATCAATGCATATTTAAATTCAGCACATCAATCAACATATACAGGAAATACGGGTAATAATCCATTGGCATTAGGCTTAAATACCTTTAAAGTTACAGTAACAGCTGAAGATGGTGTGACTAAGAATACTTACATGATTGAAATCACTAGAGCCAATGATAATAATAACATCACAGATATTACAGTGGATGGACAAAGTATTAGCTTTGATCCAAGTACGCCTCTATATGATTTACCAGATGTCGACTTTACAAAAACAAGCATTAATTTTGGTGTTTTATTAGAAGATATCAATGCAAGTGTGAATATTGAAGGAGTTCAACCATTAGTAGATGGCTTAAACACATTTACCATTCAAGCAACATCAGAGTTTGGAACAGTGGGTACGACTTATACAATTAATGTTTACAAACAAGCTGCCAAAACTGATAACTTATTAGAAAATTTAGAATTACTAGTTGATGGTGTTAATGTATTAACTGGTGACCAAGCCTTTATTGATACAAAAAACTCTTATGAAATAAGAATTGATAACAACATCAGTGAAGTGATGCTCAATGCAAGTGTTTTAGCTGAAGATCGTTCAACAGTAAGTGGTACTGGTTTAAAAACATTATCAACATCAAGCCAAACCTTATCAGTGACAGTGACTGCTGAAAATGGTGATGAAAATGTATATAACATTACCATCATTAGAAAGAACGATAATAATACAATCAATGATATTACCTTTAATGGTTTTGAAAGTATTGTATATAGTTCAACAAATTATACTTATGGTTTAGGAACAGTTCCGTTCTCAATAAGTTCTTTAGACTTAAGCGTATTGCTAGCTGATACATCAGCCAGTCTATATGTCAATAATAAATTAGTATCATCAAGTTCAACAGTAAGCTTAGTTGAAGGAGAAAATACCATTGAAATTTATGCCACATCAGAGTATGGGACAAAAGGTGATGTATACACATATACGATCACAAGAAATACTGCTCAAACAACTGCAGACTTATCTGACTTAGAAGTGTTGGTTGGAACAGAAGATTTATTGGTTGGCGACATGGCATTTGATCCTGCAACACAAACTTACACGATAAGAGTTGATAGAGGTGTGACAAGTGTTAAAATCAATGCGTACTTAGACCCATCACACCAATCTACCTTTACAGGAGATACAGGAAGTAATCCATTATCTTTAGGATCAAATTCGTTTAGAATCACAGTGACAGCTGAAGATGGTGTGACTAAAAATACATACAAAGTTGATATTACAAGAGCAAATGATAATAACAACATTACTGATATCACAGTGGATGGACAAAGCATTGGTTTTAATACTGGGCAAACGATATATAATTTACCTGATGTTGATTTTACCAAAACAAGCATTGATTTTGGTGTTTTACTAGAAGATACATATGCAACAGTTAATTTAGAAGGTGTTCAAAGTTTAGTAGATGGCATGAACACATTTACCATTCAAGCAACATCAGAGTTTGGAACAGTGGGTACGACTTATACATTTAATGTTTACAAACAAGCTGCCAATACTGAAAACTTACTTGATGGCTTAGAGTTAATGGTTGATGGTGTTAATGTTTTAATAGGTGATCAAGTCTTTATAGATACAAAGAATAACTATGAAATTAGAATTAATAATGATATTACTGAAGTTGAAATTTTTGCATCTGCACCTATTGGAGACAGATCATCAATTACTGGGGACGGATTAAAAACATTATCAACATCAACTCAAACATTATCAGTTACAGTTACAGCTGAAAACGGTGATGAAAATGTTTATAATATTACCATTATAAGAAAGAACGATAACAATACAATCGACAACATTACTTTTAATGGTTTTGAAAGTATTGTATATGATGGAACACAATATTTATATAGTCTAGGTAATGTATCTTTTAGTGTTGATACATTAGATTTAAATGTCTTATTAGCTGATTCATCAGCTAGTCTTTATGTCAATAATAAATTAGTTTCACCTAGTTCAACAGTAAGCTTAATCGAAGGTGAAAACACAATTGAAATTTATGCCATGTCAGAATATGGGACAAAAGGTGATGTATACACTTATACAATCACAAGAAATACAGCCCAAACCATTGCGGAATTATCTGGCTTAGAAGTTCTTGTAGGAACAGAAGATATTCTTGTTGGTGCAAATTCCTTTAATCCATTAACACTTGTTTATTCTCTAAGAGTAGACAGAAGTGTAACTAGTATTGGAATTAATGCTTTATTAGATTCAACACACCAATCAACATACACAGGTGATACTGGAAATAATCCATTATCTCTAGGAACAAACTCATTTAGAATCACTGTGACAGCTGAAGATGGTGTGACTAAGAATACATATTTAATAGAAGTGGTTAGAGCTAATGACAATAATACCATTACTGATATATCGGTTGATGGTCAAGTCATTGTGTTTGATCCAAGTCAAACAGAATATAGTTTAGACCCAGTGACTTATGATGTTAGTGAAATAAACCTATCTGTCCTTTTAGAAGACACTTATGCTTCTGTCAACATAAATGGAGTTCAAACATTAAGTGAAGGCATTAATACTTTTGAAATATATGCGACTTCTGAATATGGAACAGTTGGTCAAACTTATACCATTATAATTGAGAAATACGCGGCTAACTCAGATAATCTATTAGATGATTTGCAAATATTGGTCGATGGTAACAACTTACTTACAGGCGATCAAACATTTGACCCGCTAACAAACATCTACACATTACGTGTTGATAATGATGTTACTGAGATAAATATCCTTGCTAGTGTATTAGCAAGTGACCGCTCTTCATTAACTTCATCACAAGTTGGTGTGAAATCTTTAATTGCAGGAACTCAAAATTCATTTAGAGTGACTGTGACTGCAGAAGATGGAACAGAAAACATTTATGAAATTAACATAAGCAGTGAAAACAATAATTATAATATTTCAGATATTATCGTTGATGGCTTTGAAACTGTGATTTTTGATAGTGCACAAACAGCCTATCCACTAGGGAGTGTTGCAAATAGTATCAACTCAATCGATTTTAATGTTTTACTTGAAGATTCAAGTGCAACTATTAGAATTAATGGAAAAGTTGTTAGCGCTAATAGCAATCACTTATTAACACAAGGACTTAATACATTTGTTATTCAAGTAGAATCAGAGTTTGGTGAGATGGGTCCAGAATATACTTATACTGTGACTAAAGAAGAGGCACAAACAGTAGCTGACTTATCTGATTTAGAAGTTATAGTGGATGGAAACAATTTACTTATAGGAGATTTAGAATTTGATCCAAACACATTAAGTTATATCATCAGAGTGGATAGAGATGTAGATATGGTTCAAATCAATCCATTTGTAGACGCAAGTACAAACGCAACTTTCAATGGACAATATGGTAGTAGACCATTAGACATTGGTGAAAATAAATTTGAAATTCATGTCACTGCAGAAGATAAAGTGACCTCAAAAACCTATAGCGTCAAAATATATAGAAACAATGACAATTCAAATATTACAGATATTCAAATTGATGGTATCACCATTCCTGGTTTTGGCCCATCAACTATTGATTATCAAATCGTCCCTTTTCAGTTTGATAAAAAGCAAGTGGTTATAACAGCAACTACTGAAGATGAATTTGCAACAGTTTATGGTACAGGTACAATTACTTTAGTTGATGGTGTCTTAGTTGTTGAAGTATATGCAAAGTCTGATTTTGGGACAAAAGGACAAACTTATACAATAGAATTAGAACGAAACGTGGCTTATTCAGATACTGGCTTACAAGATTTGGTTGTCTATGATGACCAAGGAAATCCATTATCATTTGAAGAAGGCTTATACAATAAGAATATTTCAGGATACACAATAAAATTAGATTCAGAGTCAAGTTTAACTAGTATTAATATTGATGCAATTTTATTAAATACTGATAAACAAAGTATCACTGGTGATACAGGCGTTCAATCTCTAACAATCAATGGCGATGGGACTATTAACCAAACTTTCTCTATAACTGTTGAAACTGAATCAGGTGATCAAAAAACATATTCAATTACGGTTTTAAAAGGAACAAACTTAAGTTCTGATGCTACGATTAATCGTGTAACTTTAACAGATAATGATGGGAATTCATATTTAACATTTAATGCCTTGGAAGCACTTCAAGGCGATGTTGTATTAGATTATCAAACATCAATCATTAATTTAACTGTTACACCTAATGATCAAAATGCAACTGTCATTGGAAATGGATCATTTACAATCAACGCTGATAAAACAGTCACACTAAAATTCCAAGTGATTGCTCAAGACGGAACAACATCTTCATTAGAGTATTCTGTGAATATTCATAGACAAGCACCTAGTAGTGATAATACTTTAAGTGATTTAAAAGTTTTAAATGATGGTGTTGATTTATTAATTGATAATAATGCATTTAGTTCAACTAAATATACTTACACACTAAAAGTGGACCGTAGCGTTCAATTGCTTGATATTCAAGCCTTAGCAAACCATAGCGGAGCAATGGTTACAGGTGATATTAATCAAGTTAATCTAGCTGCTGGTTTACAACAATTAAAAATATTCGTGACTGCAGAAGATGGAACACAAAGAACTTACCATATTAATATTGAAGTGGTAAATAGCGAGATAGAAATTATTTCATTAAGTGTTGATAACTATAATATTGCTTATGACCCAATCAAAACACAGTATGATTTGGGTGATATTTCATCGTCTGTTGAAACCCTTAATATTAAAGCCATTATTCCTTCAACTAGTTACGGATCTTTATCTGGTGATATTGGGGAGGTTACATTAAACTATGGTTTAAATATTTTTACTGTTACTGCAACTTCAGAAGACCAATCAGAAACGGTTACTTATCAAATCATTGCCAATCGTTTAGAACCCGATAGCAACAATTATTTATCTGATTTATACGTAACAGATGGTACATATCGTTTACCATTTACAGATGCTGTTTTCAATAAAGAAACGAACTTCTATCAAATTATATTAGATAAGACTTCTAAAGTAGAAGCTATTGAAATATTTGCAACAGCTGAAAATGGAACAAGTCCAAGTGGAACTGGAAGATTTTTATTAACTTCAGTTGCTGGTGTTATCCATAATGATTTTTATGTAACTGTAACGGCAGAGAATGGTGAAGAAAGAACTTACCAAATTCAAGTTATTAAATCAGATTCAAGTGAGTTGAGTCCAGATACTGAAATAAACGATGTGGTTATTTCCACTTCAGAAAATGATTATCAAGTAAATTTTGATGGAGATATTATAAAACAAGAACCTATAATACTAGATTATAGAGAATCTTCATTCTATGTAGATATTACAGCACATAATCGTGCAAGCATTTATGGAAATACTCTTTACAAAATTCAGCCTGGAGAAACCAAAACTGTTGAATTTTATGTAGAAGCAGAAAATGGTGACTTATCTGTTGTTTATTCAATTGATGTTACAAGACCATTACCAGACAGTAATAATTTAGCTGAAAGATTATATTTATTAATTGATGGTCAAACCATTGATTTAGATGTCAATGAAAATTATCATATCATTGACATAGCCGATACCATTGGAACCATTGGTATTGAAGCAGATATTACCGATTCACAAACCATAACAGGTACTGGTTCTAAAGTGATTACCAAGGATAATCAAAAATTCTATGTTGTTATCACTGCAGAAGATGGAACACCAAATGTTTATACTATAGAGATAAATCAACAAAGTGATGATGCGACATTAAAATCAATCATGATCAATGGTGTTGAGAGATTCGGATATTTTAAAGGTAACCTATTTGTTATAGAAGATGTCCTATATGAAGTTGGTACACTTGATGTTTTTGCGACAGCAAGTCATCCAAATACAATAGTGACTGGCAATGGAACCCATGTATTAGAAGTTGGTCGTAATATTATTGAAGTATATGGTACATCTGAACTAGGAACAAAAGGTGATGTCTATCAAATCGAAATTACACGCGGTGCAGCTTCAAGTGACGCAACACTAAGTTCAATTAGTATTAAAGATAATAAAACATTAGAAGATATAGTATTTACACCAGTATTTGATTCAACAAGATTAAAATACACAGTTGCTTTAACGCTATCAGATTCAATTGACGAAATATTAATTGATGCACAAGCAAATAGTGAATTTATTCAAAGTATTGAAGGACAAGGTGTTTATACATTAAAAGCTGCTTCAGCACAAACAACAGAAATATTTACAATTAAAGTTAAAGCAGAAGATGGTTCTGTTTTAACCTATGAAATACATGTTACTAGAGAAGTTAATCCAGAAGATGATATCACCATTGATCAAATGTCATTATTTGGAGAAAGTATTAATTATTTAGGTACAAGTAATCAAGCTTTGGATGCGTTTACTGTTAGTCAAACGTCTTATGAAATTACCGTTCCATATCATTTAAATACAGTTCATTTATCATTAATCAATTTAAATGGTGCAAGTGTTATAGGAACTGGTACACATACCTTAAACGAAGAGACAACAATCATTGAGTTTTATCTTACATCTAAAAGTGGTAATGCAACAAGTGATACTTATACAGTGACCATTACAAAAGAAGCCGCTAGTACTGATCATTCATTAGAAGGTATTTATGTTGATGGTGACTTGATTGATGGATTTGATCCTGAAACTTATCTTTATGAAATGGTTGTTTCATATGAAGATGTTTCTTCTATTCATGTTGAAGCATTAGCGAATCACCCACAAGCCAATGTTATCGGTGATTTAGGTGATGTTGATTTACAAGCCGGAACCAATACCATCAATATTAGAGTCGTCGCTGAGGATGGTAGTATAGTAACTTATAAATTATTGGTTTCACGCTTAAGTACAGATGCAGACCTAGACGATTTATTTGTATATGGCCATGACTTAAATTATACATTCGATGAAACGAGAATTCGCTATGAATTAACAGTGCCTTATACAACGGAATATGTTGAAATAGGTGCAGTTGCGAATCCACTTGCAAAAATTATAAATACTGGAATTCAGTATTTAGATGTTGGGGAAAATGCTTATGAAGTATATGCAATTTCTGAAAGTGGATTAAAAGGAAGAGTTTATGAAGTTTACATTACAAGAGCAGAAGTCAGTTCTGATTCTACTTTAAAATCACTAACCATTAGAGATGCTGTAACAAATGACATTATCCAATATGGTCCTGTATTTAAACCAGGAACAACAGAATATGTCATTATTCTTGATGGAACTTCTTCAATTGATTCATTAATGATTGAAGGCATAGCAAATGATGAATTTGCATCTGTTGGTGGAAATGGTTATAAAGTTTTAAAAGCAAAAGTAGATGGTGATTATCATAATATTTTTGAAGTCACTGTACGTGCTCAAGATTTATCAACAACAACCTACACCATTAGTGTTTATAAAGATGTCAATTTATCAGACAGCACACAAATGAATGAAGTGAGTTTAACGGGTAGTAACGGTGTGGTCTATTTAGGCACTGAAAATGCAACTATCCAATTCTCACCAAATATATATTATTATGAAATTAGCGTTCCGTATGATTTGAATTCAATGACACTTGATATTAAAACTGGTACAGCCAGCCCTTATGGGATTGGAACTAAAACATTTACAGATAACCAGATAACATTCGAAGCTTATGTTGTATCTCAAAGTGGACAAAATTACACACAAGAATATACAATTGTTATTACAAGAGAACAAGCTGTCGTTGATAATGAACTAAGTGATATACTGATCAATGGAGATTCAATTGAAAACTTTGATTCTGACAAAACATATTATGAAATTGATATACCTTATTTATCAACAGATAAAGTAATCATATCAGGAGAGACCAAAGATTCAACATCAAAGTTAAGTGGAGATTTAGGAACTTATGACCTTGAAGAAGGGAAAAATGTTTATACCATGAATGTGACTGCACAAAATGGTGAAGTGAAATCTTATACAGTTGTGATAAATTACTTAAATGCAAATGCGTTCTTAGAACAACTACAAGTCATAAATCCAGAAACTGAAAAATCTTATCCATTTACATTCAATCCAGAAACTTTTGAATATACAGTCAATATTGGAAAAGATGATTTAGAAGTTGTCTTAAGTGGTCGGGCTCAAGATCAAAATAACGCAGCTATAATTGGACTTGGACGTTATCAAGTCAGTGACCATGGTTCGACAGCCGTTATTAATGTTATTGCTTCAGATAATAAAACAACTTTAACATACACGGTGAATATCGTTAGAGAAGAAATGCCATCTAATAATTCAAAATTAAAATCATTAAGTGTTGGTGGTCAAAATCTAGCATTCAATCCAGATACTATGGAATATGAATTAACGGTTAACGGATCAGTTAATGATTTAGATATTCTAACTGAAACTGATTGTCCTGAAGCAGTTGTCAATATTAAAGGAAATCATCAAATTTCAGAAGGAAAGAATGTTGTACTAATTGAGGTTCAAGCAGAAGATGGTAGTCAATCTATTTATCAATTAGCAGTTCATAAAGATGCACAACCAGATAACTTCTTAACCATGTTATTGATTATTTCACTCTTGGTTTGGATTATCACAATATTAGTAATTTTAATTAAATCACAAAGAGAAAAAAGACATTATAAAAAAAGCATGATCAAATAGAAAGGATAATATTATGACATTAATGACAAGTTTACAAAGAAATATTTTAGCTTTTGCACTAATCATCATCTTTTCTATTTTGATATATGTGCTATGGCATTGGATTAAAAAAGAAAAAGCACATTCTAAAGAAACGAAATTTATCATTCTAGATAGGATTATTCCTTACAAAAAGATGAAAGAATTAGTTCAATATAGGATACATCAAAAAGGAGAAAATATCTTTTTCTCCTTGATGATGGTTACCATTGATCATTTTGATCAAATCCTAGATTATGCAGATTCACAAGCAACAACTGAGTATATTCAACGGGTTGGTAAATTATTGGAAATGACACTGCCTTTAGGCGCAAAAATGGCACAAACCGAAGAAAGAGAAACATTTCTAATTTACTTGCCTGAAATATATGAACACGATGATTTCTTGGATATAGCTTCACAGTTTAAATTGATGGCAGAGAGAAGAATTGAATTGAATCAAGGGGTTCATATTGAAAAGTCTGCCAGTGTTGCTTTGATTGCTTATCCTGAGCAAGCTGAAACACAAGAGGATTTAATCCAAGGTTTGCAATCAACCATTTATTATATAAAAAAACAAGGTGGAGGACACATCCATTTCTATAGTGCAGATATGTTAGAAGAAAAAAACAATTATCAAGCCTATCAAAAACTTAAAAATGCCATTAAAGAAAAATCAATCGAAATGTTATTTAATCCGATTTTTAATAAATCAACTGGATACATGTTTGGTGCTGAAATTGATTTAGTATGGTACAAAGAAAATGACAAAGAATCCTTTAAAGAATTTATGCCAAAGCTTGAATCATCTAATGATAGTTACTGGTTTGGATTATGGATGTTAGAAAAAGCCTTATCAAGCCATGTATCAATGATTGGTGTTAACCAACGAGAATCCTACGAATTAATTCTACCTGTTGGTGTCAGACAGTTTGAACATGAAGTGATTTCAAATGATATGATTCATATTTTAGACAAGTATGAATTAGATGCTAGTCAATTAATTTTAAAAATCTTGAATCCTTTACAAGTTAATCAAGAAGTTCAGTTTATTAAAACATTAATTGAATTGCAAAGTTATGGTATCCGTTTAGCAATAGATGTTCACAAAATTGATGATCATTTATATTATTTATTAAATGAATATAAGATTGATATTATTTTAATGGATACAGATTTAATAACAAGAAAACATGATAAAACAGTTGAGGTTGAAGAGTTATTTAACTTTGCAATCGCTAACCAAATCCATTTAGTTGCCACGAATGTTCAAGATTCAAATCAAGTTGAAAAACTTGATGAGCATTTTAATAAGATACAAGGGCCATTTTGTAGTGTTCCTTTAAATAAAGATCAACTATTAAATTATATGAATATGAAATTAGATATATAAATCATAAACAAAAAAATACGAGGAGTTATACATATGGAACAGTTTTCAAGATGGTATATTGAGTTTTTTCAAAAATTATTAATAGACATCGGAGAAGTTTTAGGAAGCTTTTTTAAGGGTATCTTTGATTTATTAATTGGTAATCCAATCAATTATATGAGAGATTTCTTTCAAGCTTCAAGATCTTTTGGTATCTTTGATTGGATAGTCGCAATCTTAGCATTAATCATAACTTTGATTATGTTTGGAGCTGTGATAATCTTATTATTCCAATTAATTAAGAGATACTTCCGATTTGTAAAAATAGAAAGACAAAAATCTGAATTGATGTATGAGATATCAAGTCTAAATTCTAAAGTAACAACCCTGGTTGATGAGAAAAACGCTGTGGTTGCTTTATCTGGTTCAAAAAAGTCTAATAAACAACAATCAAGAAATGGTCTTGTTAAATCAACGGATTCTAAAAAACAAATGGGTCGATTTGTAAAATTGATTCATGTTGATGAAAAATATAAGTATTCAAATTTAAAGATCCAGATGGATGAAACAGAAAAAATATCTCTTAAACAAATTGTTAAACGTTTCGTCAATTTTTCTGCATCTCAGTTAAACCTTTATTATACTGAAAAAACAGTGGCTGTATTTTTAGCAGGTATGGCAACTTCAAAAACAATGATTTTAGAAGGTATTTCTGGTACAGGTAAAACATCTTTACCATATGCTTTTGGAAAGTTTTTCCAAAATGATGCAGATATTATTTCAGTACAACCTTCATGGAGAGATCGCTATGAAATGATGGGCTATTTAAATGAGTTTACCAAACGATTTAATGAAACTGATTTCTTGCGTGCTATCTATGAAGCAAGTTATCGAAATGATGTCGCTTTTATTGTTTTAGATGAGATGAACTTGGCCAGAGTAGAGTATTACTTTGCTGATTTCTTATCTTTACTAGAAATGCCAAGTGCATCAGAGTGGTTATTGGACATTGTTCCAGATCAAAAAGTAGGCGATCCTCAACACCTTAATCAGGGTAAATTATTGATCCCACAAAATATCTGGTTTGTTGGTACGGCCAATAAAGATGATTCAACATTTACCATCACGGATAAAGTTTATGATCGTTCAGCTTCAATAGAAATGAACAATAAAGCCATTCCAATTAAAGCGCCATATACAGAAGGTATCCATGTGACTCATGATTACTTGAAAGATTTATTTGAACAAGCTCAGAACACCAATATGATCTCACAAAAAACAATGGATAATCTAATTAAGCTGGATGAGTTTATAACTGAAAAATTTGAAATAACTTTTGGTAACCGTATTATGAAACAAATCATGGTATTCTTACCAACTTATATGGCTGCAGGAGGAAATGAGCTTGATGGTCTAGATTATTTAGTGGCAAGAAAAATCATCCGTAAGTTTGAATCATTAAACTTACCATTCTTACAAAAAGAAATGGAAGAGTTGATTTTAATTATGGATAAATTATTTGGAAAACTTGCATTTGAAGAATCGAAAAAAATGATTCATAAATTTATGAAACAATTGTAAGGAGGTTAATCAATGAAAACGAAATATGACATTAGTGAAACTCAAAATCATATATCAAAAGCTTTTATAAGCTTGGAAAATAAAACTGATTTTCCTTCTCATTTCTTCAAATCATTTTATAAAGGACAAAGGGAGATTTATCAAAAAGAATTTACCCAAATTAAATTATTTGATGAAAAATGGATTCGGACCATTGAAACATATTATCCGAGTCTATCAACCATAACAAAAAGACTAAAATCTACATTGAAATATCAAGAAGAAATATTGCCTATTGAGAAAACAAAAAAAGTTGGACCACGAGCAATCCGTCATTTATCAAGTCATTCTGAGTTTATTAGAGATGTTGATGAAGATGATGAAGTCATACCTTCTAAGGTTTTATCAGATCAATCAGAAATTGATTATGGTATATATGAAAATAGGTTTGTCGCAACGTTGATTTCACGTTTGGTGAGTTTTATACAAGAACGATTGAAAATTATAAAAAAAGAGTTAAAGGGACAAAGAGATACACACTTATCATATAAAACCGAATTTGAATTTGTTGATATTGATTATGAAATATCAATTGATTTAAAGCAGAAGGAAAAAATAAATAAACGTAAAGCCAGTGAACATAATCAAAATGTATATGAACGTGCAGAACATTTATTTAAACTGGTATCTCATTTAAACAATAGTGATTTCATGAGAATTATGAAAAAGTATAAACCTGTAAGTGCACCTATCATGAAAACCCAGATTATACTTAAAAATCCAGATTTTAAGAATGCTTATTTATTGTGGTTATTTTTAGATAAGTATTATATTTTAGATTATCATTTAGATACTAAAACTGTAAATAAACGCTTTAATAAAGAATATACAGAACACATCGATCAAACGATGTTAATGTTATTTTCAACTTTCTTTAACAATGACCATAAAGAATTAGATGGCGAATCTGAAGGTAAAGCAAAATATCGTTCTAAAAAGGCTTTGCAGCGGAAGAAACTAGAAGAAGAATTTACTATAGACCCATTTGTTTATGAAGTAGAACCTCACGTTGCCAATGAGTTCTTTTTAGAAAAAAATATGAACATCTTTAAGAAAGTATATAAACAAGCCATTGAAGAAGGTTATAATTATACTATAGGTTTAAAGAACGCGCTGACACAAAGCATTGGTATTACCAATGATATTTATACTTCATTTTTTGAAGTTAACCAGGATAAGGATGTCTTTGAGCGCTTGCTACATGAAGAGGACCCAATTAAAGATTTAGATGAAGCCTATAACAAACATAAAATTGCTAGAATTATAAGAGAAGTTAAAGAAAAGGATTATAAAGAGTCAATTAAACTAGAAAAGAAATGGCAAAGGACTATCCAAACAAAACAAAAAGAAATGTTAACATATGAGAAAAAATTACAATCTAAAGAGGTACAAGAAAAAATTGATAAAATTAAAAGTACTTATAATGAAGAATACAATGCCAAAAAACGTATGCAATTGAAAGAAAAAGAAATCATGGCTCGAGATCAAAAAGAAGAATTGAAAAAGTACTCAAAACAATTACAAGATCAACTAAAAAAAGAGAAAGCCAAACTCAAAGAAAAAGAGTGTCAAAAATTAGCCAAAGAAAAAGACAGATTAAAGAAAATTGCAGATCAAAAGAAAGCCAAACAAAAAGAACGTATTAAAAAGCAAAAAGATGCATTAAAACAAAAACTTTTAGATAAAAAAGCTAAACTTCGTGAAAAGAATAAAAAGAGAATTGCAGAAGAACGTCAAAAAACAAAAAACGCTTTAAAACTAAAAAAACAAAAAGAACAAGAAAAACATAAAAAAATGATAATTCAAGAAAAAGAGAAACTAACAAAATCTGTAACCAATATTAAAGATGAAATAAAAGCTGTCGATAAACAATTATAGAAATTTGGGTATATTTATTACTTAAGGGACTTTAAAAAGTCCCTTTTTACATAAATTTTCTAGATTAAGGCAATAACTAACTTTTTATTATTTAAATCAATTTATTTAGCAATATAATGGTTATGTTTTAATAATATATATTGTTATAATTAAAATATAGTATATACTTAAGTTGAAGAGAAATATATTATGAAATAATTCTATGTATATTTTTATAAACCCTGAAAATACTTGCAAGCTTGCAGAATTGACGTTGGTCCAGATTTATTCTTTCATGTATTAATTTTTATACTTTTTGTCTATCAATTATAGTTTTTGCTAGATACATAAAGAAATAGTTTTTGAGTATTTACAACAAGATAGTAAAATAGAAGGAGTATTAAAATGAATAAAAAGTTTAAAAAGTCATTACCTTTATTAAGTATTATTTTTGCAATATTAATTGCATTTATGATGATTTTGACTGTTCTGAGTACAGATAATGGTGACAACATCATGACAGGTTTCACAGCAGTCTTTGGTGGCGAAGTTGCTTCAATTGGTGGTTTTGTAAGTGTTGACGTCAGTTTTAACTTAGTTAATTTCTTCGCTTTCATGTTACCATTAATTTTTACACTCGGTATTTTTACTTTGATGAATAAAAGAAAAAGTAAAGATAGTATCAATGTATTATTTAATCTCTTGATACTTGTCGCTTTTATCTATTCTTTAATCATCTTTTTAAATTTAGGAACATATACCGAGGGAACAACCACTGTCTTCGGTGGAACAATTTCCTACTCATATGAAGGTGCAAATCTTGCAATAGGTTCAATACTAGCAATTGTATTCTCCATTGGCGGTATTATGACGTCAGGAGTTAATACCTTTTGGTTGTTTACTAAGTAATTTTTTAAATAAATAAACGGAGAATTATTTTCTTCGTTTTTTTTGATTAAAACTTAATTTTAATTTACCCTATACTAAGATAAATTTCTTTGTAAGCGTCAAACCAATGGTACCTTTAATTAGATTTTAATATTTAGTATAATACCTTCAAACAAATTAATTGGAGGTATTTTTAATGAAATCAAATTTTGAATATAGGGC
>Ga0306869_1000177_pt1 | contig 35902 bp, 46 predicted proteins | sample AntRauTorckE6833_FD_190421 | JGI IMG/M metagenome (GOLD analysis project Ga0306869, IMG submission 190421) | Saline lake microbial communities from Rauer Islands, Antarctica - Metagenome Torckler E6 #833 (v2) (version 2) | ecosystem: Environmental > Aquatic > Non-marine Saline and Alkaline >... | reverse complement strand
ACAGTTTGTGTCGGCACGACAAGTAGGATTACTCTTCAGTGCAGGAGCACTTCTAACAATACTCATTCTTTTTTCTGCTCCGACGCTTCTCCGTCGTTTTGGAGCTCTAACACTCACAGTCATTCTCCTTACACTTGAATTTACCCTTGTTGGCTTGTTGGCATTCACCAACATAACACCCCTTGTATTACTTTTCTTTGTGCTGTATCGAGGCGTGGTAGCAAGCCTTATTTTTGTCTTCGACCTCTTCTTGGAGAGTGCTTCTCCAAAAGAATCTGATACGGGAAAAATTAGGGGACTTTATTGGGCACTTTCAAATACAGCACTTATTATTTCACCGACTATTGCAGGCCTTCTTGCTGGAGACGGCAACTTCCAAAGAGTGTACATCTTTTCATCGCTTTTTGTGATACCAGTTATTATTATCGTAATACATAATCTTCGCGGTGAAGCAAAAAACATCAGAGCCCCAAAAGGCATGCTCCAAGCTATTCCTGTTTTTCTTAAACATCGAGATCTGCGCAATATACTTTGCGCACGCTTCTTACTACGACTCTTTTACGCCTGGATGGTCATTTATATACCAGTATATCTCTCTCAGGTCTTAGGTTTTAACTGGAAAGAGATTGGTTTTATGCTTACTTTTATGCTCTTACCTTTTGCCCTCTTTCAGTTCCCTGCCGGATACCTTGCTGATAAAAAATTAGGAGAAAAGGAGCTTCTTGTCCTAGGTTTCATTCTTATTGCCACCTTCACTCTTATCTTTGCACTTATCGGCCAACCTATCTTTATTCTATTAGCAATCATATTGTTTATGACTCGTGTTGGAGCAAGCCTTATCGAGATAATGACAGAAAGTTACTTCTTTAAACACGTCAATGAGGATGACGGCAATGTCATCAGCATCTTCAGAGCAACAAGCCCTTTTGCCTATGTCATAGGACCTCTTCTTGGAGCACTTGCTCTTTCTTTTGTCAGCTTTGAAGCAATGTTCGGGATCCTAGGCTTTGTTATGTATCTAGGAATATTCTTTGCCTTGCAGATCAGGGATACAAAATAAAAAACCCTCTCGAATGAGAGGGTTTTTTATTTTTATTTCTTGGTAGCTTTTTTCTTTTTTGTAGCTTTTTTCTTAGTCTTTTTTACCGTCTTTTTTGCGACCTTCTTTCCCTTCTTAGAAAGATCTTTCCAATGACGCTTCAGGTCCTTTTCAAGCTTCTCTACTTTAGAAGTATTTACCGACCTTAGTTTCTTATATTTCTTCATCACATCATCAATCGCTTTGTGGTATGCCTCTTCTGTCACATCATCAATCTTTTCAATCTTTTCCATTACCTCACCCTTTGCTTTAAGCATCCAGCCTTCAAACTTCTTACGAGTTTGTTTACCTTCTTTAGTTCCATAGAGCCATGCAGCTCCTGCCGTTGCTGCTACAGTAATTCCTGTGCCAATTCCGAGAGCAACATTTCGCCCTGCATGATCTTGTTTTTTCTTTTTTCGTGCCATAAATATTATTTTTTCTTTTTAAATTTCTTTGCCTTCCTTGCGAGAAGTTTTGCAAATACTGACAATACACCTGTTAATCTTGTACCTTCCTTCTTAAAATCTTCTCTCAACTCATCGACGTCGTCAACTATCTTATCACCCTCTTCTCGAACTTTTGAAGAAATATGCTTCACATCTCTCAAAATTCTCACTGTGTAAAATAATCCCGCCGCCACAAAGAACCCGATAATAATAACCGTAATCGAAGTGATGAAGAAAAATATATCTGCTTGTATTAATGTTTCCATATTACAACTTTGATTCTATCACATGTCCCTCTGGTGTTACCACTACTTTTCCAGAAACCCATTTAATAAGCAGAGGACTGATGAGTGTCGTCACGATACTTAACACCACGATCGCAGAAGCCAACTCTTGGTCAATGAGTCCTAACTCTACACCCGAAAACGCAACGGCCAAGGTAGTAGAAAGCTGAGGGATCGTTGAGACTCCGACTAAGAATGATTCCTGTTTTGAAAATCCTTCGAGACGAGCACCCAGCCAACCGCTGAGAAACTTTGAAGTGATCGAACCAAAAGATAGTACGAAAGCAAGTAGTGCAATACTTGTAAGAGAAAAGAGTACTCCAATATCTGTTCGAGTACCCACGAGTACAAAAAACACCGGTATAAAGACTCCATAGCTAATAGCCTGCAGTCTATCTTTTAGGAGACGACTTTTCACAGAATCAGAAAGAATAAATCCCGCAAAGAAACCTGCAATAATGGGATGAAATCCCAGAACCTCAAACATAACAACGGTACCTATCATAATAACGAAAATTGAACGTAATTCTTGTTGAAATACATCTTTTGCTTTTTCTTCATCGGTATAGGTAAAGAAAAAGCGTATCTTAGGAACAAGGAAGCGTAATATCAAAAGAACAAGCACCGCAAGAGCATAAAAAGCCGGCAAAGGAAGTGACGTCACAGGATCTGCTTTCTGCAAAAGGATAGAAAACAAGACCAAACTTGCCACATCTTCAATAATTGTAGTTGTCACAATAGTATGTCCCACCCTACTTCCAAGAAAACCTGCGGATTGTAGTGCCGGAATAACAACAGCAATAGATGAGGACATGAAGATAACTCCAATAAGAAGTGCCGTAGAAAGACCATATCCGAACGAAAAAGTGATAGCCACTCCAACCAGGAAGGGTATCCCGGCATTAAGAAAAACCAACGGAAAAGCTGTTTTCTCTATCTCACGGAAACTCGAGAACTTTGTCTCAAGACCAGCCATAAACATAAGAAAGACAAGACCAACCTGCCCCAGAAATTCAATGGTCGTGTTGGGCTCAAAAACACCAAGACCGCTAGGGCCCACAATAATACCCCCAACAATGAGGGCAATAACCCATGGTAGGTGTAATCGAGAAAATATCTCGGAGAAGAATACTCCAACGAAAAGAATAATGAAGAATGGAAAAAGCTCTATCATTATTTTCCTTCTTTAGCCTCCTTGTCTTCCTCTTTTATGGTCTCATGGACCAACTTCTTTCTATTATGGAAGTTGAAGAGTGCGAATACAAAAAGACTTGTGAACACAATTCCTACCGTACTAATAAGGAAAAGCATTGATGTTTGTCGAATCATTTCCCAATCAAGACGAATGACGCCAATACCGACAACAGCAAGTGGCGGCACCAAGGCTGCAGAGATAGCAACACCTGGGAAAGACTCATTAAGTGTGCGTTTTACCAAAGCAAAACTGGCAGCAACACCGGCAACAATGGCTATACCCACATCAATAAGCGCTGCATCAGTACGTACAATAATAGTAATAAAAGAAAGCTCTTCTCTCTTTGTAAAAAAAAGCGCAACAAGGATTGATGACAAAAGCGCAACAAGGATTGATTGGATAAAGGTATACACAGAACGCTTGATAAGTTTTGGGTCAGAAATCGATAACCCCATACCGATAGCCAAGATTGGATACAACATCGGAGCGATGAGCATCGAACCAATAATAACCGGCACACTTGAGATTAAGATACCTAAGGTCGCCATAGCTGTCGAGAGAGATACAAAGAGAAAAAAGTCTCCACGAGGAGTACTCTGTTCAATCAGTCTTTCAACCGCTACGTTCTTCTCACTTACATCAGCATTAAAAACATTAAAATTCATAAAAATATACGTCTATAAATAATACTTCTCTAGTATAACAAAACCCCGCAAAATAAATTGCGGGGTTTTGTGGAGAATTCTAAGAGTGTGTCTTAAATCTGCTTTCGAGCCGAGATGATAAATTAAGGAGCGAGAGACGTAGTCGGAGACTGCGGAATATCCAAAGATATTTCAAAGTCGAGATTACTGTTTCGTAGCCCTTAATTTATTATCGTAGGCCGGAATGAGATTTAAGATATGCTCTAGAATTCTTTCTTTGGCTGAGCCTCTGAAACCTTAACACGTCGACCGTCAATTTCTTGACCATCAAACATATCAATAGCTTTTTGAGCCTCTTCTGGAGACGCCATTTCGACGAATGCAAAACCTCGAGATCGGCCAGTCATCTTATCTGTGATGATGTTAGCTGATTCAACAGTTCCTGCACCTTCGAAAGCAGTCTTCAAAGAATCGTCAGTAGAGTCATATGAGACACCACCGATGTATAGCTTCTTTTCCATATTGATTGAAACAAATATTTATTTGTAAATGAGTGTCCTCAAAAGAGAGAACAGTAAAACGATCGAACCCCTCACGTACAAAAACTTGTCCAATGAGAATACGCTTACGTTCTTAATCCTAACACGACACAGGCTTTAGTCAATAACTACACGTTTGTGATATCTCGTGGGTAAAATAGGTTAATAGTCCACTCAAAAGCAATACGACTGCGCTTACGCCATGAGTTAAACTTGAAAAAATAGACAGTTCGCCACAAAAGCCATGTGAACTTTCCTTTTATAGTAAACGGTCCAATGTCTCCAGCAGCATTCCACTGTCCTAGCGATACCAGTATCCCCTTCTTTTTATACGTATACGGAGTTAACTTCTTCCCACGAATAGATGCGCACACGTTTTTGGCTACTATCTTTGCATGATTTGCTGCAACTTGAGCAAGCATGGGAGATTCTTTCCTGTCTCCAGCGACATCTCCTAATACAAATTCATTTTCTCTCCCCCTCACTCGTAAAAACTCATCTGCTTCAATACGCTTATGCTCATTAAGTTCTGGCATTTCTTTGAAGTCCGGCATCTGCGCCATGACGCCCGCAGTCCAAATTACTGTTCCTGACGCAATCTTTTCTTCGTCAGAAATTGTGACTATACCCTTCTCTACTCCTTGTACTCGTGTGTTGAGACGAACTGTCACTCCTTTTTTGGTAAGTACTTTGTGTGCATATTTTTGCACCTTCTCTGAAAACTGACCAAGCAATACTCCCCCAGCATGGATGAGCTGAATAGTGATCTCCTCTGGCACTACCGTGCACTTTGTATAGTCAGCGCAAATAGTATCAAATACAAATTCGGCAAGCTCGGCAGACAATTCGACGCCAGTCGGACCTCCCCCAACCACAGTAAAAGTTAGCAGTTCTTTCCGCTTTTCCATATCAATCTCTGAAGATGCTTTCTCTGTCACCGTAATAATATGATCTCGAAGCCTCACAGCATCATTGAGATCTTTCAAAGTAAAACACTGGTCATCACAGGGGGTATTAAAAAAGTTAGTTGTTGCTCCGGTTGCAATCACGAGGTAATCGTATTCGACATCTTTTATATCAGTATGAATTATTTTCTTTTCCCTATCTATATTTGTTACTTCTGCTTGCAGAAAGTTTACATTTGTCTTACGAAACACTTCTCGAATAGGTTCGGCTACCGATTCTTCAGAAAGACCTCCAGTTGCCACCTCATGAAGAAGCGGTGTAAAGAGAAAATAATTATTGCGATTGATTAACAGAACATCATAGGACTTCCCCATTTTTGCCAAGTTTCGTGCTGTATACACACCGCCAAAACCCCCGCCAATAATTACAATTTTCATATGTGTCTATGGTACCACAATATAAAAACCACCTTAGAAACGTTTGTTCCTAGGGTGGTTTTTATTAGCTTAAAGAGATTTACACAAACGTATATGCTTGTCCTTCTTTTCCAGCTCGTCCTGTTCGTCCGATACGGTGCACATATTCTTCGTGAGTTTGTGGCGTATCAAAGTTGATAACATGAGAAACGTTTGGAATGTCGAGTCCTCGAGCAGCAACATCGGTTGCTACCAGGATATTAACCTTTCCACTCTTAAATGCATCAAGCGCTCGTTGTCGTTGCACCTGAGATTTATTTCCATGAATAGCAGCAGATGGAAATCCCTCTTTCGTAAGACCGTCTGCGAGCTTCTGCACTGAGTGCTTCATTTCTCCGAAGACCAATACTTTTTCAAAGTGATCTTGTGACAACATGTCGATGAGCTTCGCAAGCTTCTCTTCTTTTCCTCTTGTCTTGATGATGTCTTGAGAGATATGTTCTCCGGTTTCACTCGTTCGCACAGAGATGGTCACGGGATTTGAAAGAAGCTCATCAAGAAGTTTTGAAATAGCGGGCGTTACAGTTGCACTGAAACACAATGACTGTCGTTCCTGAGGAAGCTCTGCGATGATTTGCTTGATATCAGGCAAGAATCCCATATCGAGCATTCGGTCTGCCTCATCAAGTACGAGAGTTGTTGTCTTGTCGAGACGTAGTTGTCGTCTAGTAATAAGGTCTTTCAGTCGTCCGGGAGTACCGATGACAACTTGTGGACCTTGTCGCAATCCTCGAATCTGAGGTTGAATGTTCATTCCTCCAACACACAGTGTTGAATGAAGTCCCATTCGCTCCGCAAACTGCTTAAATTCATCTTGAATTTGTTTTGCAAGTTCACGCGTTGGAGAGATGATAAGCACCTGTCCTGCATTTTTCTGTACCTTTAGTTTCTGAATTATCGGCAACACAAAAGCTGCTGTTTTTCCTGATCCTGTATTTGAAAGTCCAATAACATCTCTCCCCTCGAGAACATATGGTATTGATTCATCCTGAACACGAGTCGGAGTGACGTATCCCTTTTTTGTTAAGTTTTCTACAAGAGCTTCTATAAAACCAAAATCTGCAAACGTATGCTGTGCTACGTATGTTTCTTGTTCTTGCTTCTTAGGATTCAAGTTAATAAACTTGTCGTGACTAATTATTTTTTTGAAGTTTCTTCCACCTCCACCTCCGCGTGATCCGCCTCGGCTATTTCTTCCTTGTGATCGACGACCTCCGCCAAATGACTGGGGTGAACGTCGGTTACGACCCCGCGCTGAAGCGGGTCTGCTAAATGATCTATTCATGTATCTATATCTAATTAATTGTTATATCGCTTTTGAATAGCGATACTCAGGAGAAGTTCGGCATTCAATAATGATGTCAACTATATTGGCATTTTTAGCAAAGATTGTCAAGCTTCAGCGCTTAGATCATGTATCGTTCCTCCTTATTAACCTTCATCTTTGATAAAACAGGATTAGGTACATTTTCTTGAATCAAGGAAACTTTCGAGTCTACAATAACACTCTTAACAAAAGAAATAACCTGCTCAGGATTTTCTTCATGAAAAATTCCAAACCTAACGGCATTTTGTACGTCAGATGCATTTTCTGTCAGGAGAGCAATATCATTTTCCAAAGAATACTTCCTAATACGGCCCCGCAACATCACTCCCTGAATAGAGCTTTCCTTAGTTGTTATCTCATAGATATCCCAATGTAATACTTTCTTCATTTTGAAAACAAAAGCTACAAAAACTAGTCTGTATAAATAACAACCCCGCCAGAAAGACCATTCTTAATAACCTCAAGATCTTGTGTTGAATACTGCGTATTTCGTAAATCAAGCACTTGTAGGTTTTTAAGGTTTGCGAGCTCATTAGGGAGTCCTGTAAGTGGATTCCCTGACAGGTTAAGAATCTCTAAATGGCTTAACTGACCAACCTCTGCTGGCACACCTGTGAAATTGTTATTACTCAGATTAAGCACTTTAAGCTTCCCAAGATGACGCACTTCTGCCTGCAACGAGCCATCGATATTATTGTTTGAGAGATTGAGTTCATCTGTATTTGTTTTTGAAAAAATAGACTCTGGCGCCTTCGTCAGGCCCTGACCACTGAGATTAATAACATTACTGGTTTGTACACCCGAGCTTGATTTTTCCGCACTCTCTTCAGCCTGTTGCTTTGCCTCTTCTGCAAGCTGAATAGCCATTCCTGGCGTCTCTGAATCGTCACTTTTTATATAGGTTGAAGCAAAAAACGTAGTACTCAAACCAATAATGGCAATAACGATAAGGAGTCCTATAAATCCAAATCCTTTTTCTTTTTTCGTAGCGTGTGTAGTTATATTCATAAAAATGTTTCTTAGAGACAGGCTTTTGCTTGCAACGCTTCGGCAATACTAGGAGAATCTCCCGCCTTTATTTCATCAACACGCGCTTGTCCTAGCACGCTGACAAAACAAGCTTCTTGTTCTGGAGTAAAAGAAGAAGGAACACTTGCAGGATCGATACCCACTGTCTCAAGAGTTTTTTCTTGCGAAGAAGACAGTGCCGGATTTTTGTCTTCACCAATCCGAGATTCTTCAGAAATATCTGCATTTCCATAGAGGAGAGGTTTAAGTCCAAGAGGATCAGCAACAAAGAAATATGTCCCCACAAGAATAAGTAGGAAGAATATAACGCCCAGTGTTACAAAAAATATATTCAAGAATTTCTTCATTAGTGTAATCATAGCATGTGTATAGTAGTAAAAAATTAGGTAATATATCTCCCTAATCAAAACACCAGAATAGTATTCTGGTGTTTTGGAAAAGTATCTCTGATATTTATTTAGTAACCAACATTACTCCACTATGAGCGCTGATATTGGATGCTGAACTTAAAGCTGCTGAAGCACTGGTGGCATCTACGGTTCTGAGGGTTCCATTAGAATCTACATAGAGACAATAGCTCCCATCACCAGAATAAGGTACATACGAACTACCAATAGTTCCGCCCACACCGAGTAGCATTACACCACTGTGAGGACTTATGTTAGATGCGGTAGCAAGGGCTTCACTTGAAGAATTTGCTACAACAGTCTGCAGTCTTGAATTCGTATCAACATATTGATATGTACTAGCAAAAGCTATTACCGGCAGTATAAACACTGCGAGGACTACCAAAGTAGTCACTATTTGAGTTATTTTCATATTTTTATTGTTTAGTAATAAGATAGGAGTTGATCAGTACTCTTACCTACTGAAGACGTATGAGAACCTACTATATGACAAGATGGCACATCGAGATTGCAAGGTCAGTCAAAGAGGTGTTCCTGATTCTTACCGACAAACACTACAAAAAAGAATCGGATATCCGATTCTTTTTTCTTTTCTTATTCCGCTTTTCGATAAAGCGACCTGACTACAATATTTTTACTCTTACGTCTGGAACTCAATAAATTCTCTGTCTTCTGGAAGAGTGAATAGATCTCCGGTTACAGGAAACCGCTCGCAAGTATACAAGACTGTGTCTGGCACAGTGGCTGTATTATTCGTGAAGAGCGTTCCTATGTTTTCGGTCCCAAGATTTGAGACAAATCCTACATCAGAAAAATCACCCCAAACATAACTCTTATTTTTTGTTCGCAAAACAGTACCAGCAAAGACATCTTGAGAATCTGATTCAACAGTAAAATCTGCCCTGAGTTCTGCCCCTGAGTTTGCAACATAGACGGTCCCACTAGTAACATTACCGCCTTCATCGTGAGAGAAAGAACATCGTAAGTTTTCATTCAACTTAGTAATGGTATCGAGTCGTCCGTTGAGATCTTTTTCTGTAGCAACAGTATTATCTCCCAAGAACCCATATCCCCACAATAAAACTGCCACAAGCACCAGCGCAACAATAGCTCCAATTAATATGAAGTTATTTTTTATTGATTTCATATACCTATGCTTTATCTTGTTCCTCTAATGTCTGATCTGCCTCAACTACATCAATCTGCCTGTTCATAGCAATAAGCTTGATAATACCCCAAGCAAGAAGCCAGTAGACTATCATGGCAAGTAACGTACTAAATTCAATTGCAGCTTGTCCAATAGCAGGCGTTTCAAACACAAATCGAAAAGGTGCTGCGAAAATACCTGAAAGAGTATAGATAATATCCGTAAAACCAGCGGCAGGATTTGCTCCAAGCAATCTTAAGATAAACCTAATTCCCAGAAGAGTTTCTATAACGTAAAAAATGTACCAAATTGTCCTATTAACCCTATACAGCGTTGTTGTTTCCATAAATTATTATGTAAATATTAATGAGTGCAATGATCAAACCTTAAAATACCTATCTCTTTACATAGTAGCACGACAAAAGAACCTGCAGTGAAAAGCACCGCACACAGAATGAAACTCTTTATCGTCTTTTATTTTACGTTTCGGTAATTACGCCTGAGTATCAGCACCAGTAAGAAGCTTCAAAAAGCCTCCGATGATAGATAAGACGACTGAGAATGCTACTGCCCATAAGAATCCTGAAACGACGAATCCAGGAACCACAGCACTCGCAACCAAGATAAGTACGGCATTTATGACAAGCAAGAAGAGCCCAAGAGAAAGTATAGTAATAGGAAGAGTGAGCACCACCAACACCGGTCGCACGAATGCGTTAATAGCACCAAGAACAACAGCAAGCACGAGCACTGCAATAATTCCGTCTACAACAACTCCTGGTAAAAGATATGCGGTAATCGCAATAGCTAGCGCATAGACCAGCCAATCAAATATTGTTTTCATATATACAGTATAACAAATCATTTTGTAAAAAATAAAAACACCGCCTTGGTAAAAGCGGTGTTATCTAAAAAGGACGGGTCCATAATTTTCCTTACGACGAATCTCGTGTTTTAAGCAGAGTTCCTAGAAAAAGAAGAGGCTTCTTCTTTTCTTTATTTCGACGGCTTGCCTGTCTGATGGCCTTAGGATCCCATCTTCGGTATTTACCATTACCCTCACGTTTCCAAAAGTACGCCTGTAAACCACTCTCTTTGCACGTTGCCTCAATACTTCTCCGTTGTTCAGCCGTACACTCATACACAAGGTGGCGGTGACCATCTTCGGTATCGTGCGGACCAATCTCTAATTCCTCAGCTTCAGTTCCATGAATGAGCTGAGCAATGTCGTAATTTGTTTGCGCCCCAACAGGCTCAACAAACCATCGATACGTTCTACTACGCATAGCAATATACTCCAATATGGGGTTTAAGAATCTATTTTTATTATCAAGTATATATACTTGAATGTCAATGATCTCTAGAGAAGTCTACTCTTACCCTTCAAAACCTCTTCCAATCAACTCCAACTTCTCTACCCTCGTCCATCTCTTTATCTCAGCCTCTCTCTTTCTGGCTTCGGCTAGATTTTCAACTTCTTCTGAATACACCAAAACAACAGGTCGACGTATCTTGGTGTAATGTGCGCCAGACTTTAAATTATTATGTTGATGTACTCTTTTTTCTAAGTCGCGAGTAGAACCAACGTACAAAGAATCATCAGCACATCTAAGTATGTAGACGTAGTGCATCTTGTCTTACCTGATTTAGTTACTCCGTCGTCTGACCCTCAAAATCCTCTTCGTTTGCTTCAGCCTCCTCTTTGGTCTCTCGTACGATTCCATCCTTATGATGAGCAGGTGCGTAAATAGTATAAAATTTTAAATCTTCCGAATCAGAAGTATTAATGACATTATGTTCTGCTCCTTTGGGAACAATAGCAGCATCGCCGTCCTTTACTTCGTATTCAGTTTCATTGATGACGACCTTTCCAACGCCTGCATCAAATCTAAAAAACTGATCGTTCTCAGCATGCACCTCAGATCCAATATCTTCTCCTGGCTTCAGTGACATTAAGACGAGTTGCATTTGTTCACCAGTGTAGAGAACTTTTCTAAAGTTAGCATTTTCTGTAGTAAGTGTTTCAATATCTCCCTTGTATCCTTTTTTCATAGAGTGTAATAATTATGTAGTAATAGAATAGGTACATTCTAACATGTTGCCGATAGGCCAAAAACTACAGCTTTCTGCTGTCATACGCCCAGTGGAGGAGTGCCTGTCGTTGCTTTGGCCGACACGATTCATCTCCCTTGCGACAATTCTTTTGCACCTGAGCAGAGTGTCTTTGTATCGCTTTCCATCGTTTTATTTGTCGTTTGTCTTCTTCGGGAAGTCGTCGCCCAAGATAATATCTGCAGTACCATTGAAACCAACCATACGGATCCATGTCGTGTATCCATCCTTTTTTCTGCCACACCTCCAGAGGTTGACTGGCTTGGATATTAAAATAGTTATATTGCTTCTCTTTAGAGCCACTATCAGAAAGTTTCGCACTAGCAAACCAGCTCTTGGGAAATTCTTTTGTAGCTTTTTCATCTAAAAAGTAGTGTCCACCAAAGACACCCAACTCCAACATTTCCTTTGGTGTTAGGTCTGGCTTAAAATCAGGATCAAAACTCCTACCTGAGCCCGCCTCGAGTTCATATTCGTATTTAGATTGCCCTTTGTAACTTGTTTTTACTTTTTTCTTTTGACTCATAACAAAAGTATACCAAAACAAGAAATCTACGAATCTATTCTTTTTGTAGTACAGTGATAACAATGAAGTTTATCAAAGTAATCATATTCACAACGATTATCTTGTTCGCCCTTATAGGACTTTTGTTTACAAGTGTATTTATCGCCATGCAGTTCGGCTTGCTAAATGTTCGCGGCTCAATTGAAGCTCGCAATGATTCTATCTTAACCTTAGATACAATAACTAACTCTATTGAGATTTTAACAGTAGCAAAAATGCCGAAAGATGACCTCTCGATAGATGCATCCTGTGAGGATGAACGTGCCACTTGCCAATGGTTTACTTCACGTGAATGGAAAGTTGTTTCTGGCGGATTACTAAAGGATAAGGAGATACTCCAACGTGTTGCAGAGGAAACTGGCATCTCACCGCGCCTCATCGCTTCTGTTGTGGTTCCAGAACAACTACGCTTCTTCACAGCAAATAGAGAGGTGTTTAAACGTTACTTTGAACCCCTAAAGATACTCGGATCACTCTCTAAATTTTCTTTAGGAGTTTCTGGAATTAAACAAGATACTGCTGAAAAAATTGAGGCATACGCAAAAGACCCGAACTCTGCTTTTTATCCAGGAAGTTCTTATGCTGCACTTATTCAATACGAAGATAGCGCCAATAAAGATGAGCAATTATTCAAACGACTCACGGACGAGAAAGATCATTATTTCTCATATTTGTATACCGCTATTTTTATACAAGAGATTTTATCTCAATGGGAACGAGCTGGTTATGATATTTCTACTCATCCAGAGATAGTATCAACTATATTTAATATAGGCTTTTCTAGCTCTAAACCAAACGCAACACCGCAAGTAGGAGGAACTCGAATTACTGTGGGTGGTATTGATTACACCTTTGGAGAGTTATCAGGACTCTTTTATCAATCGGATCAATTACTGGAAATCAGGCCTTAGTATCATTAATGTACAGGATTAACGATGCGGACATCCTGCCCAACAACATGGTCGTCGCATCCCCTTACGCATCTTATCTATACCAACAACAATACGGCGTTTCCTTGTCTCTTCTTTTTTTGCTGAAATAATCCAACAAATCCACTCATTACGTGCAAGCGGTGTAATATCTTTCCACACAGCTTCTGCTGCTGAAGAAGTGTCCAATGCTGTTCGCAAATCTACTGGCATACTGTGCACAGGTCCTGTGGTTTTCTTATTACTCACAAAATCACCTAATTAAGGTGTCCCGAGAACTACTCAAAAGACAGATCTCCCTTAACAAGTTCGAGTTGCTGTACATCTACGCCAGTTTCTGACATCTGTCCGCGTACGATTGCTTTTGTTTTTTCTCCGAAAGAGTCGACGTTACATACTGATGTATTCCCATCAAGATCCGTACACGCACTTTCAGGACTAAATACGATTGGAGCTGCATTTCCGAATACACCATTCTCAGCAAAGATGAAGTAGAGGCCCTCAAGCTCTGGACTCTTCAGTACATATCCATCTTTATCAAAAGTAAACTCTCGATCTTCTCCAAACTCACCGGCAGAACATTCGATGTTACTTATGTACCAACCTTCGTTAAGCTTTTTCAGTGTTGCAACAGATTGTCCGTTGAGGCCTTCATCTCGGGAAAGTATCAATACCTGAGCTTCCTCATCGAGCTGATATGAAGGTCTTGCTGTAATAACCTGAGGAACCGCTGTCTGACACAAGACCGGATCAGTTCCGTTTTCAAATTCGTCCTGAGAATTTTTTAGTTTTTCTCGAAGCTCCTGACTCAATATTGGTGATTTGTGCAATTCTTCCTTATACGGATCAGTGCTTGTTGCTCGAGAAGCTGCTGCCCATGAATCATAGAAATCCAAGGCGACATTAATAGGTTCCTCCATCGATACTTCTTGATTCTTTAGCGGGTCTGAATCTCTTGTTAAGAATATTCCTGCAAGAATCACGATCAGTCCTAATATCACAATAATGGCTAATTTCTTTGGGTTTTTCATATATAGCGTCTTTTATATTACGTTCAAACTATGCTTATTAATTACAAATACAAGTATAGCAGAGAAAAAGCCTTGAGTAGAGCAGTCTGCAAAATGACCCAAAGGACGACGCGCCCTACAAGTATTTTGTCACTTTTGTACCCCGTGAACGTCTTCTATTAGTAACAGATACTAATTAGTAACCTAAAAAATAAAAATATGTTTTGGACAATCGCAGCGATACTCGCCATTTTGTGGCTTCTCGGTTTTAGCTTCCACGTCGGAGGAAACCTTATTCATACGCTATTAGTAGTAGTGCTTATTCTGGTGATTGCACAATTGCTTACATAGGGAAAAGAAGAAACACAAAAAAGTATCCCCCAACATCAAAAGGAACCTGTTTCTATCTTGGATACTAGATTATAAACACCTGCACCTGCAGGCGTAGGTGTTTAGAGGGTCTAAAAACAAGAATTTCTCTTGTCCGTGCTGATTAACGATATTACCTCGTGTTTCCCCGAGAACGCGATGAATTATGGTTTTATGCATCACTTGGATACCACATACCTCGATAACCACCTCTAAGGTCCGAGCGATTATTTGAAATTCATTTTTCAAATCCTCACCCGACTGCAATTCTGCTCCTGCTTTTACTATCTACTCTTATAAATTATAGACGTAGCATCTCAAAAAAGCCCCGAGCAGAATACTCTGCAAGGGGCTCTTGAAACGGTCGTTGGTCCATAGAATTTCAGAAATATGTCATTCTGATTGTTGGACCTCCGCAGTTACACTCATACGCACAATCGAGAGGTTGTTTTTTGTTACCAGTCTTCTGTACTCGGAATGGCTTATTACGCTTTCCGCAAAGTGGGCACTCCTTTGCAAGGCGTGAATCATAGAGACGCCAGGCAATAAAAATAACAAACAAGACAGCTACAGCAGTAATCCAGTCAGTAACACTCATGGTCTTCCTTTCCAATAAGAGTATGTGTATGTTTCTCTGTTCTAAAACAAGATTCTCACGTTAAGAGTAAAATGCAAGTCTTGTTTAGTTCTCCCCGCCCGATGACGCTTGCCACTCAAGCGTTGCGGGCGGGCCAATCTTATTTTTTCCGGCTTTTTAAAACTTTTTGTAAGTCTATTCTCTGATCAATTCGAATCTGACTTATAAACTCTGGGACGTGACTCACGATAATCATGGCGCCTTTGTACTCACTCAGAGCCGCGGCAATGACCGGCAAGTGCCTGAAGTTTATATGGTTAGTCGGCTCGTCTAAAACAAGTAACCCTGGACACATAAGTACCAGCCGAGCAAAAGCAACCAACCCCTTTTGTCCTTCAGAGAGATTACCGATTTTTGTATTGATAACATCAGCACCAATAAGAAAACCAGCTGCAACTGTTCGCATATCTTGTTCGTTCTGTTTTTCCATCACAGAAAGCAATGCCTCACGCGGAGTGTCTTCAAAATTAAGAGTTGAAAAATCTTGTCTATAATACCCAACACGAACGTCGGGGGAAATAATATGAGAAACCTCTTCTTCCTTATCTTCACTTTTGCTTTTGTCTGTTTGAGTAAGTGCCTCAAGCAACGTACTTTTACCAATTCCGTTTGGTCCAAGTAACTGCAAGTGTTCAGTTCTTTTCAGAGTTATATCTACTTTTTTTATAACGGGCTCGTGGTCCTTTATTACCTTCATAGTCTTGATTTCAAGCACTTTTGTTACAACGTCTTTTTGGGCAGGAATGGTAAACGAGCGAATCACTTTGTCATCACGACGCACATCAACCACATCTCCTTCCAATTCTTCAGCCAATCTTCGCATCCTCTTTGCTACCATTCTCATTCCCCCACCTTTTTTTGCAAAAACGTTTGCTTGATTCTTCTTCTCTTCTATCTTTTTTTCAAGCTGAGCATTTTTTCTGTTTTCTTTCTCTACCCTAGCCGCGATATCTTTAATAACATCAAAATAGTCTCCTCTGTACTGTTCTACCTTACGCGTACGAACATCCAGATACAGAACGCCTTGAGTAAAAGCATTCAAAAATTCTGCATCGTGAGAAATAACCAAACAAGTTTTTTGGTACTCAACAAGAAACTCTGTAAGATGTGCAATCCCTTCTTTATCTAAATTATTTGTTGGCTCATCAAGAAGTAAAATATCAGGATCTTGAATAAGCGCACTTGCCAAGAGTAGTCGAGCTTGTTGTCCACCAGAAAATGTTTTTATCAGGCGGTCGTGTGGTGCATGCAAATGAACAACTTCTAATATTTTGTCGATACGAGGATCGATATCGTACACTTTTTCCTTAAAACAGTTTTGAAAGAAATCTCTCACCGATAGATCAAGCTGGTCACGAGGCACCACTTGCTTCGATACAGCGATCGTCACTTGTGGTGGAATATTAATGACACCTTCATCCGGAATGTTATTTTTGGTAATCAAACCAAAAATCGTACTTTTTCCGGCACCATTCTGACCCATCAACGTCATTTTTGAACCACGGCGTACTACAAAATCCACCTCATCAAGAATAGGGTTATTGTGCCCAAACCCGAAGGACACATTATTAAATTTTAGAACGGCATCACCTTGAGACATCTACACGATGGTACTGGTGTATGGCACAAATGTAAACAGGTAAAAAAAGAAATACCCATTTAAATGGGTATTTCTTTTTTTATTAAATTTTTCCCGGATCTTGTGACAACTCTTCTACTTTCTTGATATTTCTTTCTAGTACCGCCTCATATATTTCTTGCCCGGAAATATTTAGATTATTTTTATTCCTATATTCTTTACACTCAAGAATCAATTCTTTTTGATCTGCGTCTAACGTTAAGTTAGATATATCTAAAAAATCTTTCTTTCTAGTCTCGAATTCTTTCTTACTAACAAACCACATATCAACTTTCCACTTCTCTTCATTTAATCTTTGTTTCAGTCCAACATAGTGTCCATTTGGAAACTCTTGACCCATTCTGACGTCGTTCCAATCACCCTTGATAAAATAACTTCTAAAACTTCCTTTCAGATACAAGTACTTCAAAATTTCTAAAACTTCTTCAGATGAATAGTCTTTCTCTTTCACTACGGTAATATCTATATCTCCATCCATCATCACATCTCCGGCATAAGCACCGGTAAAATGTACCTCTCCAAATTTTTCAAGATCCTCGGTAAGACCCGTCTGCTTCAAAAGAACATCAGCTTGTTCTTTAAAGTGTGTACTTTTTTCTATAAGGTGTGACATATTATTATGGCTATTTTAACAACTTCTTAAACTCCATAGCCCTGTCAATAATAGCGTCTCCAATTTCAAGCCAATCAAAATATTTTTTATACTCAGACGGATCAACTTCTAACATTTCATCAATAGTCATATCTGGATCAGATTCAAAGGCTCCGTATGGTTCTACTATGGCAAAGTATCGTAATTGATAAAAAGGTTTTTCACTACCGTCCATGTCAGTGACCTTTTGATATCCAAGAGGTTTTTGTGAAATAACTTTCATATTTGATTCTTCTTGTACTTCTCTTGCCAGTGTTTCTTCAAAAGTCTCTCCGTCTTCAACACTTCCTCCGACAAGTCCCCATGTGTCTTTTTTACCATTATGAACAATTACTATTTTATCTCCATGAAAAGCCACAGCGTAACACTGCTTAACTTCGTCTTGTGGCAAGTGATCGAAATAATCACATTCGAAATACTCTAAAAGATAAGTTACTCCAGATTGCCCCGGGTACTCTTTTGTTATTAGAGGTTTTTGCATACCAGAAAGTATACCAAACCCTATTTCTCCCCGCCCGCCATCGCTAGACTCTCAGGCGTTGCGGGCGGGCCAATCCTTAATTATTAAATTTTTTCCTCTTTTTGTAACAACCAACTTCTGGCGCTCGCGCCAGCCAAGTTCCCGGATGTATTCAATGGGAAGGGTTAAGTTGTAACTAGCGCCTCGTTTGTCTAGTTTTCGGATGTTTTTGTCTACAAGTTTTCTTCTTGCCATATGTTTTCATTATACACCCAGAAAAAGTATGTACCCATTTAAATACCCATTTAAATGGGTATTTATTTTTTAGTTAAAAAACGAAGACTTTCCTTGTCTTTGAAAAGTGACTACTGTATCTTTCTGTAGTAAAACACCGTCGTCGAAACTTACTAGTTTCGACGCGATTTTAACCACACCTTCTTGTGTTTTCTGCGAAAACATCCGCGAAGCGAATTAAAGCTTTTTTGATATGGAACGCTTCGCTTGCAAAAAACATTAATTCGGCTGGCGTCCTCGAGCTAGAACCGTAGATCGCCAAGCCCTGCTTGACCGTTTTAATATATTTTTGAATTTAATTTCGATGCGTCTCGTGCACAATTAATATCATACATTCGTAACAAGCTTTCAATGTAAAGTGAATTAATCCTTAACAGGACGATAAGAAACGGTAACCTTTCCGTTCTCTAAATGAATTAAAGAAAATTTCTCAAGATTTTTAATTGAAATATGATTTTCCTTAATTAAATCATAAATAGTAGTTGCCACTGTCTTTCCTTGAGAGTCAGCAATTGGAATAGTAACAGCAAGTGTTGGCCAGAGCATAGACGCGTATGATATATAACCTTCTTTATCACTAAGGCCGGAGACTGATGAGCAAATAACTCCACAAACCGAACCAGCCTCATTAAAGATTGGTCCTCCACTCATACCTGGCTCAAAACGTGCATTTGTTTCAAAGCATGGAAAATTTAAAAGTGCCGTATCGCGTTTTGGGAAGTGATGCATTACTACATTCCCGGTAGTAAACGCTGTGTTTTGATCATAACTAATTTCCGTTAGGCTTGATATATCATCATTACTTATGTATTCAGCAACAGATTTGTAGTAACCAAAACCTAAAATATTCTCTTCAACTCGAGGAGGTTCTAGATTCAACTTAACGCAAGGATAATCAAAAAGTTTTCCTTTTAATGAGAATCTTTCTAATAAACAATATGCTATATCGTACTCAGGATTAAACGATACATTTAAGATTTTTATCGGTCCTCCTAGGTAATTTTCTGTATTCTCACCATGCTTGGTATCCGATACGTATATTGCATACAAATAAGTTGGGTCTGCTGAATTATTTAAATCAAGCCAAGCGGAAGCCTCTTTATCAACTACATGTTTAGCTGTCACGAGTAATCCCCATGGCGCAATTATAAAACCTGTTCCTAGTGGAGTTATTTTATTTCTAGACATTGCAACTATCGGGAGAATGGTTTGCTGTGTCACGTGTCCGAAATGTTCTAGCTTAGTAAAACCCTTAGGTATTGATAAATTTTCTTCTGGCATATCTAAATTGTATAGTTTTAATCCGACTTTGCTAAGCCTATGCAAAACTAGATAAACGTTACATTAACGCTCTTCGTGCTAAGCACGAGTTGGCTGCCAGACTAGGACTCGAACCTAGATTAACCGGACCAGAACCGGTCGTCCTACCATTAGACGATCTGGCAATACTTACTAACAAACAGGAAACCTACTACGACTCGGTCTGAGGACCTCCCTGCACTGCGTTTTATACCCAATCGCTATGCTCTTGGATAAAACGGGAGCATTAGACGATCTGGCAATACAGACACAATACGCAAAATACCCCTTTATATCAAGGCTCTCTTCTTTGATATACTTTCCCTATGATAATCCGAGATTACAAAAAAGAAGACCGCGAACAAGCTGAGGATCTCTTTATTTTGTATTGGAATGATGAAGGGTTCAGATCTAGACTTCTAGATAAGATCGATCACTATCTCGAAAAAGACAAAGAATATGAATCGAGGCAATACAGATTCTATACAGCAGAAAAGAATGGAGAAATAATAGGAGTAGCGGGTTTTAGAAAAGCTCCTGAACATATGCTGAAGTATGCAAAAACAGAGAACCCCGTAGAGTTTTATATATCAGCATCCAAGTACAAAAGAAAAGGTACTGGCGAAGCTTTGAGATTAAAAAGAATAGAAGAAGCGAAAAAACTTGGATTCACAGAAGCACTCCTTTACAGCCCTGATACACATAAAGATTCTTGGGGTTTTCACGACAGACTTGGTTTTGAAAGAGTGGGACCTGATATTGCACCCGACGGCGAACCAGGAATGATCTGGCGAAAGGTTTTTGAATAATTTACACCTAAAAAACTCCTTTCTTGCAAGACTTGGTGTCGTGGTAGAATAGTCCTCAGATACTTAATTACCCTTAACACTAAATTAATTACATGAAAAAACTTTTTATTGCACTTGTTATCCTTATCATCCTTGGATTTGGAGCATATTTCCTTTTTAACATCGATTCGTCTCCAGAAGACTACACGCCAGACGATGGTCCAGCTATGAACGATAACTCAGAAGACACCGCCGTGGAAGATGACGGAGCAATGAAAGAACAAGAACCAGTTGAGAACATTGGTCAGTCTACTGACGGTAATGCTATTACTGCATACCACTTCGGTACCGGAGACACAGAAGTCCTTTTTGTCGGAGGAATTCACTCTGGATACGGACCAGGAACATCACTTGTTGCTTTCAACCTCATCGGAGAACTTGAATCTGGCGACATCGCTGTGCCAGAAAATGTGAAAGTGACTGTTATCCCTGTCCTTAACCCTGATGGAGTGGACGTATCCGGAGAAATCTCAGTAAGCGACCTACCTTCAGCAAGTGTTACTGCCGGACGATTCAACGGAAACGAAGTAGACCTCAACCGAAACTTTGATTGTAACTGGGAAGACACAGGAGTATGGCAAAGCAAAACTGTGAAGACAGGGTCATCAGCCTTTTCGGAACCAGAAGCACAAGCACTCAAGAGCTACGTAGAAAAGCAAAACCCAGATGCTGTTGTGGTGTACTACTCACAAGCTGGAGAAGTAGTTGCCGGAAACTGTGGTGGAGACATCTCTTCTGAAATCAAAGTACTTATGAACACATACGCTGATGCATCAGGATATGAAGCCAAAGAAAGCTTTGACTACTACGCAACCAACGGAGACGCGACTAACTGGCTCGCAAAGATTGGCATTCCTTCTGTCGGAGTTCTCCTCAACAGCCACACAAGTGCAGAGTGGTCACAGAACAAAGCTGGAATTGAAGCAGTTCTGAAGAGCTACTCAAACTAATGAAGACGAAATACATTGTATTTGGGAGTATACTCCTAGCCCTTATCGGGTTGGGGGTATTTCTCATATCACAGAAAGAGGAACCTGTTCCTGAGCCAGAAGCAGTCACTGAAGAACCTTACGCAAGCCAAGCATCTCTTGGTACTTCTGTAGAAGGGCGAGATATCGCATCGTATACTTTTGGAAACGGAGAAGAGCATCTTGTCTTCGTCGGAACTATCCACGGAGGATACGAATGGAACACCGCACTCCTCTCATATGAACTTATTGACTACCTTACTGCTACGCCAAGCGCTGTGCCAGAAAATGTGAAAGTAACAGTCATTCCGGTATTAAACCCAGACGGACTCCAAAAGATTGTTGGAAGTGAGGGGCGGTTTGATGCAGTCAACGCACCAGCTGTAGGTCAAACATACGCCGGACGCTTTAATGCAAACGAAGTAGATCTCAACAGAAACTTCGATTGTAACTGGGCTCCCACAAGCACGTGGCGAAGTCAGACAGTCAGCGCCGGAGCAAATGCATTTTCAGAACCAGAAGCTCTCGCCTTCAAACAATTTACAGAAAAAGAAGAGCCAGATGTCGTGGTCTTCTTCCACAGTCAAGGAGACGGCGTGTACTCATCTGCCTGCAACAATGGAGTTCTCCCCGAAACACAAACAGCAATGAACGTGTACTCACAAGGTTCAGGATACCCCGCACGAGGGCTCTTTGACGCATATCCTATCACTGGTGATGCAGAAGGATGGCTTGCGACTATCGGCATTCCTGCCCTTACCGTAGAACTCTCTACTCATGAAGTAATTGAGTGGCAAAAGAACAAAGCTGGCGTTGAAGCACTGATCGAGTATTATAGCGATAATGCTACAAGCTTATAAAAAAGTTGGAGAAACACCCCTTGAACTACTAGACCGCCTACGACAAGAACAACCAGATCTCAAAAAAGAAATCCTCTCATATGCAGGACGGCTTGATCCTATGGCCGAAGGAGAAATGTTGATACTTGTCGGCAAAGAAGAGAACCAAGAAAATAAAAACTATTTTGGATTCGATAAAGAGTACACCGCAACCTTTCTAGTAGGCATGGCCACCGATACGAGAGATGCTCTTGGACTCATCACAAATACAAAAGCTGACTGTACTATACATAGTACAGTCATTGAGCAAGACCTAAAAAATATAAAAAAACTAACTGAACAAACCTACCCCTGGTTTTCTGGCATGACAGTCGATGGCATTAAACTTTTCGATCACTTCAAAGCGGGTCGTACTGACATAGAGCGCCCTGTGCAAAGTATCAGTATTAAAAAAGCTGAGCTAATTTCCGAAGAGAATATGCAAGCAGAAGATGTGTACGAATATATCAAAGACACGATCAGTAAAGTTCACGGGGATTTCAGACAAAAGGAAATACTCGAATCGTGGGAGTCGTATTTTGAAAAACACAAAGAACCTCTACAAAAATTCACCGTGCGCTTTCATGTTTCTGGCGGAACCTTCATTCGAGCCCTGACAGAAGAGTTTTCTTCTCCCGTCACCCTCTTCACTCTCAAGCGTACAAAGATACACACAAATCTGCTAAAATAAATATATTATGAAAAATACAGTAACCAAAGTACTTATCGTACTTATTGCGCTCATGGCGTTTGCCACTGGTGTGCAGAAAATTATTCCTACAGAACAGATGGCAACGCAATTTACCTCTCTTGGTTTTGCAGTGTGGTTCATCCGAGTTCTTGGACTTCTCTGGATAGCTGGAGCAGTCGGTCTCTTTATGAGAAAACTTCGACCCTTTGCACTTCTTGGAATGTGGAGCATTCTCATGGGAGCAATCGCAGTCCATGTAACTGCAGGAGATCCGTTAAGTAAAATGTTACCAGCTATTATCCTAGCGCTTGACATGTCTGCTGTACTGTATACATGAAAAACATACATCTGATTTTAATTATTGGCATTATTATTTTAGGAGCTTTTTTTGCTATGCAAATATTTAAACCGCCAGTAAACATCGAAACACACTCGCCTTCTTCTGCTACCCAAGATTCTTCCGTTCCTTTTGAACAAGACTTTAAAAGATCTGGACTTGAAACAAACACAGCCATCTCATCTATCGACCAGAAACTTATCTTCAGTGGTGGGCCAGGAAAAGATGGCATCCCAGCACTTTCCAACCCAACCTTTACTACTGTTGCCGAAGCAGATGTCCTCGACGACACCCAAGGCATCTTAGTAGAGTTTGAAGGAGAAAAACGATACTATCCATACAGCATTCTCGTATGGCACGAGATAGTAAATGACTCTATTGGCGACACACACTTTGCAGCAACTTTCTGCCCACTCTGCGGTTCTGGAATCGTATTCGATCGACAAGTCGGTGAAGAGATATTGTCGTTCGGAGTCAGTGGACTTCTCTTTGAATCAAACCTTCTTATGTACGACACGTTTACCGAATCGCTGTGGTCACAAGCTCGTGGCGAAGCTGTTGTTGGAGCCCGGACCGGTACAGAACTCGACATTCTCCCAATGCAACTCATTTCTTTTGCTGAGGTAAAAGAAAATCATGCGGACGCACAAGTACTCAGCTCTAACACAGGATACGTACGGAACTATCGAGGAAACCCGTACAGTGGATACGAAGACTCTGATGAAACATTCTTTCCTGTTTCTGTTCAAGACAGTCGATTCCCCTCAAAACAAATCATGTATGTTATCCCGTTTGGAAATCAATCTATCGTCTTTTCTAAAGATGCACTTCTTGAAGGATCTACAGAAACCTTCTCTTTTGGAGACAATATACTTGTAGTGTCCAAAGAAGAGAGCGAAATAACAGGAGAGATAGACGGCAAAACTGTCCCTGGATATTTTGAAATGTGGTTCTCATGGGCACAACATCACCAAGAAGACGGTGTCGTGTGGGAATTGTAAGAAAATAAATTTCTATTCTCCTTCATGATGATGGTCATCTCCTTCATGATCACCGTGACCATGAACAACACCTTCTTCATGCAGACCATGCTCGGGTGCATCTCCATGTCCGACATGTCCCGCAAGGTTACCCACAAAAAACATCAACCCAAGACCAACAGCAAAAGCAACAATATGCGAAAGATACTTTGTCTCTTTATGAGAGGTCCTCACAGAATGAGGAATAAGGTCGTATAGGACCACTACAAAAAATGATCCGGCTGCAATACCTAAAAGAGGTATTTCTATCTTTTCAAAGCTCTCGAGAAGAAAGTATCCACCAAGCGCTCCAACAACAATAGTAGAGGATACTAAGAAATTCATTCCAAGCGCTTTCTTTGTTGAAAAACCAGCTTGTTTCAAAACAAAAAATTCAGATATTTCTTGTACGAGCTCATGAACTAATACACTCACAACGGCAATAACTCCAACCGTTACAGACACCGAGAAACTTGCTGCAAGCAGAATACCATCTCCCATGTTGTGCAAAGCGTCACTAAAAAGAATACGTCGCGCATCGATACCCGAATGAACATGCGCATCTTCCTCATGTTCGTCGTGATGGTGATGAAACGTTGGTAACAGCCTAAAGAAAACAGTAATCACCAAGATACCAATCAGTACCCATGCAAGTCCATATAGTGGAGTGACTGCCTGCTCGAGCACCTCAACAGCTAAAGAGTACGAGACGACAAGAAACACTCCAGAAGCAAAGCTAACTAGTAGACCAAGATTCCCTTCTACAAAAGTTCCAAGCTTTTTCCAAACAGAAAATACTCCAACTAAAGAAGCGAGCATTACGACAAGAGCAGAGATGATGATATATGTAAGCATGTATTTTTTATTTTAAATGCAAATAATTTGCATTTATGATATATTACTTTTTATGAAAACACAACAAGCACGTATCCTACTCGAACCCACAGGACTCAAGATAACAACAGAAAGGCTTCTTGTTCTGCAAACACTCATCAACCTTTCTGAACCCGCTTCTGTAGAAAAAGTCTCTTCATTATTAAAAAAGGATGTAAATGAGTCTACCGTGTACCGGATTCTCGATAGACTCACGCAACACGGACTTCTCTATCAAAGCAATTTTCGAGATAGTAAGGCATATTATGAATACCAAGAAAAACACCACCATCACATCACCTGCACCTCATGCGGCCAACAAGAACATATTCCTGTTTGTCTTCCCTCCTCTACAGAGAAAGCTATTCTCAAAAGTTCAAAAATATTCTGCCAACCACTTCATCACACGTTAGAATTTTTTGGTATATGTACTTTATGTCGAACGTAACCCATACTTATTTATCATGCGCTATTTTATAATAACTTTCATACTAGCGATCCTTTTATTGCCTACAGCACCACTGTCTGCGTATTTATCTGAAGATGGTCTGCAAGGATTTTCTCAAGCAAAAGTTATCGAAATTCACGACGTTCGACAAGAAGAAATACCTGGGACAGGAGCCGTCGCGACTGTACAAGAGATATCTGCAAAAATTCTCGAAGGTCCCGAAGAAGGAAAAATTGTTCGACTGAACAATGACTACATTGAACTCAATGAGGGGCAAAAATTCTTTATAAATTTCTTCTTCACTCCAGATGGATCTGTTATCTATTCTGTTCGAGATGTTGACCGACGAGCTCCTCTACTCTTCTTAACCCTCCTGTTTGCAGGAGTAGTGATCTTGTTCGGAGGTAAGCAAGGATTTCGGTCCTTACTCTCACTTGCAGGGAGCTTTGTAGTAATTATCTTTATTCTCCTACCTCTTCTATTAAAAGGCTACCCGCCAGTCTTGGTGAGTGTCCTGGTTGGATCACTTATTCTTTTTGTGGCAATCTTCTTCACACACGGATTTAATAAACAATCAGTCGTAGCTCTTATGGGCACCGCTGGAGCAGTGGTGCTTACAGGAATACTTGCATATATATCAGTAGAATTTATGACACTCTCTGGATTCTCTTCTGACGAAACTGCATTTCTCAATATCTCAACTGCCGGCACCCTGGACTTACGAGGACTGCTACTAGGAGGAATCATTATTGGTGTTATCGGTGTACTTGATGATATCGCTGTTACTCAAGCTGCGGTGGTAGCCGAGCTTAAGCGAACAAGTCCAAAACTGTCTCCAATACTCGTATATAAAAAAGCTATTCGTGTTGGTCGCGAACATGTGGGAGCTTTGGTAAACACTCTGGTACTTGCCTATGCAGGCGTATCACTTCCTCTTCTACTTCTCTTTTACAACACAGAATCTTCTTTTATTCGGATTGTAAACAACGAGATTTTTGCAACTGAGATAGTGCGAACGATTGTTGGAAGTATCGGACTTGTTCTCGCTGTACCGCTGACAACAGCTTTAGCGGTGTGGATACTTAAAGGTGACGACGCGGACTCCTCACATGGGCATAGCCACGCGCATTAAAACTCAATATTCCTTAGTGGCATCTCAGAAAAATTCTACCCAAACGTAAACGCAAATCCTTCAAATCCAGACTCAAGAATACGGATTTCAAGTAGATGTTCTCCGTACTCACCTTGCAGATCAATCAGATTATAGAAATCTTCTTCTTCAAAATCGACACGACCCTCTGTAACCGCTTCTCCTTGACTTTCTACTGTTACCAACTCTCCATCAAGATATATCTCTGCTTGCGCACCACCAGCTGCCACCAAGTGCACCTGACTTGCGGAGAATCGTAAGAAAATGCTTCCTGTCTGACTTTCAAGTACCGTTCGCTCTGGCTCAAAACGCCATGCTCCCTCAAGAGAAAAACTATTAAGCGGAATTCCTTCTGGCGCAACATACTGACAGCTATCTGTAAGACACGAAGTGCTTGGTAAGTTATTTATATATTCAAGTCGAGAGGCGCCAAGATAGGTCTCGCGCGTCTTTACTTGCGAAAGATTATTCTCTTGCTTAAGCGTCTCCCCTTCTTTAGAAATGTTCGTATCATTGAGATCACTCAAAAGTTCTACAATCTTATTCTCAGTCTCTTCGTAGGCCCCCTCACCGATATGATCATAGACAATCTTTCCATTCTTATCGATAAGATATTTTCTTGGCCAATAATTATTATCGTAGGCACGCCAGGTCCCGTAGTCGTTATCGAGCACCACGGGAAACTCTATCCCTTCTTTTTTTAGAGCTTTCCTGACATTGTTGATATCTTTTTCAAAAGCAAACTCTGGTGTATGAATACCTATAATGACAAGTCCGTCATCCTCATATTTTTCATACCAATCATTGAGATACGGAAATGTTCGAATACAATTCACGCACGTATATGTAAGGAAATCTATAAGAACAATCTTCTCTCCGATATACTGACCAATTGTTATCTCTTGCTCATCGGTATTCAGGAAACCAGAAGGGTTTTCTATTTCTACATAATCAGGATAGTTTTGTTCATCATTCAAAATAAGCCTTTCTGTCTGAACATCCTGAGAGAATACAAACCAGACACCTCCAATAAGAAGTATGAGTAAGACAATCGCGATGATAAATTCGTTTTTCATAGATTAATATTTTATCTATTGAACTCTTTCGAGGAGAGTGTGCTCGATACCTGTAAAATCAAAACCAAGACCAACAAGATACGCCTCTATTTCCTTATCAGCACCAGTCATGATTGCCAAGCCCACAAGTAAGAAAAGAACCCCTACTCCCTTCTTAAACCACCCGCGTGGATTAGAGAGCACGTTAAGTCCTCCGACAAATCGTTGTCCAAGAAGAGCGATAAGAAGCAAAATTGTTGAAAGTCCAATAGCATATGCGAATAAGTATACCGTTCCTAAAAAGAAACTAGCCGGAAGTACTGTCGCCAAGATAACAAAGTAGGTTGGAGAACAGCTCGAGAATACAGGACCAAGAGCAAGACCCATAACCACATCACCCGTGAACCCTCCCTTCTTTGAACCTTTGGCAAGCCAGCGATTGCCGGCAAGTCCGAACTGAAACTTTCCAGAAAACTTCTCCCAGACACCAGGAAATATCATTGTTATGGCAAAGAGAATCAATATTACACCAGAAAGAGAGGTCCAAAAGCTTTGCGGAATAGTGATAAATGCAGTGCTTGCCTTAAGAATAAGCGTGAAAACTACAACCGAGATAGCTAGTGATCCCGTAATAACATATGGTTTCAGTTTACTGCGTGCATCAGACACAGACCCGCCAATAATAACTGGCAAAAGAGGAAGTACACACGGTGCTAACACCGTGAGAACTCCTGCAATAAATGAAATGACGAGAAGTGTCATATTATTGAATCTGACTTACTACGGAACTGAGATTTGGACTTCCTGTCCACTTAGCAATAAGGTTTCCGTCAGCATCTACCTGTACAAGCGTGTGCTGTGTTGTTACACCATACTTTTGTCTTAGGGTATTTTCTTTATCATAGTCTGCTTTCAAGATCACGAGATCTGCAGGGATTTGACCGACATTGGTTGTAATATCTGAATCAAGCGATCGACATGTTGGACACCATTTCGCATGAAAGAAAATAAGCGTATCTCCTTTTGAGTTAGCTACTTTTTCTGGAGCGTACTCCTCGTAACTACCAGCTGTTGCGACCATCATCGCTTCTCCGTCAGACCCTGACATAGATTCTCCTTGGTCCATCATAGCTTCACCTTCTTCCATCATCTTCTCACCTTCTTCCATCATGGCTTCGCCGTCATACACCATGTCTTCCCCTATATCCATCATTTTTTCTGCTTCTGGACGTGCGTTGAAATACCACACACCCGTTATGACAGAGAGCAACACAAACAAACCGATAATAACTGGTAATGAAAATCCTTTTTTAGTGTTCATATTCTTTATATTAGTTATGTTAAACAATACTCTTCATTATAAAGAAATATAATCACATGTAAAGTATACTTTACATCAACTTGTTGATAACTTATATCCGACTTTTGAATGCAAACAATTTTGCTAAGACCATAACAGCAAGTACAAGGAGAAGCAGTGGATCAACGGTGTTCATAATAGCTTGATACGCAATGGCAACAGAAACAGCAATAACTCCAGAGAGGAAACCTGTTCTTCCGGCTTGGGCCTGCAGTTTTTCTTCACGCTCATCTGTGGGATGTTCCTTTGCCACCAGTCCAGCATAGAGGGCAACAAGAATACCTAGACCAGCAACTGTTACGTATACGAGTTGCTCTGGCATCCACAGATACCAAGGATTCCAAAAAAACACGAGCACCACAAGAAGAAAAGCACTTATCGCTATTTCGTTTACATACCAGTTATTATTTTTCATATAATTATTGTAGCTTAAAAATATTTTCTACAGGAACTTTAAATGTTTTTGCAAACCTTAGAGCAAGGGCAACAGACGGGGTATAATTACCTTTTTCTATTGAAATGATTGTCTGCCGCGTGACACCTACCTTCTTCGCAAGCTCTTCTTGCGTATAGCCTTTTTTCTCGCGGCATTCGTATATCTTGTTAGATACTTTCATAGTGAACTAAGACTACCTCTTTCTTTCAGTTCATGTCAATGTAAAGACCTGCCCATGTGAACTCTTTTGCACCCAAGCCCTCTCCAGTATGCGGGTCGTATTGTTCTCTAAAACCAGATTGCTCGATAAGCTTTCGCGTCTTTTCTTTTAGCTCTTCAGCGATATCATCAAATCCATAATTCTTAAGACCTTTGTAAATGAACCAGTTACTTGCCATCCATACTGGACCTCTCCAAAAACCATCCTTTGCATACGCAGGATCTTTGAAGGAAGTAGAAGGAACAGGAAACTCTCCCCAAAATTCTTCAGTATTGCGCAAGTGATTATCTACAAGTAGCTCGGCTTCATCTTGAGTCAATAGCTTTGCATACAGCGGCATAAATATTGCCCAGGTCTGTGATGAGACCGTGGTGCCGTTTATCTCATCAACCGACTGATACACATCTCCGTTGAACATGTTTGATCTCATGGCATGTGCAATCTTTATCTTATGCTCTTCGAAAATAAGCTTCTGTTCTGGCTCACCAATGATATCTGCAATTTCACACAACGCTTCAAGACCCTTCACCATAATAGCGTTAAATGGCACGTCTTTTATCCAAAAATGATCCTTCATGCAAAATGGCGCATCAAATCGGCACAATCTATTTTTATCAATAAGCTCAATACGCTTATCAAGATTTTCGTCATGCGTATGTTTTGATTTGAGGTTTAAAATATCATCAAAACGAGGAGAGTTGTCTTCACCAGACTCATCAGGATTAATGATACCAAGAAGATGACTGTGCTGAGGGTCGCGGTCGAAAAGAAGGTAGTTGTAGTAATGATAGAACGTTGGATATATTTCTTGAAAGAAACGTATGTCTTTGTCTTTCTTATACACTTCAAGCGCCGCAACCGCAATAATAGGAGGTTGTGTGATCGAGCTCGTGCCATTGGTCCCCCACTTTTTTGTGATGATATCTCCACGCAATTCCTTGCCCCAGTTCTTGGCGGCATCTTCTTTATTCCAATAATTTATGTGCGGGAGTAGTCCGTTTCCAAGTGGCTTAGCAATTACTGAGCGAAGCTCTTTCTTTGCTTGCTCAATATCAAAATGTGAAAGCATAATGGCATGAAAACAAGAATCCCATAGCCACTGAAAAGGATAAATTTCTGGTGATGGGACTGTGTATTCGTACCGACCAGCAGATCTACGGTTTTTTTCTAACAGCTTCTTTGTTTGTTCTTGTATGTCTTTTCCCATTATTCACCTTGTGTGGCATCAATTTCTTTTGCGAGATTATGATCTTTATCAGTTACTGTATTACCAGCATCATGCGACGTGAGATACAGATCAACCTTATTGTATTCATTCTCTATACGCGGATGATGCCTGTGTTGTTCTGCAAGCTTTGCAACTTTTTCAAGGAAGGCAAAAGCCTCCTTAAAGTCTGAGAATTCAAAATATTTATGTAATGTATTATTTTCTTCTTTCCAAATCATTACAGTAATCTCTTAGAAATAAGCAATGCAAAACTAACGGCAATAATTTCGAATACAAGATATCCAACAAGCGCTGTTGTGAAATCAATCGGGATTGTTCGTAATCCCCCTAAAATAAGGGCGAATGTCCACGATGTCATTGATACTACTCCACTTGCGATAAGAAGTTTTGATTTACGCGTAAACTCATCCGATGATGGGTAATGCTGTCCGGCGTGTCGACGCATCCGTGGGAGGTGTGTCATGTGGAAAACCAAACCATTCAGAAAAATGATAAGCACAATGAGCATCTTTATCATAAATTTAGACGACTCGAGATATCCTGCTGGATTTGTTGAGAAAAGAAGAAGACCTGAGATAAACAACATACCAAGACCAACCCACACAAAGATGCTGCCAATTTTAAGAAAATGAAGCTCTGTTTTAGAGATAACCTTATCCTTTACGGATGTAAAGAACATTGCGTCTGAAAGATAGGCACCGCCGGCACCAAGCACCGCCCCAAAGACATGAATAATCGTGTATATAGTTTTTGCGTCAATCCAATCCATAAGAAACAGTTATTAGTTATTAGACAAAGATGCTTTTATGAAAGCACTAAACAGCGGGTGTGGAGCTAACGGTCGAGCTTGAAACTCTGGGTGAAACTGTGTAGCCAAGAAAAACGGATGCTCTTTCTGTGGAAGTTCTGCAATCTCCATGAGTCGATGATCTGGTGATGTTCCTGAAAAAACAAGTCCTGCATCCGAGAGATGTGCTATGTACTCTGGATTTACCTCAAAACGATGCCTGTGTCGCTCGCTTACTTGCATTTTACCATATGCACGACGAGCAATAGTTCCCTTCTTGAGAACAGCGGGATACGTACCCAACCTCATGGTGCCTCCGTATTCCTTGTTTTTCATCAGCTCTTTTTGCTCAGGCATAATGTCGATAACAACATTTTTTGCACCTGGCTTTATCTCCGCGGTATGTGCATCTGCAAGGTTTGCGACATTGCGAGCAAACTCAAGCACCAACAACTGCATGCCGTAACACAGACCAAAATATGGAATCTTTTGCTCTCGAGCATACTTGATAACTTGAATGATTCCCTCGATACCGGTCTGACCAAAACCGCCCGGAACAAGAATGCCGTCATATTTTTTAAGCTCAGACACTTTCATGTCTCCACTTTCGATATCCTTAGAATTAATATAATGAATCTTTGGCTTAGCGTTGTGCTTATATGCCGAATACTTAATAGCCTCCAAAACAGAAATATACACATCAGAAAGCACGTAGTCTCCTGAGTCAAAATATTTCCCTACTACGGCAATGTGTACTTCTTTATTTCCATTCTTTGACTTACGAACAAAGTTCTTCCACTTAGTAAGATCTGACTTATTCTTCTTTGGCTTAAGAGAAAGAACATCACACAAAATATTTCCGAATCCATCTTTTTCAAAGTTTACTGGCACATCATAGATACTCTCAACATCTGGAGCGGAGATGACATGGTCTGCTTTAATATTACAAAATGTAGCAATCTTTTCTTTTCTTTTCTTATCAAGCGGTTCATCTGCTCGCGCAATGATGATGTCTGCTTGGACACCCACACTGTTTAACATACGAGCGGCTGTTTGTGTCGGCTTTGTTTTCATCTCTCCCACCTTAGAAGGAATTGGTAGATAACTCACCATGACAAAAGCCACATCACCTGGTTGTTGTGATTTCAACATACGGCCAGCCTCCACAAAAATAACGTTTTGATACTCACCGATAGTTCCGCCTATCTCAATAAGTGCCACATCTGCATCTGATTCTGTTGCTGCTTTTTTTATTCTTCTGATTACTTCCTTGGGGATATCTGGCACTACTTCGACATTTTTTCCTTTATATTCAAGATTTCGCTCTCGCTTAATCACTTCTTGATACACGCGACCTGTAGTCATGTAGTTAATACGTGTGAGGTCAGTGTTAAGAAAACGTTCATAGTTTCCCATGTCTTGATCTGTCTCATCTCCATCTTTGAGAACAAACACTTCTCCATGCTCTGTTGGATTCATGGTCCCAGCATCAACGTTGATATACGGATCAATCTTTATAGCTGTTACCTTAAAACCTTTTGCTTGTAGTATCGTACCAATAGAACTTGAAGCGACACCTTTCCCAACGCCAGACATAACACCTCCTGTAACAAATACGTATTTTACTGTTTTTTTCTTTTTCGCCATTGTTGTCTCTCTAAAACTTTCGGGAGCAAAAGCTCCCGAATCGATTGTCTATTAAGATTTTAAATATCTCATTACCGCCAGGTAACTTGAGATTGCTCCCATAATGATTCCAGACCCTACTACCACCAGAAATATCTGACCGAAGTTTGAAGTGTAGTATTGGAACACATTGAAATCACCAAAGAGTCGTTCGCTTGGACCAGAAAGCCACAGCGCCAGACCGTAGAAGATACCAAGTGTGAGAAGTCCTGAAACAAGACCATACATGATACCTGTAAAAACAAACGGACCACGAATATATGCGACACTCGCTCCCACCAGTCGCATAACGCCAATCTCTTCGCGAGAAACATAGATAGTGAGCCGAATAGTATTAAAGGTAATGATAACCGAAATGATAACCAAAAGAATTCCAAGGAAAAATCCGAGACGTTCCGTTGAGGTGATTATTATAGAAAGACGATCAATGGCTTCTTTGTTTTCATTAAAGTTCACGTTGTCGATAACTTGATCTCCAGAAAGCGAGGTATTTCTGTCTCCAAGGAAGTCAGCGACGCCTTGATATTGTGTTGGATCTTTAGCGATAATATTCAAACGAGCACCAAAGGGATTCCCGTCAAGCTCTTCAAGAGCTTGAAGACGCACCTGATCATCTTTGTGACGCTCTCTAAAGTTTGTTAGCACCTCTTCTCTAGAAACATATGTTACAGTCTCGACTTCTGGAAGAGATTCGAGCGACTCCTTGAGTGTTAAAGCATCTGCTTCTGTCGCTTCTGGCAGGAAGTTTACATTCACATCAACACGACTTCGAATATCACTAAGAACTGAACTAAGACCTGCATTCATGAACAAAGTTGAACCAATCACAGAAAGTGCGATTACCATGATAAGCACAGCAGCAAGAGATACAAATCCATTTCTCCAGAAACCGTGGAAACCTGTGCGTACTATTCTTCTAAGAGTTGTAACAAACATAAATTATAAAACGTATTTACCTTCAGCATCATCCCTAATAATCTTCCCCTTTTCCATAGTGATCACTCGTTTTTCCAGAGAATCAATCACTCCTTTGTTGTGAGTTGTCAGCAATACCGTAGTCCCAAGGTTATTAATCTTTTTCAAAATCTGTACGATGTCATATGTGTGCAAAGGATCGAGGTTTCCCGTCGGCTCGTCCGCAATCAACACATCTGGCTGATTCACAATCGCTCGGGCGATTGCTACCCGCTGTTTTTCTCCACCAGAAAGTTGCCCTGGGAATCGCCAAGCTTTTTCATTAAGACCCACAAGCTCAAGTACATAGGGCACATCTGACTCGATTTCTTCATCGGTCTTTCCTGCGGCTTCCATGGCAAAAGAAATATTTTCAAACACCGTCTTATCTGGAAGAAGTTTAAAGTCTTGGAACACCGTTCCCATGCGTCGACGAAGCTTGTTCAGATCGTTCTTTCGCAAAGAATTAATGTTTATGTCTTCGAGAAGCACAGCACCTTCTGTTGGTTTCTCTTGTGCAAGAAGCATTTTAAGGAGGGTTGTTTTACCGGCACCAGAGTGACCCACAATAGAAAGAAACTCACTTGGACGTACGACAAAGTCTATACTGTCTAACACCAGAGCATCCTCGCCATATTTTTTACTAACGTTATCAAAATGGATCATTTGGGTAATATAGAGTTTATTGTATCACACCAAAAGAAACCGGAAAATTGAACACACTAACGAACTACAATTCTTTAGTAGCGTCAATAAAGCCTTGTATATCGCCGCCCAACACAGCATCTACATCTCGGTTTTCAGTGTTTGTTCTATGATCTTTTACAAGTTTATAAGGATGAAACACATATGACCGTATCTGGTTTCCCCACTCTATTTCTGTATTCTTGGAAATATACATTCCCTCTTCTTTTTTTACTCGTTCTTCTTCCAGAGCCTTGTACAGTTTTCCACGAAGAAGTTGCATCGCCTTGTCTCTGTTTTGTTCCTGACTCCGCTCTCCGTCAGCATGTGCAGAAAGACCTGTTGGCTCATGGACGATGCGTACGGCAGTCTCTCTCTTGTTTACATTCTGACCACCAGGACCACTTGATCGAGAAAATTCTATTTTCAATTCTTGTTCGGGGATTTCAAACTCACCTACTTCTTCAAATTTTGGAATTACTTCTACCATCGAGAAGCTTGTGTGTCGCTGACCCTTTGCATTAAAAGGAGAGATGCGCACAAGTCGGTGTACACCAGACTCATGCTTGAGGGCACCATAGACCCCCTTTCCAGATATCTCAATAGTTACGTTCCTGTATCCTCCATGATCATTTGCATTTGCATGCGCTACTACAAAAGACCAACCTCTGCCATTAATATACTTTTTATACATCTCAAGGAGTATATGAGAAAAATCCTCGGCATCATCGCCACCGGCACCAGAAAAGATGGTCATCACAGCATCGCCCTTGTCATACTTACCTACGCCTTCAAGTTCATCTTTACAATCCTGTAACTTTTTCACGTCTTGT
>Ga0306869_1000176_pt1 | contig 35971 bp, 28 predicted proteins | sample AntRauTorckE6833_FD_190421 | JGI IMG/M metagenome (GOLD analysis project Ga0306869, IMG submission 190421) | Saline lake microbial communities from Rauer Islands, Antarctica - Metagenome Torckler E6 #833 (v2) (version 2) | ecosystem: Environmental > Aquatic > Non-marine Saline and Alkaline >... | reverse complement strand
CCATTTATAGTAAATAAGACAGAACCTGCTGATGAGACTGATTCCGGCGGGGAATCTAATGGTTCTGGTTCGTCCGGCTCATCATCATCTGGTTCATCATCCAATTCTTCAGGAGATTCAACTCACTCTTCTATTTCAGAGTTATCAAATTACAAACCTAAAATTGATTTGAAAGTGTCTGCTGGTAGGGAAAGGTATATTTCCGTAAATACAGAGATTGATTTTGAATTAATTCATAACCAGGATTCTAATAGTGGAATTTCAGCAATATGGTCAATGGGGGATGGAATACGTTTGAAAGGTAAAAATATAGACCATACATATACTTCGTCGGGGGTATTTAATATTGTTTTAAATGCTAAAAATAAAGAGGAAAATGCAGTTGCTAGAACAAAGGTTTATGTCTCAGATCCTTCTATTGAACTAACTTATCAAAACTGGGGAAAAGCTGTGGATGTCCTGTTGAAAAACTCTTCAAATAAAGAGGTTAATATTGGTGAATTCGATCTTGTTTTTCAAAAAGATGATGAAAATATAGAAAGATACGAAATAGCAACAGATACCATATTAAGCCCTAAAAGCACTATAACCCTGGTTTCTGACAGAACAGAATTTCCTTATTCAAGCGGAACCATAAAACTCTATTATCCGAACAGAAAGAAGATGACTGAGATTGATGTTATAAAAGATAATAATCAGTTATCAATCAGTGAAATATTAAAATATGTAGATTCAGAGCGTTTAGATGACTTTAAAGATATTTTAGATACTTATGAATTGTATAGAGAATAAGGAATATGATAGATGGAATAAAGCTAAAAAGAAAATTAATTCCATAAATAAGGATGCTATTTGTAAAAAAGGGCAGATATGGTGGTGTTCAGTTGGTAAAAATGTTGGTGTTGAACAAAGCTGTAATAATAAAAATTTTGTAAGACCAGTATTAATAATTAAAGTTTTCAGCTCAAAAATGTTTTTGGCTGTTCCAATAACATCAAAAAACAAGAAAAAATACAGTAATAATAGATTCTATTATGATTTAAATAGATTCGAAAAGATAAAAGGATTTGCTATACTTTCTCAGATTAAATTATTTGATAACAAGAGATTAGTAAGAAAAATAACTAAAATTGATAAATTCAACCTAAATTTAATCATAATTAGTATTAAAAAATTATTTTAATATATACGATCGAAACCCCGCCAAAAGACGGGGTTTCTCGGATCTTCATAAGTTGAAGAATAGTGCCCCTATATTATTACCTATTACATTAAAAAAGTCAAAACAGAAATTCATATAAATTTTAACTAGATTCTGCTATAATAATTTCATTAAAGAGGTAATATGCTAAACAAGACATCATTAACATTAATATTAATTTTCGTTTCAATTTTAGCAATCAGTCTCTTATTAATTTATTTATTTCAGTAACCAAAGAAAGATATGTCGATGCAAATACTAGAAAAACTGTTTGGGAGTATGGCCCGCGTTAAGATAATGAAGCTTTTTCTTTTTAACCCTGACGAAGACCTTGATATTCCAGAGATAGTTAAGAAAACAAAACTAACAAAACAACAAACTAAAAAAGAACTTAACAATCTAGACAACACTGGTCTAATTAGGAAGAGAAGTTTCTTCAAAGAGATTAAACTTAAAACTACTACCAAAAAGAAAAGGGTGACAGGTTATGTGCTTAATAAAAATTTCGTCTATCTCAACCACCTAAAAAGTCTTCTTATTAATACTGAACCTTTCAAACATGTAGACATAGGGAAAAGAATGCAGAGAATAGGTAAGTTGAAATTACTAGCAGTATCTGGAATTTTTATTCAAAATGATGATAGTAGGATTGATATGCTAATTGTTGCTGATGATGTAAAAGACCGTAGTCTTAAAAATCTTGTCTCAACACTAGAGTCAGAGGTCGGTAAAGAGCTTCGTTATGCAATTCTAGGATCGCAGGATTTTAAATATCGTCTAGGTATCCACGACAGACTAGTTCGTGACGTTTTCGATTATCCTCACCAGGTGGTGATAGATAGGCTTGGATTTGAGTTATAGATGTTATAATAAAAGTACGGCTTTTTGAGTCGTCACGTGGCGGTCAAACCGCACCTACATTAAAAATTAAACTTAACAGAATTTATGAATACTAATAGTACTGGTTTAAACGAATGGGCAACAGTTCTTGAAGCATCTTTCACAGATGTTTTGAATGGTGTTGTATCTATTCTACCAAACATAATAATGGCTGTAGTTATCATCCTTCTTGGATGGATAATTGGAGCGGCACTTTCAAAAGTGATTGAACAATTAATTAAGTCACTTAAATTAGACAGAGCTCTTTCTTCAGCAGGTCTTGAAGAAATTGTAGAAAAAGGTGGTTTCAAACTTAACTCAGGAAAATTCCTAGGTGAACTTGTAAAATGGTTTACTATCGTAGTTTTCTTAGTTACAGCTTTCGAACTTCTAGGATTAACACAAGTTAATGATTTTCTGACAGGAGTAGTTATTGATTACATCCCACAAGTTATTGCGGCTGTATTGATTCTATTCATTGCTGCAATTGTTGCAGATGCTCTTAGAAAAACAGTTGTTGCTAGCGCAAAAGCTGCAAACCTAGAATCAGCAAACTTCTTAGGATCAGTTACAAAATGGTCAATCTGGATCTTTGCAGGTCTAGCTGCACTTGTACAACTTGGAATCGGAGTTATCTTCATCCAAACATTGTTCACAGGTGTTGTTGCTGCTCTAGCTCTTGCACTAGGTATCGCATTTGGTATCGGTGGTAAGGATGCAGCATCGGATGCTGTAGCAAAAATCAAAGACGAAATTACTGAGAAAAACTAATTAAATTTTTCAAAGTATTTTTAAAAAACCACCTCTTTTAAGGGGTGGTTTTTTGTTATAAATTACTATCCACTTTTCATCAAATTTCTTTCTAGAAAAAGTATTGACATATTTGCGCGCATGCGTATAATAGCCAGTACATTTATGAGAGAAAGATTTAAGTTTAAGTGGCCAGTTTAAGAGCATCTGTTAGATGTTTTGAAAGGGCCGCTTTAAACCGTAAGCGGTTTTTAAAAATTTAGATTCTGAATTTCTTAAATTGAACTTTGACATAAACAAGCCATCCAAATTAATTTTTGTGAGTCTTAAACGTCGTTTGGATGGTAATATCAAAAAATACAATCAGGAAATTGTATTTTCACAAACACAAATAAATTGGTAGTTTTTTACTTTTGTAAGAGACTACCTCGTAGAAACATATAGTGGTTTTTAGATTTCCTAATGGGAATCTAAGGGCGTATGGTGGATGCCTTGGTTGAAAGAGGCGATGAAGGACGTAGTATGGCTGCGATAAGCTCCGGTTAGATGCTAAACAATCGATATACCCGGAGATGTCCGAATGGGGGAACCCAACTGTTTTTAACAGTTATATTAGGCTTGACCTAATTTGCATACCTAGGGAAGTGAAACATCTCAGTACCTAGAGGAATAGAAAACAAGTCTGACATTAGTCAGACAACATTTCCTTAGTAGCGGCGAGCGAAAAGGAAGAAGCCCAAACCAATCGTACTTGTATGATTGGGGTTGTAAGATCATAACTTAGCTTCGGCTAGGAGAGTTACAAAGTGATTTATTAATTGAATTAACTGGAAAGTTAAACCTCAGACGGTAATAGTCCCGTAAATGAAAATAAATCATCTCTCTTGTTATGACTCTTGAGTAGCTCAGGACATGAATAGCCTGAGTGAATCTACCAGAACTAACTGGTAAGGCTAAATACTCTTTCAAACCGATAGTGAACTAGTACCGTGAGGGAAAGGTGAAAAGTAGCCCGGTGAGGGCGGTGAAATAGACCTGAAACCATATGTCTACAAATAGTTGAAGAGGACTGAATTTTTATTCGGCTCCTCGACAGCGTGCCTATTGAAGAATGAGCCAACGAGTTTAATCATTTTCTTTGTCTAAGTCCGTAGGGACGAAGGCTAAGCGAAAGCGAGTCTGAACAGGGCGTTTAGATAATGATTAAGACCCGAAGCCAAGCGATCTATCCATGAGCAGGGTGAATCTTTTAGAAATAAAAGAGGAGGCCCGAACCCGTACGTCGTACAACGCGTTGGGATGACTTGTGGATCGCAGTGAAAAGCTAATCGAGCTTGGTAATAGCTGGTTCTCTCCGAAACATCTTTAGGGATGGCGTTATGTGTTCCCTCTGGGGGTAGAGCACTGGAAGGTTGGAACAGGGAGAAATCTCGTCTAACCTATCAAACTCCGAATACCAGAGATTAAAAACATAGCAGTAAGACTACGGGCGCTAAGGTTCGTCGGTCTAAAGGAAAACAGTCCAGATCTCAAGCTAAGGTCCCTAAATTAATACTAAGTGCACTTAAGGTGGTGAAATTTCTCAGACAACGAGGAGGTTGGCTTAGAAGCAGCCATCCTTTAAAGATAGCGTAACAGCTCACTCTTTAAGAGATTTTGCGCCGCAGATTATCGGGGCTAAGTATTATACCGAAGCTGAGGGCTTGTAAATTCTTCGGAATTTATGAGCGGTAGGAGAGTATTCGTGTCTGCGCTGAAGCCAAAGGGGTGACCCATGGTGGAGCGTCACGAAGTAAGAATGTTGGCACAAGTAACCACAATGCGGGTGAGACCCCCGCACGCCGAAAAATCAAGGTTTCCTCTGCAATGACAATCAGCGGAGGGTTAGTCGGTCCTAAGGGAATGACGAAAGTCGAACTCGATGGATAGACGGTTAATATTCCGTCACTTGATTATGATGCGATGGAGGGACGGAGTGTATTATGTTGAGCCCATTATTGGATTTGGGTTCTTGCCAAGAGGCCGTACTGTAGGTAAATCCGCAGTATATAAGCCGATTTGGAGAGGAAATTTCGCGGGTTCGCCCAAGAGAGATTCAACAAAAAACGCTTCCCAGAAAAACTTCTAAGCATAATCATAATCGAACCGTACCTAAAACCGACACAGGTGATTTGGTCGAGAAGACCTAGGCGAACGAGTTAGATGTCCTCAAGGAACTCGGCAAAAAAGCGACCGTAACTTCGGAATAAGGTCTGCCACCTTCGGGTGGCCGCAGCTAAAGTATCCCTGGCGACTGTTTATCAAAAACACAGCTCCCTGCGAACTCGCAAGAGGATGTATAGGGGGTGACACCTGACCAATGCCAGAAGGTTAAATATTGGCGGTGCTAAACATTTTGTTCTTGAATTATTCGAGACCAAAATGTTTAGTGCTGACTGATACAAGCCCTGGTGAATGTCGGCCGTAACTATAACGGTCCTAAGGTTGTTCTCTTGAATTTTCGAGAGAACATATTGGGACCGTGAAAAGTTTGTTTTTGAGTCACTCGTGTAAGAAAAGGTAAAAGTAACTGCCTAAAATCTAGCCATATGCTGGAAAATCTGAGTATCTGATACTACTATGGTATAGTTATTCCATATAACTATGACAAGTAAAAAAGTAATCAGTGCAGACAATCAGCAGGAAAGACTAGAAATTGAATCTTGGATAGTTGGTTTTACTGATGGAGAAGGATGTTTTTCTGTAAGTCTTTTAAAAAACAAGACTTCTAAAACAGGTTGGCAAGTATTTCCAGAGTTTGTTATAACTCAAGGAAAGAAAAGTCTTTCTGCTTTAGAAATATTTCAAAATTATTTTCAATCAGGGAATATATTTGAAAACAGAAGACATGATAATCACAAAGAAAGCTTATATAAATATTGCATTCGCTCAAAAGTAGATTTGCAAGAAAAAATAATTCCTTTCTTTGAAAGACATCAGTTAAAAACAGCTAAAAAACAAGATTTCGAATATTTTTGTAAAATCTTAGGAATGATTTCTAAAAATGATCATTTAAATAAAAAAGGTTTAACAAAAATAGCGGAGATTATTCAGAAAATGAATAGAAAAAAATCTTCGAGATTTCTAGAATCCTCAGAGACCACAAGCTAGAGCCTGAAATGGCAAAATATGGTCCGTACTTTATGGCGACATAAAGATAACAATTAGAGCGAAATACCTTGTCTGGTAAATTCAGACGCGCACGAATGGTGTAACGACTTGGGAACTGTCTCGAGGACTTGCTCGGTGAAAATACAATGGCGGTAAAGATGCCGCCTACCTGCAGCTAGACGAAAAGACCCCGGGAGCTTTACTACAACTTGATATTGGTTGCATGCTTCTACTGCGTAGAATAGGTGGGAGACTTTGAAGCTTTTCTTTTGGGAAAAGTGGAGTCATCAGTGAAATACCACTCTGTAGAAATATGTAATCTAACCATGCAAGAAAAACTTGTTTGGGACAGTATCTGGTGGGTAGTTTTAGTGGGGCGCTATCCTCCTAAAGAGTAACGGAGGAGCCTACAAAGGTCAGTTAGGCGTGAATGGAAATCATGCCGATAGTGTAATGGCATAAACTGGCTTGACTGCAAGATGTACAAATCGAGCAGGTGCGAAAGCAGAGCATAGTGAACCGACGGTACGCGTTAGATGCGGCCGGAGATTAACGGATAAAAGTTACCCCGGGGATAACAGGCTGGTACTACCTAAGAGTTCATATCGACGGTAGTGTTCGGCACCTCGATGTCGGCTCAACTTATCCTGGGGGTGGAGAAGCTCCCAAGGGTTTGGCTGTTCGCCAATTAAAAAGTTACGCGAGCTGGGTTCAGACCGTTTAGAAGTTAACAGTTTTATTACTGAATTGACTTTTAAACCGTCTGAGTCCTATAGACATCGAAGTAGATCAACCAAAACACGGCGGCCGTAAAAAGAAATTTTTATGGGCAAGTCAACTTATATCGGGGAAACCCTAATCATATTTATATGATGGGCAACACCGAGGGAAATGACACCATTTCTATGTGTTTGTGAGAATATAATTCTTATTTAACTATAGAAAATAGTGTTCCCGTAGAGACTAAATGTTGGCCTCCTAATCAATTAGATTAGGATGAAGTTATAGTCCAATCCCATTAGTAATAATGGAAAAGATGCGTGAGACAGGTTGGTCTCCTATCTGCTGCAGGCGTTGATTCTTGAAGAGGCTTGCCCCTAGTACGAGAGGACCGGGGTGAACTGACCTCTGGTGTATCGGCTGTTCCGCCAGGAGCATTGTCGAGTAGCTATGTCGGGTTCGGATAACCACTGAAAGCATATAAGTGGGAAACCTGCTCTAAGATTAAGAATCGTTATGAGGACCGTGAGAGATGATCACGTTGATAGGCACCAAGTGTAAGTATGGCAACATATTTAGCTGAGGTGTACTAATTAACCCATCTCATTAGGAAATCTGAATACCACTGATTACAAGTTTTTATTAAATTTGTGAATGTGGAAATACAATTTCTTGATTGTATAAATTGATATTATTGTTTATTTCAAAGTTTTATAAAGAGCCTTGTATTTTGGTGGCTTGTCGCTGGGGATACACCTGTTCTCATTCCGAACACAGTAGTTAAGTCCAGTAGAACCGATGATACTCCTTTGTGGGGAAAGTAGGTAGCCGCCAGGATAGAGGGCTTTTTTATTTACCTATATTTTTTAATATTTGTTATAATAAAACCAAATGGCATCCTGGGGAACAAGAAGAAGAAATTTAATTATAACTATTTTCATACTAATAGTTTCTTTTTCAATTTTAACTATTGGATTCTTTGTGTTTTATCGGGCACCAACTTGTTTTGATAATAAAAAGAATGGCTATGAAACAGGAGTAGACTGTGGTGGTAACTGCGAGCTGCTTTGTACTATTAACACTAAGGAACCAGTAGTTCATTGGCAGAGATATTTTAAACTAACAGACGGAGTATATAATGTTGTTGCTTATATAGAAAATCAGAATGCTAGTGCTGGTGCTAGTGATGTTGAATATGAATTTGCTCTGTATGATCGTCTAGGGATAATCATCGCAGAAAGAGAAGGGGTAATCGATATAAGGCCAAATCAAGTAACACCCGTAATTGAAAACAACCTAAATACAGGTGAATTAGATGCCGCTAGGGTATCTTTTAATTTTGGTGAAATCCAGTGGTTTGAACAGGAACCATTAGATAATCTAGTTAGTATAAGAAAACAAGAATTATTAAACGTTGATGGTCTACCTAGGGTAACTGCAACAGTTAATAATAATACAAATTCAGTACTTAATAATGTTAAGTTTGTTGTTATTTTATATGATAGGGAAGATAATGCTCTAGCAACTTCAAACACACTTGTTAGAAGAATAGAAAGGGATGATTCACAAAATATTGTTTTTACATGGCCAATTAATTTCGATTCTGAACCTACAAGATTCGAGATAATTCCAATTTATGACCTTCGTAATTAGGTTTTTAAAAAATATTTTTAGTAATGTTGATTGGATTTTATTAGGATCCATTTTACCTGTTGTTGGTTTTGGTTTGATTACTATGAATTCTTTTGTTGATACAGGCAATTTTTTTGATAGACAATTAATTTGGTTGGTAATTTCACTGGTTGTATTTTTTATACTAAGTAATATAGACTTTAAATTTCTAAGGAGAACACAAGTTATTATATGGCTATACCTTATAATTGTTGCTTTGTTATTAAGTCTTTTTGTTTTAGGTTCTGTATATCAAGGTGCTCAGAGTTGGTTGTCTATTGGTGGTTTTTCCTTCCAACCCTCTGAAATTTCAAAGCTAGTTTTGATTCTTCTTTTAGCAAAATATTTTTCAAGACGTCATGTTGAAATAAAAAACCTAAGACATATTATTGTTTCAGGTGTATATGCTTTTGTCGTGTTCGCACTAGTTGCAATGCAGCCAGACTTTGGTTCTGCGCTCATTATTTTTATGATTTGGTTAGGGATGGTTCTAGTTTCAGGTATTTCTTATAAGCATTTATTGATAGTTTTTGTCGGTGGGTCTCTAGCTTTTTCAGGTTTATGGGGTTTTGCTTTTCAGGATTATCAAAAAGATAGAATTAAAACTTTTTTGAATCCACTATCTGACATTCAGGGAACTGGTTACAATGCTTTTCAATCGACGGTTGCTGTTGGTTCAGGCCAGGTTCTAGGAAAGGGTATTGGCTATGGGACTCAATCTAGATTGGAGTTTCTGCCAGAATATGAAACCGACTTTATTTTTGCAGCATTCTCAGAAGAATGGGGATTTGTGGGGGTACTTATACTTCTTTCACTTTATCTAACATTTATTTGGAGAATACTAATTAACTCAATGAATGGTTCTACTAATTTTGAAATACTTTTTGGGGTTGGTTTATCTATTCTATATATGAGTCACCTGATAATTCATGTGGGAATGAATATTGGTCTTTTGCCAGTTACCGGTCTAACACTACCTTTTATGAGTTATGGAGGTACTAGTTTAATGTTATCTTTTGCAGGTATTGGTGTATTAATGGGGATGAGAAAATACAACAGAACTATCCATAAAGATATTTCAGATAATGAGTTTGTAGGTATTTAGTTTATTTACTATAAGCCTCTATAGTTTTTCTATACATAGTATCTAGTGAATCGTCACTATTTGTTTCATTACTCAATTCAAAATCCTTTTTAATAATGCTGCAAATTTTTTCAGACATATCATCGACATTTTTAGGTTCAAATAAAGTTACTTTTTTATAATTAGAAATTGCCTCTGGTATACCACCTGTGTTACTGGCTGCAATTTTAATTCCTGCTTGTTTTGCTTCTAATATAACTAATGCAAGAGCTTCATACAAAGAAGGAAGGACAAATAAATCTACACCTTTTAAATATTTAGGCGCATTATCAACAAAACCTAAAAGATAAAAATGATCATTTAAATTGTTTTCATTTATATGTTTTTCTAATTCTTTTCTTTCATCTCCTTCACCAAATACGACAAATATTAACTCAAGTTCCTTTTTAGTGATTATTTTTGCAGCATCAATTAGGTAATTTATTCCTTTTATTTGATGTAGTTCAGCTATTGTTCCTATAATCTTTTTGTTATCTATGTTCTGACCAATCTTATTTGAGATAAAATCTCTTGATTCATTTCTTTGTATAAAATCAATCTCATCTATTCCATTTTTAATTACTATAACTTTATTTTTAATAATAAAACTTAGCGGTATTTCTAATATGTTTTTCTTAACATTTTCTGATACAGCAATTGATTTGTGAGAGTAAAATATAGCTATAAGGTAAATAAGTTTAATGATATTTTTAGAAATAATTCCACGATCCTCGTTAAAAGCTAGTCCGTGGATTGTAAAAATTATTCTAGGGGTAAAGCAAAACCTAGCAGCAATACTACCAATAGCCCCAACTTTAGAGCTATTTAGGTGAACAACATCTGGCTTTTCTTTTTTTATTATTTTTATTATTTTCCAAAAAACTTTAAAATCAGAAAAAATATTTATATCTCTATGTAGTGATTCAATTTCTATTGTTCTCACATCTTCATTCTGTAGCTTTTCTTTTAGCGGACCATCACCTCCAAAAGCTGCGACAATATTATAACCATCCGACTTCATTTTTTTAGAAAGCTCGTATACATATTTTTGAGCACCTCCAAAATTTGATTTGGTTATTATTTGTAGTACTTTTTTTTGCTTTTTACTATTCATAAGTATATTATTGTATATACTAAATAATAAAGTAAAAATGACTATTGTAAATAAAAAAGAGCCATTAATTCTTTTTCTTGGAGACATAATATTTTTTATTGTGGCTCTTTGGATTACACTTTTTGTTCGATATTTTGAAATACCAACCATGGCAAATTTGGAAAGTCATATGGCTCCTTTCTCAATTTTATTTGTTGTTTGGGTCATTTCTTTCTATGTTGCTGGGCTTTATAAAAAACATACACTAATTTTAAAAAGCTCTTTACCTAAAATATTATTTAATACACAGATTACAAACATTTTTGTTGCTATCCTCTTCTTTTATTTTATTCCTTATTTCAGTATTGCTCCAAAGACTAATTTATTTATTTACTTAGTTGTTTCATCCCTACTTATATATAGTTGGAGACTTTATATTTTTAATTTTGTTACACCAAGGCAAAAACAGAATGCTATATTAATATCTAGAGGGGAGGAGATGAGGGAACTAGAACATGAGATTAATAATAATGATCGCTACAGTTTCAATTTTTCTTCTGTTTTTGATTTAGATAATGCTTCAGAAGGTAACTTAGATAAAAAAATTATTGAGGATATTGAGATAAGCGGGGCATCAATAATAGTTGCTAATTTTAACGATAATGAGACAGATGTTCTTTTGCCAAAACTTTATAAGTTTATCTTTATGAAAGCTCAATTTATTGATACTCATGAAATTTACGAATATATTTTTGATAGAGTTCCTTTATCAATGACAAATTATTCATGGTTTATTGAAAATATTCACGCTGGAAATAAAATTGCTTATGATTTTCTAAAAAGAAGTATGGATTTACTAATCGCCACATTTCTTTTTATCATTACTTTAATATTATACCCCTTTGTCGCTTTAGCTATTTGGCTTGAAACTAAAACTAATCCCTTTATAGTGCAAGAGAGAGTCGGCAAGGATAATAAAATTATAAAACTTTATAAGTTTAGAAGTATGACAAGTAACGATAATGGTAAATGGGTAACCGAAGATGATAATAGAATTACAAAAGTTGGAAAGGTCATTAGAGGTAGTAGAATAGACGAATTACCACAACTAATAAATGTTTTAAAAGGTGATATATCACTTATTGGTCCAAGACCAGATATAAAAGGGAACTTTGATCGTTTGGAGAATGAATTGCCATACTATACAATTAGAAATGTTGTAAAGCCGGGACTTTCTGGTTGGGCACAAACCCACCAAGAAATACCTCCGCAATCAATCGAGGAAACAAAAATTCGCTTATCGTACGACTTGTTTTATATAAAAAATAGATCATTCGTGTTAGATATTAAAATTGCTTTGCAGACTTTAAAAACTTTAATTTCAAGAACTGGAAAATAAAATGGAAAATAAACTTAAAATATTAATAACAGGTGGTGCGGGATATGTTGGTGCCATGCTAGTTGAACAATTTGCTGATAGGGAAGATGTGTCAGAAATAGTTACCATAGATAAAGAGTCAGATAGTGATTTATTTGGAGATAAAGAAAATATAACTTTTATTCAAAAGAATCTATCTGATAATTGGGAAGAGGATTTGGAAAAAATGAATGATGGACAAGGGTTTAACCCTGATGTTGTTATTCATACTGCTTGGCAAATTCGTGAAATGTATGGAGAAAAAGATAAACAATGGGATTGGAATATCGGAGGATCTGACAAGGTTTTTGATTATGCTTTCTCAACTCCATCAGTTAAAAAGCTAGTTCATTTTTCTACAGTTGCATCTTACTCAGCTCGCAAAGGGAATACTCTTGATCATTTTTATACAGAGGAAGAGCCTTTCAGAAAGAGTGATTACCTTTACGCTGAAGAAAAGAGAATTTCTGAAGAGCATTTAGAAAATAAATACGAGGCGGCTAAAGAAGCGGCTGAAATTTTAAATGATGAAAGTGAAAACTCTAATGAAAATAGGGTTCCGCAAGTATTTATTATTCGTCCAGCTGCTATAACAGGTCCACGCGGCCGTTATATGAGGGTTCGCTTTGGTCTACAATCTACACTTTCTGGTCAACTAAAAGATTCAGAATCATTTTGGCATAAATTAATTTCAAAAATGGTTTCATTTACACCTGTTACTAAAAAATGGGTACGTCAGTTTATTCATGAAGATGATATTGTAGATATTGTTAAATTATTTACCTTCAATAATGTTGATGGGGAATACGAAGCCTTTAATGCTGCTCCACCAGGGGATGTAGTCTATGGAAAGGACATGGCTAAGGCGGTTAGCAAAAAAGCTGTAACAGTTCCACCACTCTTGATTCGTTTTGTTTTCTTTTGGATGTGGCATCTGTCTCGTGGAAAAATACCAACATCGCGCGGAGGATGGAAATCTTATTCTTACCCAATTTTAGTGGACGGATCAAAAATAACTAGTAAATATGATTTTCAGTATTACTTACCGTCACTTGAGGCTTTTACTAAAATAGAGGGTAGATATGCTAAATATGTTCCACAAGAAATTATTGAAGCTAAGGAAATAAAGAACAAAGTAGAAGAAAAAACTTCAACATCATCAGAATAAAAGTCAATTTGAAATTGACCCTTAAATAGTATATTCTTCAAATTATAAATTCATGACAAAGATTAGATTAACAGCATTATTTTTATTGATAATTGGTGCCTTAACTGGTTATTTTGTCTATTCTAGTGAAATTTCACAAGATAGTGGTTTTAAGTTTAAATTAGGACTTGATCTTAATGGTGGTACCCATTTAACTTATCGAGCTGATACTAGTGACATAAATCCGATAGAGGTTCCTGAGGCAATGACTGCGCTCCGTGACACAATTGAAAGAAGAATTAATATATTTGGAGTTTCAGAACCTGTTGTTCAAGTTGAGAAAGGTGGAGTTTTTTCTGGTGAAGAAAATGATAATCGTCTAATCGTTGAATTGCCTGGAGTTACAGATGTTTCAGAGGCCATAAGACAAATTGGTCAAACACCTACACTTGAATTCAGATTGGAAGATCAAACTTCTACTTCATCATTAAATTTCTTAAGCTTACAAGCAACAACTACTGAAGAAATTATTGAACAAATAAAAAATCAGTATGAGGCAACTGGTTTAACAGGTGCTCAACTAGAGAGATCACGTCTGGTTTTTGATCAGACAAGTGGTCAACCAACAATCGCTCTTGATTTTAATAAAGAAGGTAGGGAGATGTTTGCTGATTTAACAAGAGAGAATATAGGTACAGTAATGGGTATTTTCTTGGATGGTGTTTTGATTTCTGATCCTGTTATTCGATCTGAAATTCCAAATGGACAAGCAATAATTACAGGTGTATTTACTCCAGAGGAGGCTCGTACATTGGTTCGTAATTTAAATCTTGGTGCACTTCCGGTCCCTATTGAACTTATTGAAACTCAAACTATTGGTCCGTCACTAGGTGCCGAAACTCTTGAAAAGGGTGTTGAAGCTTTGGTTATTGGTTTCGCTGTAATATTCGTATTCTTAGTTGCTTTGTATAGAGTTAAGGGATTGGTTGCTTCTGTTGCTCTTGCGATTTACTTAATAATAATGTTGGCACTTTTCAAATTAATTCCAGTAACTCTTACTTCTTCTGGTTTAGCTGGATTCATTCTGTCTATTGGTATGGCAGTTGATGCTAATATTCTAATTTTTGAAAGAATCAAAGAAGAATTTAAAAATGGAAATGGTAAGTATGATTCTGTAAAAGAGGGTACAGCAAAAGCCTGGACTTCAATTCGTGATGGAAATATCACATCTATTATTTCTGCAGTTGTTCTGTATTGGTTATCAGGAACATCAGTTGTCCAAGGGTTTGCTTTAGTATTTGGAATTGGTGTATTGGTTTCAATGTTCACAGCGGTCGTTGTTACAAAAATTGTCTTACTATCCTTAACTAATAAAACTAATAAGAAATAAAACATGTTTGTAATAAATCACAGAAAAATATTTTACGGAATCTCAGTAGTTATGGTAGCAATCTCACTTTTCTCTATTTTAAACTGGGGTGTAAAGTTCGGTATTGATTTTGTCGGGGGTTCTATTTTGGAGGTCGAGTACACTGAAACAAAAACTCAAAAGGATACTGTGATAGATGATATTAATTCACTAAGTTTAGATAAAGAATTTTCTGTTAGAGAAACAGGGGAGTCAGGTTACATTATCCGTTCAACTACAATTACGGATTCAGAGAAAAACCAAATACTTTCTGCGATAAGTGAACAAAACATTGTTGAGGAGGTTCGTTTTAATACTGTAGGTCCAACTCTTGGTAGGGAATTAGTCTCAAAAGGTATTATGGCCTTTGCTGTAATTGTTATATCAATTATTCTTTTTGTGGCTTATACATTCCGCCAAGTTTCAAAACCAGTTTCATCCTGGAAATATGGTTTTGTTGCCATTATTGCCTTTGTTCATGATGTTTTAGTACCAGTTGGTTTGTTTGCTTTCTTGGGTCAATTTTATGGCGTAGAAGTAGACACACTATTTATTGTCGCTATTTTGGTAGTCCTTGGATATTCAATCAACGATACAATCGTTGTTTTTGATCGTATTCGTGACAACCTTAAAAAAGTTAAAGAGAGTAAGAGAAAAGATAAATTTGAAAAAATTGTCGGCAAGAGTTTGAAACAAGTTTACGCTCGTTCATTGAATACATCTATAACTACTTTGATTGCTTTGACTGCAATATTTATCTGGGGAGGGGAATCAACAAAATGGTTTTCACTCGCTCTAATCACTGGTGTTATTGCCGGAACTTATTCATCAATTTTCTTTGCATCTCCAATGCTTGTTACTTTGAGTAAAATAAAATCACGTCCGAAAAAAGTAGAGAAGATTGAAGATGTTGAATCTACACAATAAAGTTGCTATATTTTTAGAGGAAGAATTATCGTAATTTAATACTTGCTTGGAATCATTAAGTACTAATACTTAATTGATGCGAAACAATACTGATATAGTAGCGATCTTGTTTATGTGCACGTAAACAATTTAAGTGAAAAGGTATGCATCAGGTTTTGTAGGTCGAACCTCAGGACTGATTTGTGATTGAGGAAGGTCTCCGGATCGTAAAGATCGGCATTATTGTTAACTTAGTCTGGATTTGATACCTGCGACGCCCTGTAAAGGAATAGTTAAGCGAAAGCATTACGAACTGAAGAAATTCGTTCTTTCTTTCTGACTTGTCAGAATAAGGAGTACAAAAAATAAGGAATTGTTAGTCAGGTTTACCTCGAGCGCATGCTTCTGTAGATTTTCTATAACCGTAACGACCTTGTATCGTATCAGCTTGTTGATAGTGTAATGGACTACCAAGGCTATGACGCGTAGGAAACCTAAGAGAATGGTTTCCACTCCCGAATTTAAATACTAAGGGTGGTCTGCTTGCAGGCCACCCTTTTTAAATACTAAATTAAACCAAATAAACCCTTGACTATTATAAGCTTTCGTCTATAATAGCCACTACCTCCAAAAGAGGTTTTATTTAATCAAGTTGGTTAAATAAAAGAACTTTGAAAAATAAATACTATATTGGGATTCCAAGGAGTTGGAATCCTACATTGCATATTATCTGGTACTGAATTTTATATTCAGACAGGATTCTATTGCATTGTGCAAATACAACAAAAATTACAATAATTACAGTAAAAAAACAAGATAATTTATCCTTTATTTTGTTCTGTTCTATTCTTTAGCTAAGAGTTTGATCCTAGCTCAGGATGAACGCTGGCGGCGTGGATAAGGCATGCAAGTCAAACGGCCCTTCGGGGCAGTGGCAAACGAGGTAGTAACACGTAGGTATTTACCCCAAAGTCAGGAATAACCTGTCGAAAGACAGGCTAATACTTGATAGTCTCTTCGGAGTAAAGATTTATCGCTTTGGGAAAAGCCTGCGGAGTATCAGCTTGTTGGTAGTGTAAAAGACTACCAAGGCTATGACGCTTAGGGGAGCTGAGAGGCTGACCCCCACCGATGGTACTGAGACACGGACCATACACCTACGGGTGGCCGCAGTCGAGAATCTTCCGCAATGGACGAAAGTCTGACGGAGCGACGCCGCGTGATCGATGAAGTCTTTCGGGATGTAAAGATCTTTTATTAGGGAGGAAGTTTATTGACGTTACCTAATGAATAAGAGGTTGCTAAACTCGTGCCAGCAGCAGCGGTAATACGAGTGCCTCAAGCGTTATCCGGAATTATTGGGCGTAAAGGGTGTGTAGGCGGATTTGTTAGTCTCTTGTTAAATCTCCCGGCTTAACTGGGAAAAAGCAAGAGAAACGGCAAGTCTAGAGAGTGTAAGGGGTTTGCGGAACTCATGGTGTAGGGGTGAAATCCGTTGATATCATGGGGAACACCAAAAGCGAAGGCAGCAAACTGGTACATTTCTGACGCTGAGACACGAAAGCGTAGGTAGCGAAGGGGATTAGATACCCCCGTAGTCTACGCCGTAAACGATGTTCTCTGGCTTTTTTGGGAATCGACCCCCAAAGAGGCGAAGCTAACGCGTTAAGAGAACCGCCTGGGTAGTACGGCCGCAAGGCTAAAACTCAAAGGAATAGACGGGGGCTTGCACAAGCGGTGGATCATGTGGCTTAATTCGTCGATAAACGAAGAACCTTACCAGGGCTAGAAACTTATCTGAAAATCCCCAGAAACGGGGACCCTCTTCGGACAGATAAGCAGGTGATGCATGGCCGTCGTCAGCTCGTGGCTTGAGCTGTTCCCTTAAGTGGGGTAACGAGCGCAACCCTCATCGTGTGTTACAAGTGTCACACGAGACTGCCCTCGCTTTTGAGCATAATCTTTATAGATTGTGACCAGAAGCGAGGGAGGAAGGTGAGGATGACGCCAGGTCAGCATGTCCCTTGACGCCCTGGGCTGCACACGTGATACAATGGGTAGGACAACGAGGCGCAATACCGTAAGGTGGAGCAAACCTTTAGAACCTATCCTCAGTTCGGATTGAGGTCTGCAACTCGACCTCATGAAGTTGGAATCGCTAGTAATCGTGGGTCAGCTATACCACGGTGAATACGTTCTCAAGCCTTGTACTCACCGCCCGTCACATCAAGGAAGTTGGAAGTACTCGAAGTATCAGTTCATCTGGTATTACAGTAAGTTCAATAACAGGGATGAAGTCGTAACAAGGCACGGGTAGCGGAAGCTGTTCGTGGAATATTTCAAGTGAAGCAACGTTGATGCTGTAACGCATTGACTTATTGTGTCGATTTCTGTGCCTCAATTGAGCACAGAAGAGAATGATATTGACTCTAAATATATTTGACGTTTTGGAAAGGCAAAATGACAACCAGGAAAGACTGGTAGATTAGGACAGAACAAAATAGTGGTTAATTGTCTTGGTTGTATATATAGTATTTATTTAGATAACACGGAAAAACACCTTTAAATAAGGTGTTTTTTCTATTTACAGGTACGACTAGGTATTGTTAATATTGACTTTTATAATATAGATGTTATAATAAAATCTGATGAAAACTTTAAAATTTTCAAGGTCGGAAGCGACTCAAAACACTCGAGATTTTAGTGATAAACTCACAAAATTTCTAGACGACGTATGGAAACCATGGGTCGGAATCTCGGGGATCGCTTTATTCGGTCTCTTTATGTTCCTTTCAATATTCATTTATCCAAAAATTTAGGAGGTTTATTATGCAAAAAATTATCATTGCAATTATCATCGCTGCTATTGTTGTTGTGCTTTTCGGTTCTGCGTCTTTTGAGATGTGGGACAATGAAGTGCATATAGTCAAATCACCCGAAGGTGATGTTGTCTGTGCCTACGTTAAGGCTGTAGGCATGACAGGGCACAAGAAATTCCTGTCAGAGTCGCAGGTCATGAAGTACGATAATTTTACCGTTATCGAATATCAGACTGCTGATTCTACAGAGAACATTATTGATCTGTCAGGTCGCAAGGCTTGGGTAAACGAATAATTTTCAAAACTTTCAGACCGTTGGTTAAAACCAACGGTCTTTTTTAATTGACTAATTTTAATTTGAAAAGCTTTATTTTTATACAAAAATCTGGTAAGTTATTATTTATCCATTAGTGGATAACGCAAGCGTTTGCGCTGTATGCTAAAAGCATACACGCGCTGCACCCGGATTAAATGTAAATAAATTTCCATTAGTCCTCGTTTGCGCGTGTAGCTCAGGTGGTTAGAGCGCATCACTGATAATGATGAGGTCCCAGGTTCGAGTCCTGGCATGCGCACAAAATATCTTTTAATGTTATAATTAAATTAATTATAAGTTTAAAAAGATAACATGGAAATTTTAATATTAATGGCTGTTGTTTTTTTCTTTTTACCGATCGTTCTTTCGATTTTAGCATATAGAAAATCGAATGAAGTTAATGATCAGGTTGTTAGGCTTAGAAGTCTGATAGAAGATAAAGGGAATCAAAAAGACCCTAGTTATTCTAACTCTATTAATCAGGTTGATCAGCAACAAAATAGTACTCAAGATTTGACTTCTAAGTCACCTGAATACAGTCAAAATCAAGAAAATATTACCGACAATTCTATTAATGAACAGCAAGTAGCTGAAAAAGATTTTCTGGAAGTATTCTTTATTTGGTTCAAGGATAATTGGGTCATGAAATTAGGTGTCCTTTTTGTTCTTGTTGGTTTCGTAACATTTATCGGTTATGCCTTTGTGGTTGGTTGGATTGGTCCATACGGAAAAGTAGCAACAGGTTTCATTGTTGGTATTGCCATAATAATCTTTGCAAACACTAGAATTAATAAAAGCATTAACCAGGGAGCACCTCTTATTATCTTAGCTGTAGCTATAATTTTATCTACTATCTACTATGCAAGTTATGTTTATGGTTTCTTTAATGAATTTATAAGTCTTGTAGCTGTTTTGATTACAGCAGCTTATGTAAACGTTGTTGCATTACAGCATAATCTAAAATCTCTCTCAGTTGTTGGATTAGTAATATCTGCCTCTGCACCGTTATTTGCAAACACAAATTCAGCTGATTACGTATTCCTATTCTCATACTTGACTGTAATTTCAGTTGCACACTTATGGATAATGAAGTACAAGAATTGGAGATTTCTTGGTTCAATTGCGTCACTTGTAATTTTACTTTATTCAGCAGTTTATTTTATCGATAATGCTTTCAATAATTCTGTTAATTCAGATGGTCTCATAGTTACATCTATTGTGGCAGGTCTCTCATTATTATTCCTAGTTACAAATGTATTAAACATTACGAAATTTAAAGAGGATCCAAAAGTGAGTGATGGGATGCTAGCAGTACTTACAGGTATTCTTGTTAGTTTATGGGTTTTCTTTGATCCAATTATAACTTCTCTAGCAAGTAGTACTGATGTACAGTCATTACTATTAGCTGTTTGGATGATTATATTTGCAATAGGTAGTTATTTTGTCTTCATAAAAAATAAGAATCTATCATATTTCTATATATATTCAGCAGTATCAATTGTCTTTTTGGTTATTATAACTTCTCTGCAACTTGATGGGGCAGTATTAACATTCGCTTATATATTTGAAAGTGCCATTATCTCATTAGTAGGTTATGCTGTTACTTCTAAATTAGAAATTGGTTATAAGTTATCATCATTAATGATAATCCCTTCATTTATAACACTACAAAGTTTCTTCTCTTCAAGTTGGAGAACTTCAGTCTTTAATGAAGACTTTGCTATTATATTAAGTATGTCGATAGTCCTTCTGGGTGTCGGATACTTTTACACGGTTGTTAAGGAAGAAGAGAATGAAGGTTACTTATCTGGAATTAATTTAATGCCACACACAATAATGATTATAGCTGGTACATTATTCATGTATGGCTTGATCTGGATTTCATTAATGTCATTCTATAATGGGGCACAAATTGCTATTTTGATTGCTCTAACTATATACACTATTGTTGGGCTATCTAGTTATATATATGGAAAAGTTGATAGTAGAGTCGTATTCAAGAATTATGGGTTATTCCTGCTAGTGCTAGTTATCGCTAGGTTATTGTTAGTAGATATTTGGAACATGGACGCAATTATGAAAGTAGCTACATTCTCAATTATTGGTGTTATGTTTATTGCTACTTCATTTATAAAAAGTGACGAGAAAGAAAGAGAAGAATTATCAGAAAATAATGTTAACGTATAACAATATGAAAAAAACTTTACTTATTTTATTTTTAGTTTTCTTACCACTCTCAGTTTTTGCCTCTCCACCACCGCCTGAGTTATTAAATGAAATATCAGAGCAGAATGATATTGTAGAAAATTATAAAACTTATTTTAATGTTAGAGATATAGATATAAACGTCCCCACTGTAGTAGAAGTTGAATTAAATAATATAGATACTAAAAACCAATCTTTTTTGGTTTACGATACTCAAGATGAGGTTTTTATACCTTCGTTATTAATAAATAATTATATTGAGAATGAAAAAACCTATATAGTTGAAGCTGGAGACGTCATTCTAAATTCAATTAATGATGAAGAATATAATACTAGTGAAACTTTCATGTTGATCGAAGAAGGAAGTAATACTGTTGATTTGGAATTTAGTTATAATCAACCGATTACAACTGATGGTTTTTCTTTTAGTCTTGATCGTTATGTTTCTCTTCCAAATTCAATAACTATTTCCTATGTTGACGTTGTTGGAAATGAAATTGTGATTGCATCAGATGTTGAACCTTCAAGATCAAAAATAGATTTTCCAGAAGTTACCTCTAATAAATTCATTGTTGATATTGATTACAGTCAGCCGCTTAGAATTACAGAAGCATCCTTTGATGATTTGGATTTAATTAACAATCAAACACCTGGACTTCGTTTTCTAGCACAACCAGGTTCTTCTTATGTGATATTTTTTGATAGGGAGTATTATGTAAAAGTTGATTTAGAAGAGTCACCAAACCTTTATGATGATGAAGATGTGCTAAAAGTTTCGTATGAGAAATTATCTGAAAACGAACTTTTTGTTGAGTCTGATGTTGATGAGGATGGTGTTGTAGATAAGATAGATAATTGTGTTCAGATTTCAAATTCTGATCAAGTTGATATTAACAATAATGGTAGAGGAGATGTCTGTGATGATTACGACAGGGATGGTGTAATAAATTCAAAAGATAATTGCCCTAATGATCCAAACAGAAGGCAGGAAGACATTGACGGAGACAACATAGGTGATGCCTGCGATGATACTGAAAGCAGGGTAACAGAAAAATACCCCTTCATTGTTTGGGGAGGAATTATTTTCTCTATACTGGTGTTCTTAGGTCTTTATCTTAGTGCAATAAAAAGTATCAAAAAACAAAAAGAAGAAGAAAATGAAAATAAAGATTCTGATATTAAGCAGGATATAGACTAGAAAAAAATATCATAAATGCTATAGTATTAAAATGAACGAAGATAAAAACAAAGATGAATTAGAACAACAGCTTGACCAGGCAACTGAAAATGCACAAAGTGCAGACGCTGAACAAATTACAAACAATCAAGAACCATCAAACGATTCTGTTAATACAGATGGTACTAATGTAAATGATAATAAAGGTGTCGTAGGTCAATCTGATCAAGGTGTTGCTCCTGATTTAGGAACAGCTAAAGAACAGATGAAAGAGGACGGTATTGAAATTCTCTAATATCTAAATAATATCTATTTAATTAAATTCGGCTCGATTTCTAAATCGATGTCGAATTTATTTTTTACCCCGTCAGTTATAATTTTTATAGCTTTCTCTAATTTTTTGAAGCTTCCGTTTTTACTATTTATTAAAACAAGCGCGCTTTTGTTGTGGACTTTTATACCATCAAAGCTTTTTCCTTTGAACCCAGCTTTCTCAATTAACCAGCCACCAGATATTTTAGTTTTTCCAGCTCCAGCATTGTATTGAGGTAGGCTAGGGTATTTTTCCATCATTTCCTTAGCTAACTCATTGTCGATGATAGGGTTTTTAAAGAATGATCCACAGTTTGGTTCTTTTTGCCAATCTGGAAGTTTCTGTCTTCTTATTTCTATTACGGCCTGCCTAATTTTTTTCAAGCTTGGATCCTTTGTTTGTTGTGCAAGAAAATAAAGTGATAAATCTTTGTATGTTGGCATCTTTGGTTCTTTTTTAGAAAGACTAAAGCCAACGTTTACAATTGCAAACTTACCTATATTTTTTTTGAAAATACTATCTCTATATGAAAAATCACATTCTGAATTAGCAATTTCGTAAAACTTACCAGTTTCAAATTCATAAACCTGAACATTCAGAATGGAGTTTTTAGCTTCCTGACCATAGGCTCCAATATTTTGAATCGGTGATGCACCAACAGTACCAGGAATAAGTGACAAGCATTCAATTCCAGAATAGCTGTTTGAAGCGGCCCAATCGACAAACCTATCCCAGTCTAGTCCAGCCGAAACCTTTAAATTAATAAAATTATCACTCTCGTATGTTTTAATAATGTCGCTTGTTTTAAACTTAATAAAAACCTTTTTATGGTTATCATCAGAAAAAATAGTATTAGATCCAGAACCTAAAAAAACAATAGGGAGGTCCTTTTCTTTTGCAAAATCGTGAGCTTCCTTGATCTCTAAATCTTTTTCAATCTCAATTAAATATCTGCCGGTCCCGCCGATTTTCATGTAAGAATATTTTGATAAATCAACATTCTCAATAATTTTCATATTCAAAATTATATCATAAATGATATACTGATAAACATGACAACAAAAGAGGAAAATCAAGAAAAAATAGGTTTATTAATTAAAAGCTTAAGAGAGAGTAAGGACTTAACACAAAAAGACCTTGCTAAATTACTTAAAACTTCACAGAGTGCTGTTGCTAGGATGGAACGCGGTGGTCAGAATTTTACTACTCAAGAAATAACAAAGATTAGTAATGTTCTAAATCGAAAGATTATATCTATCGATGACTCAATGGATTTTGAAATTCAGGGTGGTAGAAAACTAAAAGGTTCAGTCGATGTTAATACATCAAAGAATGGCGCCTTGGCGCTAATGGCTACTAGCTTGCTCAACGACGGTACAACTATAGTCCGTGATATACCAAAAATTGAAGAGATTAATCGTCTGATTGAATTATTTGAGGCTATTGGAGTTAAAGTTAGGTGGGTAGATGGTAATTCTCTTGAAATTAAAAAACCTGAAAAAATTAAGATCAAGAATCTTTTGGATGAGTCAGCTCGCAGGATTAGATCAGGACTTATGCTAATAGGACCTCTTTTGCATCTAGAAAATGAATTCAAATTACCGCATGCTGGTGGGTGCAAGATGGGGCAGAGAACTATTGCTGCTCATAAATATGCCGTAGAAGAGCTTGGTGCAAAAGTTGTAACAAATGCCGAGGACTATACTATTTCAAAGAAGAAACTAAAGACAGGAGATATCGTTATGTATGAGATGAGTGATACAGCAACTATTAACGCTCTTTTAACTGCTGCAAAGATTCCAGGTGAGACTGTTATTCGTTTTGCTTCAGCTAACTATCAAGTTCAAGATGTTTGTTTTATGTTAGAGAAGATGGGTGTAAAAGTAGATGGAATTGGAACAACAATTATGACAGTCCACGGTATACCAGAGATTAATAAAAAAGTAGAACACCATGTTAGTGAGGATCCTACAGAAGCTATGTTCTGGCTTGCTTCTGGAATTGTCACAAGTTCAGAATTTGAAATAAAAAGATGTCCTATTGATTTTCTTTCTCTTGAATTACTAAAGCTTGAGAAAATGGGTCTTAAATATAAAAAGTCTAAAAAATACAAATCTAAAAATGGCAGAACTGATTTAGTAGATGTAAAATTGAAACCTTCAAAGTTAAAAGCTCCTCAAGATAAAATTCATGCACAACCATACCCTGGAATAAACACTGACAACTTGCCGTTTTTCGCTACTATCGCCACTCTAGCACAAGGAACTACACTGATTCATGATTGGATGTGGGAGAATCGCGCAATTTACTTTACTGAATTAAATCGTCTTGGAGCACAAGTTGATCTAGCTGATCCACACCGTGTCTTTGTTACTGGTCCGTCTAATTTAAAGGCCACTCAGATTGTATGTCCTCCAGCTCTTCGTCCAGCGACAATTATTCTTGTTGCAATGCTTGCTACACCTGGAAAGTCAGTTTTACGTAATGTTTATTCTATTCGTCGCGGATATGAAGATGTTGCAGAGAGACTTAATAAAGTTGGTGCAAAAATCAAGGTTGTGAAAGCGTTTTAATAAATATATAATATACACATGTTTAAAATATCCACTAATAAGGCTTTCACCCTAATAGAAGTATTAGTCGTTACTGCAGTTATAGCTCTACTCGCATCTGTTGTTTTTGCTTCATTATCAGAAGCCAGAACAGAAGCAGAGGATAAAAATAAAATACAAGAGGCAAATCAAGTAAACAATGCTATAGGAATACATAGAACATCAAACGGTTCCGCACCATCAGTAGCTTCTAATTATGTTGCGTACAATGAAAATAGTAGTGAATACCAGTCAGCTATGGGACAACTTGTTAGTGACGGTTCTATGCCAGAGATACCAACCTCACCAAACGGACAAGACTACTACTACCTAGTAGACGATTCTGGTAATGGAGTATTCGGGGCGGTATTAAGATCGGATTCAGAAATAAATAATAATAATGGATGTTATTTCACTGAACCAGAATTTGGTTGTACGGGGGGTGGTACTACTCATGAATATAATAGAGATTCATTAATTGCAGAAGGTGATAGTTGTAGTGGTGCTTGTGATGGTGTTGGAAAAAGTACATTTTCTGAAATATCTTTTGATTATGGATGGTATTCAGTAGCGACAACTTATTCAGACGCTGTGTATACTTGTAGTATTGTCACTAATGGAGGTAATCAAGATTGGAGATTACCAACTGTTGAAGAGATGAAAACTGTTATTCAACAAAAGCCTGCTAGTACTTCTTTAAAGGAGTGGTGGTTCACCAGTACTGAAACTATAGGAGTATCATCGATTAATTTATCTACTCAGGTTTTCAATTCTGGCGAGGAATTAGCATTAATATGTATTCGCCCATAATTATAATTGGTAAAACATTTTTAATCTGTTAAACTAGTCTTTGTTATAAATATTAAATCCGAGCTAGGCATAGCGCATGGCCCGGATTTTACGGCTATATAGGTGGCCATAAGAAATTAAAAAAGTTATGAATTTAAATAAAAAAACAAAAATTGTAGCAACAATTGGTCCAGTTTCAACGGACGTAAAAATGCTAACAAAACTTGCGAAAGCTGGTTTGAATGTTATTAGAATGAACTTTTCTCACGGTGATTTTGCAGAACATCAAGAGAAGGTTGATAATACTAGAAAAGTTTCTAAGGAGACTGGTATTCCTCTTGCATTACTACAAGACCTTGGAGGACCTAAAATTAGAACAGGAGAATTTGATACAGAGTCAGGAAGAATTATTTTGAAAAAAGGACAAACTTTTACTCTAACAACTCGTAACGTAAAAGGTGATGAAACTATTGCTTCAGTTTCATATAAGAAACTTCCAAAAGAAATAAAGGCAGGTCACACTGTAATGGTAGATGACGGAAAGAAAAGAATGGTTGTAAAACAAGTAAAAGGTGAAGACATTATTTGTAAAGTTATTGTTGGTGGTGAATTAAAAGGACGTCGCGGAATTAACCTTCCTGATACAGATGTTTCAATTTCTTCTCTTACTTCAAAAGACTTGAAAGATTTAGAATTTGGAATCAAAAATGATGTTGATTTCTTCGCACTTTCCTTTGTTAGACGCCCTGCTGATATTATAAAATTGAGAGGTATCCTTGATAAAGCTGGATCTAAAGCTGCAATTATTGCAAAAGTAGAAACTCCACATGCTGTTGAAAACATTGATGAAATTATTGAAATTTCAGACGGAATTATGGTTGCTCGTGGTGACCTTGCTATCGAGGTTCCTGCAGAAAACGTACCACTTATCCAAAAAATGATTATCAAGAAATGTAATCAAGCTGGAAAACCTGTTATTACTGCTACTCAAATGTTGGAATCAATGATTAACTCACCAGTTCCAACTCGTGCAGAGGTTTCTGACATTGCTAATGCTATCTTGGATGGTACTGACGCGATTATGCTTTCAGAAGAAACAACTCTTGGTGAATACCCAGTTGAATCAATCGAGGTTATGTCAAAAGTTGCCATTAAAACTGAAAATGATTATCTACACGAACAATTACTAAGTTCTGTTGATAGACTTGATCATGAAAATGTTGGTGGTTCAATTGCAGCTAGTGCAATAAAAACTGCACATAGAATTGATGCAAAGCTTTTAGTTTCATTAACTGATACTGGCTATACTGCTCGTCTACTATCGCGTCACAGATCACAACTTCCAATTCTTACTTTTACACCTAATGAAAAAACTTATCAAAAAGCTATTTTGAATTTTGGTTGTTGGGTTAATAAAATGAATAAATATACAGATTTTACTAGCGCTGTAAAAGACATAAAGGATGTCATTAAAAAAGATAAGCTTGCTAAAAAAGGCGATAAAATAGTTATTGTTGGTTCTCGTCCATTTGGAAAACAAACTGAGACAAATATGATGGTTGTAGAAACTATTTAATTAATACTAAAATAACTTTTTCAGAAAACGTCTTACTACAAGGCGTTTTTTGTTTGACTTTCAGTATCAAGATAGTAGTTTATATTTATGTCTAACTTATACATAGTTGCTACTCCGATAGGGAATTTAGAGGATATGACACTGCGTGCTATCCGTATTTTGGGTGAGGTGGATTTCATTCTCTCAGAAGATACTCGTGTTACTGGAAAACTATTGAATCACTACGAAATTGATACACAAATGATTTCATTCCATGAACACAGTGGTCCAGAAATTTTTGAGAAAATTGCTTCAGAAATTAGTGATGGAAAAAGTTATGCACTTGTGACAGATGCTGGCACACCTGGAATTTCTGATCCTGGTTCTCGTTTGGTTAATTTCTTGAGAGGCAAGGAGTCAGCTGGTGAACTATCTGACCTAGAGATAACTCCACTTCCGGGCGCTAGTGCTTTGTCGACTGTAATTTCGGCAGCTGGAATTCATGGAACAGAATTTTACTTTGCAGGATTTATTCCAAAGAAAAAAGGAAAGCAAACTTTTCTAAAATCACTTTCTGATCTAACAGAAAAATTCGGTGCCGTAGTATTTTTTGAATCTGGACATAGAATATTAAAAACAATTCAAGGTATTGAAGAGTTTTATCCAGAAACTAAAACTGAACCCAAAATTGTTCTAGCAAAGGAACTTACCAAGATACATGAAAAAATAATTAGAGGAACTTCATCTGAGATAATTGAATTTCTTGAAGATGAAAAGCATCAAAAAGGCGAGTTTGTAGTTGTTGTTGAATAAGGGACTTTTTTGATATAATGATGTCTATGAAAAAGAAAGAAAAATTAGCGCTTTTATTAGCATTCTTAATATTTTTAATTCCATTTCTAGGAATTCCTAATAATTATCAAGATATTTTAATTTCAGTATTTGGTATTTTAATTTTTGTAATGATTATTTGTGGGGAATATTTTGAAAATTGTGGAGATAAAAGTATTGGTAGAGATAGCGATATTGAATCTATTCAACAAAAAGTTCCAGAATTTGATGAATCTGAACCAGAAATAGATATCGAAAAGGAAAAAGCTCTTCAAGAAGAGGATCTTCAGGAAGAAGAAGCTATTGATGAGGAGATTGAAAATACTGACACTGATAATGATAGATTATAAAAATATTTATTTTATAGGTATTGGTGGTATTGGTATGAGTGCTTTGGCTCGTATGTTCAAAGGGCAGGGTATTAGTGTGTCCGGGTCAGACGCTAGTGAGTCAGATGTCACAAAAGGTCTGCAGGATATTGGAGTACAGGTAAACCTTCAACAGATAGTTGAAAATATAGATCAGGAAACTGATTGTGTTGTTTATACAACTGCGATACCTGATTCAAATCCTGAATTAATGGAGGCCCGTCTACGAGATATACCAATTTATACTTATGCACAAATGTTGGGTAAGGTTTCTAGCGAATTCGAGACAGTGGCTGTTTCTGGTACACACGGCAAAACTACAACTACTGCAATGATAGCTTCTGCATTGCACGGTTCTAATAAAAAACCGAACGTTATTGTCGGTTCACTTTTACCAGAATACAAAAGTAATTATATAAAAGGCGGAGAAAAAGAAGAGATGGGTGATATTTTAATAACCGAGGCGTGTGAATACAAAAGGTCATTTCTGAATTTAAATCCTAAACATGTTGTAATAACAAATATCGAGGAAGATCATTTAGATTATTATAATGATTTATCTGACATTCAGAATGCTTTCATGGATCTTGTCGACAAAACACCTGAGGATGGAAAGATTATCTGTGATCCAAGTTCTAAAAATTTAACTCCAATAGTTGAAAAGTATCCAGAAAAAATAATTGATTACAGAAATTTCATCGACAAAGTGCCTCAATTAAAAGTACTAGGAGAACATAATAGAATTAATGCTGCGGCGACACTTGCTCTTGTTTCAGTTTATTCTGATAATCAAGGTGCTGATGATGAGCTACTTGATGGAGCTATCAAAGGACTAGGGAATTTTAAAGGGACATGGCGCAGACTACAGGCTAGAGGAGAAAATGAAAATAGAGCACTATTATATGATGATTACGCTCATCATCCAGAAGAAATTAAAGCAGGAGTTAATGCTTTGCGGGAAAATTTTCTAGATAAAAAGTTAGTAATATTTTTCCAACCTCACCTATATTCTCGCACTAAAAAACTTTTCAATGATTTTGTTACAGCTTTTTCAGAGAAAGATAAAACCGATCAATCAAAAATTTCAGAATTATATCTTCTTCCTATTTATGCCGCCCGCGAACCAGCTGATTCAGAAATAACATCTGACAAGTTAGCTGAGGAAATATCAGAAAATGTATCATTCAAAGTTGAGGCACTACCAGATTTTGAAACTGCAGCAAAAATTGCGACAGAAAAAGATGCAGAATATGTTGTAGTAACAATGGGGGCAGGGGACGTCTATCAAATTTTAGACTTGGTTAAAACTCGTTGATTTTTTGATATTCTTCCGCCACCTCTTTTGGGTTACTATCTCTTTTAATTCTTCCTTCTTCAAGCCAAATAATTCGCTCACAATGATCTTCTAGTAATTCTAATTGATGCTCGACTAAAATAACTATTCCACCTTTAGAAGAAATTTCTTTTAGACTTTTTAAAGTTTTATTTTTAAAATGTTCATCTAATTTTGTGAAAATTTCATCACCAAGAAAGATATCAGGATTGGTATGTAATGCGATAGAGATAGCAAGTCTAGACCTCATACCTTGGGAGAATTGGTATACTTTTGTATCTGTAAATTCCTCTAATTCCGCAAACTCTACAACAGAATCCAATTTTTCTTTTATTTCTGTATAAGACATACCTAATAATGAACCAGCCAAGTAAGTATTTTCAGTTAATGTTAGCCTAGGATTTAGGCCGATAGCTAAACCAATCAAGTTGGTTAACCTACCTTCAACTTTTATTTCACCGCTGTATCTTTTATGAATCCCACCTAGCAACCGTAATAAGGTTGATTTACCTGATCCATTATTACCAATTAATCCAACAATTTCACCACCTTTAATATTAATTGATACGTCTTTCAATACCACTCTTTTTTCTCTAGAGAATTTTTTTTGAATTAAACTATGTATACGTTTGAAAAAATTCTTATTCTTCCCACGAATATTAAATTCTTTGTATAGATTTTTGGTATATATATTAATCATACTAATTCAGAAAACCTAACCTTTAATTTTTTAAATAATAAAAATCCTATAATAATTGCTGAAAGGCTGTATCCTGTGGCCCCAAAAATGATGTATAAATCGGGTATTCTCGTATACACCATGATATCTCTGGCCATTGTAACTATAAAATATAATGGATTGAATAAATTTAATAAGAATATTCTATCGGTTGTTTCAATTGCATAAAAGATTGGGGTTATAAACCATAGCCCACCTATTACATAAAGCCATATTTGTTTTAAGTCGAAAAAATAGGCACCTAAAGATGCAAGAATTAATCCAGCACCAACACTAAAAATTGTTAATATGATCAATACTATTGGATATAACAGAATGGCTACTAATGGTATTTCAAAAAATACCAAAAAACCAATTAAAATTACTACTTCAAATACGTGAGAAAATAAAGTTTTTATAGCTATTGCAAGGACTAAGCTTTCCTGATGAAAATTAACCGAATTAATCAAACCCTCTTTGTTTTTAATAAGAGAAACACACTCGCCTGTAATCGTCTTGAAAAAATTAAAAATAATAATTCCTAAAAAGAGATATAATGGATACGAAGGTATATCTCCACCTAATCGTTCCCTAAATACACCAAACATTAAAATGAAAGCCATGATAGGTACCACTGCATACCACGCAATACCCAGTATTGTTCCTTCATGTTTTAGGATAAAATCAGCCTTGGCTATAGAAAATCCTAATCTAAAAACTGATTTCAAGTAATTCATAGTTAATACAATATTAGCTTATTATAATTTAAAAACAATATAAATTAAATGTTTTAATAAACCTCTTTAATTTTTTTCGATTTAAACGTATAATAAGAGTGAATATGAACGATCCAGAGCAAGTAACATATTTTGCCGATACCGACGCTAGAAATAGACGGGTGCGTTTTGGAATCAAAGCCAAGGACAGAACACGTCACGTATACATTATCGGAAAGACCGGTATGGGTAAGTCTACTATTCTAGAAAACATGGCTGCTCAGGACATTCAACATGGAAATGGTTTTGCTTTTATTGATCCTCACGGTAGTGCTATTGATGAGATTATTCAATATGTTCCCAAGGAACGTTTAAAAGATGTCTTGTATTTCGCTCCTTTCGATATGGAGAACCCGATTTCATTTAATGTTATGGAAGATGTTGGTTATGACAAGCGTCACCTAGTCGTATCTGGTTTGATGTCAACTTTTAAAAAGATTTGGGTTGATGCATGGTCTGCTCGAATGGAATATATTTTAGGAAACACTCTGTTGGCTCTTTTGGAGTACCCAAATACTACACTTCTTGATGTTAACAAAATGCTCTCTGACAAGGCTTTTAGGAACAAGGTAGTGAACTATATCAAAGACCCTGCAGTAAAGAACTTCTGGGTAGAGGAATTCGCACGCTATACCGAGAGAATGGCAGCAGAGGCCACTCCAGCGATTCAAAACAAGATTGGACAGTTCACAGCCAACCCTTTGATTAGAAATATTATTGGACAACCAAAATCTAGTTTTGATTTTCGTGACTTAATGGATGATAGAAAAATCGTCTTGATTAACCTCTCAAAAGGTAGAGTGGGGGAATCAAATGCAAACCTACTAGGTTCAATGATTATTACAAAAATTTATCTTGCCGCTATGTCACGTGCGGATACATCAAAAGCCCAACTAAAAGATCTTCCAAACTTTTATTTATATGTTGATGAATTCCAAAACTTTGCCAATGAATCTTTTGCTGATATTTTGTCTGAAGCTAGAAAGTATAACCTTAACCTAACTGTTGCTCACCAATATATTGAGCAGATGTCAGACGAAGTTCGTGCTGCTGTTTTTGGAAACGTCGGAACTATGATTACATTCCGTGTTGGTGCCTATGATGCAGAAGTACTAGAGAAAGAATTCCTACCTACTTTTGAAGCAGCGGATATGGTTAATCTAGGTGCTTTCCAAGTCTACCTACGTTTGATGATTAACGGAATTGGATCTCAACCTTTTAGTGCTGCTACCATCCCCCCACTTGAGACACCTGATTATGATATCGTTGATGAAGTAATTCAGGCTTCTCGTGATCAATTTGCTCGTCCACGTGCTGAGGTAGAGCGTGAGATGGAGGAACGGGCCAAGGAGAACTTTGATTCAAACTCTGGTGCTGGAGCTAGTTCAGGTGGCGGCGGAGGTAACAATAATGGCGGTGGAAATAATAATAACGGAGGTGGGGGTAATAAAAATAATAATAGTGGAGGAAATCCTAAACATGGAAAGAAACCTGTAAAAGTTATAAATAATAAAGTTAAAAAAGAACTTGATGCTATTATGGCTGAAAAGAAAAAGCTGATGGAGCAAGGTCCTGATTCTGACAATAAAAAAGATGAAGAAAAAAAAGAGGAGATTTCTTTAAAGGATTTAACTACTAATACTCAAAATGGGGGTAATAATAAAAGAAGAGATCACAGGAGTAATGATTCAAGAGGTGACAACAAAAAGAAAGATTTAAATAATAAAAAAGAACCAAGCAAAGAAAATACTAATTCATTGAAAAATGCATTGGCTGGGTTAGGAATTTTGGATGGTTCTGATAAAAAAGAAGAGAAAAAGGATACAGAAAAAAAAGAAGAAAAAACAAAAGATCGTAAAGAAGAAGTAAAACAAGATAATCAAAAAGGTAAAACTGATGAAACTAAAAAAACTTCACCTGATGAAGTCCCTGAAAAAGATTTAAGAAATATATTGGAAGGGTAATTAGGTTTATAAAAAAATGATAACCTGCAAATATAAAATATTTTGTTCTCATGAAAAATTCAAAAAATAGCACCATAAGAGAATTTTTTGGTCGACTGTTGTTAAAATCGACTCAACTTTTTAGAAAAATGTGGACACGCATCCTTCCTAGATCAGCACGCGTCATTGACGGAGATGCACGACTCCATCTATTTCCGGAAAAGAAAATTATTTATGTTGAAGTGCCAAAGGCCGGATGTAGTTCAATCAAGGTGGCTCTAAAAAAAAATCGGGGTGACTGGGACGGTCCAATCGACAGTTCTTTTCATGTTTGGTTTCATTACACTCGTGTGACGGTTGAGGATCTGGAGAACACTTTGAAAACGAAATATTCAGACTGGAAAAAATTTACAGTCGTTCGGAACCCATATGATAGATTTCTTTCTCTTTATAATGATCCTCGCAAAAAACTTTTCAAGAAGTCAATTGATATTGTCTTGCGTGATTTTAAGAAATACTGGTACAGAGACGCCCATGGTATGTCACAAGCTGATTTGATTGGGCGTGATACATCTATATATGATTTTGTTGGACATACTGAATCAATGGAGGATGTATTTGATTATTTATCAGAAGCTTTTGGTGAAAAAATTGAGTTTGAACATCGTAATACTGCTCGTAGTAAAAAACATTTGAGTTTGAACTACGAACAAAAAGTGAAACTACAAGAGCTTTATCCCGAGGACTTTGATCTTTTGGGTTATGAAAAATAAAATTGAAGAGAAAAACAGTAACAAGCTAATCAGTATTTTCATTTTCATCAAAAATTGATACTGAGGAGACAAGTTCAAAAGACCCATGTTTTCTGGCAATAATTTCTTTATTTTTTTTATCAGATTCATCTTTTTTAAGGTTGTAATTTATATACCTTGAATTATTTCTGTGGGGTATAAAACTACAGAAATATAATGGGATGACTTCTTTTTTTAATCCGATAGATATAGCTCTATATTTTATTTCTACATCCTCATGACCCCACCCATAAAAATCTTCGTCATATCCATTTATTTTTTCAAAATTTTTCTTTGATATAATAACCCTACCATTACAATCAAAAATTTTAGTATTCGCTGCAATAATATTAATATCTTTGTTAAAAATCCAGTTTATATAATAAGCAAAATCTTTCCTTGTGTAATTGTCTGCATCTAGACTGCATAATATATCGCCTGTAGCATATCTATGTGATAAATTTTTTGCTTTAGCCATATGAAAATATTTCTCACCTTCTATACGTTTGAATTTTAATAATCCTGAATCCAGATATTTTTTACAATTATTATTAACCCAATCTTCTAATCCGTCAGTTGAACTATAATCCAATAAGACAAATTCAATTTCAGGATATTTAATGTTATCTTCTATGTTTTTTCTAAGCGTCTTTTTGATGTGACACAATCTATTCATTGAGGTAATACAAAAAGAAATTTTATAATGCTTATTAATATTTCTATATTTACTAAAATTTGGCTTGTTAAAAATAAGTTCATTTATTATTAACTTTTTATTCCTTAAATAATAATAGAAATCACTTTCTCTAAAAAACACCCAAGACTTGTTTAAAAACATCCAAGATTTGTTTAAAGACTTCCAAAATATGTTTGAACTATTATTTTTTTTATTTTTAATATAATTTATCATTCTAGATGTTTTATTTATCATTTGGATTTTTTAGTTTTGAAAGTGTTTTTTAGGAATTGATATGTCCGGGGGCTGATATTCTTGGCCAACAGTTTTATAGGTCTAATTATTATTATATCTATTATGAAATATAATGTGGTAAAAATATTTTGGTATAAAAATATTAAATAATCTTTCGGAGAAATCTTAAGAGATTCATTTTTTTTATCAGAAAAATCGATATTTTCACTTTTTTCTAAATTATTTAACCAATCTTTATAAAAAGGACTATTACTGTTCCAAGGGTTATTGTCGTAATCTTTCATTTTTAGAAAATGTAAATTTAAGGGGATCATATTATCCCGTTTATTTATAAACTTTAAATAACGATCAGCAGGATAATTGTATTTTATATTTAATCTTTCCCATCTATTATGAAAAAAAAGATTTAAAATTAATTCCTCACCATATTTACAATATTTTAAATATTTTTTGGTTAGTTGTTTGAGTTTTTCAAAAGTATCTTTTTTTATTAAAGAAGTTTCGATGACAAAAAAACCTGTATTAAAAGTATTGTTTAATAGATTATACTCTTTAAAATCCAGAAGCTCTTCTTTTCTTTGTGTTTCAGATTTGATTTGTTCATAAAGATTAAGATTATTTAAAAAAGGATTTAGTGATGCAAAGCTACCTACAGCACCAAACCCCTTTACTTTTTTTAATCTATCTAGAGAAATATGAACAATAAAGTCTGCATCCATGAAAATAATTCGATCCCATTTTTTAAATTCTGTAGAAAATAGATACAATTTGGAAAAGACAATGCTTTTGTATTTACCTTCATGTAATTTGTCATCGTACATTGAATCACACCTGTAAATTAATACGCCTCTATCTTTAAACCATTTCAGATCCTTCTCGGGTACTTCGTGTGCTAATAACATATAGTCGCCATCCCATCCAGAATTTAAATAAACACTTGAAAAGAATTGTTTAGCTTGTTCAATGTATTTTTTATTTGCTAATGTGACTACTAGATTTTTTTTCATATTATTTTTCCCATTCCCTTATTCTGTAACCTAAAAAATTATA
>Ga0306869_1000173_pt1 | contig 36128 bp, 36 predicted proteins | sample AntRauTorckE6833_FD_190421 | JGI IMG/M metagenome (GOLD analysis project Ga0306869, IMG submission 190421) | Saline lake microbial communities from Rauer Islands, Antarctica - Metagenome Torckler E6 #833 (v2) (version 2) | ecosystem: Environmental > Aquatic > Non-marine Saline and Alkaline >... | reverse complement strand
AACCGCATCGGGAATTTCGTAGAAGTCAAAAAATCAACCACTGGTGCTAATACAAAAGCCTCTCACCTAGCCTATATCGGTGACACTACGACAGGTAGCAACGTGAACTTCGGTTGCGGAAGCATCACCGTCAACTACGACGGCAAGGAAAAACATCAAACCTACATCGGCAACGATGTCTTCATCGGCTGTAACACCAACCTCGTCGCTCCAATCAAGGTAGGAGACAGCGTCTTCATCGCAGCGGGCTCAACAGTGACGGAAAACGTACCAAGCGGCGCCTTGGCCATTGCGAGAAACAGACAAATCAACAAGGCGGACTACACCAAAAATCTCATTAAACCCAAAGGCAAGACCGTCGCAACCATTGAAAAGGGCAAATTCTCCAAAACGAATTAATATTGGTTGACAAACACTGACTTTGTGCTATAATTAATACAGTAAAAATTAAATATTGGTGGAAAGAAGCGTACCCACGCTCACCTGATTGATGATTCAATAGGTCAACGCTACGATTAATATCGTTGTTTTGTGTGGGTGCCCTAGTAGGCACGCACACTTTTTTTTGTTTCCCCCAAAAACCCCAGGAGGTGAACACATATTAAAAGAAGAAACCCGAAACGCGGTACCCCACGCAAGAAAAAAGGCGACGGCAATGTCAATGAAGACATCCGTGCGCGCGAAATGATGGTCATCAGTGAAGATGGAACCCAACTTGGTGTCAAATCCAAAAACGAAGCTTTGGATCTTGCTGAAGCACGCGAAATGGACTTGGTCCTCGTCGCACCGAATGCAAAACCACCGGTTGCTAAATTCATGGATTACAACAAATATCGCTACGAACAGCAGAAAAAAGCCAAAGAAGCGAAGAAGAAACAAAACATTATGAACTTAAAAGAACTTCGTCTATCACCTAAAATCGAAGAACACGATTTTGAGACTAAACTCAAAAAGGGCCGCAAGTTTATAGAAGACGGTGACAAACTCAAAGTCTCCATCCGTTTCCGCGGACGTGAGATGGCGCACACCAGTCAAGGCCGTGAGGTCATGTTGGAATTCGCCAAGAAAATGAACGACATCGCTGACTTCGAGTCCCGTCCTAAACAAGATGGCAGGACTATGATCATGACACTCGTTCCTAAAAAGGACAAATAAGGAGGCCAATCATGCCGAAAATGAAAACCCATTCCGCGACTAAGAAGCGCGTAAAACGTACTGCATCAGGGAAAATCAAAGTCCCGCATGCCAACCGTTCTCACTTAAAAGGTAACAAAAGCAAAGCCGCTATCAGAAGCAACCGTAACAGCAACTTCATCGATAGCAGTGACATGAAACGCTTAAGAAAACAATTAGCCCCAATCAAATAAAACGCGATCAAGGAGGAACATACAATGCCAAGAGTAAAAGGTGGAACCGTGGCCCGCAAACGTCGTAAAAAGACGTTAAAGTTAGCCAAAGGTTATTTCGGTTCTAAACACTTATTATTTAAAACAGCCAAACAAGCGGTCATGCACTCGTATGAATTTGCTTATAGAGACAGAAAAAAACGTAAAGGTGATTTCCGTAAACTTTGGATTTCCCGCATTAACGCCGCCGCCCGTTTAAACGATATGTCTTATTCAAGACTTATCAACGGACTAAAAAAATCCGGCGTTGAAATCAACCGTAAGATGCTTGCTGATATTGCCGTGCATGATGCTGAAGGCTTCAAAGGTCTTTGCGAAACGGCTAAAAAAGGCCTTTCAGGTAAAGCAGCCCCTGCTGAAAAACCTGTTACAGAAAAATCAACTCCTTTAAACAGCTTCACCCGTGAAGCCTTAGAAGACAAAACCGTTGAAGAACTTAAAGACCTTTGCAAGAAACAAGACATTTCAGGCTATTCAAAACTCAAAAAAGACGAACTTGTTGATACACTTTTAAACAACTAATATGGTGCCACGGACTCTGTCCGTGGCTTTTTGTTTGTCAATGGATTGTTTCTCATACGAAACTATTAAATTGACTAAACTAAGTCAGTGAACTATAATGAAACTAACAAAGCCTAATGAATGAGAAACCGCTCAGGTGCGACCCCAACTTATAATATAAGGGACCGAGGTCTAACCGGTGTACGAATGCCCGTTGTAATGCGGGAATCCTGAAGGTTCAGACAAGAGGTCACCCCCATAGTAGAATTCCGGTTCTGCAATCGAGCGGTTTCTCATTCATTGAGCTTTTTCTATACCCAATATCTTGATAAAAAACCTATATTGCTTGTTATTTATGGGAATGCAATTTATAATAAGGATAGATTAACAAAAAAAAGGATGATGTAAAATGAGTAAAATTTCTACCACTGTCCATGTGTATGGTTGGGTTATCAAAGCTATCGGGGCCGCCTTGCTTTTAGCGCTGGCACTTACCCTTTATTTCGTAGAGGTCGCCGTACTGATTGAAGCGTTTGTCGGTGTCATTATTGTTATTTATGCATTGATTCGACTGATACCGTACGTAAAAAGTCAAAAAAACGATTTAATCAAAACCATCAATATCATAGAAATCACCTTGAATATCTTAGTAGGGGCTTTGTTCCTTACTGTAGCCCTTACAAACGAGGAGGGTCTGGGTCAAGTATTTGGCTACCTTGTTGGAGGCGTGCTCCTAGCCCGTGGGATGGTTCATTTCTATGGCCTCTCAAGTGGACACGAAGAAGGCGACCATATTACCTATTTCTTTCACATTGCGTCCATTGCGCTAGGAACCTTGATTCTTTATCGCGGTTTCAACAGTGAGGATTTGGTCATTCTCTTTATCGTACTCGCCTTGATCGGGACGTCGTATCTTAGTTATGACTCCTTCAACGGATACAATATGTATCGTAAACGCAAAACTATGAGCAAATCCGATGAAGTGTCTAAAGACGATCAGGACAGACCCTCTAAAGGCTACGACGTGCCAACTGACGAAGACAAAGATAGAGACGAAATCATTAGCTAGACAAACAATATTGGATCCACCCTGAAAAATCGCTCTGTTGCTTATGTGAGCGGTGAATATTCAGGGGGATTCTTTTGACAAATTTCTAAAACAAAGTATAATGATTTGTGTACTACCTATAACATTTGAGGAGGAATAAAGTTGAATGATAAAACATGTGAGACCATAAACAAGAGTGCGTTGCTTCATAAGAGACTCATGAACAAAATATTGGAACGATTCAGTCTTACTTATGCACAGTATCAAGTGCTCAAAACCATAAAAACCCATTCATCACTTACAGCAAAGGAAATTCTCGTCTACATGGACACGGATAAAGCTACCTTGTCGGGCGTATTGTCACGTTTAGAGCGACAAAACCTTATCATCAGAACAAAGGATCCCGAGGATAAGCGCCTCATGCATATTCAACTGACTGAGCGAAGCAACATGCTTTGCGATCAAGTGTCACAAGTTGAAATGAAGTGTGCGGATGCCCTCACTGAAAACATTAAGGGAAGAGAGCTCAAAAACTTCTTCAGTGTTTTCGAACGCATCCTTGAAAACCAACAATCCAAATTAGAAGAAGAAACCAAACGCACCAAGGAGGCCAGAAAATGAAAAACTTCATCACGAAAAACCCGATTGCAAACCTAGTTATAGGACTATTGCTCATCGGACTTGCATTAACTGCAACGTTCTTCACAACGTGGCTTGAAGACGCAATCGTCTACATCATTGCGAGCCTAATCATCTTCATCTCTATTTACCGGTTTTACCTTGATTACAGGCGAAGTGATGATAAAAACGCGACCATCATTTTGGTGGTTGAACTTCTAATCGCGCTTGCTATCGGCATCTATCTGGTAGTCAATGAGGCAAATGCCTCAAGAATGATTGGGTTTGTCCTTTATCTAAGAGGGTTCACCTACTTGCTCACCTTGCAACTTCTTAAAATCAGTGGCTCATTCACACGTTTCATCGTCTATATGATACTTATGACGTTTGGCGCCTACATGCTTTTCTCTGGCGTATCGGGTGAAGAATACCTTGAATACGGAGTTTTCGGTGTGGTAAGTGCGTATGGTCTTTTACTGATTTTTGCTGGTATCAAGGGCCTTCAAGCGCGATCTTCGAAGCCAAAGAAACCAAAACCTTCAAAGAATGACTCCACTAAAGAAAGCCAATAAACCCTCTAAAACCAAATAACCCAACATAGGAGGCACAATCATGAAAAAAATATTAAAAGATTTATCAATGCTCAGAGGCATTCCCGGACAGGAAAAAGAAGTTAGGGATTACATGTTAGACGCCATGAACCCTTTTGCAGATAGTGTAGAGACCGATAACCTAGGCAGTGTCATCGCTAAAAAAGTTGGTCAAGAAGACGGGCCACGCATCATGGTCGCCGGTCATATGGATGAAGTTGGCTTCATGGTTACTAAAATCACCGATGAAGGCTACGTTAAATTCTTACCAGCCGGTGGGTGGTGGAGTCAGGTCATGCTTGCTCAACAAATGGAAATTACTACCTCCAATGGAGACCGCATTCGCGGCGTAATCGGTGCTAAAGCACCACATATTCTCACTGAAGAAGAGCGCAAGAAACCCATGAAAATGGATGATATGTATCTTGATATCGGTGTGGATGACAAGGAAGAAGCCGAAAAACTATCCATTAAAACCGGGGACATGATCACTCCTTATATCGAAAGCGTCGAACTATCTAACAAGAAGTATCTCCTCGGTAAAGCCTGGGACAACCGCGTTGGCTGCGCTGCCGCAATAGAAACTTTAAAAACATTCAGTAAAAAAGACCACCCGAACATCTATTATGGTGTAGGAACCGTTCAAGAAGAAGTCGGACTTCGCGGCGCAGGCACCAGTGCCTACCGCGTCAATCCCGATATCGGCATCGCCGTTGATACTACAATCGCCTATGACTTTCCTGGTGGCGACAAAGAAACTAAACTCGGTGAAGGCGTCGGCATCATGATTGCAGACAGTTCTATGGTCGGTCATAAAGGCATGCGTGATTTCGTCATCAACGCCTGTGAAGAAAACGACATTCCCTATCAGTTGACCTCGCTCAAACGCGGTGGTACGGATGGCGGTAAAATTCACCTAAGCCGCTCAGGCGTTCCAACCGTCGCACTCGCCCTTCCGGTCAGATACCTTCACTCACATACTTCAATCGTCCATGAAGGCGATTATGAAAACCTTTTGAAATTGCTCGAAGTCCTCGTAAGCACCTTGGATAAAGACGCGGTTGAAAAAATCACCTTCGGCTCATAAATGCGCATTATCGCAGGGACACTCAAAAAACGCACATTGAAAGAAGTTCCACATGAAAGTACGCGCAGTACAAGAGACCGCGTCAAGGAAAATTTTTTCAATATGCTTCCAAACCTCCGTGAAGAGATTGTACTTGATCTCTTCGCGGGAAGTGGAGCCCTCGGTTTTGAGGCACTTTCACGCGGTGCAAAAAGTTGTACGTTCGTCGAAACCTACAAAGTTGCTTTCAATGTACTCAGAGAAAACATGATGCACTTGGGACTCGAGGGTGCTTCAACCCTTCATAAGGAAGACGCCATAAGGTTTCTCAAGAAGATGAATAGTCCCTTTGATCTGATTGTGCTTGATCCGCCCTATAATCAGGGGCTCATCAATCAGGTACTTCCGATTATCAAGGCAGGGAGACTGCTTGAAAAAGATGGTCTCATTGCGCTTCTTCACAGTCACGAAGAAACACCGGAGATTCCCTGCGCATTCACAATTACTAAACAAAGAACGTACGGCATCACAACCCTGACTTTCCTAGAATGGAGCTAAAATTATGAAAATCGGTGTATATCCAGGCTCGTTTGACCCAATAACATACGGCCATATGGATATCGTTAAAAGAGCCCTGAAAATATTTGATAAACTGATTATCCTTGTCAGCGTCAACCCAAAGAAAAAAACGCTCTTCACAGAAACTGAACGAATTGCAATGATCAAGGACGCCCTCGAAGACAAACTCGACGCAATCGAGATAGAAACCTCGCACGATCTCACGGTCTCACACGCTCACAAACTCGGAGCGACGCACATTGTTCGCGGTCTTAGAGCCCTTACGGATTTCGAATACGAATTCCAGATGACGCATGCGAACAGAGTCCTTGATAAACGAATTGACTCGGTATTCTTCATGACCGACAACAAATATTCGTTTCTAAGCAGCACAACCATCAAGGAAATCGCGCAATTTGACGGAGATTTATCCACATTTGCGCCCCCGAAAATCGCAAAAGCACTAAGGGATAAATTCGATCATTAAAAGTCGCACGAACCCCGTGCAACTTTTTTTGTGTTTCGCTACCCTTTTATTTAGAAAAATGATAATATACATAGTAGGTGATGAAAATGGATAAAAAAGAGGAAATATTTGCGGAACTTCGTAAGAATAACGTCCGCATCACGAAGCAAAGAAGAGCCATTATAGATGTACTAGAAAGTAGACACCTGACGATTCAAGAAATCCACTCAGAACTAAAAAAACGTGGGTTTCGCAATCTCGGTACAGTCTACAACAACATAGATTTTCTTCAAGAGCACAAAATCATAACTCAAATATTCATTAACGGAAAGAAACACTATGATCTCACTATTGACGATACGTCGCATACAGCGGATTCTCATATCCACGTGACATGCCGTATCAACAATAAAATCATTGAGATCAACAATTCCGATCTTTTTGAAATCATTAAAAACCACCCCATATTTGAAGGGTTCGACATAGCTAAAATTCAAGTGGTTGTGGAAGGCGAATGCAAGAACCACGATGGTAAAAATTGCAAGATTAGTGAAAACTGCTTCCTCAATAATATTGAAAAACAAACAGATTCGCAATAAAGCGATGAAATTCATCGCTTTTTTGATGGGGTTGGGCTTTACTTTTCCTATCCCTTATTATATAATAATATAGGTTTGAGTTCTGGTAGCTCAGGGGATAGAGCAATGGCCTTCTAAGCCATCGGTCGCAGGTTCGAATCCTGTCCAGAACGCCAATAGCTCTTAGTGGGGCCCTTTATAAGGGCTCTTTTTTTATGGGATTAATGAAAAGGCCAGTGGTCGGTCCCTATGAAAAGGCCAGTGATCGAACCTAGGTTATTTTGTTGGATTTAACTGTTCTCATAAGCGAGGGTATTTACTCTAAAATACTCCTTGTGAAGATGCTCATTATACACGTGTAAATATATCTGAGTCGTTTTTAGATTTGTGTGGCCCATAATCAAACGTAGAGCTTCTAAATTACCTCCGTTTTTGATTCACGGGTTGCATCTCAAAACAATATAAGTATAACCTATATTATGGTATGATATTTATAAGGGATTAAAGAGGTGGATAATATGCTGTTATATATATGGATTATATTTATCATTATGATGGTATTAATTTTAGCACCATTATTTCATTCGGATTTATTTGATGTTGATTCTAGATACAAATATTTCAAGTATGTTAGTGCTATTTTACTTTTATGGTGTATTATCTCGTTTTCAAGATACATTGTAACCGATCCTTAATCTTATATATTATTTTTCAATGAGCATTTTTCCAATTGCCCTTTTATTAACAATGACAATGTTTTTCGCCGTACTGCGGTACATTAATAAAGACATTAAACTAGTATATAAAATAATACTTTGGTTCTTTTTCATTATTGAAGGGGTTTTGTCATTTACAAATTCATCACATCAACTCATGTTACAAGTTGTTGCAGATAACACAGTAACGTTTGGAATCTTTAAAACTGTTAAAGCAGGAAGTTTTTTCTACTTACACATTACCTTGGCTTACTCTTTAATGGTAATCTTTATATGTTTACTTGGAAATAACCTTCTGAAAAAAGGCACGAAGAATAGTGATTATTTCCCATTTTTGTTTGTTTCTATTGGGGTTATTTTTGGGTTGGCGGCTAACTTTATTCATTTATTTGTCTACACCTTCACAGTTGACCCCACATTTATAACTTTTGTCATCGTGATATCAATTATATATTACGTCTTTTATATGCGTGATATAAAACTAATATTAGGGTTAAATCGCAACTACTTCATACTAAACAACTTGCGTGAAAAATATATTCTTGTTGATGATAATAATATTGTCGTTTATGCGTCGAGTATGTTTATTGAATTGTTTGATATTCGAATTGAGGAACAGCTATCATTTAATGAATTGAAAAAAAGAATTGAAAAAGAAGCTGTAATCTATGAATCTTCGGTTAATTTAAATGACTTTCAATTTAATGAAAATAAAGTTCATTTTAATATGCAATCAAGAGAGATTGATTTACCGTTTTATAAAAAAGCTGGTACTTTTTATTTATTTTATGACGATACTGCAAGTCAGAAGTATATTAATAGTATTCAGTACATTAAAACCCATGATTTAATGACCGAACTCTATAATCGAAACTATTTAGAGGAAATACGAGTTATTCTAGATAAAAATGATAAACATTATCACTTAATTATGTTTGATTTAGATGGACTTAAACTATTTAATGATTATTTAGGTCATCAAGCTGGGGATCAATTGCTTATCCGTTTTGCCAAAAAATTATCAAACTTATCAGATCATAAGAACGTTATCCCGATACGTTTAGGTGGAGATGAGTTTTTACTTATTATTATCAATAGAGATCAAAATTATGCAGAAGAAATCATAAAAACATTGGATTCACAAAACATCGATAAACCAATTTTAGAAACGCTTCATTATTCATATGGTATTGCCACGAATAAAAACACAAATAAAACCATGGATAGAATTCTGTCTGAAGCCGATCACGATATGTATAAGCGCAAATTACGCAAAGATAATTATAAAGAAAAATTGCAAGCAATTTTATCAAATAAGAAAATATAAAGCTATCAAACAACTAAAATACATATTAATTTTAATGTTAATACGTGTTTTTTAATTTTGGTGTCAAAGTAATGAATTGGCGACACTTATTAGAACAAACGAGAATGCTTTAATAACAGTATGATTGGAGTGCTTGTATAATATATTATTAGGTGATAAACATGTAAAAAGATGTTATTGATGACTTTATTTTAAAATTTAAAGATGTTGATGATTCGAACAAAAATGAAATTTAGGATTTTTTTCGAATTGTTTTATTACCCTATCCGACAGAACTTTTCATTAGCGTTTCTTTGAGTGTAAAGAAAAAGGTATGATAACAAAAGTCTCTAACAATAAATATCAGATAAATGCAAAAGCAGGCATTATAACAATTTTCTCTTTGCTTTATTGACTCTTTTTTTTCATCATAAGCGAACTTTGTGTTCAATATTCAACCCATTATCCATAGTGATTCAAGACGATTAACTGTTTCTATGGTATAATATTGATGATTAATTCTATTAAAGAGATGTTTTTTTTATGAAGTACAGAGCACTTGGTAAGACCGGAGTCAAAGTATCGGAAATTTCACTGGGCACTTGGCAACTTGGAGGTAGCTGGGGCGCAGAGTTTGATAAAAAAATGGCGCTAAATACACTTCGTAAAGCCCGAGAACACGGCATTAACTGTTTCGATACGGCGGATGTCTATCAGGGAAATATGAGTGAACTCACCATTGGTGAATTTATCAACAGGGAAGATAAATTCACCGTTTGTCATCACGAAAATCGGCCGCAGACTCGACCCTCATATCGCAAAGAACTACACCGAAGAAAACTTGCGACGCTTCGTCGATGAGGCTAGAGAAGCTATGCACGTGGTTACCTTGGACATGGTGTTGCTTCACTGTCCGCCGACGGATGCCTATTATGATTCAAATGTATTCAAAGCCATGGATACTCTCAAAAAAGAAGGAAAGTTCAAACATTTCGGAGTGAGTGTCGAACGTGTAGAAGAAGGCCTCAAGGCTATAGAATTTGAAGGCGTTGAAGCGATTGAAATCATCTTCAACATGTTCCGTCACCGACCAAATGAACTCTTCTTTGAGCAAGCAAAACGCAAAAACGTCGGTGTCATCGTAAGAGTCCCACTTGCAAGTGGTCTGCTCACGGGCAAACTAAGTGAAGGTTCTACCTTCAGAGCTGACGACCACCGTTATTTCAACCGCTCAGGCGCGGCGTTTGACAAGGGAGAAACGTTCTCTGGTGTTGATTATACTACGGGCCTCAAGGCCGCAGAAGCCCTTAAAAAGCATTTTGGCACTGAAAACATCGCGCCCTATGCCCTCAAATGGATTCTAATGTTTGATGCGGTATCAGCCATCATTCCCGGTGCCTCAAAACCCGAACATATTGAAAGAAACGCCGTTGTGAGTGACATGGATTCCTTATCAAAAGAGGACATGGATGCCGTTAAAGCTATTTATGAGACTTATATCAAGGAGCCTATACATCATAAGTGGTAAAAGTCTATGCTTTATCCAGAAAAACATCGCTTTCTCTTGATTGAGATAAACGATGTTTTTTTAGATTAGACTGCATTGGCTAAAGGATATCGTGGGAGCACAAACGCTATTTTAATGCCTTGATGATGGCTTTTGCAAATGCAGGAAGATCGCCCGGATTTCTTGAAGTGATGAGTGTGCCATCTACAACCACTTCACGGTCGACATATATCGCACCAGCATTTTCAAGGTCATCCTTGATTGACGGTGCACCGGTGATTGTGCGTCCTTTTAGATCACAAGCGGATGCCATCATCCAAGGTCCATGGCAAATTGAAGCAATGGGCTTGTCTTGTTTGAACATGTCCTTGACGAACTGAACTGTGGCTTTGTCTCGGCGCATGTAATCGGGGGAATATCCCCCCGGTATGACGACCGCTTCATAATCATCGGCGCTTATGTCACGGGCTGCGATGCTGCTTTTGGCGTGGTTGCCATGTTTTCCTTTGTAGGTTTCGTTTTGTTTGGCCCCGACCAAGTGAACGTCGTAGCCTTCTTCAAGCAGACGGTAGTATGGGTAATAGAGTTCATTCTCTTCAAAAATGTCTGCCACAAGGATTGCGATTTTTTTCATGATAATGCCTCCATTCGATTTTAAATTTGGGTTCATGTTTATACTTCAATGGTAAGCAATTTTTCTTGAGTTGTAAACTTTAGTGCCTGGTGAAAAAAGAAGAAAACAGTATTTCACTCAAGAATGCTTTATAAATGGTGGAAATTTGTTACAATATAACCAGTATGAAACAAATGGAGGAACCTATGACTGATTTATTCAAGACTCTCAAGCGAATCAATACCGATTCTATCAAATGGGCAATGGCAAAAGAAGAGACTAATAGTGAAGATACCCTGACTTTTTCAGTGGCGGACAGTGATTATGAAACCGCACCAGAGATCAAGAACGCCTTGAAAGACCGCGTCGAACATGGCGCCTTTGGCTACGCACGGGCGGATAAGACATACTACGAGGTCGTGAAGGATTGGATGCTTCGCCGCTACGGCGTTGAAACGGATACGACTACCATCATTCCGATTCCAAAAGTTTTGACCGCACTGAGTATCTTGATTCAAACCCTTACAGAAAAAAACAGTGACATTGTCATTCAAACACCTGTCTATCATGCCTTCAGACATGTAATTGAAGACAATGAACGCGTTATTGTCGACAATCCCCTTATTAAAGATACGTCTACAAACCGGTACATCATGGATCTCGGTCACCTGGAAGAAACCTTTAAAAATGGAACCAAGATGCTGGTGTTTTGTTCACCCCACAACCCTGTAGGAAGGGTTTGGACCTACCATGAAATTAGAGATCTCGTAAAACTTTGCAAAGCTTACGGTGTATTTTTGATCAGTGATGAAATTCATTCCGATATCATCATGAACGATAAATCATTTACATCCGCAGCCCGTTTTTATGAACTGTATGATAGTATTGTAGTACTCAATGCGCCCTCAAAAACGTTTAACATTGCCGGCCTCCAATCAGGCAACATGATTATTCAAGGGGATGCTTTAAGAACGAAGATAAAAAAAGCACTTAAGTCGATACATATGTCAATGCCCAACATACTCTCCATGAAAGCCTTGAAAGCAGCTTATACGGAGTGTGATTACTGGGTGGATGCACAAAACGCCCATATATTGAATAATTTCAACACCTTGAAAGAGACTTTGAAACGTCACTTTGAAGCCATTGAAATCTCGCCTTTAGAAGGCACTTACCTTGCCTGGATAGATATTGGATTCAGCGGTCTAAATAGCGTGGCGTTTCAAAAACGTCTTGCCAAGGAGAAGTATATGGTCGTAGCTGAGGGCGCCAAGTTTAAGGATGGAACAAATTCGCATATCCGTTTCAATCTTGCCTGCAGCGAGTCCATGCTTGAAGAAGGACTGAAACGCTTGATTAACTTTATCAACACGTTAGAATTTGAGAAGCAATCATGATAAAGACCGTGACATTGAGTGTAGAGACCCATCAAAAATCCGAATTCATAAACATCACACCAGATATCGTAGGCATATTGAAAAAGCATCCTCTCAACAATGGACATGTGACGCTTTTTGTGCCCCACACCACGGCCGGGGTGACCATTAATGAAAACGCCGATCCAGACGTACAAGGTGATATGATTCGTTCCCTCGATGCCCTTGCGCCGAATCTAAATACCTTCAAGCACTTCGAAGGCAACTCCGATGCCCATATTAAATCGTCTTTAATTGGTGCAAGCGAACACGTGCTCATCGAGGAGGGTCGTTTATTGCTTGGTACCTGGCAAGGCCTTTATTTCGCTGAGTTCGATGGGCCTAGAAAAAGAAAACTTCACGTGCACATACACGGTGAATAAATTAAGAGGCTATTTATGAGTAAAAACAAAAGCTTTAACATACTTAAAAGATTGGTGTTTTACTTTGTTGGTTTTTTTGTGACCGCAGCAGGGATTACCACCATTCTAAGAAGTACTTTGGGTGCAGGGGCCTGGGATACGGTCAATAGCAACCTTCATGAACTAACAGGCATTACGCTTGGAACAGCTAGTATGGTCATCAATATCACCATATTAATACTAATCATTTTATATCACAAGAAAACAAAATTCCTTTTTACGGTCGTCCCGATTATCGCAATCGGTCTTTTCATAGACCTTTGGGATCAACTAATTTACGATGACTTCTCGATTGAAACCGTTCCAGTAAAACTGCTTTTTTATGTCGTAGGGACCTTTTTATTGACCACTGGACTCTCTCTCACCATTGTATCAGGGTATCCGGCAATGGTGTTTGATGAACTGACCATCATATTGATGAGAATCTTCAAAACCGAAAGTTTCTTTAAAAGCCGTCTTGCCATCGAATTGTTCGCCATCTTTCTTGCCTCAATCATCGGCCTTGTTGCGGGCATCGGGTTTGGTGCGGTCAATGTCGGCAGTTTCATCCTCGCCGTCATCCTTCCTCCCATACTAGACAGGGAAATAAAACTTATAAAACCGATTGTACCCTTTGATCCAAGAAAGACTTAAAACATTCACCCGAATGTTTTTTTTATTTATCTTTTACCTTTTTTATACTGTGATATAATATAAATATCAAACATAAGGGGTGTCATATGGGAAGACTAAAGGCGTATATTACCGTTTTTATCATCTACATCATTGCATTTATCTTGGGGTATCTAACCTATTTTGCGTTACCTGAATGGTCGGTCATTGCAAGAGTGTTGATTGGGGACGTCGTTGCAACGGTCGTTGTTTATATATTCAGCGTCTTTTTCAACAATGCTTCAATCTATGACCCTTATTGGAGTATAGCACCGATGGTCATCTTGCCATTTTTCGTTGTACAATGGAACGTAGCCTCACTTTTGATGCTTTTTGTCATCATGTTTTGGGGCATCCGACTTACACTCAATTGGGCGATAACCTTCAAGGGCATGCACCATGAAGATTGGCGATACCAACTTTTTAAAAAGAACCACCCAACGCTTTGGCCATTGATCAATCTTTTCGGGATTCATCTTATGCCCACGGTCATTGTCTTTATTGCGCTTATGCCCGCACTCTTGTATTTAAGAAATGTGGATGAACTTACATTTTTCACTTTAATGGGGGCTTTCACCGTTATCAGCGCCACCATTATTCAGTGGTCGGCAGATAGAACCTTACATGGATTCAAAAACAAATCAAAAAGAAAAGCCGTTTGCACTGAAGGCTTATGGAAGTACTCAAGACATCCCAATTATTTTGGCGAAATTTTGATGTGGAGTGGCATCTTCTTAATGCTTATGGGCGGAGCTCCAGAGTTTTATCTAAGCATTATCGGTCCGCTTTTGATGATGACGCTTTTCACAGCCATCAGCATTCCCTTAATGGAAAATAGGCAACTGAATGCCAAACCAGAATACAAAACCTATATGAGTACAACAAATACACTAATTCCTTCTCCTTTTAGCGTAAAAATAATGCAGCAAAAAAATAAAAATTAGGAAATTTCTCGATGACTATGGAAAAAAAATTAAAATTTTTGCCTATAAATGTTAGGATAGTCTTAAATATTCACTAAAAGGAGTCAGCCATCATGAATCACAGTCATCCCTATACTAAAAAATCCGAAACATTAAGTCAGGAACTCAAAACGAATTTAGAAAAAGGACTAAGCTCAAGCGAAGCTAAAAAACGCTTGGAAACCTACGGAACGAACACCATCGAACGAGAAAGCGCAATTTCACCGCTTAAAGTATTCATCAGCCAATTCAAGGATGTGATCATCCTTATTTTACTTGCGGCGTCGATTCTCTCATTCGCCATTGGTGATGTTGTGGAAGGCATCGCGGTCATCGTCGTAATTTTCATCACGACGATATTCGGCTTCATCACTGAATATAAAGCCGAGAAATCCGTGGAAGCCTTGCAGAATATGATTACCCCGTCCGCTAAAGTCATGCGCGATGGCGAACTTGTGGAAATAGACGCGGCCAATATCGTCCCTGGAGACATCATCGTGATTGAGGAAGGCGACAGAGTGACGGCCGACGGCCGGATTTTTGATGCAGACAACCTCAATGCCGATGAATCCATTCTCACAGGAGAAAGCGAACCCGTCAAGAAAAACAAGGCACTTATCAATGATGAAGACATTGCGCTAGCAGAGCGAAAAAACATGCTTCACATGGGCACCACCATCACAAGAGGTAACGGGGCTTTCATTGTGACTGGCACAGGTGAAAACACACAGATGGGTCACATCTCGCATCTCCTTCAGGAGACCGTGGATGAAACCACGCCGCTTGAAAAACAACTCGCTTCAACGGGTAAATTTTTAATAGGGGTAACCTTTGCCATCACATTTATCGTGGCTATCGTAGGCATCCTCTCTGGTAGAGACACCATTGAAATGCTTAAAACGGCAACGGCTCTTGCAGTCGCCGCTGTTCCAGAAGGTCTGCCGGCAGTAGCAACCATCACCCTAGCGATTGGAATGCGCAAAATGGTCAAGAAAAATGCATTCCTAAAAAGCCTTCCAGCGGTTGAAACCCTTGGATCAACCACTGTGGTTGCGACGGATAAAACCGGAACGCTGACAGAAAACCAGATGACGTTGAGTTTAATAGAAATAGGCAAACGCCTAATCCACATAAGCGGAACTGGGTATAAACCTGAAGGAAAATTTCAGGAAAATAACCAGGTCCTTGATCCATTAAAGGACAAATCACTCAAGGAATTTCTTGAAGTATCTTACCTTGCTTCCAATGCAGTACTCTCTCATAAAGAAGAGGAAGGATGGACTTTGATTGGTGACCCCACTGAAGGGGCATTGGTAAGCGCAACGCTTAAAGCGAGGCTTAAGGAATCGCTTGATGAACATACAAAGCGCATCCATGAAATCCCCTTTGATTCCGACAGACTCTACATGGCAGTACTCATAGACATGCAAAAAGAAGAAGACAATCTTATCGCACTCAAAGGTGCCCCAAAAGTCATGCTAGACATGTGTGAGTATAAGATGGAAAATGGCGAACGTGTCGCCTTGAACAACGAAGAGAGAAAAAGACTTCTTAAAGAAAATGATAAACACGCCAAAGAAGGACTCCGTATGCTTGCCCTCGCATCAAAAAGAGTCTCTAAGGATATCGATTCACTGGAAAGTGAATTAAAAGACAATCTCATATTCTTGGGCTTTGCAGGGGTTCACGATCCTCCAAGGGAGGATATCAAGTCTTCCATCGCCGACGCTAGAAGTGCTGGGATTAGAACCTTGATGATTACTGGCGACCAACGTGAAACCGCTCAAGCAATCGCGAAGGAAGTAGGGATTATCGATAACGATCAGAAAGTTATCATGGGGAGTGACTTAAAGACCTATTCGGAAGAAGAACTGAGGGATGTTCTTAAAAGCCACAATGTCTATTCCCGTGTCACGCCTGAAGATAAACTTTTAATCGTTAAAGCGTTGAACGATTCCAACGAAATTACTGCGATGACTGGAGATGGTGTCAATGATGCCCCTGCTTTAAAACGCGCCTCCATTGGAGTGTCTATGGGGAATAGAGGCACGGCAGTGGCAAAAGAAGCTTCAGACATGATATTGCTTGATGACAATTTCAAAACCATCATCCAGGCCGTCAAACAAGGCCGTGTGATTTTTGACAACATTCAGAAATTCATTCATTACTTGCTTTCATGCAACCTAAGTGAAATTCTTCTAATTTTCGCAGCTATCGTTTTGGGATTCCCAGTACCGCTGGTCGCCATTCAAATTCTTTGGCTAAACGTAGTGACAGGCGTATTCCCAGCGTTCTCACTTGCATTTGAAACGCCTGAAGAAAGAACGATGGTCGATCCGCCACGCGAACCAGGTATGCCCATCATCACCAACAACTACAAGTACCGGATTGTCGTTCAAGCTGTCATTCTATCGCTAGGCCCACTTTTCGCCTATTTGTATTTCGTCAATTCAGAGGCCTACTCCTTGGAAGTCGCGAGAACCGTTGGCTTCATGAGCTTGGCGCTTGTGCATATGCTTCACGTATTCAACACACGCAAGCAAAACGGACTGGGCTTAGAAAAAACCATGTTTAAAAACCCATATCTATGGGGCGCCTTACTTATTACCATTGCCTTGCAACTGTTCGCTATCTACGTGCCATTCATGCAAAATGTGCTCAAGGTTGTTGCACTTGATATGACCCTTTGGGGATATGTAGCGCTCTTTGGCGCCGCTCCGATTGTCTTTTTGCAACTAGTTGCGTTTATAAGAATGAAAATCGGGAAACCTTACCAAGAATAATATATATAGAATAAATAACCGGTTTGGAATGCACAAAAAGAATATTTTCAATTGATTTCATTCTGAAAAAAATAGGCCTTAGTCAGTCCCTTGTACACTGAATAAAAACGTTTTCTATTGCATGGATAAGCCGTAAACAAAACTGACAACCCATGTCAATGCCTTGATTTTCCAGTTCAATATGGTATGATAGTTATAAGTGTAAAAGGAGCAACATGCTCGGCGGACTGCTAGCATTCTCCTTTATATTTATTATTGTGTGAATCATGTCGCCTAACTTACACGCACTTACACAACACTTATTCATTAGGAGGAAAAAAATGTCGCATCTTGAAATTAAAAATTTGTACAAAATATTCGGACACAATGCAGACGACGCACTTCGAATGTCTGAAGACGGCGTCTCGAAAGCGGAGATATTAAAAGAAACCGGTGCTACAATCGGTGTCAACAACGTTTCCTTTAATATTGAGAAAGGCGAAACATTTGTCGTAATGGGCCTCTCAGGAAGTGGTAAGTCCACTTTGATTCGTTGTTTGAATCGCCTGATCATGCCGACCTACGGAGAAGTCATTGTCGATGGGGATGATGTCATCAGTGCTGATGATGAGAAACTACGCATGTTACGACGTAAGAAAATGGCCATGGTGTTTCAAAATTTTGGTCTCTTCCCACATCGTACAATCCGTAGAAACGTTGATTACGGCCTTGAAGTTCAAGGAGTCGAGGAAGAAAAACGCATCAAAAAAGCGTATGAAGTCCTTGAAACCGTTGGTCTCAAAGGGTATGAAGAACAACGCCCGAATGAATTGTCAGGTGGTATGCAACAACGCGTCGGGCTTGCCCGCGCACTTGTCAATGACCCTGATATCCTATTAATGGATGAAGCATTCAGTGCACTTGACCCGCTCATTCGTAATGATATGCAAGACCAGCTCATTGAACTTCAGGAAAAAATGAAAAAGACGATTGTCTTCATTACACATGACCTAGATGAAGCACTAAAACTCGGAGACCGCATTGCCGTGATGTATGATGGAACCATCGTGCAGATTGGAACCCCTGAAGACATTCTTACCAATCCAGCAAACGACTACGTGAAAAATTTCGTAGAAAACGTCGACCGTTCAAGAGTCATCAAAGCGGAATCCATCATGAGAAAGCCAAGGGCCGTCATCGATACGAAAGACGGACCTAAAATGGCATTGAGACAGATGGAAAAAGCACAAATATCAAGTATTTTCGTCACAGACAAACACCATAAATTAAAAGGTGTCGTAGATGCTGAAGAAGCATATGCACTAGTTGAAAAAGGCGAAAAAAGTCTTAAGTCAATCGTCAAAACAGAGGGCCTTTATGAGGTTTCTCCTGACACCTTGATAACTGACATGCTCCCTATGGCCAGTAAATCCAAATACCCAATTGCGGTAGTCGATGAAAATCGTAAATTAAAAGGCATCATCGTAAGGGTATCAGTCATAGCTGGAATCCATGGTAAACACATGGAAGGAGATGCGAACGATGAATAGTTTACCTATACTTTCGACACTTTTCAGACTAGAACTTGGCGAATGGTTTGAAAAACTTATTGATTTCCTAACAAATTATTTCTCATGGTTGTTCGATGCGGTTGCATTTGTAGTAGAAGGAATGGTCGATGCTTTTGAATTTGTTTTCGGACTTCAATTCATTAATCAAGAGTCCGATGTGATATTTACAATTGCTGCATTTATTATTATTGTAATTATATCTTTACTTGCATGGCTTGCATCTGGAAAGAAAATCGGCCTTACTATTGGGACGTTCCTTGGTTTAACCCTTATTTATTCGGTTGATCTTTGGGAAAGTGCTGTGGAAACCATAGCACTTGTCTTAGTCGCGGCAGTTATTGCGCTACTTATCGGTATTCCACTGGGAATCGCCGCATCAAGAAATCAACGACTCTCAGAAAGCGTTATTAGACCTGCTCTGGATTTTATGCAGACTATGCCGGCATTCGTGTATCTTATCCCTGCGGTTATCTTCTTTGGACTTGGTCCCGTTGCAGGAGCCATCGCAACCATTATCTTCTCAATGCCACCGGTTGTAAGACTTACTAACCTTGGAATTAGACAAGTGCCTGAAGAAGTCATAGAAGCAGGAAAATCGCTTGGGTCAACACCAAAACAATTATTACTTAAAGTACAATTACCAATCGCGCTTCCAACCATCCTTGCAGGGGTCAATCAAACCATCCTGCTTGCACTTTCAATGGTTGTTATCGCATCAATGATCGGTGCTGGAGGACTTGGTAACCCAGTCCTTACAGGCATCACCTCACTCGATATTGGTACTGGATTTGAAGGCGGAGTTTCTGTTGTTGTTCTAGCAATGATACTTGATAGAATCACACAAGCGCTTGGCGAATCTAGTTCTAAATAAATTTAGCAATAAAATTCTATAGGAGGAATTATATTATGAAAAAATTACTAGCTTTAGTAGCAACACTTACTTTAGTCTTCTCTCTTGCTGCATGCGGCGGAGGCGATGACGGAGAATTTGCAGAAAATCCAGAAATCGTTGGAATCGAATCAGGCGCAGGCATCATGGCGGCTACAAACACCGCGATTGAGGAATACGGTTTAGAAATGGAATTACTTACCTCAAGTGGACCCGCTATGGTCGCAGCACTTGGCGATGCCATTGAAAACGAAGAATGGATTGTAGTTACAGGCTGGAGCCCACACTACAAATTTGCTAAATATGACCTTAAGTATCTCGAAGATCCTGAAGGCGTATACGGCGATATCGAGAACCTTCACACCATTGCACGTTCTGGTTTGAGATCTGACGATCCTGATCTCGTAACATTCCTTGAAAACTTCTACATGAGTACTGATGAACTCGGTGGACTCATGGGCGACATCGCTGATAGCGATGACGATACTCTTGCAGTTGCTCGCGCATGGGCTGCAGACAATGAAGACGTATGGTCTGAATGGATGCCTGAAGGCTTTGATGGCGACGGCGCTACACTAGAAGTGCCTTATGTTAACTGGGCTGAGGGTGTAGCTATGACTCACCTTGTGCAAGCTCTTCTTATTGATGAAGCCAATTATTCTGTCGAATTAACCATGGCTGATGCAGGACCTATCTTCTCTGGTGTTTCAGACGGCACTAAAGATTTCTTCTTAGATGCATGGCTTCCAGTAACACACGAGTCTTACGAAGAAACATACGGTGACGACTACGAAGATCTTGGCTTCAACTTCGAAGGTGCACGCATCGGACTTGTTGTACCAACCTATGTAGACATCGACAGCATTGCTGAACTTAATGATTACGTAAACTAAGCATTTTTTACACGAAGAGTCCCTTTTGGGGGCTCTTTTTTTGTATATGATTTGTGCGTTGGGTGCGCCTAGACTATAATAAAGGCGATCACAAGGAGGAATTATGATGACTCATTCTTTACTGGATATGGCTTTAGGCACACGCTACATGGTTGTAGAAACAAGAAATCGTAAAACAAGGATCACCTTCGATATATCACGCACAAGTGGCATGCTTTTTATTCTCGATTACCATATTGAACGTATTGACAGCGAAGAGTATTTCGATGAACCCTTTATGCATGCGATACTAATGCAGCTCAAAAAACACGGTGTTCACCACGTGATCACAGATATCATCGCAGATGGTTTGATGCCTTTGTGTGGCCATATTGACAAAACTCTTTACTGTGATTTACACCAACTTTAAAGCCCTGGATTCACAGGGTTTTTTATTTTTGTGATAATATGTTAAACTAGGCTTGTTTATGTGTGAAGATGCAATTATAGGGCTTTTTATAGTGAATGAAATATGGTATGATTAATCACCGATGCATCGCATAGGCACATTTTTTGTTTACAGCAAAAAGAATGCTTCAAAGGGTTGCACATTTGGGGTTAATAGTGTAGAATATCCAAGTCTTTAACTTACAGAGTTTAGTGAAGGGTGAAGGAGTGTTTAATATGCCTAATGGGGTCAATAACAAATATAAAAACATAGTCATAGTGGGCTGTGGGCGCATGGGCGCCGCACTTGCTTATATCATGAGTCAACAAAATAAAAACGTCACCATCGTGGATATGGAAGAATCGTCCTTTCAAAAACTTTCACCAGCTTATGGAGGCAATACACTGCTTGGGGATGGGACCAATGTCAATACGTTGAAAGAAGCTGACATTTCCAACAGTGACATCGTCGTCGCCGCAACCAATGACGACAACGTCAATTTATTCATCAGTGCCATTGCGCGTCAGATTCACGAAGTTCCACGCGTTTTTTGTAGACTCTATGAACAAGACAAGCAACAGGCGCTTAAAAACCTGGACATCAAATCCATTTGTCCACCGGAACTCTCAGTGAATGATTTTTTACATTCACTTGATGAACAGAAGGAGGCGTCGAGTGATGAAAATACTAATTAGCGGCGGACGCAAGAAGACCCGTTATCTCCTTCAATCTTTGAATACCACAAAGCACAAGGTTGTCGTAATCAACAAGGACAAGGATTTTTGTAAAGGATTGTCGCGTGAGTTCAAGAATGTTGCCATCATTCACGGTGACGCTACCGTACCCGATACCCTTGAAGATGCTGGAGTCTATAATTTTGATCTTGGTATTACACTTTGTAATCAAGATACTGAAAATCTAGTCATCGGCCTTTTGCTTACGAATGTCTTCAACATTTATCGTGTAGTATCCATTGTCAATACGCCACACAACGTTGAAGTCTTTAAGAAATTGGGCATTACAGAGACAATCAATAGTGCGAAAGTGATCGCAGGCATCATTGAACAGCATGCCTTTGTGCAATCGCTTAAGATGTTCATGCCTCTTGAGGATGAAAATTTGCTTATACTTGACATAGAAGTTACTGAGAAATCACCGGTAATTTCAAGAAAAATAGAATCTATCAAACTTCCAAGTGAAGCAGTCGTTACAGCCGTTTTAAGAAATGGGAAAGCGAGCATTGCCAAGGGAAAAACCATCATTGAACACAAGGATCGTATCATCATTACCACACTCAAGAAAACCAAAAACAAAGTTATCAAGGCTATTAGCGGTGCATGAAAACACTTAGACAAGAATACCGTGACATCTTCGCCGTCACCGGTCTGATTGGCAGTGTCGTTGCTTTTGTATTTCTCCTGCCGGCAATCGTATCAATGGTGTATGGAGAAAATTTTAGCACTACCCTTGGATACATCGTGCCTTTTTTGATCTTAGAAGCTTTTTCCTTTCCCCTTTATAGAATTTTTCATGACACGGATGCGAGCCGCCTTTCTTATTTGCAAGGCTCTGTCAGTGTGGTTTTTACGTGGATTATCATGGTGTTTGCAAGCACCATTCCTTTTATTATGATTTCAGATTTCACGTTTACGCAGTCTGCCTTCGAAACGGTCAGCGGGTGGACGACAACGGGACTAAGCACCGTGGATGTACTCACGACCCCAAACAGTCTGCTTGTGTTTAGAAGCCTTATGCAGTTTTTTGGTGGGTTTGGAATCGTGGCGCTCATGATTACTTCCATCGTCGGAGTTGGAACCATGAGTACGCTTTATGAAACTGAAGGACACGACCAAGTGCTTCCGAACATCAAAAAAACTGCTCAAACCCTATTTAGCTTTTACATCGGCATCATGATATTGGGTACCCTTGCCTATATTCTTGCCGGGATGCCCGCGTTTGACGCGATCAATCATTCCATGAGTGCCCTTGCGACAGGTGGATTTTCTGTACAGCCCGATTCAATCGGACATTACAACAGTCTTCCTATTGAAGGGGTGACCATTGTACTCATGGTCCTTGGAAGTTTGAACTTTGCGACGTATATTTTGCTTCTGAGAAAAAAGTATACCGTTCTTATAAATATCAACGAACACCGCTTTTATCTTGCATTGCTTTTGCTAGTCATTGCCTCAGGCGTGTTCTTGTTGACTCAAGGAGGCGCGTTTGCCTTTGGAGAATCGTTTAGAATAGGCCTCTTTGAAACTGTCACAGCGCTCACTGGCACGGGGTATTCAATCGTCGACAATTATACAGTCTTACCCGCTGCCTTCATTTTGCTTACAATCATGCTGATGACCATCGGCGGTCAATCAGGGTCTACAACCGGCGGCCTCAAAGTGACCCGTGTACACCTCATGTTTAAAACGTTCAAACACACCATCGGACGATCGTTTCAAGCGGAGAGACAGGTTACCGATAATGTCGTGGTGACACCTTCAGGGGAGAAGAACATCCACCGCCAAGACATGGTGCATATCTATAACTACGTCGCAGTCTATATTACCGTACTCATCATCGGTAGCATCATCCTCGCCAGTCAAGGATTCACAGTGACAGAGAGTTTCTTTGAATATGCGTCAGCCCTTGGTACGGTAGGTCTTTCGATTGGTGTCACAAGCCCCGGATTATCTGGGATTGCGTTTTGGTCAATGACACTGGGAATGTTTTTAGGACGTCTTGAATTCCTAGTCGTTTTTGTAGTATTTGCCAAAATCTACAAGGATACAGTCACAACCATCAAATCAAAAGTACAGTCGAACGATGCATTGTAATAGCTCAAGTGTATTTAATCCTAAAAAAAGGCCCACATTACCCTTGACTAAATTCCCATGTGGGTGGTATAATCTACCTCGTGGCTGGGAGGCTTAGCTCAGTGGGAGAGCACTTGCTTGACGTGCAAGGGGTCGGTGGTTCGAATCCGCCAGTCTCCACCATCTGCGAGTGTGGCGGAATTGGTAGACGCGCATGGTTGAGGGCCATGTGGACATTAGTCCGTGGGAGTTCAAGTCTCCCCATTCGCACCATTATGTTTATAACAAGTCTATAATTAAAAAACGGCTAAAAATAGTCGTTTTTTTTCTTTAAAGATATTGCAGTATGATATTGTACTCAAATCCTCTTTTTTGTATATGGCAATTAGAAATACAAAAGTAATTACCAGCACAACCAAAATCAATTATTTTTTTGGATATTAAAACTAAAAAAAGAACCATAGGCCGATTTCATCATTCTCCCGAACATAAGGATTCATGTCACCGGTGTTAATTCCCTGCCTGAATACATCTACTATATAAAAAGACTTACTGGTAAAATATCCGCATCCGATGGCCAATCTGCTGGTTGTCGATTGGAAGGATCAGGGAAAACTCGGTGCCCACTTCATGAAAGCGATGTGTTTTTATGTACAGGACAGGCACCTTTTATTTTCCTTTTGATGAAGAAAAAATCGAAAAAGACAATGCACTAAACTCACCGCTATTTCGTAAAAAAAGAGTGATGAACACCTATACGTTTGTGAGCGCCATGATAGAGGTCCTAAAACATCTCATAGGAAGAAAAAACTGCAGCTTCACGATAAAAAAACCGCAATAATAGGCCTTATCACCGAGCCACCTCATCAAAATACCTCTTGGATTTTCCGGACACGTGCAAGCATTCGTTCTAGTATACCTTCAGGTATAATCGGTGAGATTACATTCGTTTTATTTGGGATATTCACCTAAACGGCATAAAGATTTTTAAGAAACGGATTTGCTATGCACAACTTAAGAAACCTTATCGTATTCTTGGTCTCTTGATCATAGGTTTTTGGGGGAGATCATTGAAATTAATGAGGTGTTTAATATTTCTAAAATTGGTTACCCGTGACGGCTTGAGGTGTGCAGACTCTGTTACTACAAAGAAGCTTAGACCTATTAAAGTAAATATGTCCTTGGCAGTCAGTTAAGAAAAACCACCACCCGTAAAAGAATTCAACGGGTGGTGGTTTTTTTATAATTTGTAAACATTTGCTAAGGATTTCAAATAATTACCACTGACTCTAAAAATGGTCCATTCGTCAAGCGGTTTTGCGCCCATCTTCTTGTAAAATTCTATTGATGGAGTATTCCAATCTAGACAAAGCCATTCAAGACGTTTAGCCTCTCTTTTGAGGGCAATCTGTCCTAAATATGAAAGCAGCAATTTTCCGTAGCCCTTATTTCGATAAGGTTCATCTATGAACAAATCTTCCAAAAATATATTGGCTCGGCTCTTAAACGTGGAATAGCTTTGAAAGAACAAGGCAAATCCTACAGCTTCTCCGTTTTCCTCCCCAATAAGCACTTCCGCTTGTTCCTTGTCAAACAAAGAAACCTCTAGTGAATGCTCACTTGCGGTAAGCTCATCTTCCATATGCTCATACTTAGCGATGCCTTTAATAAAATGCATAATCAAAGCGACATCATTCCTAGTCGCAAAGCGGATTGTGAAAACGTCTTTGTGTGTGTTGATTTTATTCATCACAGTCACTCCTAATTATTTTCCTCAATCTTATCACAAAAGAACCACTTGTCACAGGTTAGTGTTGGTATTTTTATTGTTTTGCGGTAGTATTATGTTATGACATACGCATTATTTGGATACAAGAAAAGATTAATTGTTTAATATGGAGGCTTTGATTAACACTATTTTGAACAAGGACAGATTTCTGATTACCAAAGACAATAACGAAGAATATTGGAGGAAAATGTATGATCGATTTAAGAAGTGATACGGTGACCAAACCTACAAATGCTATGAGAAAGGCCATGAGTGAAGCGGTCGTTGGCGATGATGTTTATGGGGATGATCCCACGCTTAATACGCTTGAAAAAGAGGCCGCAGCTTTAGTCGGAAAAGAAGCTGCTTTATTCGTACCAAGTGGAACCATGGGCAACCAGATTGCGCTTATGACCCATACCAAAAGAGGCGATGAAGTCATCCTTGGCTCACACAGTCATATAAAAACCTATGAAGTGGGCGCGGCTGCGGTGCTTTCCTCAGTTAATTTCCATACAATCGACGAAGTACGCGGCGCGATGCCGCTAAAGACCATTGAAAAAGCCGTCAGAAATAAGGACATCCATTACCCTGATACCGCGCTCATTTGTCTTGAAAATGCCCACGGAAGAGGGGTCACATTACCACTTGAGTACATGCAAAACGTGAAAAAGCTCGCCCATGAAAAGGGCGTCTCCGTGCATTTGGATGGAGCACGTGTTTTCAATGCGGCGACTGCACTCGGTGTGAATGTGAAGTTCATCACCAAAGAGGCGGACTCCATTATGTTTTGTCTCTCAAAAGGGCTCGCGGCGCCTGTGGGTAGTATTTTGGCAGGGAAAAAGGCATTCATTGATCGGGCGCGACGCTACCGTAAAATGCTTGGTGGAGGCATGCGGCAAGCAGGCATCCTCGGCGCTGCAGGCCTTATATCATTAAGGAAAATGACCAAGCGTCTTTACCTCGACCATGAACACGCGGATTATCTTGCTAAACATCTGGACCGTCTTGAGGGCTTTGACGTCAATATGGATACCAGGGATATCAACATGGTATTCGTCAAAAGCAAGTATGACCTGAATGCATTAAAAAAATCGCTTGAAAGCGAAGGAATTCTTTTAGGCGACTATAAGGGTAATTACATGCGCATGGTTATACATAACGATATTTCAAAAGCGTCTTTGGACGCGGTTTTGAAAGCCATTAAGCATACCTTGAATATTGAATAAATAAATCACTTCTTGATATAATTCCCTTAAAGTAGATAATGCAAATAAACAAGATTTCAGACCCTATTTTAGGGGGTGTTTCTTATGTGAACACATTCAAAGTAAGGAAGGCAAAGCGCGATTTGAGAATATAATAAGACGAAAAGATTTGATATACTAACAATTTAGCCTATAATAAATATGTAAGGGTTATTTATTCAAAGGAGCTATGCGTATGAAAATTGGAATTGTTGTACATTCACAAACCGGCCATACCCTCGGGATAGCCCAAGCGATTGAAAAAGCGTTAAAAGAAGAAACGCTTACTGCAGACATTAAGATGGTTGTTGCAAAAAGCAAAAAACCCTGGAAAGAATCGCAACCGGGTTTAAGTGAGATCCCTGACCCTAAACCGTATGATGTTTTGATATTGGGTGCACCCGTATGGGGATTTAGGCTTTCCTTGGTCATGACGGAGTATTTGTATTCAGTGAGGCCTTTGAACCCTGAGACATTGATTATTTTTTCTACAGGCGCCCTTCACAAGTGGTTTGGTGGCATTAGGGCCATGAAAAAAATGGCAGCCCTTTCTGGTGTACCTGATTCAAAAATCGTCAAAGCCGGAAGCATCCGTTTTCCGCGCAATAAAAAACCAAAATATATCAATGAAACCATTCAAAATGTGGTAAAAAGCGTACAAGAGACGCTTTTTGTAGCGAAATAGGTTGCGAATGAGGAGGTTTTTTTATGCGAGAAAAGAACTTGTCAGATTGGGCTACTAAAGATTTGACGCTAAAGAATAAAATAGTATATGGAGTCATTATTTTGTTAATGTTTCCTCTTATTTATGCATTTGTGTACGCTACAGGGGGCATTAAATTTGTCTATTCTCACTCGATGTATATTCCTATACTCCTTGCCGCAATTATATTTGGCATTAAAGGCGGCGTTGCAGCAGGCATCGTTGCTGGAATATTATTGGGGCCTTTAATGCCGATTGAAGTGGCTACAAGTGAGGCGCAACCATTCATCAACTGGTTTTTCAGGCTGCTTATTTTTGTAGGTACAGGCACTTTGGTCGGATATGGCGTAGACCGCTTGAAAAAAAGTGCTAATAGAGTAAAGCGCATGATACTTTACAACCCTGAAACTGGCATTCCGAATACCAACGCCATCAGCGTGTTGTGCAATGACCTCCCGAGGGGACCGAAAACCATTGTTACAGTCCTTGTTTCTAATAATCAAGATATCATAGACGCACTTGGTACAGACGCCTATAACCGTATTCTCTATACTTTATATTCGACACTGAAGGATTCACCCTCGCTTGTACAAGCGGTCGTACAAAGTGATACCTACAAACTATGGCTTGTTAAAAACCATAATAATCTAAAAGAAGATGCCGAAGCAATTATGAAAGTCATCAATCAAAACCAATTTATCGATGATGCGCCTGTTTACCTTGACGTATCCATAGGTGTGAGTTTGATACATGACGAAAAAGCGTGTAAAACCCTTGAGAGTTATCGTATATCAGACTCTCTGGCAAGAGAAGCGCACAAGAAAAATCTCCCATACGCGATAAAAAGTGAAGACCTCAATCGTAAAATCAAGGATTATGATTTGATATCACGATTCAGTGAATCATTTTACAAGCAAGAACTTTCACTGGCCTTTCAGACTCAAGTAGATTTGATTACAGGCAAGCCTTTCGCAGTAGAAGCCCTTCTGCGCTGGAAGCATCCACGCCTTGGAGATGTATCACCAAGTGAGTTCATTCCCTTGATTGAAGAGACCAAACTCATCCATCCCTTGACGACATGGGTAATTGAAAATGCATTCAAAGCGATGAAACAATTAGAGGAAAACGGAAATGACATAGACATCGCCATTAATATATCCGCTAAGAATCTATACGACCCCGATTTTTATCAACGTGTCATGAAATCGATTGAAGCATTTTACGTGGATCCCGGAAAAATAATTTTTGAAATAACTGAATCTGCTTTGATGGGCAATCCTGAAAAATCAAAAAAGTGTCTTAATAGATTTGTAGATAAAGGCATTAGAATCGCAATAGATGACTTTGGGGCAGGATACTCTTCACTTGCATATCTGAGTCGTTTTCCCATAGATACCATAAAAATTGATAAATTCTTCATTTTACAACTAACCAAAGACAATTCTATGATCAGAATTGTCAAAAGCACCATAAAACTGGCCAATGATCTCGGGTATCACGTAATTGCCGAAGGGGTGGAAGACAAAGAATGCGCCAATCTCTTAAAAGAATTGGACGGTCGTTTTGCACAAGGGTATTATTACACTAAACCTATGTCTTTGAAACGGCTGATGGCAACTTTGGATGAATATTGATTATTTATAAAAAAAAGTATAAAATATATTGCAAATCACTTTATGTGATTTGCAATTTTTTGTAAAGAAAACGTACTAATATCATTAATGTATCAATTACAAATTAACACTAATTTCAAAAATTCATCGCTCAACAAAGCCTTTTAGAATATTCAGCTATTTCAGTTACTAATTTGTAACACTAATTATAAAAGTTATGTTTTTCTTTTACTTTAAATCCTCTTTATGTTAAAGTGCTTATGTAATTAATTAAAAAAATTCTTTATTTTATTTGGTGGGATAGGTATGAAACTTTCAGATGGTCAGGCAGGCCAAACGTATAAAGTGGTAGAACTTTTGGGATCGCAAGAGACCAATCGTTTTTTTTCTAATCTCGGTCTCAATGAAGGTGAAGAAATCACGCTAATCTCAAAATTAGCCGGCAATTATATCGTCAACATCAAAGATGCCCGTTACGGCATAGCTTCGGATTTGGCTCAAAAGATTCGGGTCAAATCTCTATGATTAAAATTGCGCTAGCAGGAAATCCTAATAGCGGTAAGACTACGGTGTTCAACGTACTTACTGGAAAACTCGAGCGCGTAGGAAACTGGTCTGGTGTGACAGTTGAGAAAAAGGAAGCCTACCTTAGAAGACGGTTCAACACGACTGATGAAGAGGTATTAGTTGTGGATCTGCCTGGGGTATACAGTTTGGAAGCTTATACTAGGGATGAACACGAAGCCGCTGATTTCATACACAAGGAAAACATCGATGTGATTATCAACATCGTGGATGCTTCACATCTTGAGAGAAGCTTATATCTCACCACTGAACTTAAAAAACTTGGCATTCCTATAGTGATTGCTCTTAACAAGTCCGATATCGTCGAACGTCGTAAAACAACGATTGATACTGACGTTTTGTCTGAGCATTTGGAATGTGCAGTCATTTTTACCAAAGCAAATAGAAAAAAGGGCCTTAAAAATCTTGTGATGACAGCCCTTGAAAAAGGAGAGAAAACACACCGTGGAACAACAAGAAAGAAAAGAGGTAAAAGACCTCGTAGAAAAGGCCACCAAGACAACTCATCGTCCAGGTGCCACTAGATTTACAGACAAACTTGACAGACTTTTCGCCCATAAATATATAGGATTGGTCATATTCTTACTCATTATGTGGCTTGTTTTCACGATTTCACAAGTATGGTTAGGCCCTCTCGTTCGCGATTATATTGAATTCGCGTTTGGAATGGTTGCTAAGTGGATTGAACTAGGATTGAATTCAATTGGCTCAGGAGCGATTTTGAAAGGCCTCATCATTGAAGGTATCATTGGTGGATTTACAGCCGTTATCGGGTTTTTACCACTCATCATGGTACTGTTCTTTTTGCTACACTTGCTCGAAGACAGTGGGTATATGTCACGTGTTGCGCTTTTGATGGACCGTTACTTCAAAAAAATCGGCCTTGCCGGTAAATCCATCATTCCCATGTATGTAGGCACCGCCTGCAGTATTCCCGCAATCATGTCAGCTAGAACCATCAAGAATACGCGCCAAAGACGTATGACAATACTGCTTACACCATTCATCCCTTGTGGGGCGAAACTACCAATTATAGCGCTTCTTCTTGGAGTGTTTTTTACAGGCAGCGCCTTCATGACCGCCCTTACGTACTTGGGGGCCATCATCATCATTTTTGTGGCAGGATTGATTATCAAGAAACTTGTTAACCCGTTTCAAAAAGCGGAAGAAAACAGCTTCTTGATGGTGGAACTCCCTGATTACCAGGTTCCAAGTCCCAAAAAGGCGTTTTTCGTGATGCTTCAAAGAGCGAAGGCCTTTGTCGTTAAAGCGGGAACCATCATTCTCTTAATGAACGTCATCGTATGGTTCTTCGTCAACTTTGACTTTTCACTTGCGCAGGTTGCGAATCCTGAAGATTCGATGCTGAAAGTCATCGCAACCCCTATCTCATTTTTGCTTACGCCAATTGGTGTGGCTTCCTGGGGGCTTGCAGCTGCCGCAATTCTTGGCTTCGTGGCCAAGGAAGAAGTGGTCGGCGCCCTCGCGGTCATCTTCGCGTTTTCAATCAGTGAAGATTTTGGGGTTGCTGATATCGAAAGCACCCGCCAAACCCTTCTTACCGTAGGAGGCATGACGAGTGTATCTGCAGTAGCCTATCTTGCATTCAATTTGTTTACCCCGCCTTGTTTTGCGGCTATTGGTGCTATGAAAACGGAATTTGAAAGTACAGTGTGGACAGTTTTTGCAGTATCCTTGCAATTGTTCATTGGGTTTATTACAGGCCTTTTGATCTATCAAATCGGGACACTCATTGTCACAAGGTCCTTTGGGATGGGCTTTGTGCCTGCTGTAATAATAGTCGTGATTTCGACACTGTTGTTTTTATATTTGAACCGTCTCTCTAAGAAAGGAAAGGGGTTGGCCAAACTTGGGTAATATAGTAGTTATCGCCATATTGATAGTTATGTTTTCCCTGATTATCAGAAAACTCTACAAAGATTATAAAAGCGGTAGCATGTGTAGCAGTGCCTGCACAGCATGCCCCGTTGTGAAATCTTGCAACAAAGATTTAAATACCTTAAAACAAGAATTACGTACGGAATTTCACAAATAATCCACTTCGGGCCAATAAGGCTCGAAGTTTTTTCTTTGGTAGCGGCTTACGTCTTTAAAACACAGTGATATGTGCTATAATATACGCGGTAAGCATATGATAAAACGTAAACCCACAAACAAGGAGTTATAGTTATGAGTATTCACACACCAACCAGACAAAGAGATTTGTTTATTTATCAAGTATTCGTGCGCAACCACACAATAGAGGGGACATTCAAAGCCTTGATGGCAGATATTGAGAGAATCGCCAATTTAGGCGTTGATGTGCTTTATTTACTGCCTGTGCATCCCATTGGACAAAAACAGAAAAAGGGGACGTATGGAAGTCCTTATTCAATAAAAGACTACCGAGCCATCAATGAACGACTTGGTAGTAGGGAAGACTTTAAGGCATTGATTGTTAAAACCCATGACGCTGGTATGAAAATTATGATGGATATCGTATTCAATCACACGTCCTATGATTCTGTCCTTTTCAAACGCCATCCGGAGTGGTTTTACCATGAAAATGGTGCCTACACAAACCGTGTAGGTGATTGGTGGGACATCGTCGACTTTGATTACAAAGACAATGAAGGGTTAAAAAATTATTTGATTGAAACTCTTGAAATGTATACCAAAATGGGCATCGACGGGTATCGCTTTGATGTTGCGAGTTTTCTTCCCCTCGATTTTCTAGTGGACGCGAAAGAGGCCGTTAAGGCAATAGATCCAAACACCATCTGGCTTTCTGAATCCGTTCACGGGGGATTCTTAAGAACTTTCAGAAACGAAGGCTTTGAAGGGGTGAGTGAAGGGGAAATCTATAGCGTCTTCGACATGGCCTATGATTATGACACACAGCCGGCACAGGAAGCTTACTTGAACCACGAGGGAACTCTTCAAGCCTACATTGATTGGTTGAATTTACAAGAAGAAATTTATCCGCAAAACTATATCAAGATGCGCAATCTTGAGAACCATGACTTCGGTCGTTTTGCAACAACGCTGAATAATGATGAAGCCCTGCTTTTAAACTGGCATGCCTTTACCTTCTTTTCAAAAGGCTCCACAATGATCTATGCCGGGGGAGAAACCTTGAGTGATCACCACCCTGATCTTTTTGAAAAAGATACTCAAAAACCTGGTCCAAAAGATATATCACCAATGATTAAAAAACTTGCAAAAAACCTACGTGGCCCGCTTTTTTCACGCGGCACCTATACCATAGAAAAAGCCGAGGATGCAGATGTCATCCTTTGTAGCTACACATTGAATAACGCGTATGCATTTGGAGCTTTTAACGTGTCAAAAAACCCTTCAAAAATCACTTTACCACTTGTGGACGGTACCTATGAAAACACGGTCGATGGTGAATCAATCACTGTCAAAAATGGGCACTTCAACTCCGAAGATTTACCTGTGATTGTGAAGACCTCCACTAAGAATAAGCGAGAGATAAAATGAGTCTTTTAAGAGTCAGAAACCTTAAATTCGATCACGGTGAAGGAACCCTTTTGAAGGGAGTAAACGTGCGCCTCTTTGAAAAAGAACATGCAGTCTTAGTAGGCCCCAACGGAACGGGGAAATCTACCTTCATGAAACTTCTTGCGAAAAGACTCATTCCAGATACGGGGGATGTCGAATGGCAGAACAACAAACAGGTGGGCTATCTCGATCAGTATGCAACGCTTGATGATAATTTGACACTCGAGACCTATCTTCATGGGGTGTTTGAAGATCTTTTCCAACTTGAAATAAAAATGGAATCGCTTTATGAAGACGTGGGCGAAGTCAGTGATTCGAACAAACAGACCAAACTTTTAAACAGGGCAAGCGATATTGGAGACACGCTTTTGGAAAAGGATTTTTATGCGATAAAATCCAAAATTGGTAAAATGATAGGTGGCCTTGGCCTTTCGGAAAAGTTTTTAAACAGTCCTCTGGGCACACTTTCTGGGGGGATGCGCGCAAAGGCCATCCTTGCCAAGCTTTTGCTTGAAGAGGCTGATGTGTTACTTCTCGATGAGCCGACGAACTTTTTGGATGTCGAACACATTGAATGGCTGACAACCTTTTTGAAACAGTATGAAAAAGCCTATTTTGTGGTCTCTCATGATGAAGAGTTCTTAAAAAAGATTGCTAAAACCGTCTTCGCCCTGGAATACGGTGCAATAGAACGCTATAAAGGGGATTATGCCTTTTACCTGAGTGAGAGGTTACTCAGACATGAACAACACGAAAAAGCGTATGATTCACAGAAGAAATTTATCAAGAAAACCGAAGACTTTATTCAAAAAAACATCACCCGAGCCTCTACGTCAAAACGTGCCAAAAGCCGACGAAAAATGCTTGGTAAAATCCACAAGATTCATCGACCCACGGATAATCCTAGCTACACGTTCGCTTTTCCCTTCTCCAGACCCACCGGCCGCGACGTCCTTGAAGTCGATGCGCTTGAGATCGGGTATGAAGGGCCTTTGACCGATCCGCTTTCTTTTATCATAAGGCGGGGTGAAAAAGTCGTTATTACCGGAGAAAACGGCATTGGGAAATCGACCTTCATCAAAACTGTCATGGGACAACTCCCTAAGATTAATGGACACTATGAATGGATTGACACCGCAAAGATTGCTTATTTCGAACAGGAAAGTCATCTTAAGGGAGACGGCACCCCTTTTGAGATCGTGCACAACACATATCCGCACTTTACAAAAAAAGATGTGTTGTCGTTGCTTGGTCATCATGGGATTGATTACACGATGGCGACAAGACGAATCTCAACGCTTTCAGGCGGTGAGAAAACCAAGGTCCGCCTTGCGATGCTTTATCATAAAAAAGGCAACGTTCTCATATTGGATGAACCGACCAACCACCTAGACGCGAACGCAAAATCTGCTTTGAAAGAGGCTTTGCTTGAATATAAAGGGACCTTGATACTCGTTTCTCATGAGAGGGAGTTTTATCAAGACATCTGTGACATCGAATATACGCTTTTTTAAAAAACCATAACAGAAAGAAGGAATTGTCGTGGCTAAAAAATCAACTGGATTAGAATTCTTGCACGGGACACAACACGAAAACCAACTCGCTTCAGATCAAAAGAAAGGGTTGGAACAACCAGCCATTCAAGTCCCTTACGAGGAATCGGACGGACCGATTATTGCGCTTCAAAATGTTAAGCAGATTAGAACTGAAAACATTAGCCTAAGAGACGCCATTGAAAGCAGAAAGACCGTCCGCATGTATGAAACAACTCCAATCACTTTGGAGGATCTGACCTACGCCCTTTACATGACTCAAGGTGTGAAGAGAAACGTCAAAAACAAAGCAACGTTCAGAACAGTGCCCTCAGCCGGTGCACGTCATGCATTTGAAACCATCCTTCTTGTCAACAACGTCGAAGGACTCAAAAGAGGGCTTTATAGATATTTGGCTCTTGAACACAAACTTCAAAAACTGGAGTCCGCACCCGACATCAATCAAAAAATTCGGCGTGCAGCCTTGAAACAGCCGCAAATAGAAGAAGCGGGTGTGGTATTCCTATGGGTGGCCGATAGTTATCGTATGACTTATCGCTACAGTGAACGCGGATACCGTTACATGTTTTTAGATGCAGGTCACGTCGCACAAAATCTCTATCTCGTAGCCAAAGATTTTAACGCGGGCGTATGCGCCATCGCCGCCTATGACGATGAGAAGATGAATGCCTTGCTTGGTCTTGATGGGGAACATCAGTTCGTCATCTATATGGCATCCCTTGGAAAAATTTGACTAAGGGGCTTTGTGCTGCCCCTTTTTAATTCCATTGTCTTGAAAATATCAACATTTAGTGTTATTATATTTTGTTACAATATGTCGGGACGTAGCTTAGCTTGGTAGAGCGCTTGCATGGGGTGCAAGAGGTCGCAAGTTCAAATCTTGTCGTCCCGACCATTTTATTTTTTTGGAGGGTACTCATGAAAAAGTTTTTCCTATTTTTAAGCATTGCCATCTTTACTGTGACATTGAACGCTTGTAACACTGTCAACACTGAACTTACACTGAATCCTTATGACTCCATAAATTTTGAAACGACCGGACGTGCCTTGACTAATTTGCATACCCACACTGTTTATTCTGCTGATGGGGATGGGCTACCGCATGAGGTCGTTGATTCATACCATGAACTCGGCTATGACATCTTAGCCATCACCGACCATGATGAAGTCACCTATCCTTGGGCTTTTAGCGAAGTCAATGATAATTGGAAAGACAGAGACCCAGAGACTTTGGGCATGCTTGATATCATCGGGAATGAACTTACTGTCACGCGATACGAATGGTTCCCCGATACTGTCTCGCTTTTTACCGATTACAAATACCAACAACCTGAATCTCTGAAGCAAACGCCTAAAGCG
>Ga0306869_1000171_pt1 | contig 36699 bp, 38 predicted proteins | sample AntRauTorckE6833_FD_190421 | JGI IMG/M metagenome (GOLD analysis project Ga0306869, IMG submission 190421) | Saline lake microbial communities from Rauer Islands, Antarctica - Metagenome Torckler E6 #833 (v2) (version 2) | ecosystem: Environmental > Aquatic > Non-marine Saline and Alkaline >... | reverse complement strand
CTCAAGAAGAAATGATAAAAAGATATATTCAAGAACAAAATACTTCCAGTATGCCCTAATACCTGAAGCCCCGCCCTTTAGGGCGGGGAGAGGGTTCACTTGTTTTTCACTACTGGCGCTCCTAAGTTTGCATTAGTTTTAAACTTCATTGCAATAATGCAAGTTGTTTTAAGTATTAAATACTTTGGTGCAAAAAAGAAAATAGTTAAAGTAATGGGTAATTGCGGTAATGGCAAGAAAAATCTTGTTAGTGATAGAGAAAAAGATCTGAAAAAAATAATGAAAAAAGGGAAAAAGATTTTTTCTTAATTATTTAGTATTTAGTATAAAGATCAATAAATGATTAGTGATAAACCAATAAAATACAAGATAAAAAACAGCTACAGAGCTAAACACATACGTTTAGCTCTGTATCCTGATAAATCCATAGTTGTTACCAAACCTTTTTTATGTAGTCAAAAAACTGTAGAGAACTTTATCACCTCTAAAAAAGCTTGGATAGAAAAGAAGCTTCAATATTTTGATAAGATACCTAAAAAAAGACAGTTTTCTAAAGAGCATTATTTAAAGAATAAAGAAACAGCTAGAAAGATAATACAAAATAAGGTAGAAAAATATAGTATAAAATTAGCTTTAGAGTATCAAAGACTAGCTATTAGAAATCAAAAGACTCGTTGGGGAAGTTGCTCTAAAGAGGGGAACTTGAATTTTAATTATAAAATAATACTTTTACCTGAACACTTGCAAGACTATATCATTATCCATGAACTTTGTCATTTGAAAGAATTAAATCATTCAAAGAAGTTCTGGTCTTTAGTTGAGCAAGCTTGTCCAGATTATAAAAATCACAGAAGAGAACTAAAGAAATTAAACTTTTAACTAAACTTTTAAAAAACTTTTTATATAAGCTTTCCCAAAGTAATTTTCTGTAAAATTAAGAGACATAGTTCTCTTGACAAGCTTTGTATTAGTGATAGAATAATAAGAGATTAGCACTCACAACTTAGGAGTGCTAAATAATAACTATTAATAACTAAAAAATATGAAATTAAAACCATTGCATTCAAATGTTGTTATTAAGCCTTTAAAACTAGAAGAAACTACCCCTTCTGGTATTGTTTTACCTGAAACAGCTAAAGATGAAAAACCTGAACAAGGTGAAGTGATAGCTGTTGGACCTGGTAAAAAACTAGAAAATGGTGATTATTTAAAAGCCTCAGTTAAAGAGGGTGACAAAGTTGTTTTTAAAAAGTATTCTCCTGATGAAATTAAAATAGAAAATGAAGAGTATCTAATTATTGATGACTCTGATATTTTAGCAATAATTTTATAACTAATTATTAATTAAGAAATAAATATATGTCTAAACAAATTGTATTTAATGAAGAAGCCAGGAAATCATTACAAGCTGGAGTAGATAAATTAGCTGAAGCAGTTAAAGTTACTTTAGGTCCTAAAGGAAGAAATGTAGTAATTGATAAAGGTTTTGGAGCTCCTACCATCACAAAAGATGGTGTTAGTGTGGCTAAGGAAGTTGAACTAGAAGATAAGTTAGAGAATATTGGAGCAGAAATGATTAAAGAGGTTGCTTCTCGTGCTAATGACACTGCTGGTGATGGAACTACCACTGCTACTATTTTAGCTCAAGCAATGATTAAAGAAGGTCTTAAAATGGTTTCAGCTGGTGTTAGTCCAATTGAAATTAGAAATTCAATTGAAAAGAAAGTTGAAAGTCTACTTAAAAACTTAAAAGCTATGAGCAAAGATATTTCTTCTAAGGAAGAAATTGCTCAAGTAGCTTCAATTAGCGCCAACAGTAAAGAGATTGGTGAAAAGATTGCTGAGGCTATGGAAAAAGTTGGTAAAGATGGAGTTGTGACAGTAGAAGAAGGGCAGTCGTTTGGTGTAGAGGTAGAAGTAGTTGAAGGTATGCAGTTTGATAATGGTTATGTTTCACCTTACATGGTAACTGATTCAGAATCTATGAAAGCTGAATACAGTGATCCTTATATTTTAATTACAGATAAGAAAATATCTTCTGCACAAGAGATAGTTCCTCTACTGGAGAAAATAGCTCAAGCAGGGAAGAAAGATTTAGTAATTATTGCTGATGATATTGAAGGTGAAGCGTTAGCAACTTTTGTGGTTAACAAAATCAGAGGCGCCTTTAATGTTTTAGGTATTAAAGCTCCAGGTTTTGGTGATAGGAAAAAAGCAATGCTAGAAGATATCGCAATTTTAACTGGTGCTACTGTAATTTCAGAAGAGGTAGGATTAAAACTGGATGCTGTTGAGTTAGAATCACTTGGTTCTGCTAGAAAAGTAGTAGCTGATAAAGATAACTCTACTATCGTAGAAGGAAAAGGTCATAAAAGGGAAATTGATGAAAGAGTTACTAGAATTAGAAAAGAAATTGAAAACTCTGATTCAGACTTTGATAAGGAAAAACTACAAGAAAGATTAGCTAAACTTTCTGGTGGTGTAGGTGTTATTAAGGTGGGAGCTGCTACTGAAACTGAGATGAAAGAAAAGAAAGACAGAATTGAAGATGCTCTACATGCTACTAGAGCTGCCCAAGAAGAAGGAGTTATTGCGGGTGGTGGTTTAGCTTTAGCACAAGCCGGTAATGCCTTTAAAGAGCTAACTGATGATAAAAAAGATAAGGTGGGAGAACGTATTGTTGATCAAGCTATATTAGAGCCTATTAAACAGATTGCTAGTAACGCTGGTGAAGATGGGTCATTGGTTTTATATAAAATAATTGAAGCCAACAGAGCAGGTAAGGAGAATTTTGGATACAATGCAGCTACTAATAAGTTTGAAGATTTAGTTAAAGCTGGAATTATTGATCCAACTAAGGTAGTTAGGAGCGCACTAGAAAACGCTGCCAGTGCCGCTATTATGTTTTTAACAGTAGAAACTGTAATAGCTGACAATCCAAGTAAGGAAGATAATGGTGGTGGTAGTCAAGGTCAGGGTGGCGGCATGCCAGGAATGGGTGGTATGCCAATGATGTAATAAATAAAGATTAAGATAAAAAAACAGGGCTAATATTAAGGCCCTGTTTTTTGTATTTTTAAAAGCTTTTATAATCACAATTTTTTTGCTAAAATGTAATTATACAAAGAATAATTATATTAGTTAATTATGAATACTAAGAAAATAAAAGTAGCTGTTAGTGGTTATTTTAATCCTTTACATGTAGGTCATGTGGAAATGATATCCAGGGCCAAAGCTTTAGGGGATTATTTAATAGTAATAGTTAATAATGATAAGCAAGTAAGAGTGAAAGGATCTTATCCTTTTATGTCTGAAAAAGACAGGGTAAAAATAATTCAAGCATTAAGAGATGTTGATGAGGTTTTCTTGTCAGTAGATACTGATGCTACAGTTTCTAAAAGTCTAGAAGCTCTTAATCCTGATATATTTGCTAATGGTGGAGACAGAAAAAGCGTTAATGATGTACCAGAGTCCACAATTTGTGAAAAGTTAAATATTAAAATGGTTGATGGTCTAGGTAAAAAGATTAGAGCCAGCTCTAAGATTATTACTGAGGCTAAGAAGCACAAACAATTATGAAGAAGTTTATTTTGTATCTAGCAGCTTTTATTTTAGTTAGCATTATTGCTTTTCTAACTTTTTATTATATTAATATTAATTTACCTTATGACAAAGATGGGGAAGTTCAGGCTGTGGTTATTGAATCAGGTACTAGTTTAAAAAGTATCGCTCAAGAGCTAAAGGAGGAGAAATTAATACAATCAAGTAATTTGTTTATATTATACGCAAGAAATAAAAATTTACAGTCAAAACTACAAGCAGGTGTCTATAATTTAAGCCAAGATATGTCTATTAAAGATATTGTAAAGAAAATTAGCCAAGGCCAAGTAAACAATAATGAAATAACAGTGAAATTATTAGAGGGCTGGTCTAACGAAAGAATGGCTCAATATTTTGAAGATCAAGGAGTTTGGGAAGAGTCTGAGTGGTTTAATGCTGCCGGGTGGCCACAAACAAGTGACAAAGAAAAGAACTTAAACTTATCAGAGTATAAAGAGGTTTATAGTTTTTTAGAATCTAAACCTGAGTTAGATTCATTAGAGGGTTATTTATTTCCTGATACGTATAAAATATATGATGATAGTGAGCCTCAAGATTTAGTTATTAAAATGTTAAATAATTTTAATAACAAATTAAGCTCTGAAATGATTGAAGATATTCGTGAACAAGACAGAACTATTCATGAGATTGTAACCATGGCTTCTCTTATTGAAAAGGAAGCTACTATTAAAAATAATGATATTGAAGAAGCAAAGATAATATCTGGTATCTTTTGGGATAGAATTGCTAGAGGACAAGCATTACAATCTTGCGCATCTTTAGCTTATATTTTAGGTGAATATAAAACAGTTTATAGTACAGAGGATACTAAAATTGAATCACCATATAATACCTACCAAAATCCAGGTTTACCTCCAGGTCCAGTTAGTAATCCTGGTATAGCAGCTATAGAGGCAGCTATTTATCCAGTTTATACAGAATACAATTTTTTCCTTTCTCCAGTTGGTAGTGATGAAACTCTTTTCTCTGCCACTTATAGTGAACACCTGCAAAAGAAAGCTCAATTTATTGATTAATTTTATATAAATTTATGTTCGAAGAAGAACAAAATGAAAATTTAGAAGAAGGACAAACTGAGAATAAGAATCAGGAGCCGGTTAAAGCTCCTAGTCCAGGAAGGTTCATGGAAGTAGACCCTTATGGTCGCAAAAGGATTTTTGGTATGATTCCTTATAACAAAACTGTTAAAATAAGTTTTTTAGTTCTACTTATTTTAGGTTTTTTGACTTTTGGTGCTTGGGTTGTGATGAATGTAGATTTTAATTTTAATTTTAACAGAGACACTGAGGAAGATAATAACTTAGATAATCAAGAAGGTGATGGTGATAATCGCTTGGGAGGCGGTTTACCTGACACCACTGAAAAAGATAATCCAGATGATGAATCTTCACTACTTGATGATGTAGAAGTAGAGTATTTATCATTTTCAGATTTTTATGAACGTCCAGATAATAATTACGAAAGAACTATAGGTGACTATGAACTACCTCTTAATGTGAAGGTGGATGTTGTAAATTATTATGATGTCTCTAGGAAGTTTAATTTAGATGATGGTGTTGAAAGCTTTAACCAAAATGGCTTTGCAGTATTTTCCAATCCTTATGGTGAAGAGTTCAATGATTTTTATGGTGCTTATGACTGGTTGTATGAAAAAAATGTACCTATAGTTATTACAAGTGATTTTGTAAGTTATCATTATCAACATGAATTAAAAAAGATTTTTAAAGAAATTGAAGCTAATATTTTTTATGACAATCTTTGGGAGATAAACAAGAGTTTATACGATGATGCTAGAGTTCGTTATGAATTTAATTTAAGAGAGAGGGGAAACATTAACGATCCAGTACTAGAGGCACAAAGGTTAGTGATTGCTTATTTAGCTGTGTCTTTGGAGCTCTTAAAACCTAATTCATTTCAAGTTAATCAAAGTACTGATATTAATGATCAAAGTAAGTTTAACCCTAAAGATGCTGCTATATATACTTTTGAATTACCATACTATTTATCTGAAGATGTTATTAAAGAAGTTGAATTAATTAGAGAGCACAAGGTTTTAACTAAATCTCCAGTATTATTATATAACATGAATTACAATGATTTTGTAGTTCCTAGAGAATACCAAGAGAATGCTAGATTAAGTAACTTTTATTTAACTAGTAAATGGCTACAATCTGTTTTCCCTTTGTATCATAGAAGTGATAGTTGTCCTGACTGCCTTTTAGATCAAGATGATTGGCGTATTAATATGATTGCTGCTCAAATGCTATCTCAAGACATTGCAAAAGATGAGAAGCTGAAAAATAAATGGGCTAGAATATATAAAATCATGGCCTTCTTTAAGGGCTTACGTCAAAATTTAACGTATGTAAATTATAAGGACAGTTTCAATGAAAATATTGAAATTGAAAGTTTTGATGAATGGTTTGATAAGAGTAATGAATACATAGATGAAAGATTGTATAGTTTGCAATCAGAAATAAGTAAATATGAGTTTTTTGATATCAAAGGTGGCTATAATGAGATAAACGATAGCAATAGAGTCACTACAGGTCTAAAGTTTTTAGCAGATTATTATTGGCCTAATAGTTATATTTTTAATAACCTAACCCACCCTCAAGTAGGAACTCATAAAAGTGGACTTAGAGATATGGACTTAGTTACCAGCTGTGAAGATAGGACCATAGGTAAGGAAATACGTTGTAATGGTTTTGGTTTAGATGTAATAAACCTAACAACTGATTTTGAAAATGATAATGAGTATTGGGAAATAAATACTAATTATTATGATTATGATAAACAAGCAAATAAATTTAAATCACAGCTAAATGAATCAAATAATTGGCAGGAAAATAATTACTGGTCTAATCTTAATTTAATTGGTTCAATGTTTGATTTTTCAGGAGAAAACGATCCTGTCTATACACAAGCAGATGCTTGGAAGGAGAGGTTAACTATTAGTTCTCTAGGTTCTTGGGTTAACTTTCAAATAGAACCAGATTTACTAGGACTATATAGTCTATATAGTGAAAAAGGTGATAATAATGACTTTAGTGTTGGTAATAGCATTAATAGATACAATTATGTTGAACCAAATTTAGCACTATTAGATAATCTGCTAGCCAGTACTGATATGATTAGCCAGATGTTTACAGCTCTGCAGATTAACAAAGAAGTAGCCTCCGCAGGTATTAATTTAAATAAGATGGAAGATACTATCAATAACTTAAGAGACATTGTTCTTAAGCAAAATTCTGATATAGAAATTTCCAATGAAGAGCATACTTTAATTGGAGACTTGAGTCGTGAGTATGTAGTCAGAGAGTCTAGCGACAAAGGCTTAAGACTTAAAACAGCTGATAATGGAACAGAGCTCTATGCTCAAATTGAAGGTGTAAGAATGGTGGCTTTAATAAGATATTACCAAGGTGAGCCAATATTAGTTTTAGGTCCAATATTTAATTACCAAGAAAGAAAATACTAAAAATACTAATTGTATTTAAAAATATAAACATCACCATCAAAGAGTTTGTATTCTTCATCAGCAATTAAACTGGCTTCATCAATTATTTTTGTTGAAGCCCACCAGTACTTATTAATAACAAAATATACAGTTTTAGCTCCCGTTAAGCGGCGAGCTTTTTTTATAGTATCTTCACTAAGGGTTTCATAAACCATATCTAGATAATACTGATATAGTTTACCACTTGTTGGTATAGGGTAATAGAATATGTCATTTTGATAGTATTTTTTAAAGCCGTATGTTTTTAAAGCTGCTAAACTAACTTGTTGATTAGCTAGCACAATATAATCATTATTTACACTATTTTCTTCAATAAACTCAACAGTCTCTATATCTTGTGATGATAAACTATATCCTCTAGAGTTATAGAAATTATCATGCCTAGGGTAGGAATGATAGAGAGAAGCGCATAGCACTAAAGAGCCAAGTATCAGAGCTGAGAATTTAAAGTATTTATCAGTTAAACTTAGTTTCATAAGTAAATACTTTAGACCAATAATTATCGTTGGCAAGAAAAAGATAATACTATTAATTAATATTCTTTGTCTGTAATAATCTCTTTCATAAGCAATTAAATGCTCAAAGTTTAATCCTTGGCTAAGTAAATATGAGAGCAGGAAGGACAATCCCAGGATATTAGTTAGGACAAATATTTTAGGAGTATTCTTGTAGTTTTTTATCCAAAGTATTAATCCAAAAAGTATTAGTGTTGAAATGAAAATAAAGGTGTTGAAGCTATAGAAATAGCCAAAATTTAGCCATAAACTCTCTCCTGAGGGCCAAAAGAGCTTGAACTGGTCAATCGTACCAAAGTTGATATTAAAAGAGCTCTGGCCCATTAAAACAAAGGATAGTGGTATTGTTAATATAGAAGTTAAAAAGCCTAAAATAAGCATAGATTTATACTGCCACATTTTTATCCTATCTCTATTTTTATGAATAAATAATAATCCCCAAAAGATCAAAGCAGGTATACCAGCTAGAGGATGAATAAAGAAACTTGCCACTGCTAAAAGAGCGCTTAGGTAAATATACTTTCTTTCTAAGGTGGCCCCAAGTAGCAAAGATAATATTAGGAATAGATAAGCTAAGTTTTGAGGTGTGCTTATTATAAATATAGAGAAGGGAAGAATTAAAAGTAAAGCGCTAATTAAAGCAGGTCTTTGTTTGGTGAAATACTTTCTTAAAAATATATTAAGTGCCAGAGGGAGACTTAAAGCAGAGATGATAGGTACAATAAATTTGTTAATATTTTCAATAGATATTTGTAAAAAATTATGTATTAATAAAACAATGGAATAATAGCCATTATAGTATAGGTTCTTGGGATGTATTTTATTTAGATTATCTATAGCTTCTATACTAGCTTGATGTATAAAAGGATCAAAGCCATAACCAATCTTGTAGATTATAAGTGCAACTGAGAATGAAATTAAATATAATATTACTAAAGCTAAATTATGACCTTGGTATCTACTGTAAAAACCATATAAACTTAAAGCACTTAAGGCAGTATAAGCTATGAAAAAATTAGCATTTAAAACTTCCCAAGGAGAGATTAAAGCCTCAGCACTAATAGCTCCAGCAAGCAGATAAATAATAATAAAAAGAACCAAGAAGTATAAAATATAATAAAGTGTAGGAGCTACTCTATTCTTTTTTGTATCCTTATTATTTCTTATTTCATTATCTCTTTCAATTTCTTTATCCTTTATTATCTCCTTTGTTTTTTCTTGAGAGAAGCTAATTTTAAAAACTTTTACACTTAAAAATACACTTAAAATACTAAGTAGCAAAACCAAGACTCTCATTGCTTGATTAAGTTCATAGCCTAGGTAAATGATTGAACCCCAAATTGCTAAAAAAGATAAGCCTAGAAGGGTAAAATAATAGATTTTTTTTAGATTTTTTGTCATACTAATAATATAGCAAATTCTTGCTTAAAATGGTATTTTTTGCTAAGGTACTATAAATTAATGCTATTTATTGACTATGAAAGTAGAGGAAACAAAGACAAAGAAATATAATAGATTTATTTCTAAAAATTGGCGATTATTTGTAATAATGATTTTAGCCATTATTTTTTTTGCAATCTCCTCTTCTTATAATTTTATAGCTCAAAGCGCTGATTATGTGAAGTGGGGCTCACCTGATGAAAATGCTAATTATGTCTTTTCTACAGTCTATAGTAATACTGATAGCTTAACAATAAAAGAGAGATATAATTTATATTCAGGAGGACTTATTCATCCTAGAAGCTTTAAAAGTGATGGCCCTTGGCTAAAACCCCTAAGCTTTTTAGGTATAATACTAATTTTTGGTAAAATAGCCTCTTTTTTTGGTAATCATGTTATACCATATCTAACACCATTTTTTGCTAGCATTGGTTTGGTGTTTTTCTATCTTTGGTTGCAGAGAATTTTTAATAAAAAGATTGCTTTTTTATCCAGTCTCCTTTTATTTTCCTTTCCTGTATACATATATTATACATCTAGAAGTATGTTCCATAATGTTTTGTTTGTAGTCTTTGTTATAATCTTTTTATACTTTAGTTCCTACATTGTTAGCAGTAAAAAGATTAAAACAAAGTTTTTATCATACAAACCAAAACTGTCTTATATATTTTCCTTAGTTTCATCCTATTTAGCTGGATTATTTTTAGCTTTAGCTATAATTGCTAGAACTTCAGAGATTTTATGGCTAATACCAGTAGTCTTTTTAGCTTGGATATTTTATTTCAGAAGTATAAGTATAGTTAAGATACTGCTGTTTTTAGCGGGTATGTTTAGTGGTCTTTTACCAATGTTTTATTATAATCAAATTCTATATGGAGCCTTTTGGCAGGGAGGTTATAGTGAAATGAATGATTCTTTACTTACTCTTAGTAAATCAAGTGGTGATTTAGTTAAATCTACAGTGAATAAAGAAACTGACATGCTCAAATCAGCCTTTAATAGTATTAAAGACACTATTTTCTATTTTGGTTTGAAACCTTGGCAGTCTGTGGAGATGTTTATTATTTATTTTGCCAAAATGTTCTGGTATCTGTTTATACCTCTAGTTTTAGGTTTTCTTATGTCACTAGCAAATATATATAAATGGCCTAAAAAATATTGGTTATATGTTCTTAGCTGGTTATTCTTGTCTGCTGTCTTAATATTCTATTATGGTAGTTGGAAGTTCACTGATAATCCTGATGCTAGTAGTCATACTATAGGGAACTCATATACACGTTATTGGTTACCAATATATTTAGGAGCTATGCCTATTATATCTATATTTTTTGATATGTTTTCTAAGTATATATTTAGACAAAAGAAGTATTGGACTAGCATTGCTAGAAATGGACTTATTGCCATATTTATCTTTATAATCTACTTATTATCTTTCTACTTCCTTGTCTTTGGCTCAGAGGAGGGTTTGTATTATACCTACCTTAACTTCAAGAAGGATCAAGAGAATGTAGAAAGGGTGTGGGAGCAGACAGAGCCTAATGCAGTGATAGTGACAGAGTTTCATGATAAGTTGCTCTTTCCAGAGAGGAAGGTAATTAGAGGGCTTCTAACTGACCCTAATATGAATCATTATTACGCTCAAGTAGCGGACAAGCTACCATTATATTATTTCAATTTTACTTTCCCAGAGAAGGATGTGAAGTATTTAAATGAAAGAAGATTGCCAGAACATAATATGAATATTAAACTAAAGAAAGAAATTAGTTCAGAGTTTTCATTATACAGACTCTATTTAATAGAGGATCAAGAATTAATAGAGAACCAAGAAGAAAAAAATTAAGACTATTTTTATATATGTATTATCATACTTATCATATAATAACTATTGGTTGCCAAATGAATAAAGCCGATAGTGAGAGAATTGCTAGTTATCTAAACTCAAAGAGAATAACAAATGTAAAGCTGAAGTCCGCTGATTTAGTTATTATTAATACTTGTGGTGTTAGACAGAAAGCTGAAGATAGAATATATGGGTTAATAGGGCAGATAAAAAAAGATAAGCCAAGTTCTGATATTGTCATTACCGGTTGTTTAGCTAAAAGACAAGATGTTATTAAACGCTTAGAGGATAGGGTGAAGTTATTTATGCCTATCAATGAATTACCTAAGATGATTGAGCTTTTAGGTAGTAGCTTAGATAATAAATCTTTAGATGACTTAAGAGAAAATCAAGGAGAAAGGTATTTAGAAATAAGCCCTGATTATGAGAATAATTTCAGTGCTTATGTACCAATTGGTAATGGTTGTAATAATTTTTGTTCATACTGTGTTGTTCCTTATGCTAGAGGCAGAGAAGTGTATAGAGATTTTAATAAGATTATAAATGAAGTTAAGAAGCTTGTTAGTTTAGGTTATAAAGAGATTAATTTAATAGCACAAAATGTTAATAGCTATAAATCAGCTGAGAAAGACTTTGCTGATTTAATAATGGAAATAGATAAAATACCTGGAGACTTTTGGCTTAGATTTTCTAGTAGTCATCCTAAAGACATGAAAGATAAATTAATTAAAGCAATAGGAGAATGCACTAAGTTAGCAAATCATTTACACATTGCTGTGCAATCTGGAGACAATGAGATATTAAAGAAAATGAATAGAAAGTATACAGTAGAGCAATTTAAAGAATTGATTGATAAAATTAAAAAAGAAAAGCCAGGCATAGCTATTAGCACTGATTTAATTGTTGGTTTTCCGTCAGAAAATAGGGAAGCTTTTGAAAATAGCAAGAAACTATTTGAAGAGCTTCGTTTTGATCTTGCCTACACAGCCATGTATAGCCCTAGATACAACACAGCTGCCTACAGATTAGAAGATGACGTTAGTGAAGAGGAAAAGAAAAAAAGGGAAGATGAAATACTTGAAGTATTGAAAATTACAGCTCTTGAAAAAAACAATGAATATTTAAATAAAACAGTAAAAGTATTAGTAGAGGGTAAAAACAGATCAAGTAAATATTTCGGTAAAACTTCAACATATAAGAATGTCTGTTTTGATTATCCAAAAAATAATCTAGTTGGTAGCTTTGTGAAAGTAAAAATAAATAAATCACAAGATTTTGGTTTGGAGGGAGATTATATATCAACTTATAAACATGAAGAAAGATAATACCAGGAAAAATAATATAAAAAGTATAAATAACAAAACTGCTAAAAAGAAGGCAGTGGTCATAATTGGTTCTACCAGTTCGGGTAAGACTGCTTTGGCTGTTAAATTAGCTCTAGAGTTTCAGGCTCAAATTATAAGTGCTGACTCTAGGCAGGTATATAAAGGTATGGACATTGGTACCGGTAAAGATTTGTCAGAGTATAGTATTAAAACAAAAACTTGTATTAAAAAAATACCCCATCACCTAATTGATGTTTGTAGTCCTAAGGAAATCTTTAATTTATCTAAATATTTAAAGCTTGCCAATCAAGCTTTAGATGAAATTAGCGGACAAAGAGATTTACCGCTTATAGTGGGAGGTACAGGTCTCTATGCTCAGGCTTTAGTTGATAATTACCAAATAAGCAAGGTAAAAGAAAATAAAGAACTTAGAGCTAAACTAGAAGATAAAAATTTAGAGAGCTTACAAAAAATACTTAAAAAAGAATACCCTAAATTTTACAATAAACTCAATAATAGTGATAAAAATAATAAAAGAAGACTCACTCGTTATTTAGAAATACTAAAAGACAAAGGAGCATTAGATAAAAAAAGTTCTCATCCTAAGTTTGAATTTTTAGTTTTGAAAATTGAAGTAGAAAGAAAAGAATTAAAACAAAGAATTAAAAATAGATTAGTACAGAGGATAGAAAAAGAGGGAATGATTGAGGAGATAAGTAGATTACATAAAGAAGGTCTATCTTGGAAAAAACTAGAGAGCTTTGGCTTGGAATATAAGTTCGTTTCTCAGTATTTGCAAAATAAATTAAATTACAATGAAATGTTAGAAAATTTATATACCGCTAGTTGTAGGTTTGCAAAAAGACAAAGTGCTTGGTTTAGGCGTTGGCAAAGACAGGGAAGAAAAATTTATGAAGTTAATGATTTTAAGGAAGCTAAAGAAAAAATAGAGAATTTTATTAAAGAATAATTTTTTATTATAATGTTTAAAGATCAGATTATTGTATGAAAATAAAGATTAATAAAAAGATTATTATTTATGCGTAGGTACTCTTACTTTTATCAGTATTTGTAGCTTATTTATATTTTCCTAAGATTGTAAACTTAGAAAATATTCTTAGTATGATAAGTACTAATTACATTGTGTCTATATCAGTTTTTATTATCTTCGTGTTTTTAAGAGGGTTTACTCTAATCTCCCCTTTGATTGTCACAATGCTAAGTTTATTATCCCATCCCTTTTTTAGAAGTGTTTCTAATTAACACCATATGAATAATGGTGTCATCTTTTTTAATATAAAAGGTTTCAGATTATTTAGGATTTGATGATTATTTTGAGAATACTCACAAAGATAAAGCGGAGAAGATAAGAAAAAGCTTTGAAAAAAAAGAAATACCGATTATGATAGGCTGGAGTTTTTTTCCTTTTTTCCCAACTGATGTTTTAGTTTATGTAGCGGCTAGTTTAAAAGTTTCTTTATGGAGATGTTTAGTAGGAATATTTATTGGTACAGCTTTAATTAATTTTATCTCAATATATTTGGCAGGCAGATTAGTACAGTATCAAGATATTATTATAAGCTCACTTTTTTAATAGATGATAAAAACCTCTATTTATTAAGCTCTTCTTTTAATATTTCTTGAATTTTAGCAGGATTAGCCTTACCTTTAGTTTTAGCCATGGTTTGACCAATAAAAAACTTTAGTAAAGCTTCTTTACCATTTCTATATTCTTCAAGTTCTTGAGGATGGCTTTTAATAATCTTTAAAATTATATCTTTTAGTTTTTCTTCACTATCAATTTGTTCAAGTCCTTTTTCTTTCATAATATCAGTAGGATCACCTCCATTTTTATACATTTCTTTTAAGATGTCATATAGAGTGGTGGAATTAATCTTACCTTGATAATGAAGTGTGATAAGTTCAGCAAAGTTTTCAGCTGTTAATTTAATATCACTAATGCCTTTCTTGTCTTTCTTTAAATATTGGAATAAGCCTGTAGTTAAAAGATTATAGGCTGCTTTAGCTAGTTTTTTGTTTTGTCTTTCCCAGGAATCATCTGAAGCATCTATCCAAGCTCTTAGCTCAGAAATTACTTGCTCTAACCAGTTAGCTACCGCCCTATCAAATACCACCGTCTCTGACATCTCTTCACTAAAACCATATTGCTTTTTGAATCTTTTTATTTTAGCTTGCGGAAGTTCAATTAAATCTTGTTTAATTTCATTTAAAAGCTCATTTGATATTTTAATTGGTGGAATATCAGGTTCAGGGAAGTAGCGATAATCAGCAGAGCTTTCCTTTCTTCTTTGTCTAACAGTGATTTGTTTTTTTTCATCCCAGCCTTTAGTCTCAGACTCCAAATCTTCACCATCATCTAACTTCTTACTTTGTTCTTGAATTTCATACTCAATTCCTTTCTCGATAGCTTTAAAAGAGTTTAGATTCTTAAGTTCAACTTTCGGGTTTAATGTTCTGCCTTTCTTAGCAGTGATAACTCCATCTCCTAAATACTGCCAAGAATCTTTTTCTTGCAAACTAATATTAGCCTCGCAACGCATTTCACCTTTTTCCATATCAGCATTACTTATCTTTAGATATCTTAAAACTTGCTGATATCTCTGGCAAAACTTTTTAGCTTCTTGGGCACTTTTAATTACTGGCTCACTTACCATTTCCATTAAAGGAGTGCCAGCTCTGTTAAAGTCAACAATACTTTCATCGCCACTATGTATAAGCTTTCCAGTGTCTTCTTCTAAGTGTATGCGAGTAATATCAATATTTCTACCGTCAATTTCTAATTTACCACCATAACACAGAGGTAGATCATATTGAGAAATCTGATAGCCTTTAGGAAGATCAGGGTAGAAGTAATTCTTTCTATCGAATTTAGAATATTTATTTATCTTACAATCAAGAGCTAGTCCGCACAAAATAGTCCATTTAATAGCTTCAAAATTAGCCACTGGCATAGTACCAGGATGACCTAAACAAACTGGACAAATAGCAGTATTTGCTTCTAGATTATCAGAAAAATTATTACAAGAGCAAAACATCTTGCTCTTTGTGTTTAGTTCGGCATGAATCTCTAAGCCGATTATAATATCATAGTCCATATAAGTATATTTTAACTTCTAAGATAAATATTAGCAAGCTTTTAAATTATAATGGACTTTTAATGTTTTTTAAAGCGGGATTACTGACTTCAGTATATGTTTGAGTAGTGCGAACATTACTATGTCCTAGTAGTTTTTGTATATATCTTAAGTTTGTTCCATTTTCAAGCAGGTGAGTAGCAAAAGAGTGTCTTAAAGAGTGAAAAGAAGCTGGCTTATTTATTTCTGCTAGTTTTAAGCTTTTTTTAAACATATTTTGTGCTGATCTATTACACAATTTTCCTCCCCTATTTGATTCAAAAAGATAATCATTATTATTTTTAAAAGCAATAATCTTACCCAAGTTTGTAGTAATATTCTTTGATAATATACTTATTCTATCTTTATTTCCTTTAGATTTTCTAATATACACAAGAAGCTCATCTATATTTAAATCTCTGACTTTTAAATTAAGCACCTCACTAATTCTAAGACCAGAGCAGTAGGCAAGAGAGATTATTAGTCGATACTTTTTATTTTTAGTTACAGAAATAATCTTTTCAATTTCTTTTTTTGATAACACAACAGGGAGGTTTTTATTTCTTTTAACACATTTTATATTAATTCTTTCTTTATCGCCAAAAACTCTTAAATACAAGAACTTAACTGCATTTAATGCCAAGTTTATTGTTTGAGGCGCCAAACCTAGCTCGTGCTTACTTAAAACAAACTGGTCAATAGCTACATTTTTATCATGATAATCAAAGTTCTTACAAAAACTAATATAATCTTTAATATACAACAGATAAGCTTTGCGAGTTCTGGGGCTGTAATTAGCTAAAATAAATTCCTTTTCAATTTTCTTCAAGATATCTACCATGTAAAGATAAATATTACTAATATTCCAATAATATACTGTATATGTTATTATGTAAGTATAAAGTACAGATAAAAACTAGTTATACGCAATTCAAAAAATATTTATCTAAAATGAATAATGAAGATAGGCTTTCTAAAAGGGGATAAACTTGATTTTTTCTAAAATAAAAGAGGTGATAATATTGTGTTTTCTCTACTCCGTTATGGAAACAATTTCATTTAAAGGAAAAACTTATATACTAATTAAAACTTTTAATTTATAAAGATGAACAATATGAATAAAACAAACTATAATTACAGTAAAAAGGTTAATCTTTCTTTTCAGGAAGCAATAACAAGAGCTAAAATCGAATTACAAAAGGAGGACTTTGGCATTCTTACTGAAATTGACGTAAAAGCAACTCTTAAAAAGAAGCTTGATGTTGATTTTCAGGATTATGTTATTTTGGGAGCATGCAATCCGCCCAATGCCTATAAATCACTACAAGCAGAAATTGAAATTGGTTTAATGTTGCCATGCAATGTAATAGTTTATCAAAAAGACGAGTATGTTTTTGTTTCAGCTGTAATGCCAACGGTAGCAATGGGAATGATCAACAGTGAGTCATTAAAAGATATTGCGATAAACATCGAAAATAAGCTAAAGAAAGCTATTGATAGCATTTAATTATTAATTGTATAGGATCTATTATGAAAAAATACAAATGTCCAAAATGTGGGATGGAATATGATAAATCTGGGAAATGCACTATGGACGGAGCAACCCTTATTGAAACTAAAACAGCTCATGAGCACGAAGTGCATATCAAAAAACACAATCATCATGACCATCATAAAATGATGATGATAGATTTTAAAAGAAGATTTATTGTATCTGCAATTATTACAATTCCTATTTTAATTTTATCTCCATTAGTCCAGAGCTTATTAAATTTCTCATTCACTTTTATAGGAGATGTTTATCTTTTATTTATCCTTTCAAGTTTTATATTCTTTTGGGGAGGACTACCTTTTTTAAAAGGCATCTTTAGTGAATTAAAGCAAAAACGCCCAGGAATGATGACATTAATTGCCTTAGCAATTTCAGTCGCTTATTTTTACAGTGCTGCAGTTGTTTTTGGATTAAAAGGAGAATTCTTTTTTTGGGAGCTCGCAACCTTAATTGATGTTATGCTTCTTGGTCATTGGATTGAAATGAAGTCAGTACTTGGAGCATCTAAAGCATTAGAAAAACTAGCAGAGCTTATGCCTAGCAGCGCTCATCTTATTAAAGGAAATGATATTGTAAAAGTGAAAATATCCGAATTAAAAAAAGATGATATTGTCCTAATTAAAGCAGGAGAGAAAATCCCTGCGGATGGAATAATTGTAAAAGGCTCAAGTTATATTGATGAATCAATGCTCACAGGCGAATCTAAGCCAATTAAAAAGAATATAAAATCTAAAGTTATTGGTGGCTCAATAAATGGTGATAAAATATTAGAAATAAAAGTTATTGGAACAGGTGAAGACTCTTATCTCGCAAAAGTTATTGACTTGGTAAAACAAGCTCAAGAAACAAAATCAAAAACAGAGAAATTTGCTGATGTTGCAGCTAGATGGTTAACAATTATTGCCATAACAGCAGGTGCTGGAACTTTTATTTATTGGTTTATTTATGGACCTAATTTAGCTTTCGCAATTGAAAGATTGGCAACCGTTATGGTTATTGCGTGTCCTCATGCACTAGGACTTGCAATACCATTGGTAAATGCTGTTTCAACTTCAATATCTGCTAAGAATGGGTTACTTATTAGAAATAGAACTGCTTTTGAAAATGCAAGAAAAATAAGCACTGTTGTATTTGATAAAACAGGAACATTAACAGAGGGAAATTTTGGTGTTAGTTCAGTTATAATATTTGATGAAAAATATGACGAAAAACAGCTTTTGCAACTTGCAGCCTCTCTTGAAAAAAATTCGGAGCATCCAATCGCTAAAGGAATTATCCAAAAAGCACAAACTTCCAAGCAAAAATTATTGACTATTTCTAAGTTTAAAGTATTAAAAGGAGAAGGAATTGAAGGAATAATAGATAATAAAAATATCCAATTGATAAGTAAAAATGCTTTTGAAAAAAGAAACTTGAAACTACCTGAAAATGCGAACATTGATGATGTGGCAACTCTCGTTTTTATAATAATTAACAATAAACTAGTCGGTGTTATCACTCTTGAAGACCAAATAAGAAAAGAATCATTTAACACAATAAAAAAACTAAAAGAGCAAGGTATAAAATGTTTCATGCTTACAGGAGATAATAAAAAAATAGCTGAAAATGTTTCAAAGAACTTAAATCTTGATGGATTTTATGCAGAAGTATTACCTCACGAAAAACAAGAAAAAATTAAAGAGCTTCAGAATAAAGGAGAATTTGTAGCAATGACTGGCGATGGGATTAATGATGCGCCCGCTTTAGCATTGGCAGATATTGGTATTGCAATTGGTTCTGGAACAGATGTTGCTGCTGAAACCGCTGATATAATCCTGGTAAATAGTAACCCGGATGATGTTGTCTCATTAATTCTTTTTGGTAAAGCAACTTATAAAAAGATGGTGCAAAATTTATTTTGGGCGACAGGATACAATGCTTTTGCAATACCATTAGCAGCGGGCGTTTTAATTGGTTATGGGATTTTAGTTTCTCCTGCTATTGGAGCAGCACTAATGTCATTAAGTACTGTAATAGTAGCAATAAATGCAAGACTATTAAATCTAAAGAAGTAAGGAGTTTAAAAAATTAAAGTCACTCCTAAGTCCTTTTTCATATCCTCTACTAACTTAAACATGTCTAATGACTCATGAATCTTTTTTAGTTTTATTTTTCGTTCATCAGATATTTCATCAGACTCTATAACTCGTTGATTGCACCCACTCTATTTTTCTCTTTTGTAAGCCTCACAGAAATAAAATGCTTACCAAACAAGCAAAGAGCATTATAGTATTCATTAAGAGCGTCTATTGCCTCCTGACAATCAGTTCTAATATACCCAATGCATTTTCGTACTACGTGACCATTTCGTCCCTCCACGCACATATTATCATTTTTGTGGCTTGGACGTGAACGAGACATTTCAACCCCCATACTTGAACCTAATTCCATATATTTAACTTATTTGGATTCCAATATGTATCTGAACTTATTCAGCTCCTTTAAGTACTTTATTTAATAAATGGAGTAAGTAAAAGTAAAATTAATAGTTTTTAACTATATTATCTTCATAACTTCTTCCCAAATTTCATCGTGTATGTCAGTAATAGTTTGATTGGCGTTTATTTTGTGCCAATCATATTCTTCTCTGAGTTTAAGGTGAGCCCAACGTACTTTGTTGCTTAAATCATCATTAGTTTCATGTTTGTGATTTTTTTCTTTAGCTTCTAAAAATCTTTCACCATCAAATAGAAAGCTTTTATCTTCTTTCACTAAACCAGCATTAATTTTCTTTAGAAAAAGTTCGTCTACACCAGCACCTAAGCCCCAGCATATACCAGTACCTACATAATCTTCAGCTATAATATTAATACCATCATCTAAGTCTTTCAAAAGTCTTTCTTGGTATTGAAATCTGTTAAGACTATATAATATTTGCGCCTCTCTAGCGCTAAGCTTAAAATAGTTATCATTTCTTAGATAATTATTTAAAAGCAGACCAGATGGTTGTAGTTTATATAAAGGATATTTAATGTATTTTGATTTATGTCCGTTAAAGTTTAATCTTTCCACTAGCATTTTAGCTTGGGTGCTTTTGCCCAAGTTATTAATGCCATAGAAGACGATAAATTTTCCACCTTTTTTATTCATATCTCTTGTAAAAGAGCGCTAAACATTAGCACTCTTTATAAATAGTAATTATAGTATTCTAATTAAATTATATTAATTTGTCAACTTCTTTATTTAATCTATCTGTAATTTCATCAATAGTTCCTAAGCCATTAATTACGTGCACTTTATCTTGGTCTTGATAGTAATTAAGTAATGGTTGTGTATCTTTCTTGTATATATTTAAACGATTATGAATAATCTCCTCATTTTGATCATCAATCCTCTTTGACTCTTTAGCTCTGTCAGTGATTCTTTTAATTAACTCTTCATCAGGAACTTCAAGAGCTAATACAGCTTGTATATTAGTGCCTTTATCCTTTAACATTCTATCTAACTCCTGTGCTTGGTTTAGGTTTCTAGGGAAGCCATCGAAAATAAAACCTGAACTTTCTGGATGTTTTTCAATTTCTTTTTTTAATATTTCAATAACTAGAGAGTCAGGCACTAATTCACCTTTACTTGAGTAGTTTTGAGCCTCAACTCCAAGGGCAGTTTTATTTTCTATTTCTCTTCTAAACAAATCACCAGTAGATAGATGATGTAATTTGTGTATATCTGCAATCTTTTTAGCCTGAGTGCCTTTGCCAGCTCCAGGGGCGCCGAAAATAATAAGGTTAATCATAGGTTTTTTAAATTTAATTTTTCTAAAGCTTTTTCAATATTTTCATGAAGTAGTTCTATAGCATCTTCATTTATTATAGTATAATCTGCTCTGACAATAGGACCAGCTTGATTTAAGTTTTCTATTTGTGCATAATCCCTAGCTAAGAATTCCTGACTACTTTTAAGTGGTCTAATAGCTCTATTTTTTAAACGCTGCTCTCTAATATCAGGGGAAGCATTTATAGCTAGAGTCACAAAATCTTCTTGATATTTTTCTTTGAAAATAAGGTATTCTTCCCAGCTATACATACTTTCTAAAAGTATTACTTTAGTAGTTCCTAAAAGCTTCTCTACTTTAGGTAGTGAAAGAATTGCGTGAGAGGCCATGCCATGTTTTGTTCTAAGCTTTTCTCTAGCCATTTTCTCATTTTCTTGATTTATCTCTAGACCTTCTTCTTTTAATGCATCAAAGGTGGGTTGACCTAAATATACGTTAGGGAAGTGATATTCTTTTTTTATATAGTTGATAACTTCAGTTTTACCGGAACCGGGTAAGCCCAACACTGCCAACAGTTTGGTTTTTTCCATATTACTTATATATTACTTTATATCTAAGATTTATAGCATTATCATTTATTTTCTCAAGATCTATAAGTTCTAGGTCAGCATCAAATTCTAAGTTAAACAAATCTAAACCAGCACCAAATATTTTAGGTTCAATAGTGATAATCATTTCGTCTATTAGTTTTTTTTCTAGAAATAAAGTATTTAGATTAGCACCTCCACATAGCAGTGCTTTTTTATAGCCCATTTTTTCTAAATCTTTTAGAACTTCTTTAATATCTCCTTGTACATATTTTAAATCACCTTCGTGTTTTGGTGTTACTGATCTAGAAAACACTACATTAAGTCTACCTGGTAGTGGACCAGGGAAGGTTTTATATGTATTTTGTCCTACCATAAAGACACCAAATTCTTTAGAAACTTTTCTAAAGATTTTCTTGTCTTCAGGGCTAGTCCAATTAGCAAAGTGTGAGCTATCTTTAGCTATTTTACCATCTAAGGTAATAGCCATCATTAATGTTACTGGTATCATATTATATAGCAATAGGTGCTTTAATTCCTGGTTCTGGATTGTAGTTAACTAACTCAAAATCTTCAAACTTAAAATCAAAGATATCTTTGACTTCAGGATTTATTTTCATTTGTGGTAATTCTTTAGGTGTTCTTTGTAGTTGAGTATTTACTTGTTCCATGTGATTTTTGTATATATGAAGATCTCCAAAAGTGTGTACAAATTCCCCTAACTCTTTGCCAGTAGTTTGAGCAAGCATCATGGTAAGAAGGGCGTAAGAAGCAATATTAAAAGGTACACCTAAAAAGATGTCTGCACTTCTTTGGTATAACTGACAAGACAATTTATTATTGACTACATAAAACTGGAAAATAGTGTGACATGGAGGTGGGGCAGTTTTTTTACCACTAATTAAAGTTTGTAGATCAGCTACATTCCAACCACTAACAATTATTCTTCTAGAATCTGGGTTATTTCTAAGCATGTCTTGCACTTGTTCAATTTGATTAATTTGAGTACCATCTTTTCCTTCCCAGGCTGTCCATTGCTTACCATATATTGGTCCAAGGTCTCCCTTTTCATCTGCCCATTCATCCCAAATGCTTACCTTATTATCATTTAAATATTTAATATTAGTATCTCCGCTTAAAAACCAGAGCAGTTCATGAATAATTGAACGTAAATGAACCTTTTTAGTGGTTAGTAACGGGAAACCTTTACTAAGGTCATATCTAGTTTGTCTGCCAAAGACGCTAATAGTACCAGTTCCAGTTCTATCCTCTTTAACTGTACCATTTTCTAAAACGTCTTGGAGTAGGTTTAGATATTGTTTCATATGTTTGAGGTTTTAGTTAATAATATATTTTACTAAAATTATTTATTATCAAAGTTTTTATACATCTGTGAAGCTTTTGGCTTTTGGTCTTTATAGTACTTGCTATTTAAACCTTCTGAGCCATATGGTTTCTCACAAGGAGATGATAGGTACTCAAAGGCCATTTGTCCTATTTTCATGTTGTAGTATAGTTTAATTGGCAGTGGACCAGCATTAAAGAGCTCCAGTGTCATTTTAAGAGAGTTTCCTGGGTCAAGATAACCGGCAGTGGTGTGAATAATTAGCCCTAGTCTCCCTAAAGAGCTTTTACCCTCTAATCTTCCTACTAATCTCTCTGATACCCCTGTTTCCTCTAGAATAAGGCCTAAAGCAAATTGCTGGGGTTGCAAGATAAAGGGTTTCTCTTCGTCTATAACTTTCTCAGTCATTAGGTTATCAGTTTTGTTTTTTACATCAATTACACAATTATCAATTGTGTTAAATATTAAAAAATCCTTATCTAAGTGCAAATCAACACTAGCTGGTTGCACCATTTCTTCTTGAAACGGATTAATAATTATATGACCAGATTTTACCTCTTTTTTAATATCTTTGTCTGATAGTACCATATATTTTGATAGCATTATTATTTAATAACCTAGTTTTATATTAACAGAACTATATATATAATTCAACTATATTTTATAAATATTTACACTATAGTTTCCTTGTCTTTTATCTTGTTAATTTGTATGATGTAGGTATATGAATAATGTGATTAATAAATATAAAAGGTCTTTAAGAGAGGATGCTAAGATAATTATTGAGTGCAGATTATCACCTCAAGCTAAAAGTAGTGAAATTAAAGAAGCTATGAGTGATGGATCTTTGAAAGTGAGGGTAAGCAGTGCTCCAGAGAAGGGTAAGGCTAATTTAGAATTAAGAAACATTATATCTCAGCACTTTGAAGTGCCTTTAAATAATGTAAAAATCTTAAAAGGCCATAAGAGCAGGCTTAAAAAAATAAGTATTAGCAAATAGTATGGATATATCAATAATAATAGTCTCTTGGAATGTAAAAGATAAACTAAGAGAAAACATTAAATCTATCTACCAGAGTGTAAGTGATTTTAGTTTTGAAATTACTGTAGTAGATAATAATTCATCAGATGATAGTGCTAATATGGTTAAGCACACCTTTCCTGATGTAAATTTAATTAGAAATAAAGAAAATTTAGGTTTTGCTAAGGCCTGTAATCAAGGAATAAAGAGCTCTCAAGGTAAATATGTGTTACTCTTAAATCCTGACATGAGATTAGAAAAAGATACTTTAGATAATTTTATTACTTGGTTAAAAGAAAATCCGCAAGCAGACATTGCTAGTTGCAAATTAGTTGATGAAAAGGGAACTATTGTTAGACATGTTCGCCGTTTTCCAGGATTTTATGATCAATTAGCTATTGTTTTGAAATTACCACATTTAATACCTTCAGTTTTAGATAAATATCTTAGAAAAGACTTTGATTATAATCAGAGCTCTAAAGTAGACTCAGTGCGAGGTGCTTTTTTTGCTATTAAAAAAGATTCTTTTGATTCTTGCTTATTAGATGAAAGATATTTTCTCTGGTTTGAGGAGGTTGATTTCTGCAAATATGCTAAGTCAAAAGGAAAAGAAGTTTATTACACTGACAAGGCTAAAGCTATAGATTTAGTAGGAAAAAGTTTTTCTCAGCTAAAAACATATCAAACTCAAAAGTATTTCTCTGATTCAATGCTTAAATATTTTAAAAAGTGGCATCCGTATTGGCAGTACTTTATTATTTTCTTAGCTTGGCAGCTAATATTATTTTTTACATGGCTGTTTAAAGATAAGCTAAAGAGAAGTAACAATAATAAGCAAAGAACTTAAGTTATTTAATATAATTAAGTTATTTAATATAAATTATGAGTAAAAAGGTAGGAATAGTATTAATAAACTACAAGGATTATGCCAAGAAGTATTTAGAAGAAGCTTGGCAGTCTTTAATGTTGCAAGATTATCCTAAAGATAAGTATTATATTTATATTGTTGATAATGCCTCCAGTGAAGAAAGTTTTTCTTATCTTTCAAATAATTACTTAGAAGCTAAAATCTTAAGAAGGGAGGATGGAAATTATGCTGCTGCTAATAATTTGGGAGCAAAAGAGGCTATTAAAGATAACTGTGACTATATTATTATTTGTAATATGGATACTGTTTTTGATAAAGATTGGTTGAAAGAGTTAGTTATTAGTGCTGATAATAATAAAGAGGCAGGAATTATCCAATCAAAAATACTTTTATATGATAAAGAGGGTAAAGGAAGAAATAGGATTAATACTTTAGGTAATAATTTACATTTTCTTGGTTTTGGCCTGGTTAGTCATTACGGAGAAGATGATGAGAATATAAAAGAATATAATGAGAACTTTACATATGCTTCTGGTTGCTCCTTTTTAATTAAAAAGGAAGTATTTGAAGAGGTGGGAGGGTATAACGAGCAGTTTTATATGTACCACGATGATGTTGAGCTTAGTTTGAAAGCTAGACTTTTAGGTTATGATATAATTTTAGCTCCTAAGTCACTTGTGTATCATAAATATGAGTTTTCTAGGAGTATTAGGATGCTATATTACATGGAAAGAAATAGACTTATGACCTTATTTTTATTCTATAACTTTAAAACTTTGCTTTTAATTAGCCCAGCTTTGATACTTATTGAATTAGGATTACTTATGTATTCTTTATTTAATTCTTGGTTATCTGTTAAGATAAAAGTATATAAATATTTCTTTTCTTTTAAAAATATTGCTACAATAAGAAGGGAAAGAAAGAAGATTAGAACTTCAATGAAAATAAGTGATAAAGAATTATTTAATCGTCTAAGTGCAAAATTAGAGTTTGGAGTTAAACCTAGTTTAGCTCTTAAATTGCTTAATCCCTTTATTGTTTGTTATTATAAACTTCTTAAAAGATTAGTATAAGTATGGATTTAAGTATTATTATTGTTAATTATAATAGTGCCCTTAAGACTTTAAGTTTACTAGAGTCTATTTTTAATGCTGACTTGGAAGGGATTAATTATGAGATTATAGTAGTAGATAACAATTCAAAAGAAAATATTGCTAGTACTTTAAAGCAAAAATATCCAGAGATAATATTTATTTCTAGTTTTAAAAATAGAGGCATGGGAGGGGGCAATAATATGGGTATTGCTAAAGCACAAGGTGAGTTTTATTTAGTTTTAAATCCTGATACTTTAGTAGAAAGAGATACTATTAAGATTATGCTTAGCTACATAAAGGAAAAAAAAGAGGTGGCAGTAATAGGACCTAAATTATTGAATCCAGATAGAAGTCTACAATATTCTTGTTCTAGGTTTCCTAAGTTCTACACTCCTATTATTAGGCGTACCTTTTTAGCTAAGTTTTTTAAAAAGCATATTGATTGGTTTTTAATGAAAAACTTTAACCACAATGAAATTAAAGAAGTGGACTGGTTAATGGGTTCATGTTTAATGATTAGAAGCTCTAGTGGATTAAAGTTTGATGAAAGATACTTTATGTATTTTGAAGATATTGATTTATGCAGATCTGCTTGGCACAGTGATTACCAGGTTGTCTACAACCCAGAGGCTCTACTTATCCATGATCATCAAAGAGAAAGTGCTCAAGGAGCTTGGTATCTAAGCCTTTTTACTAACAAAATTGTTAGAGAACATATTAAATCTTGGTTAAGATATTTTTATAAATGGAATAAAATAAAAATTAAAACTTAAAATTATGATTAAGAAAGTAAAAAAAGCTGTATTTCCTGTTGCTGGTTTTGGAACTAGGTTTTTGCCAGCTACCAAAGCTCAGCCTAAGGAAATGCTACCAGTGGTAGATAAGCCGGCTATTCAATATTTAGCAGAGGATGCAGTGAAGGCTGGTATTGAAGAGATTATATTTGTAACTGGACGTGGTAAACATGCTATTGAAGATCATTTTGATAAATCTTTTGAATTGGAAACTCGTTTAGTAGAAAAAAATAAGACAGAACTAATTAAAAAGGTAAAAGAGGTGGAGAACTTAGCTAAGTTTTCATATGTAAGACAAGCTTTACCACTGGGAGATGGACATGCCGTTAACTGTGCTAGTCATATTGTAGCTGAGGAGTCTGTACTAGTAATGTTTGGCGACACTTTATACGATGCTGAGGTTTCACCAGCAAAACAAGTGATTGATGTTTATGAGAAATATGGAGATCCTGTAATTGGTTTAGCCGAAGTTGATCCTAGTGAGGTTAATAAGTTTGGAGTAATATCTGGTAAAGACTTGGGTAATGGAGTTTATGAGATAGATAAATTTGTTGAGAAACCCAACCCTGAAGACGCTCCTTCTAATTTAGTAGCTGTGGGTATTTATGTTATAAACTCTGAAGTGTTTAAAACTTTAGGCATTATGAAAAGTGGTAATTCAGGCGAGATAAGACTAGCTGATGCTTTTGATATTATGCTACAAAAAAACCGCCCACTTTATGGAAAGAAAATAGACGGTGAATGGTTAGATACTGGCAATAAGTTTAATTTCATTAAAACTACTTTGAAGCTAGGAATTAAAGATAAAGAAGTAGGTAAAGACTTAAAAGACTTTATTAAAACAATGGCTAAAGACTTATAAGTACTTAAGTTTAAATAACTTAGAAATAAAAAAACCTGTGTTTACAGGTTTTTATTTTATGTATCCAAGAAAAGGGTGTTTTTTTAAGTATCTTTTTTTTCCAATGTGGTAGAAAATAAATGAAAAAAGTAAATTACCTAAAAAAAGTAAGATTATGGCATACAAAGAAAAATTATTTATGTAGAAAAATATTCCTATAGCCAGATAAAAAATTACATTTCCTAATATAATAGGTATAATTCCATCTTTTCTGCTTAAATCATACCTAAGAGAAAATCTTTGTATATTATAGCCTAGACCACTTGAGATCAAAGCTGGCCCAATAATTGGCAATAAATTAGCTACAGCAATAAAAAAAGTGAATAAAACTTTAGTTGAGCTTTTTACAGTTTTCATAATATTTAATTTTAAGGTTCTGATTAATATATACTAAAATGAATATTAATTTTTGTCAAAGTAATATTAGCTAATATTAGTTTCAATTATATTATAATTTAAACTTAATATTAATTATTGTATCTGCATTTTATATAGGCCTGATTGTTGTCCTATTTTAGCAGTGAAGTAGACGGTGTCATTTTCCTGATTTAAGAAAGGTGATTTAATTTGTTCTAAAGAGATTATTTTAGTGATGGTATATTTTCTATTAGACCAATCAATGGCATATAGTGAAGAGTCGCTAGTATAGAGGATGTATTGTTTGCTGTCGTGCCAGAGCAGGCTTTTAATTTCATGAGATACTCTAGTTATTAGTTCTGATTCATTAAGTCTGATATCGTACATGAAAAATTCTAAGTCACTGCTATATAGGAGTTGATACTCACTAATCCAGATACCTTCTTTGAAGTTATTAATTTTAGCTATAATATGTGAGTATCTTGATTCAGGGTCTAAAATATAAAGACTTTTGTGATTCTTTTCTAATACATTTAGGTATTTGCTATCAGTGTTTATAAATTGATAGTTTTTTGCTAAAGGCAAGGTAATTATATTTTTTTCATTATTTTTACTATCATTTACTATAACCTGACTTTCTTCTTCGTTGTTATTTAGATAGATAAACTTATTATCTTTAATGATGAAATCCTGGCAAACACCCTTTGTTGACATTAAAACATTATCTTCGTTATTTCTTATATCATATCTTCTAATAAGTTTATCTTGTTGATAATTTATCACATTAGCATCATTAGAGCATTGGAGCTTATCTATATCACCTTCAATTTTTTTAGCAAAGTTATTAATGCTATTGCTTTTTATATCGAAAACTAAAGTATTACTAATTAATTTTTCACTATTATTAGACCAAGTGACATTTTCCATTTTTTCATCAATTTGAGCTATCTTAGTTTCAGCTTCTAAATCAATAATTACTTGCTCCTTACTTAAATAAGCATACTGATAATTTGGACTAGGGTAGACCTCTTGAATTTCTGATCTATAAATATTTAGAGGTAGGGTTTTTTTAAATAAAGTAATATTATCTAGGTAGAGAAAAACTCCGGGATCAATATTTATCTTCTTTTCCCACCCCCAATAACCTTCATGTCTTAAACTTAACTTATACTCACCTGGCAAGAGATTACGTATTTTAACTGGCGTTACAACTTGACCCTCTATTCTTTTAGGGTTAGAGAAAATGTTCTTAGCAGTTTTTTCTAGATAGACATTAACTCCTTTTGGTTCAGTTTTAATTTCTAGAGTTCCTGTTTTAATTAGAACACTTTCAATCTCTAAAGGCCAGGTTAAATTAAATCTATAACCTGTAGCATAAAGGGAGGTGAATATTGTCATCACCACGAATAAAAAAATGAAAATATAAAAAAGTCTAGCTCTTATTTTTGCACTCATATATTATACTCTAACTATATCAGCTCCTAAGTTTCTTAAACGCTCATCTATTTTCTCATAACCTCTGTCTATTTGATAAATATTATCAATCTCTGTTTGTCCTTTAGCGATCAAAGCAGCAATGATAAGGGCTATACCAGCTCTAATATCAGGGCTGATTAATTTTTTACCAACTAAAGGGGTTGGGCCATTAACCACTGCTCTGTGGGGATCACACATAATAACATTAGCACCCATTTGAGAAAGCATGTCAACATAAAGAAGTCTGCGGTCATAAATGGTTTCATGAATAGTGCTAAGGCCGGAAGCTTGAGTCATTAAGACGGTATAAGGAGATTGAAGGTCAGTAGGGAATCCTGGGTATTCATGAGTTTTAATGTTGTAGGGTTTAAACTTATCAGTAGCTTTAACTTTTATCCAGTCTTTGCCTTGTTCAAAATTGATGCCAATTTTCTTAAATATAGCTAACAAACTAAGTACATGATTAGGTTCACAGTTATTTATCTTTATTTCAGATTTAGTAGCTGCTGCCATAATAGCGAAAGAACCTGTTTCAATTCTATCAGGTACGATTTTAAAAGTTCCAGCGCTTAGTTTTTTTACACCTTCAATAGTTATAGTTGGACTACCAGCTCCTTCAATCTTAGCTCCTTGTTCATTCAAATAATCAGCCAGTGCTTTTATCTCCGGTTCCATGGCGCAGTTTTTTAAAGTAGTAGTACCTTTAGCTAAGGTAGCAGTCATCATAAGGCTCTCAGTACCTGTAACACTAACGTTAGTAAAGAAGTATTCATTACCTTTTAGTTCTTTAGCTTTAATTTCATAGAACTTACCTTTTACCTTAACTTGAGCACCTAAAGCTTTGAAACCTTCTAAAAATAAATCAATTGGTCTACCACCAGCACCAATAACACAACCCCCTGGGTGAGGGAAGCGAACTTCCTTAAAACGAGCTAATAAGGGACCAACAAACATCATAGAGGTTCTAAATTTGTCTGCTAGTTTAGGTTCTAGAACACTAGTATTGATTTTTTTAGTTTCTATATCAACCTCATCACCATCATGTCTAATACTTGCTCCTAGAGAGGATAATAGATCTAGTGATTTTCCTATGTCTTCTATTTCTGGTAGATTTTTAATTTTAATAGTTTCATTTGACAAAATAGAGGCGGGAATTATCTTTAAAGCTGAGTTTTTAGCGCCTTTTACTGAGATTTCTCCTTTAAGCGGCTTTTGTCCTTGAATGATAAATTTAGGCATATGATTATATTTATGTTTAATTACTTTAATAGTATCCTATTTGTTGACATTTTTCAAATCTTTGTTAATATATTTCTATAGGCGTGGGTGCCCCACGTTTTTTAAATAATTAATTTAATTAATTATCATATGAGTAAAATCGCAGTTATTAAAACCGGAGGTAAACAGTATAAGGTAAAAGAAGGGGAAACTATCAAGGTTGAAAAACTAGATAAAGAAGAAAAATCAAAAATTAAATTTGATACTCTTTTAGTTGCTTCTACTGACGGTAAAGAAATTAATTTGGGAGAACCAAGTTTAGGTGAGAAGGTTTCTGGAACCATTGAGAAGCAAGATAAGGATAAAAAGATTACAGTGGTTAAGTACAAGAACAAGACTAGATACAAAAGAACCAAAGGTCATCGTCAACCATATAGCTTGGTTAAGATTGAAAAAATTGCTTAAAACAAGTTTCAATTTAGATATAATAAAATCCGTTATTTAGACGGATTTTTTTATATTATATATTAGAGTATATTTCTGTACTTGAGTGACTGTGAGAGAGTAACTTCATCAGTATATTCCAGTGATGATCCCAGCGGTAAACCTCTAGCGAGTCGACTTACTTTAATTCCTTCATTTTTTAGTATTTTAGATAAATACATAACAGTGCTTTCACCCTCTAAGGTAGGACTAAGAGCCAATATAAGCTCTTCTATATTTTCTTTCTTAGCTCTATCAATTAACTTATCTATATTTAAATTCTCAGGGCCTTGATTTTCAATAGTGTTAATTAGATTATTTAAAATAAAGTATAAACCATTATACTTATGTGTATTTTCTAAACTGATCATTTCTTGTGTGTTAGCCATAACACAAACCACCTTTCTATCTCTATGTTGATCAGCGCAAATTTCACAAGGATTTGACTCACTAATAGCCTGACACTGATTGCAAGTTTTAGTGCTTGTTTTTAGCTCTTTGAGATTATATGCTAAATCAGCTAGTTCTTGAGGTGACTTTTTAAGTAAATAAAAAACATAGCGTTCAGCTGTCTTAGGGCCAACACTGGGTAGCTTCTGAAAATGTTCAATTAGTTTAGCTATAGTATTAGGATATTTCATAGCTTTATTATATGAAATTAATAATTATTTAGCAAATAAAAAATAATCTCAAATTAAATGAGATTATTTTTATATAAACTAGATTATACAATGTAAGGTTTAGCTCATTCCTGGAATTCCACCCATTTCTTGCATCTTTTTAGCCATTATTTTTTGAGCTCTTTTCACGGCTTTATTGGTAAGGTCTTTAATTGTTCTTTCTAGATATTCTTTTTCTAGTTCAGTATTAATTTTAACTGATTGTACTTCTAGATTACCATTTAGCTTAACCTCTACGCCATTTGATTCTTCTGTAACGTATTCATCAGCTAAGCTGTTTTGCAAGTCTTTAGCTTGACTACGCATGTCTTTGAATTGTTTTAATTTGTTGAACATATTTTTTATTAGTATTACTTATTTATTAGCCTTATTTATATTATTAATTATATATTATTAGAATTCGGGTGGTGCTTCATGTTGAGTGTCTACGTTTTTGTAACTAACTGTGTTTTTATCAAAGAAGAGAGAGACTTCTCCGGTGGGTCCATTTCTGTGTTTAGCAATATATATTTTACCACTATTTTTTTCTTCTTCAGATAAATCTTCTTCACTATAGTTTTTGTCTGCTGCTTTACGATATAGGAACATAACTACATCAGCATCTTGTTCAATAGATCCAGAATCTCTCAAGTGAGACAACTTAGGAATAGCTGGTGAAGATTGTTCTACTGCACGAGATAATTGCGCTAGAGCCAGTACTGGTATATTCAACTCTCTAGCCACTGCTTTTAGCCCTCTACTAATCTCAGCAACTTCCTGTACTCTGTTATCTCCATACTTTCCTCTACCTTCCATTAACTGTAGGTAGTCAATAATGATTAGTCCTAAATCTTTTTCCATTTGTAATCTTCTGGCTTTAGCTCTAATTTCCATTATAGAAGAAGTAGGGGAATCGTCAATAAATATTGGTGAGTCTGCTAAGACACCCATAGATTCTCCTATTTTAGAAAAGTCATTATCTCCTTCTTTGTCAGATAAATTACCGGTTCTCATTTTCCATAGATTTACTCCTGATTCAGCACAAAGCATTCTGTCTACCATTTGTTCTTTACTCATCTCCAGTGAAAATATGGCCACACCAGTCTTATCTTTGGTAGCTACATTTCTGGCCATGTCTAAGGCAAGTGCAGTTTTACCAACACTGGGTCTAGCAGCTAAAATAATTAAGTCTGATTTTTGTAGTCCTGCTAAAAGGTCATCCAGTTTATTAAATCCAGTTGGTACACCTCTTAGTTTTCCACTTTGTTTATGTAGTTCATCAATTCTATCAAAAGCATCAGTTAAAAGAGTGTCTATAGGGGAGAAGCTAGCATTCATGTATTTTCTAGACACAGCGAAGACTTTCTTTTCGGTGGTGTCTAAAATGTTATCTACATCTTCATCTTCTTTAAAGCTCAAGTCCATGATTTCACTGGCTGCCTGTTGTAATCTACGTAGTGTAGCTTTTCTCTGAATGATTTGTGAGTAGTTGGCTACATTAGCTGAGGTAGCAATAGAGTTGGAAAGTTCAGCTAGGTAAGTGCGACCACCAACTTCAGTTAGTTTCTTCTTTTCTTCCAAGCGGTTAGCTACTGTAAGGATATCAATTGGTTGTTGATGGTTAAATAACTCTTTAATGATGTTATAAATAACAGCATGAGCATTTTTATAGAAATCGTCTTCAAAGAGACTGTCAGCTATCTTTACAATAGCGTCTTTATCAATAAGCAAACAACCAAGTAATGATTGTTCTGCCTCTAAATTTTGAGGTGGCACTCTTTCCGTTATGTTTTTTTCTTTTTCACTGTTCATACTTTTTGTTATTTATCTCTACTTATATTTCTTTATCTTACACTAAAGGACAACAATAAATCAACCCCAATTATTACACAGGTTTTGCACTTTTATAATAGGTATTTACAAATAAAAAATGTTTTGTTATTATTATTACTAACTGTGCTCAGATAGCACTTTTATTTTTTAGCGCCTATAGCTCAGCCGGTAGAGCAGCTGCCTTTTAAGCAGAAGGTCCCAGGTTCGAATCCTGGTGGGCGCACATATTACAATTATATATTATATATTTTGCCACCCTAGCTCAGCTGGTTAGAGCAACTGTTTTGTAAACAGTAGGTCGTCGGTTCGAATCCGACGGGTGGCTCACTAATATCTAAAAAGCAGCTTTTTCTAAGCTGTTTTTTTGTGTTATAATTAAATAGGTTAATAATATTAACAATTTGTAACATGTTAGAGATAAAAAATTTAAATAAAAACTTTGCTAAATTTCCAGCTGTAAAGGATCTTAATTTAAAGGTTGATGAAGGAGAATTCTTTTCTTTAATAGGTCCTAATGGTTCAGGGAAGACTACTATTATTAAAAACATTCTTGGTCTTTTACGTCCTAGCTCAGGTGATGTTTTTGTTAACAATAAAAGTATTAAAGACTCACCTATTGAAGCTAAGGAGCAATTAGCTTATATACCTGATGAACCAAAAATCTGGAATCATATTACTGGTGAAGAATTCTTGTATTTCTCAGGAGCTTTATATGGTATGAAAAAGGAAGATATTGCTAAAAGAATTCCTAAACTTTTAGAAAATTTTGATTTAAAGGGTATAGAGAAAAAATATTTTGAAAACTATTCTAGAGGTAATAAACAGAAGTTTAGTATCTTAGCAGCTTTGCTTCATAATCCAAGGTTAATATTAGTAGATGAGCCTATTGTAGGACTAGATCCAGAGTCTGCTGAGGTAGCTATGAATTTACTACATAAATTTACTAAAGATGGTGGCACTGTCTTTATGACGACCCACACCTTATCAGTAGCTCAAAAGTATTCTTCTAAAATTGGCATATTACATGAAGGACAACTTATCGCTACTGATACCTTAGATAATCTAAGAAAAGAAATTGATAATGAAAGCGCCAGTTTATCTGAAATATACTTTAACTTCACTAAACATGCTTAAAGAATTTTTTCAATATCAAAAAAGAAAGCTACTTAGATATTTTCAAGAAAACAGAGTAGCTAGAATCTCAGTAAGTATTTTAATGCTTTTTATTATAGCTTTAATTGCTTGGGGTGTATTTTATGTAGCAAAACTTGGATTAGAGTTTACTCAAACAGATAAGGATGTCTTTATGAACCAAATAGGGCCGTTATATATTTATGAAATATTTTTACTTATTACGGGATTTCTAATCTTTGTTAGTAGCGCTATTTTTGGCTTACTCAACTTTTTTAAAGGTCATAAGGATAGCTGGATTATGGCTAGTCCTAGATATAAAAAAATGTTGTGGCTTAACTCTTTTAAAGCAATAAATAGCTCTAGTTGGGCTATTGTAGTTATTAGCATTCCACTTCTAATAGCTACTGGTCAGGTTTTTCAATTTTCTTTCTTGGCTGTTTTATTATCAGTTCTAGCTGTATTATTTTTTGCATTTATTTCTTCTTTGTTAGCTATAATGATTATTTTTATCTTTTCAGTGCTCTTGAATCTTTTCAAAATAAAAAACTTTAAAGTCTTGGTTACTCTAGTTAGTGCAGTAGTGGTGTATTTAGCTGTTTTTCTTTGGCAAAGACTTGTTAACATGAATTTAGCAGAAGTTTTTCAAGTAGATAATATTGTTAATCCTAGTTTAGCGCTATTTCTTGATTATTTTTCTGTATTGCCATCTCATTATCCAGCTATGGTTATTTTTCATTTTCAAGAAGGAAATGCTTTAAGTGCTTTTAAGTATCTAGCTATATTGTTTTTAGCACTAGTTTTAATAGTTTTGATATTTAAGTTATTAGAATCTAAGTTCCTTCATATTTGGCAAAGATTCCAAGAAGGATCCTTTGAGGCTAAGAAAGCAAAAAAGAAAACAAAGAAGCACTTAGTAGAGGGAAATTTTCCTAAGTCTGCTGAGGCAGTTATTTACAAAAAAGAACTTTTAATTTCACTTAGATCATCAAAGAATTTTCTTTGGTTCTCATTTTTAGCAATACTGCTGTTTGCTCAAGTAGCTGTTATTAGTCTTTTAGATAAGTATTCTAATATTGGTGATGGCTTTGTTTTGGGCGATAACATGATAGCTGTGCAGTTAGCTATTGTTTTATTTTTCATCACAGCTTTTATAATAAGATTTGTCTTTCCTTCTTTTAGTCAAGAAAGTGACACCTCTTGGATTATGGGCTCAGCTCCTATTAAGATGTCAAAGGTGTTTTATGGTAAGTATAAAATATTTTCTTTAGTCTTAATTCTTCTCGGCGCTCTATCACTGTTATTATATATAATACCTCTGCAACTTAGTCTTTATTTAGCTATAATTTTAAACCTTGTGGTTTTAATGTCTATTTTAACCTTAACTATGTTGGGATTAGCCTTAGGTGCTATGTATATTAACTTTGAAAGCAATGACCCCAATGAATTAAGCACCACAGCTCCTGGTATTAGCTTTATGATTTTAGCTTTAGCTTACATAACTCTAAGTACTTACTTATTTTATTTAATTGTTTCCGGTACTAGCTATTTCCCATTAGTTTTATTTGTTATTATTTCAATTTCAATTATTTTTATTTTCAAACGTTTAGCTATAAAAGCTTTAAATAAAATGGAATATTATTAATATAAATATATGAAAAAAATTACTAAAGAAAACACCATTGTAGTTAGTAGCGCTATTTTTACAGTGGTAGCTTTTCTGCATTTATTGCGTTTAGTTACTGGTTCTGAGTTGTTTGTGGAAGGTTACATCATTCCCTCATGGGTTTCGGCGCTAGCAATGGTTTTAAGTGCAGGTTTAGCTATTTTAAATTTGAGCATATTAAAAGAAAAGACTAAAGTTTTTTGGCTAAAGTATGTTTTAGTTTTAGTTGTCTTCGATGCTTTATTTGCTTTGATTTTTTGGATAAATAACTTATTCTTTTTTGGTATTTCTCCTACATCTTTTTTATTTATTTTTATATTTGATGTACTACTTACGCTTTTCTTATTTTATTATATTAATAAGATGAAGTCTCTTCTTAGAAAATAGGCTTCTCTAAATTTTTAAATAAAGTAGTAAAAGATTTATTTTTACTTTAAAGTACTTATATTGTTGTTAACATTGCTGCAAGGGGGTTTACACTTTTCTAGACTAAAATATAATAAATAATTATCTATATTTATTATATTTTAGGCAATATGAATCAATTTGACCCCAGATACATGCAACT
>Ga0306869_1000169_pt1 | contig 37133 bp, 40 predicted proteins | sample AntRauTorckE6833_FD_190421 | JGI IMG/M metagenome (GOLD analysis project Ga0306869, IMG submission 190421) | Saline lake microbial communities from Rauer Islands, Antarctica - Metagenome Torckler E6 #833 (v2) (version 2) | ecosystem: Environmental > Aquatic > Non-marine Saline and Alkaline >... | reverse complement strand
AAACTCTCCATATTATTTATAAAAAGTTCTTTTATAGCTCATTATTTGTTTGTTCTTGTTTCCAAAAAAATTGTTTTTTCGTCGTTGTTCTTTCTTGTATATGTTCAGTTTTCAAAGACCTTGTTTCATTGCGTGTCATCTTGACGCGCTTATATATTCTATCATAGCCCTTATTCAAAGTCAATAATTTTTAATCACTTTTTTTGAATTTTTTCTTTCATTTAACCTAATGCCGATTATGTGCAGTAAATAGGTGTAAAAAGCTCTGACAGAAATTTTATTCGCTCCTATATTGTATTACAAAACAATAAATATTACAAGCCAAATAATCTTAAAATATCATGATATGTTACATAAAGCATTAAAGCCAACAATAAGAAGAAAACTGCAGTGTGCATTAAGTTCTCTACTTTTTGATTTGGTTTCTTTTTTGTAATGGCTTCATAACCTAAGAAAACGATTCTTCCCCCATCCAATGCAGGTATTGGTAATAGATTTAATATACCTAAGTTAACTGAAAGCAAGGCAATAAACTGGAACAAGTAAATCAAGCCTAAAGCAGATGCTTGTCTAACCATCGAAAATATACCCACAAAACCAGATAAATCTCTTACGCCTACTTGTTCTGAAGAGAATAATAATTTAAGTGTAGAGAATATTGAAGTAGCTGCACCAACAAAGTTTTGTCCTGCACTCCTAAATGAACCAAAAAAGCTAATCTTAGATGAAGATTCAATACCTATTCTTGTAAAATAAATTTCATAGCCTAAACCGCTTAAAACTTCTTCACTATAAGCAACATAAGTATAAGTGAATTCATCACCATCTCTTTCAATTACAATTTCAGTTGGGTTATCTTCACTTGTACCTTCTGTATATGATAAAGCAAATGTGATTAAATCATCAACACTATTAAAGGTTGTCCCATCAATACTTATGATTTTATCACCTGATTGAATATCAGAATTTACGTAAATGGGTTGATCAACAATCAACTCATTTGTTGCTGGATCTAACGTGAATCCTAAATTATAGAAGTAATGCATTGGTTTAATTGGATCTAAGGTTAATGTTTGTCCATCTCTTTCTACAACAAAAACATATTCTATAACAGGATCATCTAATTGACTGACAATTGAGTTTTCTGTACCACTCCAAGAATCAACTTCAACACCATTGATAGATTGAATCTCATCACCAACTTGTAATATACCATTTGCGGGCATACCTTCAGACACACCACCAAGCTCAGTACTGTCCATATTAGGGACACCCATAAATAAAGCAATCGTTAAGTAAATCACAAAAGCCAAAATAAAGTTCATTAAAGGCCCACCAAATGTTGTCAATAATCTTTCCATTTTAGTCTTATCATTAAAACGTCTATTGGCAGGTGCTATTTGAATTTCATTTTTTTGATAAACATACATGGCTTTTTCATTGACTTCAATACCATTAATGTTTAAGTTGTCTGTTTCTTTCAAATTAAAAGATTCGACAACTGTTTCTATGGCTTCAGGATAACGTTTGTCTTCAAGGTTTAAAACAATCTTAGAAACTTTTTGATTGTCATCTAAAACCAAACCAATTTTTTGACCCGTTTTGATGACTTCTGCATCAACTTCTTCTCCAGCCATCGAAACATATCCACCAAAAGGAATGGCTCTAATGGCATAAGTGGTTTCACCCTTTTTTGTAGACCATAATTTAGGACCCATACCAAAAGAAAACTCATGGCATAAAATCCCTGCTCTTTTAGCAAAGAATAAATGACCTAATTCATGGATACAAATAACTAAACTTAAGACCAATAAAAATATAATAATATTAATAAAAACATCGAACACTGATGCAAAAATACTTAATGTACTTAACATAACAAACATAATAGTTACTCCTTACTGTAATTGTTGTATATCTCATTTTTGATAGATGCATCAATTTCATATATTTCTTCTAATGAAGGAAAATCGATTTTTTGATGTGAATCTATTGCTTCCTTAATGATATCTTCAATTTCTAAAAATTTGATTTTACTGTTTAAAAATAAATCTACCGCTGCTTCATTGGCAGCGTTTAATACGGTTCTCATTGAGCCACCCGTTTTATATGCTTCTATAGCATACCTTAAACACGGATAACGGTCAAGGTTCATGGTTGCAAAACTTAAATCATTTAAATGCATTAAATCAAACGGTTTAATGTTTGTTGTTTTTCTACTTGGGTAATTCATTGCATAAGATATCGGTAAATGCATATCCGGATTTGATATATGAGCCAAAATCGTTCCATCCACAAATTCAACCATCGAATGAACTATACTTTCCTTGTGGATAATTGTTTCCACTCTTTCGATATCAATATCAAATAGAAAACAGGCTTCAATAACTTCAAAACCCTTATTCATCATCGTGGCTGAATCTATAGTTATTTTATCACCCATTGACCAATTCGGATGATTAAGTGCATCTTTTACTGTGACCTCTTCTAATTCTTTGCGTGACAAATCCCTAAACGATCCACCACTAGCTGTAATGATTAATCTCTTAACCTCTTTATTCTCTTCGTGATTCATCATTTGCCACAAAGCATTGTGTTCAGAATCAATAGGATAAAGATTAAAATCATGTTTTTCTTTTAAAGCCGACACTAAATGACCACCAACAACCAATGTCTCTTTATTGGCAAGTAAAATATCTCTTTCGATTTTTATTGCCTCGATGGTAGGTTCTAAACCAACCATACCCACAAGGGCATTGATTAAAAAAGCTTCTTTATCTTTTGCTTTATAAATTGCTAAAGATTTTAAGCCATCTCTTCCATACTCTACTTTTATATTAGGGAAAAGTTCTTTAAAAGACAAACTATCTTTTTTATCTTTTACAACCACAAATTCTGGCAAAAACTTTCTAGTAATCTCAACCAATTTATTAAAATTTGAATAGCCAGAAATTCCAATTAATTTAAAATCATCGGGTTGGTTTTCAATAATATCTAAGGTTTGTTTCCCGATAGAGCCTGTCGCACCTAACAAATATATATTCTTCATTAAATCACCTGTAATATCAACATTAAAAAGGCAGCAGCAATCATGGTTGAATCAAATCTATCCAATACGCCACCATGACCTGGAAAAAGATTTGAATAATCCTTAATACCTTGCTCTCTTTTAAATTTCGATGCTATCAAATCTCCTATTTGCGAAATGACGGAAATTCCTAGAGACAAGAAAATAATGAATATAACATTAAAATTAAATATATCAAAAACGATCGCGAATACTGTCCCAAACGCACCACCAAATATTAATCCAGCAACAGCGCCTTCTACACTTTTCTTAGGTGATATTTTAGGAAGAAGTTTATGTCTTCCAAACTTAATCCCAAAAAAGTAAGCAAATGTGTCAGTTAATAAGGTAATCACAAATAAATATAAGACCATCTCTAAAGAAATTCTTCTTAAATATGCAAGGGCAATGAATCCGATGCTTGTATAAAAAATAGCGATTACAGAAACACCTAATTCTAAACGGTCCATCCTTTGCTCTATCAAATAAATAATCAAGTACAAAAATGCTAATCCAAGTAAATAAAAATACATTATTCTTTCATATTGTGTATTATCAAAGAATAATATGTTTATCAAGACAAAAGAAAGTGTTAAAAAAATCGGTAAATAATGAAACCAATACTTGAGTTGGTTATGACAATGTAATTTAATCATAAACTCATAAGCAGCAAACGACGCCAGCAAAACAACAAGGCCAGAAAAAATATAGAAAAAAGGTCCTTCTGCAAAATATAGAATTAATCCAAATACTGGTACTAAGATTGATGCTGTAATGATTCTCTTCTTCATGATTTCAGACCTCCAAACCTTCTATTTCTATTTGTATAATCAATCAAGGCTTTTTCCAAGGTCTTTTTTGAGAAAGCAGGCCAATAAGCATCACAGAAATATAACTCAGCATAAGCTGCTTGCCATAATAAGAAATTAGATAATCTAACTTCGCCACTTGGTCTAATTAATAAATCTAACTCTGGTAAAGCTTTTGTATATAATCGTTCAGTAATCATCTCTTTGTTTATATTTTCAGGGTTTATATTATTCTCTTTGACTTCTTCAGCAATCAACTTTACCGCTTCGGTAATTTCCGTTTGAGACCCGTAATCAAAGCAAATATTTAAAACAAGCCCTTCCCTATCCTCAGTGTTTTTTGTAATTCTTTCAAGTATTTCAAGATTTTCCTTGCTTAAATGTGTTTTCCGTCCAGAAAACATGACTTTAATATCATACTTTTTAAAATCATCTTTAAATTTCTTTTCAAACTCACCAGGCAGTTTCATTAGATAATCCACTTCATCTTGTGGTCTTTTCCAGTTTTCGGTTGAAAAAGCATAAACTGATAAAGCTTTAATACCAAAATCAGATGCTGCTAAAGCAATGGTTCTAATGTTTTCCACACCTTTTTGATGGCCATAAGTTCTAGGCATACCTCTTTTTTTAGCCCATCTCCCATTACCATCTAAAATAATTGCTATATGACTTGGAATATTTAGTTCCATATTTTTTCTTTTAAACATATCAACACCTTAACTTTCATATTGATTATACTATAAATCGTGTGATTATTCTATGAATTTTATTTAGATAAACTTTCTTAGTTAGCAAAAAAAATGCAAGGCGCTTTGCCTTGCATCAATTATTATACATGTATGATATCTTTTTCTTTTTCTTTTGCAAGCTCATCAATTTTTGATGTGTATTTGTCTGTTAATTCTTGAACTTCATCTTCATAATATCTTAAATCATCTTCGCTGATTTCAGATGCTTTTCCCATTTTTTTATAATGAGTTATGGCATCTCTTCTAATATTTCTGATTGATACTTTATCATCCTCAGCCATTTTATGAATTTGTTTAGCAGAATTTTTTCTGTTTTCTTCTGTCATTGGCGGTAATGATAAACGCACTCCAACACCATCATTTGAAGGTGTCACGCCCAAGTTAGCTCCAAATATCGCTTTTTCGATATCTGACACTTGAGATTTATCATAAGGCTTAATATAAATTTGTGTTGCTTCTGGAACTGAAATCGAAGCAATTTGAGAAATAGGTGTATCTACACCATAGTAATCTACTGTTACTTTTTCCAACATTTTTGGATTTGCTCTACCGCTTCTTACTGAAGCAAACTCTTTAATTAAAGCTTCAACAGTATGTTTCATTTTGTTTTCAGTTTCTTTTAAAATTTTTTCTGGCATTTTAATTCACTCCTTATCCATTTTTAATCAAAGTACCAATATGTTCACCAAGTATTGCTTTTTTAATATTACCTGGTTCATTCATATCAAAAACATAAATATCTATATTATTATCATAACACAAAGCAGCAGCTGTTGAGTCCATAACATCTAAATTATTACTTAAAATTTCCTTATGAGTTATATTATCATATTTTACTGAATTTTCAAACTTCCTTGGATCCTTATCATAAACACCATCGGTTCCATTTTTCGCCATATAGATAATAGAAGCACCAAGTTCTGCAGCTCTTAATGCTGCTGTTGTATCTGTTGAGAAATAAGGATTACCTGTGCCTCCGCCAAAGATAACAACTCTATCTTTACTTAAATGAGACAAGGCTTTTCTTCTTATGTAAGGTTCCGCAACTTCTGGAATGTTAATTGATGACATTACTCTTGTTTGAACACCTAATGCTTCAAGCGAGTTTTGTAATGCCAATGCATTGACTATGGTACCTATCATACCCATGTAATCAGCACTTGAACGTTCAATACCCATTTCGTCAGCCAATTTACCACGGAAAATATTCCCACCACCAACAATGATTCCAATTTGACTATCGCCAATTTTATAAGCCTCTTTAACTTCATTCGCGATTTCTTTTACTTTCTTCGGGTCAATACCAATACCTGTTTCCCCAGCCATGGCTTCACCACTTAGTTTAATCATGATTCGTCTTTTTAACATAATAACCTCCTTAAAAAGTTGCAAAAAAAGGACAAAAAATGTCCTTTAATTTATCTAGATTGACTCATTACTTCTTCAGCAAAATTTTCTTCTTTTTTCTCAATACCTTCACCAACAGCTAAACGTCTAAATGAAGCGACTGAAGCGCCCTGTGATTTAAGGTAACTTTTCACTGTTTCATCTGGATTTTTAACATACGGTTGGCTCATTAAGCAAATTTCTTGGAAGTTCTTATTTAAACGACCAATAACCATTTTTTCAATGATGTTTTCAGGCTTTGGTTTGTCTGATTCAGCATTCTCATTTAAAGCTTGAGCTTTTAAAACCTCAGTTTCGTGTTTGATGAACTCATCTGAAATTTCATCTCTCGAAACATATTTTGGGTTACTTGCTGCAACATGCATAGCAATATTTCTTGCTGTTTCTTCATCAGCGCCTTCTAATACAACTAAAGTAGCAATGCTTCCGCCAAAGTGAATGTAAGAACCAAAAACTTGGTTGTCTTCCTTAGTTACTAATTCATAGCGTCTTAAAGTTATTTTTTCACCAATTGTCGCTGTTTCAGATAATAAAACATCTTTCAATGGTTTTCCATCAATTTCAACTTTTAAAACTTCTTCTTCAGTTTCCTTTTCGGCATTAATTAAAGCAGCACCAATTTTCGAAACCAAATTTTTAAATTTATCGTTTTTCGCAACAAAGTCTGTTTCACAGTTTAATTCAAAGATAATAGCTTTATTACCATCAACTTTAACTTCTGCAACACCTTCAGCTGCAATTCTTGAAGCTTTTTTCTCAGCCTTAGAAATCCCTTTTTCTCTTAGCCAATCAATAGCTTGTTCTACATCTCCATTATTTTCGACCAATGCTTTTTTACAATCCATTAAACCAGCACCAGTTTTATCGCGTAATTCTTTTACTAATTTTGCACTAATTGCCATTATTATCCCTCCGACATTCTAATTTTCTATAAAAAGGGAGCCGTAGCCCCCTAATTGTTATTAAAGTGCTGTTTTAATTAATTCAATTAATTCAGCTTTTCTTAATTTTGAGTAATTGTGTAAATCATGTTCTTTAGCCATTTCTCTTAATTCAACAACTGTATGAGATTCTAATTTTTCTTGTAAATCTTTGTCGCTGTCTTTTACTTGTTCTTTTGCTTGTTTTTTCACAGTTTCTTTTTTAGGTGCTTCTTTTTTAACTTCTTTTTTAGCTTCTTTTTTTGGCTCAGCTTTTTTTGTTTCTTTTTTTGGCTCAACTTTTTTCTCAGCTTTTTTAGGAGCATTAGAAACCTTAACGATTACAGGTTCTTCTTTTTTAGCTACTTCTTTTTTAGGTTCAGCCTTTTTAGTTTCCTTTTTAACCTCTTTTTTAGGTTCTGGTTTAACTTCTTCTTTTTCTTCTTGTTTAGATTTTTGAGCATTTTGTGCTTCCACAACTGCATCTGCCATAACACTAGTGATTAAGTTAATAGATCTTAAAGCGTCATCATTGGCTGGGATTATATAATCTAAATCTTCAGGATCACAGTTGGTATCAATCATACCAAATACTGGAATGCCTAATATTCTAGCTTCTAAAATCGCATTTCTTTCTTTTTTAGGATCAATGATAAATAATGCTTGAGGCACTTTTCTCATATCTTTGATTCCATTAAAGAATTTCTCTAAACGAGCGATGTCTTTTCTTAGCTGAACAACTTCTTTTTTAGGTAAACGATCGAATGTCCCGTCTTGTTCCATTCTGTATAAGTCATGAAGTTTTTTAATTGAACGTTTGATTGTTTTGAAGTTAGTTAACGTTCCACCTAACCATCTTTGATTCACATAGAACTGACCAGAACGCTCTGCAGCCTCTTGGATTGGTTCTTGTGCTTGTTTTTTCGTCCCTACGAACAATACGTTTCCACCATCAGCAACGATATCAAATAACGCTTTATAAGCTGTATCGATGAACTTTGTTGTTTGTTGTAAGTCGATAATATGGATACCGTTTCTAGAAGTAAAAATATAACGTTCCATTTTTGGATTCCATCTTCTAGTTTGATGTCCAAAGTGTACCCCTGCTTCTAACAGGCTTTTCATTGTAACAATTCCCATTTTCTTAATTCCTCCTTTTGATTTGTATACCTCCACCTAATCAACATTTGCGCCACCATTATTGGCTCAAGGCGTTTCACTCATAGGTGTGTGTATTTAAATGGCTAAACTATTTTATCAAATTTTGACCAATAAATCAAGTAATATTTATCATTGGACCTTATTTATCTGTCGATCCAAATCCACCTAATCTTTTGGCCAAAGTATTGTCTTTATCTGCTTTCAAGTACTTAATAAAAATTCCTTGGGCAATACGTTCATTCTTTTCAATTTTAACAGGCTCATCACCGAAGTTATATAAGATTAAAGCAATCTCTCCCTCGTTGTCCTGATTATTATAATAATCAGAATCAATAATGCCTACACTGTTGACTTTCATTAAGTTTTTCTTAAAACCTAATGAACTTCTCGGATAGACTTGTAAGACTTCGTCTTCTTGCATATATGCTTTTATGCCTGTCGGAACAAAAGCAACTTCTTTGGCTTCTATGGTCATACTTGTTCTTGATGATATATCATAACCTGCACTACCCTTGGTTTTTCTCTCTGGCAATGTTAAGCCATCATTGATATAAGCTTTACAAATTTCAAACCCCCGTCTTTTCATCATATCTGTCCAGCACCGGTTTGTTTAATTTGTCTTTGTAATTCTTTTTCAGCTTTTGCAAGTTCGATATTTCGTTCTCTATTTTCTTTTAAACGGTCTTCCCTAAGTTGATGTAAATTCTCCATAGCCTTGTCTCTGGATTTACCAATATAAGCGTCTTGTGCAATGACTCTAATTTTATTATCGTGTTGTTCAACAAGTCCATTTATAACCACAACAAAGTAGACCAAGTCATCATGACTTAGTTTTATGTACCCAGTATCAATTGTTGAGACAATGGGAACGTGATTAGGTAAAATCTCATAATCACCATTGTTAGAACTTGATACAATGATTGAGTTTACGGTTTCTTTATATAATTCTCCATCTGGTGTCACAATTGAAATATCCATAATATCCTACGCTTTCGATTTCATTTTCTTCGCTTTTTCTAAAACATCTTCAATACTACCAACAAGTCTAAAAGCATCTTCAGGTAAATCATCATACTTACCAGCTAATAACTCTTTGAATCCTTTAATAGTATCTTCAACTTTCACAAAAGAACCTTTTTGACCAGTAAACTGTTCGGCTACGTGGAAGTTTTGTGATAAGAAAAGACGAATTCTTCTTGCACGATGAACGATAAGTTTATCTTCTTCACTTAACTCATCCATACCAAGAATGGCAATAATATCTAATAAATCATTATATCTCTGTAAAGTTTGTTGGACTTCTCTAGCAATATTATAATGTTCTTCCCCAACAATTTCAGGAGTTAAGGCTCTTGAAGTTGAAGCTAAAGGATCCACCGCAGGATAAATACCTTCCTCAGAAATCTTTCTTGAAAGATTGGTTGTTGCGTCTAAATGGGTAAAGGTTGTTGCTGGTGCAGGGTCAGTATAATCATCAGCTGGTACATAAACCGCTTGAATTGATGTAATTGATCCTGATTTTGTTGAAGTAATACGCTCTTGCAATAAACCCATATCAGTGGCTAAAGTTGGCTGGTAACCAACCGCTGAAGGCATTCTACCAAGTAAAGCAGATACTTCAGAACCAGCTTGGGTAAATCTAAAGATATTATCAATAAACAATAAAACATCTTGTTTCTTAACATCTCTAAAATGCTCAGCCATTGTTAATCCTGACAACCCTACTCGCATCCTTGCGCCAGGCGGTTCATTCATCTGCCCAAAGACCATGGCTGTTTTATTAATAACACCTGACTCTTTCATTTCAAAATAAAGGTCATTTCCTTCTCTGGTTCTTTCACCAACACCCGCGAATACAGAAATACCTCCATGTTCTTGAGCCACATTGTTAATTAACTCTTGAATTAATACGGTTTTTCCAACACCGGCGCCACCGAACAATCCGATTTTACCACCTTTAATATAAGGTGCCAATAAATCAACAACTTTAATCCCTGTTTCAAGAATTTCAGTCTCAGCACTTAAATCTTCTAATTTTGGCGCTGGTCTATGGATTGGTGATAATTCATATTCACCTTCTAATTCTTTACCATCAATTGTTTCCCCTAGAACATTAAACATTCTTCCTAAAGTCACATCACCAACAGGTACTGAAATTGCTTTTCCAGTATCTTTGACTTCCATACCCCTTACCAATCCATCGGTAGAATCCATGGCAATTGTACGGATAATGTTATCCCCTAAAAACAAAGAAACTTCTAAGGTTAAACTAATTTCTATTCCGTTATTTTTATCAGCTGGGATTTTTACTGTCAATGCGTTGTTAATTGAAGGCATTCCACTTTCAAACATTACATCAACAACTGGTCCCATTACTTGTACTATTTTTCCTAGGTTAGGCATCTTTTCCTCCTACTAATTAACTGCATTTGCACCACCGATAATATCGGTAAGTTCAATGGTTATTTGTGCTTGTCTAGCACGGTTGTAAATCAAATTTTGCTTTTGTATAATATCCTTGGCATTATCTGTTGCATTTTTCATGGCTGTCATTCTTGATGCATGTTCACTGGTTTTAGAGTCTAGTATAATACCATATAAGGTGTTCTCTAAGTAAATCGGTAATAATTGATTAATGACATCTTCAGTATCTGGTTCAAAAACATAATCCGATACTTGCACTTTACTTTTGACCAAATCAGTAATCGGCATTAGTACTTTATCAGTTACTTTTTGTGTCAAAGTATTAATGTAATCGGTATAAACCATGACAATCTTATCGACACCTTTTTCTAAATATAATTTAATAAAAGCTCTCGACATGGCTTGAAAATCAATGAATTTAATTTCATCTCTTGAACTGATTGATTCATTATTCAAAAGAGGATATTTTTTTCTTTTACAGTAAGAATAAGCTTTATAGCCAATGGTTCCAACAATAAATTCTTTATCATTCTCTTTAAGAATTTCTTCAAAGTGTTTAAAGACATTATTATTATATGGACCAGCCAAGCCACGATCACTTGCAACAAGAATAAATCCGACTTTATTAATTTCACGCTTTTCTAATAAAGGGAAAGATGTCTCAGGGTTAGAAGACAGTACATCTTCTAATATCCTTTTCACTTCATCCTTAATAGGCTGAAAAGCACGATACTTCTTTTCAACTTTCCTTAATTTCGAAGCCGAAACCATATTCATCGCTTTGGTAATTTGCGATGTTTTTCTGGTTGCTTCTATACGTTTTTTTATATCACGAAGTGAAGCCATTTTTTAGCCTCCTATTAATATTCGTCAACAAATTTTTCAATTGTTTTGTTTAATTCTTCTTTATCAACCAAATCTTTTGTCTCACGTATATTCTCTAGTAATTTGTTTGCTTTAGTGTCATTTAAGAAATAAGAATGTAAATCAGATTCAAATTGCTTTATATTTGATGTTTTAATATTGTCTAAGAATCCATTGGTTAATGCATAAATACTTATGGTTTGTAACTCAAATGGTAACGGACTATGTAATCCTTGTTTAAGAATTTCAACAGTTTTTTCACCACGATTTAACTTGGCTTTTGTTGAATCATCTAAATCAGACCCAAATTGCGTAAAGGCTTCTAACTCACGATAACTTGCTAAGTCAAGACGTAATGTACCAGATACTTTCTTGATAGCTTTATGTTGAGCCGCGCCTCCTACTCTAGATACTGACAATCCAGCATTAATGGCTGGTCTAATACCTGAGTAGAATAATTGAGCTTGTAAGAAAATTTGTCCATCAGTGATGGAAATAACATTGGTTGGAATATAAGCTGAAATATCCCCTTCTTGTGTTTCAATAATTGGTAAGGCAGTAATTGAACCACCACCTAATTTATTAGAAAGTTTTGCTGCTCTTTCTAACAAACGTGAATGTAAATAGAATACATCCCCAGGGAAAGCTTCACGGCCTGGTGGACGTCTTAATAATAAAGACAGCTCTCTATAAGCAATGGCGTGTTTGGTTAAATCATCATACACGATTAAGACATGTTTGCCTTGGAACATAAATTCTTCAGCAATCGAAACACCTGCATATGGTGCTAAATATGAAAGTGGTGCTGGATCTGAAGCACCAGATGCAACAATTAGTGAATAGTCCATTGCATCATGTTTCTTAAGGGTTTCATAGACCTCTAAAACTGTTGTTTGTTTTTGACCTATGGCTACATAAATACAAATAACATCTTTTCCTTTTTGATTTATAATCGTATCAACAGCAATTGATGTTTTACCAGTTTGTCTATCTCCAATGATTAACTCCCTTTGTCCACGACCAATTGGCACCAAAGCATCCAATACTTTAATACCAGTTTCTAATGGTTCATTAACAGATTGGCGATCGATAACACCTGTGGCTTTACTTTCGATAGGTCTAGTTTTATCAGTTTTAATAGAACCCAATCCATCGATTGCTTGCCCCAATGGATTAATGATTCTTCCTATCATTTTATCCCCAACATTAATTTCGAGAATACGACCAGTTGCTTTAACTTCATCGCCTTCTTTAATTAAATTAGTGTCATTTAATAGAATTGCACCAACATGATTTTTTTCTAAATTTTGCACCATTCCATAAACGCCATGAGGAAAGACAAGCAACTCACCACTCATTGCTTTATCGATACCATAAACAAGGGCAATTCCGTCCCCTACCGAAATAACACTTCCGATATTTTCTGTTTTTATATCTTTTTCATATTTCTTGATTTGTTCCTTTAATAAAGAACTAATTTCTAACGGATTAATTTTCACTTGTTTACCTCGTCATCCTATTAATGAAGATTTTAATTGTTCAAGACTCGAATTAATGGTTTGATCCAATACACGACCTTGATATTCTATACGTACGCCACCAACAATTGATGGATTAATGACTTCATTAATAATAATTTTTTTGTCCAATACTTTTGTAAATTTATCTTTTAGCTTAATTTTATTTTCTTTGCTTAAAGCTTTTTGTGTATAAATAATAATTTCTGCAATATTTTCACTATCATTCAACAGGTCTTTATAAGCCCTAAGAATTTCTTCAATCAATTCAAAACGATTATTATCAACAACCGTTTTTAAAAAATTCATTAACAGAGTGTTCTTTGTAACTTTTTCGACCACTTGTCGCTTGTCTTTGTTTTCAATTTTAGGATGTAAGAAAAATTTCATCGTGTCACTCTCTAAAGCCTCGATGAATTGATGAAACTCATCATAAATTTCATCGACTTGTTTATCTTCTTTAGCAAGCGAAAAAAGAGCTAAGGCATATTGTTTCGACGTCTCTGTCATAGCTCTTCACTGCTTTCTATATTTTTGATGGTTACATCAAGAAAATCTTTTTCATCCACTTTTTTATTAATCACTTTTTCTGCCATTAAGCTAGCAATTGTTACGATTTCTTTTTCTAAATCTTCTTTGGCCTTTTTAACTTCATGCTCAACTTCTTTGTGGCCATTGCTTACAATCGTATCAGCTTCTTTTTTGGCTTGATTAATAATGCGATTCTTCTCGTCTTCACCGCGACTTTTTGCATTCTCATAGTATTCTTTAGATTTCATACGAATCTCTTTTAATTCTGCATCGCGTGATTCTTTCAATTGAAGCGCATCTTTATTAGCCTGTTCAGCTTCAGTCAATTCAGTTTCCATGAATTTTCTTCTTTTCTCTAGAAATTCTGTAATACGCCCCCAAAAGAATTTCTTAACAATAATCATTAAAACGATTGTTGCTAGAATTTGGACAATCATATCAAGTAAATTAATTCCTAAAGCTTGCTCAACTGCTGCTTCTACACCCGAGACTAATCTATCTATAAAACTCATTAGGCGTCAGCCTCCTTGCTGTTAATATTTTAATAACGATCTTTTTTATGATTTACCGATTAATATAAGCGCTACAAGTAAACCGTAAAGACCAGTTGTTTCAGCAACGGCTTGTGTCACTAATGTTGTTACAAGAATTTTCCCTTGTGCATCTGGTTGTCTACCAACGGCTTCAGCAGCTTTACCAGCAGCATAACCTTGACCAATACCAGTCCCAAGACCTGCAATAACAGCAAATCCAGCACCTAACCACGCTAATCCAGCGTTTGTAACTTCTGCAAATCTAAACATTGTACTAAAAACTGTCTCAAACATTATTTTTTCCTCCTATATATTTCAACATCTTAAGCATCAGTTGCTAAAGAAATATTGATTGTGGTTAACATTAAAAATACAAATGCTTGTATTAATCCAAAGAAGATATCAAATACAGCATGTAAGAATAACCCAGCAAAAATACCAAGTGTCCAGTGCAACACAGAATAAACCATTGTCGCAATGACAACACCACTTAACAGGTTAACAAATAAACGAAGACCCATTGTAAATGGTGTTGAAACTTCACCAATTAAATTAATCGGGAATAAAATTGGTGCCATAAATTTGACTTCACCAAGCAAGTTGTTCACTTTCTTTTTAACAGAAATAAATTTAAACTCAGCAATTTTAATTGCAAAGAATGTCATCACCGTAAAAGCAAGTGCAACCCCTAAATTTGATAAAGGTGGTGTCAAACCAATCAAAGAAATTGTATTGGCTGTTGCTAAAAAGACAATGATTGTAAATAGGTAAGCTCCAAAAAACTGAAATTTATCTTTATCCATATACTCAGTTATGAATTTATTGAAACCATCAACAATCATGATACATCCAAACAAAAACCCTTTAGGTGTTTTCTTTGGATCTAGCTTCTTTATTTTTCTTCCCACAATAATAAAGAAAATAGACAATACGGCAAAAATAATTAATGTAGATCGAACTGCCGATGACATCGGATCAAATAAAGTAAAATCATTCATCCTCTTCATCACCTCTTTTACTAAAAATAATTGCTGTAGGTACAGATACTATCACAAATGTAAATAAACCTACAAAGGTAAATATTTCATTATATTCATCGCTCTGGAATGCAATGTAAAGTATCAATCCCATGAACGCATACTTTAAAACAAACATTAATACTTGTGTTGGCATTATTTTGTCTTGTCGATTTTTATAAGTTGACTTCATAATTTTATAATTCAACGAATTTACGAATAATGCGGTTGCTGCACCCAAGATGAAACTTAGGACAATATCAACATCACGCGTAATTAAATACAGTATACCAGAAAAAACAATTGCATAAGGCCAAGCAAATATAAATGATTTTTCAATAACGTCTTTATTTCTCATTGTCTTCTCCCTCTACGTATTTTAATCCTCTAATAATTAAATTTCTTAAACCAGCAAAGACACCAATAATAATTAGAATGTAGGTTAAAATAACTCTTTCATCAAATATAAGTTTATCCAACCATTTACCTAAAAAATAACCTAAAGCCATTGCAAAAATCGTTTCATAAAAAAACTGCACAATCATATTAAAAATATAAAAGGCGGTTTTATGATCTTTACCTGACATTACTTAGTGCCAAACAGTCTATCGCCGCAATCTCCTAAACCAGGGACGATATATCCGACCTCGTTTAATTTTTCATCAATACTAACCACATAAATATCTACATCTGGATGTGCAGCCTGAAGTGCTTCTACACCTTCTGGACAACCTACTATTCCAACAAACCGGATGTCTTTTGCACCATTTGCTTTCACTTCATCAATAGCTGCAATTGCAGAATGACCAGTGGCAAGCATTGGATCTACGATTAAAACAGTTGCTTCTTTAATTTCGATTGGGAATTTAGAATAATATTTTGTCGGTCTTAAAGTTTTTTCATCCCTATATAAACCAATATGTCCGATTTTTGCTGTCGGTATTACATTTTGAATACCATCTACCATTCCTAGTCCAGCTCTTAAAATTGGAACAATCACAACGTCTTTAGCAAGTATCCTTGCTTTTGTTTTTGTAATTGGTGTTTCCACCTCAACCTCTTTGGTTTGTAAATCTCTAGTGATTTCATAAGTAACCAAGGATCCAATCTCATTAACATTTTCACGAAACGTTTTAGTGTTTGTATTTTTATCTCTAATAATGGTTAATTTGTGTTGAATCAAAGGATGATCAAATATTACAACTTTACTCATATTATCCCCTTTCGATATTTATTTTTCATGGATTATTTTAACGAAACCTTAAACATTATAATTATAGCAAAAACCATCTATTTTGACAATGAAAAACATTGGCAAAAAACGTTTAATTTCCGATATTCTCTTCCATAAGTCTAAATACACATTTATAAAATGTATTATAACTATAAGCTATTAATTATTAAATACATTTTCACCGTTTATTAAAACTGTTAATCATAATTATAAAATGTTAATTACAAATATATGTTTAATGATTTTTCTCATTGATAATTTTAAGAATTTCGTCAGGCGAAGAGACAATATATGAAGCTTTGGCTTGAACCAATTCAGGTTCATCTCTAAACCCCCAAAGAACACCAATACTCGCTAAACCAGCATTCAAAGCTGTTTCCATATCTGTTTTTGTATCACCAACATATAATATTTCTGTTTTCTTCACTTTCAATTGCTTGACCATTTTCCTTAGTAAAGCAGGATCTGGCTTTGCTGGCAAATCACTTTGTTTACCATAAACAATATCAAAAAGTGATTCATCAAAATATGTTGGCATTAAATCAACCACTTGATTATGTGGTTTATTTGATAAAACATTTATTGATATACCCATGTCCACTAAATTCTTTAACAATGTTTCTATACCAGGATATATCTTTGTTTCCTTAACAGATTCTGTTTTATAGACTTCATAATAATCAGACATCAGTTCATCAAAAAGATATTTTTCAACCTGACTGGCTTCCATAATTTTTCTAATCAAATGTTCTACACCCTTGCCTACAAATCGACGATAGTCACTTAGTGGTAAGGTCTTATATCCTCTACTATCTAATACAATATTACATGTATTAGCTATATCTTTTAAACTATCTAATAAAGTACCATCTAAATCAAAAATAACTGCTTTAATCATTCTGAGCCTCCTAAATCTAGTCTCTGTTGTATCAATCTCGCTTCTTGTACAGGTTTATAACTCAAACGATGAATTTTACATGGTTTAAGTTTTTTTAATTGTTCAATATGTTGCTTAGTGGGATATCCCTTATGTCTTTTAAATCCATAACCAGGATAAATGACATCGAACTTTCCCATAATTTCATCTCTTTTTACTTTGGCCAATATAGATGCAGCCGCAATCCCTATTGATTTTGTATCGCCTTTAATAATTGACTCTTGTGAAATATCTAAATCAAGGGTCATTGCATCGATCAATAAGTAATCGGGTTTAATCTTTAGATTATTAACCGCTCTAGTCATGGCTAATTTAGATGCTTGATAAATATTAATATCATCAATTTCATTTTCGTTTACATATCCATAAGCATAAGCCAATGCATTCTCTTGAATTAAAGGTACGAGTTTTAACCGTTTGTTTTCACTTAACTTTTTAGAATCGTCTATGCCTTCAATATGTTTATCCAGATTCAAAATACAAGCACAAGCCAAAACACCAGCAGCTAAAGGTCCTCTGCCAACTTCATCAACTCCGGCGATATATTTATATCCCTGTTTAATTAATTTTCTTTCAAACTCATACAAATTATTCTGGTTTTTCAAAACTCAACGCTCCTAATGCACCATTTCTTAAATCATACAAAAATAAATTAAATACACGTTCATAGTCAATTTCATTCCCGGCCATTAACGCTCCTCTTCTTCGACCAATCTCATCAATAATATCGATGGTTGTTTCTAAAGATGATAAATCTAAATTATACTTTTCTTCTAAGGCTTTCGGATAATTGTCTTTCAAATACTCAACACCAAAAATAGTGACTTCATCTAAGGGTAAAATATCATCCTTAATAGTCCCCATTAATGCTAAGCGAAAAGCTTGTTCTTTTGTCGCAAACTTCGGCCATAGAACGCCGGGGTTATCGAATAACAATAAATCCTTTTTAGCTTTAATAAAGCTTTGGGTTTTAGTGATACCAGGAATGTTGCCAGTTCTAACTTTATTTTTACCGGCTAAATTATTAATGAATTGAGATTTACCTACATTTGGCACACCAATCACCATAGCTTTAAAATTTCTTTTAGACTTGCCTTTAGATTGGTCTTTATCATGTAAATGTTTTAAAACCTCTATGGTTTTATGGTATACCTTATCTAATATATTTTCATTCAATGCATTACTTACTACAAATGGTATATTTTTTTTAGTATAATAATCAATCCACTTCTTGGTGATATTTGGATCAGCAAGATCTGATTTGTTTAATATTAAGATGATGTCCTTATTTTTTAAGATTTCATCCATCATAGGATTCCTTGATGATTCTGGAATTCTAGCATCTACAACTTCGTAAACAACATCAATAATCTTTAGTTTTTCTTCTATTAATCTTCTGGCTTTGGCCATATGACCTGGAAACCATTGAATTTGTTTCATAAAATCACGTCCTTAATTTACCTGACAATCCCTATTGGTTAGATCCAAAATGACTGCGCCAATTAACTCACTCTCTTCAACTAGGCCAACTTGATTACTCCGTGAATCTAATGAGTTTTCTCTATTATCACCTAATACAAAATAATACCCTTCTTCTATCTCACCATCATACACAAAATTTCCATATGAATCTTCAATATACTCACCATTCACATAGACACCTGAACTATTTACAACAAGTGAATCTCCTGGCAATGCCATGACACGTTTAATATAAAGCATATCATTTTTTTCAAAAACAACCACTTCTTCATGTTCTATCCCTGCAAGATATCCTATTAATACAACATCAGTCGAACAATAAGTCGGTGCCATTGATTCACCATCTACTACAGCCAAAGAAAAAAACAAACCATTAATCATCATCATTGCTAAAAAGAAAGTTGGAATCACAGTAAAAAAATCAAAGAAACCATATCGTTTTTTTATGACTTCATATTCAATTTCTGTATTCTTTCTTTGTTTGATAAAAGTGACTAGTAAAAGTATATAAGCAATAAAGAATAATAAAATCATCGAATACAATATGTAAGAAATCAAATGATAACTACCATAAGCGGAGATATTCTCTGCGGTACGGTTTAATTTAAAAATAAATAAAGGATGCTCTTGAAAAACAATAAATAAGATAATATCAATTATTGTGATGAAGAAAAAACTGATGAGTAGGATTTTTATTTTTTTCATCAGTTTAATTTCTTCATTTAATTGTTCTAGTATAATATTTTCTTCCACTACTTAAGTCCTTCAAATATTTTGTTTAAATCTTCAAAATCAATTAATACTTCTCTTGGTTTTGTTCCTACATTTTCCGAAACAATTCCAAATCTCTCTAAACTGTTTACAATGTTTGTTGCTCGGTTAAAACCAATCGCAAATTCTTGTGTGATTTTATTTAAAGAGCATTTTCCCTCTTCAACAACATACACAGCAACATCCTTAAACAACTCATCAATTTCTTCAGTATCTGTTTGCGTTTTAGCTTCTAAGGTTAATTTTTGATGTGTAAATAAATAATCTGGTTCTGCTTGTTTTTTGATAAAATCAGTGATTTTTTCAATTTCTTCCGGTGATAAATAAGCTCCTTGTATACGTCTAATTAATCCATTTTCAGACAGTAACATATCACCCTTACCAAGTAGTTTTTCAGCACCAGTTTTATCCAAAACAACACTTGAATCTGTAGATGATGGTACTCTAAAGGCAAATCTTGTTGAAATATTTGCTTTGATGGTACCTTTTAAGATATCTGCAGATGGTCTTTGTGTTGCTAAAATTATATGGATACCAACAGCTCTTGATTTTTGTGTTAATTTTAAAATACTTTCTTCAATTTCTGAACCACCACTCAACAATAAATCAGATGCTTCTTCAATAACAACCACTATCCTAGGCATTTTTTCAAAATTAGGGTTATTTGATCGTCTTTCATAATAGTCACTAACATTAATTGCTTTAAATTTCTTTAAAACATCATAACGTCTTTCCATTTCGTTAACCATCCATTTTAAAGACTCAATGGCAACTCTGGTATCATCTATGATTGGTGTAATAAGATGTGGTAAATCACCAAATTGTTGTAAATCAACTTTCTTAGGGTCAATTAATAAAAGTTTTAATTCATCAGGTTTATTTCTTGAAATTAAAGATACAATTGTCGCAGAAATACTGACTGATTTACCTGATTGCGTTGAACCTGCCACTAAACCATGAGGCATAGATTCTATAGAAGTATATACCGGTAAAGCATCAATATCTAAACCAACAGCTAACAATAAAGGATCTTTAGATTTTTGATATTTAGGATGATCAATGACATCACCAAAGAATACAGGTTTTCTAGTTTTATTAGGCACTTCTATACCTACGGTGTTTTTACCCGGAATTGGTGCTTCTATTCTTAATGATACTGCTGATAAATTCATTTGTAAATTATCAGTAATACCGGTTATTTTTTTAGTTGGTACACCTGAGCCAAGTGATATTTCATAACGCGTAACTGTTGGACCAACAGTGTAGTTGGTTACTTTACCATCAATACTAAAGGCAAATAAAGTTTCATTGATGACTTCAGTATTTTCTTTAACCCAACTTGGTTCAATCTTCTCTGTTTCTTTTGTTTTCTTAAAGAGTGTTAAAGGCGGTAAAGTATAATCATCTAAACGATGATCTTCTGTTTCTAATACTTGTTCAGGATGATACTCTTCATAACTGATGTCTTGCTCAAACTCGATATCATCGACATCCATTTTCTCTGGTTCTTTTTTCTCAAACAATACATCATCCATCGCTTCTTCTTCATCTTCTTCAAAATGAACAAGATTTTCTTCTTGACTATCTCCACTATTTTCAACCAAGTCTTTTAAAACGTCATCTTCTTCAATTTCTTTAGAAGTTTCTTCTTGATACTGTTGTTGACCTTCAAAGAATTCATCAACTGGGACTGAATTGACTTGTTTATGTTCATCAATAATTGACTGAGTATCAACCTTTTCATTTTCTCTTTTCATTTTATTTTGACTGATATCTTCTGAAGTCAAACCTTCTTCACTATAAATTTTAGGCATCGTGTCTTTATTCACCGAGATAAACTCATAGTAAGAATGTCCATATCTTTTTTTAGCCTCTTCTTTTGTTAAACGTTTATTGGTACGGAAAACATCATACTTTTTATCAATGTCTCCTGTGCCTTTTCGATCACTATCTACAGTCATCACGTCTTTATTAACAACACCTGAAGGGCTAATGAAATCTTGTCTCATACGTTTTTTATCTTCAACTGCTGTAATTTGCGGAATATAAAAAGGACGATTATCTTTAGTTCTAGATGTTTTAGGTATAATCTTGTCATTCTTAAACTTTTTCTTAAAAAATAACATTTAGTCCTCCTCCGATTCTAAAATCTCATCAAATTTTTCTTCTAAGTCTTCTTCGTGTTTGTCTTCTGAAAAACTCTTGCTATAAATCTTATTGGTCTCTTCACCAACAACCGCAATGATATATTTACAAATTTCTTTAGTTAAAACCTCTGTGGTTGGTTTAATCGCTAAACGTCTAAACCAATAAACAGGATTCGCATAATTGACAACTGCTCTACCAATACTAAACATTTTTGAAACTTTAAATTTTCTATTAAGTTTCATCAGTTTAGAATTATCTAAAGCTTTTTTCATATGTAACATATTAATTAAAGATGAAATACGGTAATTTTTAAAATGTCTTAACACTTTACCATTGACCATCTCTTCTATACGACTGGTAATGTATCGATTTAACTCAAGCAATTCTTCTACGGTAATTTCATATATTGGGTATTTTGAATCCGGAAAATAATGTTCAGCAATTTCTTCAAGCAATTCATAACTTAAATCAAAAGCAACTTTAAAATAAGCATTATCAGTTAATCTAACGGTTTCAAGCAATTGACTTTGTTTAATTTCTATTAAATCATAGACTTCATGATTTTCTAAAGGTAATTTATTTAATATTCTTTTTCTAAAACGCTTTTTTTCATTGATAGTCGCTATTAATAAAAAGGTAAGAAATAACATGATAAACCCAGTTAAAACACCTAATAAAAAGTTTAATATTGTTGTTGTATCCAATTGAATGACTAATGTATGTATATTGAACATTCTCCACCTCTTAACTATATAAATTATATCTTAAAACCTAGTTTTAATCAATCCATATAAACATTTGCATAATTAAAAATCATATGAGATAATATTGTTACCATAAATAAAGGAGAAATATAGAAATATGGCAAATAATAAACAATATTTAATCATACTAGACTTAGATGGCACAGTCTTATATGATTTTGATTCGATTTCACAAACCCTATGTTCATATATAAAGAAATTACAAAAAGATGGCCATCGAGTAGTAATCGCTACAGGTAGACCTTTTAGGAGTTCTAAATTCATTTATGATGCCTTTGGTTTAGACACGCCAATCATTAATTATAACGGTGCCTTAATACAACATCCTAGTGATAAAAAATTTAAAACCATCGATAAACGTATCGATAAAAACATTATATTTGATATTTTCAATAGCAATAAAGACCTTATTCGCAATGCTTTTTCTGAACTTAATGATGATATCTATTTATTTAGAAAAGAGAAAGCAATCGAACCATTACTCCACGCAGATAACGCTACTAATTTAACAATAGGCGAGTTTGAAACAACCATTAAGGAAGATATTAACGGGATGATTATCATCGGAAAACAAGGTTCTGGGGAAGAAATAAAGGGCTTTGTTGATGAAAATTACCATGGTGTCGTTAATGCAAGAATATGGAATTCTGCTGGCGAATACGATTCGATTTTAGAGATATTCGCACCAACTGTCAATAAAGGCAATGCTATTAAAATGGTGAGTCAGTATTTAGGATTCACACCTGATCAAATTATAGCTATTGGTGATGGCCATAATGATATTGAAATGCTACAATATGCTGGTTTAGGTGTGGCTATGAAAAATTCCCATCCAGAGCTTTTGGCTGTAGCCGATATTGTCTTAGACCATACCAGCAATGAAGATGCAGTTTTTAGATTTCTAAACGAATATATTGATAACGAAAAGGATAACTATTAAAGTTATCCTTTATTTTATTAAAATCTGAATCCGCCTTTTTTCTTCATTTTACTGCGTCTCTCACTACGAGATTTTTTCGGTTCAAAGTTACCTTGAGCCAATGATTGCAATGAATCAGGATTCATACCTTGCATTCTTCTCATCATGGTTTGTTGTTTTTCTAACATTTGTACCAATTTATTAATTTCAGAATATGAACGACCGGAACCTGTTGCAATTCTATTTCTTCTAGAAGAAGAGCGATTGACTAATTCTGGTTTTTTTCTTTCTTGTTCTGTCATTGAACCTACAATAGCTTCAATGTACTCTAGTTGTTTATCATCAATTTTATCCATGTTTCCAAGGTTTTTCATACCTGGCATCATCTTCATAATTCCAGAAAATTTACCCATTCTTTTAATCATCTTCATTTGTTTTAAAAGATCATTATAGTTAAATTTACCGGTCATCATTTTTTCCATCATTGATAAAGCTTCATCTTCATCAATCTCTTCGGTTGCTTTTTCAACAAGTGATAAGATATCACCCATACCCAAGATTCTTGAAGCCATACGTTCAGGATGGAAAACTTCTATGTCCTCTAATTTTTCACCAGTCCCGGAAAACTTAATTGGAACTCCAGTAATTTTTCGAATAGATAAAGCTGCACCACCACGTGTGTCTCCATCTAATTTGGTTAAAATACACCCAGTAATGCTTAAAGCTTTATTAAATGTATCTGCTACATTAACAGCATCTTGACCCGTCATCGCATCAACAGTTAATAACACTTCGTCAGGTTTAGTTATTTTTTCGATGCGTTTTATTTCATCCATCATTGATTCATCAATATGCAAACGACCTGCAGTATCAATGATGACTAAGTCATATCCGTTTTCTTTAGCATAAGCCAATCCATTTTTAACAATGGTATCTGGTTCAATTAATCCTTCTTCGTAAACTTCAATGTTTAATTGTTCACCAACAGTTTGTAGCTGTTCGATGGCTGCTGGACGATAAACGTCAGCTGCAATTAGCATAGGTTTTTTATTGTGTTTTTTTCTAATTAAGTTGGCTAATTTACCAGCAGTCGTTGTTTTACCTGCACCTTGTAAACCAACCATTAATATAATTGATAATCCGTCATGCTTTAGGTCCAACTCAACGGCTTCTTCACCCATTAATTTGGTTAACTCATCATTAACAATCTTAACAACTTGTTCGCCTGGCTTTAACCCTTTAAGGATTTTTTCGCCGTAAGCTAATTTTTTAACGTCTTCAGTAAACTCTTTAACTACTTTATAATTCACATCTGCTTCAAGTAATGAAAGACGTACTTCTCTCATCATTTCATCAATGTCTTTTTCACTTAACTTTGCTTTCCCAGTTAATCTTCTTAGCGCCATTTGAAAGCGTCCGGTTAAATCTTCAAATGCCATAGTCTCACACCTTCTCTATTTTTTTTATCTTATCTTTAATATTATTGGATAAATCTTGGTCTTCTAATAAGCCATCAATTAATGCTTGTCTTTTTTGTTGCTTCTTAAATAATTCTAGTTTTTCTTCATATGCCTCTAAATAAGAAGTGATTTTTTTTACCTGTAAATGCACTGCATTGCGACTAACTTCCATAATATCGGCTATTTCACTTAAAGAATAATCTTCTCTAAAGTAATACGTAAAATATTGGCTTTGTTTTTCTGTCAACAAAGTTTGATACAAATCATACAAATTATTTAATCTAACTGTATCTTCAATATTATAACTCATGCGCCACCTCTATTCAAAGAAATCAGAAAACAAACCATAGATATAATCTTCGATATCAAAATATTCTAGGTCTGTTATTTTTTCACCCATACCCACAAAAGAAATTGGAATGTTTAATTTATTTCTAATGGCTAATACTATACCACCTTTGGCAGTACCATCCAATTTAGTCAATACAACGCCTGTAATATTGGCCACTTCAGAAAAAATCTTGGCTTGACTTAAACCATTTTGTCCAGTAGTAGCATCAATAACCAAATATGTTTCATAGATATTGCTGCCAGTTTCTCTTTCGATAATACGATTAATTTTACCAAGTTCATTCATTAAGTTTTTTTTGTTTTGTAAACGGCCTGCAGTATCAATCAACAATACATCAATGTTATCATCTTTGGCTTTTTTAATGGCATCGAATATAACACTTGCAGGATCTGATCCAGCTTTTTTCGCTACCACTTCACAACCAACACGTTCACCAAAAATCTTTAATTGATTGATTGCACCCGCTCTAAAAGTATCACCAGCTGCCATCATGACAGATTTACCTTCACCTTTAATTTTATGAGCTAGTTTTCCAATAGTTGTGGTTTTTCCAGTTCCATTGACACCAACGAATAAAATAACTGTCAAGTCATTTTCATTATACCTAATGTTTGTGTTAATAACTTCACCTTTTAAGTATAATTCAAACATTTTATCAACAATAACATTTTCTAAATCCTTAGGATCTGTAATGTTTTCTTTTTCAACTTCTTCTCTTAGTTCTTCTATAAATTCAACAACCGTATCTACGCCAACATCAGCCATAATAAATATTTCTTCTAGTTGTGCGTACAAATCTTCATCAATAGTTTTTGAATTTCTTAATAAATCTTTCAGTGAAGACAAGGTATTCTTCCTTGTTTTCATCATACCTATTTTAAATTTTTCAGCTTTTTTGCGTTTTTCTTTGCTTGTAAATAATTTCTTAAAAAGGCCCATAAAGATACCTCTCACTCTCTCTTATAATCTTTAAATAGTATATCATAAAACACTTAAACCTTAAACTATTAAGATAAGAAAAAAATCCATCTTATTAAAGTAAGACGGATTTTTAGGAAGGGTAAGTGTTTTCACACTTTTTAAGGGAAATTCAACTACATAAGTAGTATAAAATCATTTTATCATCTAATTTTGATGATTTTGTGATTATTTACAATTTTCCCCATCAATACAAAATACTTTACCTTCTTTATTTTTAACAACAACGTTATCACAATTTTCACACTTGTCTTTGACAACCTTATGAGGCGAGATGTATTTACACTTAGGGAATCTAGAGCAACCTAAGAATTGATTACCTTTATTTTTACCGGATTTAGCGGTTCTTAATACTAAAGAACCTTTATGACATTCGGGACATTCAACTTCGGTGTCAAAAGCTCTCTCCTTAGAATTCTCACTCGGTTTAATATATTTACATTCAGGGAAATTAGAACATGCTTCAAATTTACCATACTTACCAAACTTATGAACCATGGGAGATCCACATTTCGGACACATTTCACCTGTCTTCTCCGGTTCGATTTTTTCCATCTTATCTTGTGCTTTTTCTATTAAAGGCATGAAATAATCATAGAATTCTCTTAAAACTTTCAATTGTTCTTCCTCGCCCTGAGCGATATCATCTAGTACTTCTTCCATTTTTCTAGAATAATCAGCACTAATAAACTCATCAAAGAATTTTTGCAACTTATCTATGGTTAAAACACCTTGATCAGTTGGGAAAAATTTTCTTTCTTTAAACTCAACATATTTTCTTTTTAAAATCGTTGAAATAGTGCTTGCATAAGTTGATGGACGACCAATACCCAAATCTTCCATTTCTTTAATCAATCTTGATTCAGTGTAACGAATAGGTGGTTTGGTGAACAATTGCTTATCGTAGACCTCATCTGCTTTCAACTTATCGCCCTCTTTAAATTTAGATAAGTCTAATTGAGGTTGATCTGTCCGATTATCAATCTTCTCTAAAGCTTTTAAATAACCATCAAACACTTGTTTTGAACTTGTTGTTTTAAACAATAAATCTTTATTATCCAGGATTAAAGTAGTCACTTCGTTTTTAGATGGTTTCATCAAAGAAGCTACTGTTTTATAATAAATCAAACTATATAATTTAAACTCTTGTGATGATAATTTTGATTTAATTGATTCTGGTGTCCGGTTAATGTCTGAAGGTCTAATTGCTTCATGGGCATCTTGTACGTTTTGTTTTTTCTTAGATTCTTTATAAAAACCTAAGTATTCCTTCCCATATTTATCTGCAATATAACCTCTTGCACGGCTCACAAAGCCATCAGACAACCTTGTAGAGTCTGTTCTCATATAGGTAATCAAACCAACTGTTTCATTTCCAATATCTTTACCTTCATATAGTTTTTGAGCAATTGACATTGTTTTACTAGAAGAATAACTGAATCTCGAAGATGACTGTTGTTGAAGGCTTGATGTTGTCATTGGCTTATTGGGATTATTCTTAATGGTTCTTTTTGATAATTCGCTGACAGTGAATTCATCAATCATCCTATCCAATAAGGCTTTTGACGCTTCTTGAGTCGATATTTTTGGTTTCTTTCCATCAACCTTAAATAATTGCGCTTCAATATCTTTGAATTTCGCATATATTTCATAGTACTCTTCTGGTATGAAAGCATCAATTTCTCTTTCTCTATCAACAATTAATTTCAAAGCTGCCGATTGAACACGTCCAGCAGATCTAGATTTAATTTTACTTCTTAATAACTTCGATAGTTTAAAACCAATAATACGGTCTAACATCCTTCTTGTTTCTTGAGAAGAAACTAAATCTTCATTAATACCTCTTGTATGTTCGAAAGCATTTAAGATGGCTTCTTTCGTGATTTCATTAAACTCCACACGTTTCACCAATTGGTCTTTTATTTTTAACGTTTCTTTTAAATGCCAAGAAATCGCTTCCCCTTCCCTATCCGGGTCAGTTGCTAAATAAAGCTCATCAGAGTCCTTTAATGCTTTATTTAAAGCTGTGACTATTTTTTTCTTTCCTTTTAAAATTTCATAGGTTGGCTCGAAATCATTCTCGACATCGATACCCAAACCACCCTTACCTTTTGTTGCTAAATCACGGATATGACCAACACTTGATAAGACTTCAAAATCTTCACCAAGATATTGTGATATTGTTTTGGATTTAGCTGGTGATTCTACAATTACTAATTTATTTGCCATACGATACCTCACTTACTATATAATATAAAGACTTTTTTTAAAATGTCAAATAGTTTCTATTGAAAAAAATCAAAGAAAAAAAGAAAAACAGTTCTTGAATAAAATATATATTTTATTCATTTACCATTTTCTTTTTCATTAAAAACCAATAATTATAAAGGTCATTCTGTCTAAACCTTGCATATCTTTCAAAGTATAAATCTTAGCATTTGGATATGTTTCCTTTGCCATAGTTTGTAGTTCTTCTAGTTTGTCATATGCATGTTCAAAAGCAATAATTGCTTTATCATTTAATATATGTTTTGAATCTTTGATGATTTGTCTATAAAAGAATAAACCATCTTCTCCACCAAATAATGCAATATGGGGTTCATTGTCTAATATTAATGTGTCCACTTCCTCATTACTAGGAATATAAGGTGGATTAGATACCAAAATATCAAACTTCTTATTAAGAATTGGTTGAATCATATCACCTTGATAAAATTCAATATCAACATCTAATAATTCAGCATTTTCCTTCGCTAATTCTAAGGCTTCTTTAGAAATATCAGTGGCTGAAACACTTAAATTAGGTTCTTCTTTTGCCAAAGCAATGGCTAAGCACCCTGATCCTGTCCCTACATCAACCAAAGTTACTTTTTGATTTTCAAAATACTCATCATAAAGCATTAATACATTTGCGACTAATTCTTCTGTTTCAAATCTTGGTATTAAAGCTTGATTGGTGACTTTAAATTTATGCCCATAAAAATATACATAACCAATAATTTGTTGAACAGGTAAATTTTTTTCTAAATATAAGTTCAATCCCTCAAAAAAAGCATTAGCTTCTGTTTCAGGCATTTCATCATCAAATTTCAAGTATAAATCAGTTGGTTCTAACTTAGAAAAATGCAACAAAAGTAATTCCGTTGCACTTGTTTCTTTATTTTGCTTTCTGGTTAGCTTCTTGCCTTTTTCTAATATTTGTTTATAACTTGCCATATTATTGTTTTTCTAACTTTCTTTTTTGCTCTTCAGCAATTAAAGCTTCAATAACAGGTTCTAATTTCCCATCAACAATTTTATCCAATTGTTGGATGGTTAAATTTATACGATGATCAGTTACACGATTTTGTGGGTAATTATAAGTTCTAATTTTTTCAGAACGATCGCCTGTACCAATTTTAGATTTTCTTTCCCCTGCTTCTTTTTCTTGCGCTTCTCTTAACATCTTGTCATATAGTCTTGATCTTAAGATCCTTAAAGCTGATGCTTTATTTTCATGTTGACTTTTTCCATCTTGACATTGGGCAACTGTATCAGTTGGCACATGTGTCACTCTTACCGCAGATTTTGTGGTATTTACAGATTGTCCACCAGGACCACTTGAACAGTATGTATCAACACGGATATCATTCATGTCCATTTCAAAATCAATTTCTTCGGCTTCTGGTAATACAACAACTGTAGCAGTTGATGTATGAACCCGACCACTTGATTCTGTTTGTGGCACTCTTTGAACACGGTGAACACCAGATTCATATTTCATATGTGAGTATACACTATCGCCTTTAATCATGAACTCTAATTGAGAATATCCACCTGATTCTCTAGGTTCAGCAGTTAATACTTCAATTTTCCAATCCATATGTTCAGCATATTTACTGTACATTCTAAATAAATCTCCAGCAAAAATATTTGCTTCGTCTCCACCAGCTGCACCTCTAATCTCAACAATAACATTTTTCTCATCATTAGGATCTTTAGGAACCAACATTATTTCCAGTTCTTCTTCGAGGGTAGGAATTTTATCATGAAGATCATCTAATTCTATTTCTGCCATCTCTCGAATTTCTGGGTCATTATCTTTAACCATTTCTTTTAAACCATCTAATTGATCTAAAAGTGATTTATATTTTCTGTATTTTTTTACAATTTTTTCGAGGTTAGAATACTCTTTTGCGAGTTCGGTAACTTTTTTAATATCCGTTGCCACTTCTGGTTTAGACATTTCTTGGCCAATCTCAATATATTTTTCCTCTATTTGATCTAATCTATCTCGTAACATAATTATCCCTCATTAATAATTTCTTTGGTTACTGAAAGTTGATGTGTTTTTATTAAACAGCAATTCAAAATCTCCCGGTTGACCATGTCTATTTTTCGCAACAATAAATTGCGTAATATTTCTTCTGCTTTCATCTAACATATCTTCTTCTTTGACATACAAAAAGATAATGATATCAGCATCCTGTTCAATAGAGCCTGATTCTCTCAAGTCAGACATCATTGGTGTTTTGTTTGTACGTTGTTCAAGATTTCTAGATAACTGTGATAGTGCAACAACTGGAACTTTTAGTTCTCTAGCCATTTCTTTTAGTACACGAGATATTTCAGAAACCTCTTGAACCCTATTACCTTTATTATGTTGTGAACCACTTAATAACTGTAAGTAGTCAACAATTATTAAATCTAATTTATTATCTTGTTTCAGTTTACGACATTTACTTCTTAAATCAAGTACTTGAACTGTTCCCGAATCATCAAAATAAATATTTGAACCCTTTAAATTATGAACACCAGTTTGTAATTTTTCCCAGTCTAACTGTTTCAAATCACCTTTTCTTAATCTTGTATTATCCACACCAGAGATGCTTGATAACAAACGCATAACCAATTGCTCAACACCCATCTCTAAAGAGAAAAATGCGATATGTGGATTTCTTGGCAACAAGCCAATATTAAGAGCCATATTTAAGGCAAATGCGGTTTTACCAACACCTGGTCTAGCAGCAACGATAAGTAAATCTGATGGCTGTAAACCCAAAGTAAAGCGGTTTAAATCATTATATCCTGTATCTAATCCACTTAAGTCATCAGAATGTTGAGCTTGTTCTGCAATCTTACCTAACGTTGTTTCTGCAGCTTCAGCAATATTTACGAAATCAGTACTTCTTCTGTCTTTTGTAATATTAAAAATCTCTTTTTCAACATGGTCAATAAAATGCGGTGTATCTTCCACAGATCTTGATTCATTGATAAGTGCAGTGAAACTTTCTTGAAGTTTTCTTAATACTGATTTATCTTTTACAATATTAATATATTCCATTAAATTGGCAGTTGAAGGCATCACAGCTGATAGATAAGCTATATATTCTCTACCGCCCGCTTTTTCTAATGCATTTATGTTTTCAAGAAAATTACTGACAGTGATAACATCAATTGAATTGCCGTTATTAAATAATTTTAATACGGCTTGAAAAATAACTTGATGATTTGGATTATAAAAATCCTCAACTTGTAGTTTATCAGCAATCGTTTTAATTTCACTTTCACTAAAAAAGATGGCACCTAAAACAGATTCTTCTGCTTCAAGACTATATGGTGTAAGGTTCTCCATAAACTAATCCTCTATTCTTTTTCTAATACTTGAACATCAATAGTAGCAACAACATCTTTATGTAATTTAACATCTATATCGAAATTCCCTAAAGTATTAATTTTATCATCTAAAGCAATTTTACGCTTATCAACAGAAATTTCATGTTGTTTTTTAAGTTCATCAGCAATTTGTTTGGTATTAACTGAACCAAAAAGTTTTCCTGACTCACCCAACTTAACATAAAGTTTAATTGGGCTTTCCTCAATTTTTTCTTTTAAAGCTAATGCTTTTTTCTTAGCTTTATTTTCTTTTTCTTTTTGTTCTTGACGCTCTTCCTCTAAAGCCTCGATGTTAGCAGAATTAGCTTTAATGGCATGTTTTGAAGTTAATAAGTAATTACCATATCCTGTCGCAACTTCAATCACGTCACCTTTTTTACCTTTACCTTTAACATCTTTAATTAAAATAACTTTCATGGTTGATTCCTCCTTATACGAACTTTCTATAAGTTTCTCGATTTTTTCTATAATTTCTTCAGTATTAGTATTTTTTAACTGGGCTGCTGCATTGTTTAAATGACCGCCACCACCAAATTTTTCCATAATAACTGAGACATTAAAATCCTTTATTGATCTGGCTGAAATACCAATGGTAGACCCATCAATTTTTCCTACAGCAAATGCAGCTATAATATTGTCGATTTCTAGTAATTCATCAGCTGTTTTAGCCAATTGTACGCGATCAGTCATGTCTACTTCGTCTAAAGCAGTAATTGCAAATCGATCATGAATGATTCTGGCCTTATTGACAAGATTTGATTTTGTTTTAATATCATCCAAAGATTCCCTTAAAATTAAACGAGCTTGTGAAGGATCTGCGCCTTTTTGTCTTAATGAAGCGGCCGCCTCAAATGTACGTGATCCCGTCCTATTCGAGAAGTTATTAGTATCAATCATCATACCTGCAAGCATAATGGTTGCTTCAAACTTATGAATAGAGACTTCATCTTTAAAGAAGTCAATTAACTCTGTCACTAACTCAACTGATGAAGATGCATAAGGTTCAACATAATTTAATAATAAATCCGGGATTGTATCTTCAATACGTCTATGGTGATCAATAACAATAATGTTTTTTGTTTTTTCTATCATTTCTGGTGTATTGGATTGAACTTGTGAATGGTGATCAATTAATATAAGCAATGTATCATTTTGTACTTTTGGTAATGCATCTTCAGGTTCAATCACATATTCAAGTAATTTTATATATTCATGTTCTAACATGTTTAAAACTTTTTGACATGTTTGATCAATATCATCAAAATCAATGATAATCTTAGCTTTTTTCTTTTTTGCTAAAGCCATTTCTAATAAACCAATGGCTGCACCAAGTGCATCAATATCAGTTGTTTTATGCGGCATAATAAATATCTCTTCAGCAGACTCAAAATAATCTCCTAAAGCTCTTGAATTCACTTTAGCAGTGATTTTACTTCGTTTTTCAACTGTATTGGTTTTTCCACCAAAAAACTTAGTTGGTTGATTTTTCAAATTCACAACCACTTGGTCCCCACCACGGTCAATCGCAAGTTGAAGTGCATCTTCTGCAGCTTCACCAAGTTCAGCAATATGGGTATCAAATGATGCAATACCTATTGAAAGTGATACTCTAATATCATTTTCTTCAGCTTTTTCTGAAACACGTTCTAAAATAGAAAATCCTTCTTCCATAAACTCATCAAGTTTTTTTCTCGTTGTCATCATCACAGCTTTATCAACTCTAAGGTTAATAAAATATATATCATTTTCTTGACACCAACTATTGATTATTCCTAATATCGAACCTTCAATGCTTGATTTGTTTTGGTAATCCATATTGGCTGTTGCTTCAACGAAATTATCTAAACTGATAATTCCTATCACATTTTGATTATCGTGATACTTTTGTTTGACTTCTTCTCTTTCAGTGACTTCAAACAAATAGACAGTCTTATTTTTCGGATAGTGAATAACATCATAAATTTTATCGTATTGTTTAATAGAAAATTTACCAATACGTTTTTCTACGTTATCATATAAAGTTTTATTTAAAACATTTAATGGTCTATCTACCAATACATTTGAAAAATAATCTTTGGCTGCGTTATTTGCAAAATCAACATTTAACTCATCATCATAAATAACAATTCCGACAGGCAAATAATTTAAAGCGATGTCTTCATTGTTTAATTTTCTACGATTGATAAGATTTGTTTCTCTAATTTTTGATTCTAATTGTTTAATTCTTTTTGTTCTCTGACTAGTGATTAATTCAAATATTAATATTCCAAAATAGATAACAGCTATGAAAACATTAAAAATAATAAAGTAATCTAAATCAGATGAAAAAAAGTATATAAAACTAAATAAAATCAGCAATATATAAGTAATTGTCAGGAAGATATGAAACTTGTTAAAGAATTTTTTCATGGCAATCTCCTCTTAATAAATAATAAATTATTATAACATAAAACATCTAAAAATTAAACTATATCAGTATAAACACAGAATGATTATCCATTCCAATACCTTATAATTCTAATACATATTATACCATGAATAAGGCATTCTCGTATTGCAAAGAAAAAAGGCCCCTAAGAGCCTTTGGAAACTATTCTTTAACGTATGGTAATAATGCCATGAAACGTGCTCTTTTAATAGCTCTTGCCAAATGTGATTGGTAATAAGCTTTTGTTCCAGTAACACGTTTTGGAAGAATCTTACCTCTATCAGAAATAAATCTTCTCAATAATTCATAGTCTTTAAAATCTATATATGAAACTTTATTTTCCGTGAAATAGCATCTTTTACGATTTCTACGACGGTTACTTTTAAATCCTGGTCTTGCCATAATAATCCTCCTTTTTTAAAATGGTAGGTCATCTTCAACATCGTTGAAGTTGCCTGTATCAATATCTTCGTCTTGTTTGTAGTTTTGACTTGGAGTATTATTGTTTTCTCTTTGTGATTTAGTGTCTAAGAAAGTGACAGAATCGCATACGATATCTGTGGTATATCTCTTAGCATTAATTTTTTCATCCATATATTCGCCAGTTTGAATTCTACCTTCAACTGCAACTAAGCTGCCTTTTGAAACATAACGAGCAACGTTTTCAGCTTGTTTTCTCCAAGCTGTACAGTTGATAAAATCAACATCTTTGTCGGAATTACTAGAGGCGAAAGGACGATTAACCGCAAGGGAAAAACTACAAACGGGAATGTTGTTATTTGTATGTCTTAATTCTGGGTCTCTTGTTAAGCGACCAATTAATACAACTTTATTTAACATTTAATTAATCTCTCCTTAAATTTCGTCTCTTGCAATAACAATATGACGAATAACATCTTCTTTGATCTTGATGACACGGTTAACTTCAGCGATTGCTTCAGTAGATGCTACGACGTCTAAAACGACATAATATCCTTTTTTAAAGTCATCAATTTCATATGCAAGATCTCTCATGCCCCATTCATCGACTTTTGGTTCTTGAGATTCAAACTTTCCAAAAATTGAATTAATATCATTAATTAAATCTTTTCTAGCTTGCTCTTCAAGGTTCGGACGAACAATGTACATAACTTCATATCTTTTCATAAAATACCTCCTTCTGGTCTGTGGCTACTTATCAGTAGCAAGGTTATATAAATCACTTTATGAATTATATCACAAAGTATAATTTTTGTCCATTAAAAAAAGCGAGATAAACTCGCTCTTAATTATTCTTCAGTTCTATTAAAAATTTCTATGATTTCATCATCATATGCTTCTGTACGAATGATTAACAATAAATTATCTCTACGGTAATCATCTATATTTTTATTTTCATAATAAAGATCTAATGTTTCACTAACTTCCAACGCTTCTTCTAGCTGCTCTACTGAAGGGAACTCAATGATGATTGCACTCTTATTAATTTGCGCTGCGTTTGTAACTGTCTCATAGTATCCAACTAAATAAACTGCAAAGTCAAAAGTCGTAAAAGTTTCTAAATCTTCATAGTTATCTATTAAATCAATTGTCATATTATCAACTACAGAAAAAATTTGTGAAGCGACTAAACCAGCTGTATCAGGTCTTTCCGGTTTAAAGTTAACAGCAATTGGATTTTTATATTCATATGCATTGTAACCTTCTGCTTCAAAATTTTCTTGTACAGTTTCATAAGTTCCCGCTGAACAAGCTGTTAAGGCACCGACTGTAAATATTAATGCAAAAACTAATAATACCTTTTTTATATTTCTCATTATTCCACCATCCTAAAATATTTTAATAACTCTATCTTGTCTTTAAAATTATATCTTATTAAACCTTTTATGTCAATACGAACATAGAAGACATTCGGCCATTAATAAATCTCGTTTTATTTTCTTTTTCTATACGGAAATAACATTGATACCTGTTTTTTGTATTCTTGGAAACATTCTCTATCAGCTAGCTTCCTTTCCATCATCGGGATACTAACAAATATGAACAAGGCAATCATCGACAATGGATAAATGATATTAAAATCGATTGTTTGAACAACTCCAAGGTACATTAGATAAACACCAACCCATAAAGAGAGTTCCCCTAAATAATTTGGGTGTCTTGAATATCTCCACACGCCTTGGTCAATACAAGTATTTTTGTTAGGTCTGGTTTGTCTAAATTCAAACATTTGTTTATCTGCAACAAACTGAATTGTACTGGCAAATATCATTAATAGAAAACCAATAATGGTTAATACAGTCACTGATTCACTCAATACAATCACATCGTGTGCATTAATCAATTGTATGTAAACAACCAGAGTTGGTATTAAATGGATAGCGCCAAAATTAGACAATAAATAATATCCTCTTGTTCTCTTCTTAATCAAATCATAGCGCCAATCTTGTTCTTTAAAACCTACCCAGTTCTTCCACCAGTTATAGGTTAAACGCAAGGCCCAAATAACAATTCCGATTAACAATAAAACAATCACAGCGTTTAACTGGATTTGATAATGAAGAATCCATCCAACAATAATTACAGGGGGTATGACTGACCAATATGGATCATACATTGATGAGTTTTTAGTGAGCAAACTAAATCCAAAGATAACAAGAGTAGCTGCTAAATTTCCTATAAAAGTCAATAAAATAACATCACTAAACATCGGCTCGAAAATATAGTACACCAAGACACCTATGGCTATCGCTATTAGGTAAGCTACTATAAAGAAAATTCCTGTTTGATTTTTTGACATCTTTAAATAATTCATTTGTCTTCCTTTCAATACATTATGTGTCAGTTATTTTATCATAAATTCAAAAAAAATAACATATAATCATTGAATTATATGTTATTAAGGTTCTATAATCTTCTTAGGGGTGTTGATAAAAGATGTTTATAAATTAAAAGTGCATGAATAGGTTTAATCCTTTATAATTAAGTTAACGACAACCAATCGAAAGGAGACCTATTCATGCATAAA
>Ga0306869_1000165_pt1 | contig 38037 bp, 41 predicted proteins | sample AntRauTorckE6833_FD_190421 | JGI IMG/M metagenome (GOLD analysis project Ga0306869, IMG submission 190421) | Saline lake microbial communities from Rauer Islands, Antarctica - Metagenome Torckler E6 #833 (v2) (version 2) | ecosystem: Environmental > Aquatic > Non-marine Saline and Alkaline >... | reverse complement strand
TATGCCAAAATAGCCTCCGCTTGGCAATTGCATTGCCTCGCTCCGGGCTGCCATTCATCCCCAGCCTTAAAAGGCATGGGGTTTTCTGGCAGGGGTTATAAAATTTCTTATCTTTCCAATTACTTATTTTCTCTCCTTTTTCCTCAGACCACTTTCTACCAAAATTACTAGATCTATCTAAAAAGTTCTTAAAGGCAGCTGGAACACCAAAGTTCCAAATAGGCGAAGTAATCACTATGTACTTTGACTCTTGAATCTTTGAAAACAAATCTTCTGCTTCTGGCTCAAGCTTTTTTTTCTCAGGTCCAAAGTTAAAATTATCATTACTACAATAATTTAAATTCCAGTCATATAAATATACCTCCTCCACTTCAAACTTATCAGTATTTATCTGGCTTAGAAACTTTTTTCCTAAACTGGCAGAATTGCCATCTCTATTAGGTGAAGCAAGTAGTAATATGATTTTTTCTTTCATACTTATTCTTATTACTATTTATTATTCCTTATTAGCAAGTATACTTATATCAAAATATATTTCATCTTTAATAGCTCTATCACCTAGATCTTGAAAGAAGCTACCAGAGTCATATTTAATATCCCATTTTGATCTGTCTATACTAAATTCGCTACTTGCTACAATTGAATAATCTTGATCTATTACGGTAGCAGTGAAATTAATTGGATTAGTAATGCCTTTAATAGTTAAATCAGCTTCCACCTCTAATACCACTTCATCATTACCATTAGAGCTAATAATACTAGAATCATTAATTACTAACTCTGACTCAGGATACTCATCTACAGCAAAAAAGTCTTCACTTTTTAAATGCGTCTCTAACCTTTCACTACCATCCGAATCAGAAATTGTATTCATATCAATTATAAACTCACCTGAGATAATCTTGTTCTCTTCTATGATTAAGTTCCCGCTCTTTACTTCAATATCACCAGTGTGTGAATTACCTACAATTCTTTCACCTAACCAAGTTACATCACTAGCATCTGCATCAACGCTGTAATCACCACTTTCAATATCTAGCTCCTCACTAGTATTTTCTTCACTAGTATTCTCACTAGTTGGGAAATTTGCACTCTCGTTGACTGTGTTCTGCGCACCATTAGTACAAGCAGAGAGGGTAAAAGCTAAAGCAATTACACCTAAGAATAAAAAGGTTTTCTTCATATGTTTAAAATAAAGATAATAATTTTACTTATATAAAATTAAATAACTTCATCTATTAATTATTAATGTCTATATAGTGTACTAAAAAATACAGTTTATGAAAAGTTTTCTTTTTGAGTAGTATATTTTAAAAATATTTATGCACTATATCAGCCACTTTCTTTTCTTGACCTTGAAAGCCGTGGTTAGCCTCCTTAACTACAAAAACCTTATCTTCCTTTTTGGTGTTTTCTTCAAACCAAGATTTAAGGTCATTAACATCTCTATCATTATGTTCATCTTTTTCTCCCAGAAGTACTAATAGTTTCTTATTTACTTTTCTCAGTAAAGTAGCTGGTTTTTTAGAGCCGTAGCTAAATATCTCTTCAGTGCTGTTTGGAGTATAAAGACTTAGGAATCTTTGAGCGCTAATTGGTGCAAACCAGGCATCACTTGGTAATAATTTATCCGCTTCTTTAGCTTTTTTGAGCTTCAAGGCTTCTTTTAGTGCTCTATTATATGCCTTAGAATCCATTGAATTAATTATTGAGCTGTAGTCACTAATAGGTGCCAAAAGTACAGCTCCCCTTACAGCACTGTCATTTATCTTAGATAAGTAATAGATACTTTTTTGGCAACCAGTAGAGTGTCCTACTAAATATATTTCTTTAATACCTTGAGATTTTAAATAATCCACTGCTCCTTGTATATCATACTTAGAATCTGTGAAGCTCTCTAAAGCAGAGCCTAACAGTTTTGACTTATAGCCTTTCTCAGACTTTGCATCCTCTTTTTTAAACTTGTTTATTATACCCTGACCACGATTATTAAAACTTAAAACTATTGTAGATTTTTTTGATAATTTCTCATTTAATTCAAACCTAGAAAACATATCACCTCCTAAACCATGAATGAAGATATAAGCTTTTTTAGCTTTTGTATTTCCTAAAACTATAGCATTGAAAATAAGTTTGTCTTTGCTTTTAAATTGAATGTATTTCATATAGAAATAATTAATCTTAATTGATCTTCCTATATTTTCACATGTTTAGTTTAAAAAAGCAAAAAAAGAAGCTATCAGCCTCTTTTTTATATATTATGTAAATATTTTCTATAAATCTTTTTTCTTTCAACTTAAACAACTAATATACACTTTCTACCTTTTTATTTCTTTATATTTCTCCACCTCTTAATTGATCTAGTCTTAGCTAGTTCTCTTTCAAGTTGTGAGCTTATCTCAGCAAACATTTCCTTATCTTCATCTCTTAGATTCTTTAAAGCGTCTTCAGCCTTCTTTCTAGCTTTCTCTGTTTCTTTCTCATCTAACTCTTGAGCTCTGTCTGCGTTATCTGCTAATACCACTATCTTATCAAGTAAAACTTCTAGAAAACCTCCAGCCACAGACATAATCTCTAAACTGCCGTCTTCTTTGATTATTTCTAAAACACCAGTTTTCAAGTTTGATACCAAAGGTGTGTGCTCTGGTAAAACAGTAATGTCTCCTTCTTGAGTAGGAACGGTAACTTGAATTATCTTTGTTTTTAACAAAGTTCTCTCAGGTGTAACTATTTCAAAATTAATTGTCTTTTTAGTGGCCATATATATAGTTAATGACTATGATTAAATTTATTTACCTACCTCATCAACAGTACCTTTCATGTAGAAGTCTCCTTCATTGTATTTATCATACTTACCATCTAGAATTGCTCTAAAACCTTTAATTGTATCTTCAAGTTTTACATATTGTCCTTCAATACCGGTAAAAGTTTCAGCTACTGCAAAAGGTTGAGATAAGAATCTTTGAATCTTTCTAGCACGAGACACTGTTATTCTATCCTCTTCTGATAATTCTTCCATACCTAAAATAGCAATAATATCTTGTAAGTCTTTATAACGTTGTAATACAATTTGCACTTCACGAGCTACATTATAATGCTCTTCTCCCACAATTTTAGGATCTAAAATTGTTGATGAAGAATCAAGTGGATCCACAGCTGGATAAATACCAAGCTCAGATAAACTACGAGCTAACACCACAGTAGAGTCTAAGTGAGCAAAGGTAGTAGCTGGAGCTGGATCGGTTAAGTCGTCTGCTGGAACATACACAGCTTGAATTGAAGTAATAGAACCTTTATTAGTAGAAGTAATTCTTTCTTGTAGTTCTCCCATTTCTGTAGCCAATGTTGGTTGGTAACCTACAGCTGAAGGCATACGTCCTAAAAGTGTTGATACTTCAAGTCCTGCTTGAGTAAATCTGAAAATATTATCAACAAAAAACAAAACATCTTTACCTTGAGCATCTCTAAAATATTCAGCCATTGAAAGACCTGACAGAGCAACTCTTGATCTTGCTCCCGGCGGTTCGTTCATTTGTCCAAATACCATGGCTACTTTATCTAGCACACCTGCATCTTTCATTTCATGATACAAGTCATTACCTTCACGAGTTCTCTCACCTACACCAGCAAACACTGAGTAACCACCATGAGCTTTAGCAATGTTATTGATAAATTCTTGAATAACTACAGTTTTCCCTACACCAGCACCACCAAATAGCCCCACTTTACCACCTTTTGGAATAGGACAAATTAAGTCAATAACTTTAATACCAGTTTCTAAAATCTCTGTTTTAGTAGATTGATCTACAAATTCTGGAGCTGGTCTGTGAATCTCATATTCATCTTTAGTTTCAGGTGCTGCCTTACCATCTACTGGCTCACCTAAAACATTAAAAATTCTACCTAATGTCTTTTCGCCTACTGGCACACTAATACCTTTTTTAGTGTTAGTAACTTCATCGCCCCTTTTTAGACCATCAGTAGATCCCATAGCTACACACTTAACTACATTGAAGCCAATGTGTTGCTGAACTTCTAAAACTAATTTCTCTTCTTTAGAAGTATCAACTTCTAAAGCTGTATTGATTTCAGGTAGCTCTGCTTCAAAATGCACATCAACCACCGCACCAATGATTTGCTTAATTGTTCCTTTTAGGTTTTGTTTTTCCATATTATTATATATATTTCATTTTTATGTAAATTATTCTAAAGCATTCGCTCCGGCAGATATTTCCGCAATTTCAGAAGTAATAGCTGTTTGCCTGGCTTTGTTGTAATAAAGGGTTAGCTCTTCCACTAAATCATTAGCAGCATCAGTAGCCTTGTTCATAGCTGACATTCTAGCACTGTGTTCAGAAGCATTAGATTCAAGTAGTGCCTGGAAAAGCTGAACTTCAATTAAACGAGGTAACATCTGATTTAAAACTTCTTCAGCGCCAGGTTCATAAGTTAAAATAAATCTTTCTTTACCTTTCTTTAAATATTTATCTTCTTTATCTTGAACAAATTCTTTATCTATACCAACCTGAGGGCTTTCACCAACAATTCCTAGGTGATCATCCTTGGCATTAACATCAATAGGTAAAAGCTGTTTTACTCTAGGTATTTGCTTAGCTGGATTAACAAAATCTGTATAAGCAACCATTATTTTGTCATATTTCTTATTTAAATAATCATCAATAATCATTTTAGCCAATGTTTGAACTTCTTTTATTTCATAGGCTGTATCATTTTTATCATATTGAGCACTGATATTATATTTATATCTACTACTCACTGCCAAACCTTTCTTACCAACTACAATAAAGTCTGTATCAACATCACCATGCTTTACAATTGAATCTTTAGCTTTACTTAAAATAGCACTATTGAAACCACCACAAAGTCCACGATTAGAAGAAAAGAGTATCATTGCAACTTTTTTAACCTCTTTACGCTTTGCAAGTAATGGGTGTAAATGTTCATTGGTATTAACACCTTGGGTTAAATTCAAAACAGTAGTCCAACTTAAATTAGCATAAGGACGAGTCCTAAGCACAGCTTCAGTAGTCTTTCTCATCTTAGCTGCAGCTACCATTTCCATTGCTTTAGTAATCTTCTTAGTACTAGTAACTGATTTTATTCTTCTTTGTATTTCTTTAGTATTGGCCATCTTTGTTTAATTTACTTATTTTCTTTGTTCTCCTCTTTATTTTCTTCTTTAGTATCTTTTTCAGAAACAATTAAATAATCTAAAGTATCTTTGTAATCATTAATTGTTTTAACTAAAGCTTTTTCAATATCTTCATTTAATTTACCAACTTCTTTAATCTTATCCAAAACCTCTTTATTCATGTCATCTAAATATTGATATAGTCCTAATTCAAATTCACTTACCTTCTCTACTGGAATATTATCCATTAGACCATTGATTAGGCTGTAATATATTGCAATTTGATGACTAACATCAACTGGAGAATATTGATCTTGTTTTAGAATTTCCATTAATCTCTTTCCTCTTTCTAATTTCTTTCTAGTTTCATCATCTAAATCAGAACCAAATTGAGCAAATGATGCTAACTCTCTATATTGAGCAGCTTCAAGTCTCATCTTACCAGCTACTTTTTTCATAGCTTTAATCTGAGCACTAGAACCTACACGAGAAACAGATAGACCAGCATTAATGGCTGGACGTTGTCCTTGATAAAATAAGTCTGGTTCTAAATATATTTGTCCGTCAGTAATAGAAATAACGTTGGTAGGAATATAAGCGCTAACATCTCCAGCTTGAGTTTCAATAATAGGTAAAGCAGTAATAGAGCCTCCACCAAAATCAGGGTTTAACTTACAAGCTCTTTCCAGTAATCTTGAGTGAAGATAGAAAACATCTCCAGGATAAGCTTCACGTCCTGGCGGTCTTCTAAGTAAAAGAGATACTTCTCTGTATGCTACTGCATGTTTAGATAAATCATCATAAACAACTAAGACATCTTCACCTTTATCTAAAAAGTATTCTGCCATAGCTGTACCAGCATAAGGTGAGATATATAGCAGTGATGCTGGATCACTAGCACCAGCAACCACTATAGTAGTATATTCCATAGCACCTTCTTCTTCTAATTTAGCTACAATATTAGCAATCTTTGATTCTTTTTGACCAATAGCAACATATACACATTTCATGTCCTTACCTTTTTGGTTGATGATAGTGTCAATTGCAATAGCTGTTTTACCAATTTGACGATCACCAATGATAAGCTCACGCTGTCCTCTACCCACTGGAATCATAGCGTCAATTGGTTTAATACCAGTTTGCACTGGCTCACTTACAGACTCTCTGCTCATAACACCAGGAGCAATCTTCTCTACTGGATAATATTTCTCTGTTTTAATTTCACCCTTGCCATCAAGAGGCTTACCTAAAGGATCTAGCACTCTGCCAATAACATTCTCACCTACCGGTACCTCTAAAATTCTTTTAAGCGCTACCACTTCATCACCTTCTTTTAAGTCTCCCATGGAACCTAAAATTACAGCACCAACAGAGTCTTCATCTAAGTTTAAAGCTACGCCATAAACTGAACCAGATTTAGTTTTAAACTCAAGCATCTCTGACATCATTGCTTCAGAAAGACCTGAAACTCTAGCGATTCCATCACCTACTTCAGTGACTAGACCAAATGTCTTTTGCTCATCTTCTGATTTGAAATTTTCAATTTGTTTTTTTAATTGTTCAACAATAAAATCTTTAGTATTGTTAGCCATATATTTATTTATTTTAATAAGCTATTTTTTAACTGATTAAGGCGAGTTTTAAGACTAGCATCTATTATTTTATCACCATATTTTAAAACTATACCACCTATTATTTCTTTATTAATATTAACTTTAAACTCTAAAGTTTCATCTTTATTTAAGTCTTGTAAATACTGCTGAATCTTTTCAAGCTCATCTTCTTCTATTTTCTGAGCTGTATTTATTTGTGCTTCTTTTATGTTATATCTTTGATTATATAATTTCTTAAAATAATACAATATCTTATCTATCTGATTAAGTTGATTATTATCTTTAATCAACTGAGAAAACTTCAAGATAGCTTCTTCTAAACCTTTAGGATCCTTTTCTTCAGTGATATCAAGTAAAGCTAGCGCGTATTGTTTAGGTGTTACTTTCATATTATTTTAAATCTTTAATTGCTTCTTTAATGATTTTCTTATCTATTGTTGAATCCATCTTTTCTTTCATTACCCTTTCAACCGCTATAACAACTAAATCAGAAATGTCAGCTTTAATACTTTTCAAAGTATCAGCTTTTTCTTGTTGTATCTTTTGTTTTTCAGCGTTAATAACTTGACCAACTTCTTCTTTAGCTTTATCTAAAATAGCTTGTTTCTTAGTTTCTGCTCTTTCTGTAGCTTCATCAATAATATTCTGCGCTTCTTTTTTAGCTTCTATTATCACAGCCTTCTCCTTATCCTTAGCTTCATTTAATTTCATCTCAGCAGCCTTAGCATCTTGAACTCCTTGAGAAACTTTTTCTCTTCTTTGTTTTAATATATCAAGAACAGGTCTATAGGCAAAACGCCATAAGACAAATAACAAAACTGAGAAGTTAACTAATTGTGCGAATAAGATTTTTAGATTTATACCCAGGGCTTCTAAAAGTTCCATATTGGTTTAATGTTAAAATAAAAAATAAAGGATGCTAACTCTAATTTAGAGTTAGCAGGACTCTATCTTCTATCCAAATAAAATGATTAGAGAGATAACTAGAGCGTAAATAGCTGTAGATTCGGCAATAGCCATACCTACGAACATGAGTGGAGTTACTTTTCCAGATGCTTCAGGGTTCCTACCAATAGCTTCTAAAGCCTTAGAAGCGGCGATACCTTGACCAATACCCGGTCCAAGAGCCCCTAAACCAATAGCTATTCCTGCTGCTAAATATTTTGCTGCTTCAATTTCCATAATGGTTTTTAGGAAAAACTTGAATTAGTTATAAAGACAAATTTTTCCAATTAGTATTATTATTTAAATATTATTTACAATTTATATTATAATTTATTATTTTTCCTCAGCTGGTTCCATTTCGCTGGCCATAGAAATAAACACTAAAGTCAAAACTGCAAACACAAAGGCCTGCACTGTTGCTGTTAATAATCCTAAAAACAGAAATGGCAATGGTACAAAAAACGGAACTAGAAATAATGCCACAGCTCCTAAAACTTCTCCTGCAAATATATTTCCAAATAAACGAAATGATAAAGAAAGTATTTTAGCGACCTCACCAATTAAATCCATTAATCCTAGGAAAAACTTTAAAGGATTTTTAAAATTAATGAACTTACCTAAATATTTCCAAGGTCCTGCTGTTGCTATAGCTACAACCTGTGTTACAAATACTGATATTAAGGTCATTACCAGAACCATACCATAATCTGACATAACTGCTCTAAACACTGATATAACTTCCCCACCTCTATTAATGGTAACAGCTGATTGTCCTGGTATATATACTGCTAAATTTGCTACCAAAGCAAATATAAACATGGTAAAAACTAATGGAAAAACTCTTCTAGCCTTATCACCTGGTCCAATAATAGATTCTACAAAATCATAGGCACCACCTATCAACATCTCTAAGAAACTTTGAAATTTTCCAGGAACTAATTTTAACCTACTAGCAGGTATAACCAATACTAGTATTAAAAATAAACTGAGTACAAACGACCAGAGTAAGGTATTAGTGATTGGGAAGTTCCCGATTTGAAACAAAATTTCCGGGGACAATGATATGTTTAATTCCATATGTTATAACTGTTTATCTTTAATATCCTCTTTATGAATATTTTCTTTTTGGACATCTTCTTTTCTTTTAGCAGCCTCTTCAATTTTTTGGGCCTTATATTGATCTATTAACTGATTAACCTTTTTCATTTTCTTAAACAATAATACGTTTGTAACAATAAAGGCAATAAATACAGCACTAATAGTTATAACTGGCATAGAATTAAAATACTGATCTAAAAAATAACCAAGACCCCCAATTACTAGTAAGGGGCCAAATATTGAGGCTGTACTATATGCAACAAAAGACAGTGCTAACTGTCTAGCGTTGAATTTTTTATTATCATTTTTCATATATATTCAATACATCTATTTTAACCAAGTCTCTATAATTGTCAAGCATACATTAATTTTTTTAAGTCTCTTTAGCAAGTGCTTTAAGTCTTTAATGTAAATCAAACAATTTCTTCGCATTCTCTGTTGTTACCTTAGCTACTTTTTCAATAGGCATCTCCCTAACTTCAGCAATATGCTTAGCAACGTAATAAACTAAAGCAGGTTCATTTCTATGTCCTCTATAAGGCTCTGGTGTCATATAAGGAGTGTCAGTTTCAATCATAATTTTATCTAAAGGAACTTTTCTAATTAACTGATCCCATTGCTTGCTAAAAGTAATTAAACCTGTAAAAGAAATAATAAGGCCTAAATCAAAATATTTCCAAGCTAAATCTTCATCTCCAGAAAAACAGTGCATTACTCCCCAAGGCCTATCTTTTGGAATTAAATCTTTATACTCGTTTTTAAAATCTTGTAGAATCTTTAACATGTCATCATGAGCCTGACGACAATGAATGATTACTGGTAAATCTTTTTTTCTTGCTAGTGTTAATTGTTGATAAAAAACCTTCTTTTGTTTATCTTTAACTTGCTCTACGTCTGCCTTTAAGTTTATATGATAATAATCTAAACCAATTTCTCCAATAGCTACTATCTTTTTAAAATCAGCTAATTTCTCATAGCTATCATAATTAAACTCCTCTGCTCTAGCTTTAAACTTGTAATTACCTTCATCCCCTTTATTCTCTGCTAGAACATCTTCGAGATGAATAGGGTGTAGCCCAATGGAGACATAAACACCTTTTTCATATTTGTTAGCATATTCTAAAGCTCTTTTACTCGTCTTATACTGAGAACCAACTATAATCATACCCACACCCTCTTTTAAAGTGCGTCTAATTACTTCATCAGCATCCTCTTTGAAGGCTGAAAAATTAACATGTGCATGAGTATCAATTAGTTTCATAAGCCTAAAATACAAAAATAAATAGCCGTTATTATCAGCTATTTATTTTAGTGATTATTTACCAAGTTTTTTCTTCCTCTTCCTCTTCCTTTACTTCTTCTCCTTCTTGAGAATTAAAAGCTTCTTTTTCTGTCTCATCACTTTCGTTGATTTCAGGTTCAGAAGTTACAGTAACTTCTTCTTTGTACTCAACTCTCTCTTCAGGTTGAGAAACATTTTCCTGAGTCTTTTCTTCTGAGATATTATCTGGTTGATCTTCTTTTTTATTTCCACCAAATAATTTTGTTAACCAATTTGCCATAGCATTTTGTATTAAAAATTAAATCTACTTATAGTGTATCATTTAAGTACCTTTTGTCAATAAAAATCAATATTTTTTGCTGTTTTGCCAAGATTGATATCACTAATTAAATATCTAAATCCTTTAAAACTTCTTTTTGTTTTTTTGTTAAATTCTTTGGAGTTCTAGCTAACACCTTTACCAAGTGATTACCTCTACCTCTAGATTGTAAGTGGTTAACACCTTTGGCTTTAAGTTTAAAGACAGTACCTGATTGAGTACCTTCAGGAATTTTTAGTATTACCTTGCCATCAATTGTATCTACCTCAACCTTGTCTCCCAAGACAAGTTGAGAAAACTTTATTTCTTTTGTACTTCTGATATCATCACCTTCTCTAATAAAATCAGGGTGTTCATTGACTTTGATTTTAATAAATAAATCACCAGCAGGAGATCCCTTAGGACCAGCTTCACCTTGTCCAGACAATCTTATACTTTGTCCAGTATCTATTCCAGCTGGAATTTTAACAGTTAACTTAACCTTTTCCTGTGTTCTTCCCTCACCACGACACTTTTTACAAGTTTGGCTATATGTCTTTCCTTCCCCCTGACAATCAGGACACACAGCTCTAGCTTGCATGCTACCTAGTATAGTTCTTTGAGTTGTAATTACCTCTCCTTTACCCTGACAAGTATCACAGGTTTTAACGTCTGAACCAGGCTCTGCTCCGCTACCTTCACAGTGATCGCAAACAACATTCTTTTTAAGTTCAATATTTTTCTCACTACCAAAAACTACATCTTTAAGCTCTACCGCGATAGTCATTTGCAGATCACTACCTCTGGCTCTAGATCTGGATCTTCCTCTAGCACCTCCAAAACCAAAAATATCTCCCATACCAGAAAATATATCTCCTAAGTCATCAAAGTCCATGTTTCCTTGAGAAAATCCTCCCATGTCTTGCCATGAAGAATAGCCTCCTGCACCAGGGCCTTGTCCTTGATTAAAAGTAGTTCCAAATTGATCGTATTGTTTCCTTTTTTGCTCATTAGAGAGGATTTGATAGGCTTCGTTTATCTCTTTAAATTTAGCTTCATCACCTGTCTTTTTATCTGGGTGATATTCATGTGCTTTTTTTCTAAAAGCTTTTTTTATATCATCAGAATTAGCGTCTTTAGAAATGCCTAAAATATCGTAATAGTTTTTATTTGCCATAAGTAGTTTTTTTATCCTTTAAAGCCAATTTCTTTGGCTACAGGTTCTGCTTCTTTAACTTCTCCATATTGTTTTTCATATTTATCCATAGCTTCAGTCATAGCTGAAATCATTCTTTTAAAATGACCCGGGCTAGTAACAATCTTAGCTGATACTCTACCACTGCCAGAGAATAAATTCAAATAAATCATTTGCATCTCATCCTTGTTGAATTGAAACTGAGCTGCATTTGAATATTCAGCGCCAGGAATATTGTCCGCTATTTTAAGCTGCTTCTTCCCAGCTTCAGATTGAGGATTTCTATTTTCCATATAATTGTTGTTAGTAAATAAGCTAATTGAGTTGCCAAGTTAAACTTAGCAACTCTATAGCTCAATTATTTATTATTTGCTATCTTTATCTTCTTTATTATCTTCATCTGCTTTTTTCTCTTCACCTTCTTTTTTATCATCTTTTTCTACTTCACCATCTACAACTTCTTCTTCATTTTCTTTTTTTTCTTTGTCATCTGATTTTTCTTCCCGAGCTTCTCCTTGACCCTGAGCTTGTCCTGGGTCTTGCTGGTACATAGAAGCTCCAATCTTTTGAGCAACTTCGTTTACCTCATCCATCTTCTTCTTAATTGCTTCATAGTCATCACCATCTTTTAGCTTCTTAAGTTCATCTATTTTCTCTTCTAAACTCTTTTTATCTTCATCTTTCATCTTATCACCTGTGTCTTTGATTAGTTTTTCAGTTTGCAAGATCACAGCCTCAGCTTGATTCTTAGTTTCAATGCTCTCTTTCTTCTTCTTATCTTCTTCTTCATGCTTTTGAGCATCTTGTTTCATCTTCTCTACTTCTTCTTCACTAAGACCTGAAGAAGCTGTAATGGTAATCTTTTGTTCTTTGTTGCTAGCTTTATCTTTAGCGCTAACATTTAAAATACCGTTAGCATCAATATCAAAGCTAACCTCAACCTGAGGAACACCTCTTGGTGCTGGTGGAATACCATCTAAGATAAATCTACCTAAGCTTTTATTATCTGCTGCCATAGATCTTTCACCTTGAACTACATGAATTTCTACACTAGTTTGGCTATCAGCAGCAGTAGAAAAGGTTTGTGATTTAGAAGCTGGAATAGTAGTATTTCTTTCAATAAGTGGGGTAGCTACACCACCTAGAGTTTCAATACCTAGAGTTAGTGGAGTTACATCAAGTAATAACACATCTTTAACATCACCTTGAAGTACACCTGCTTGTACAGCAGCTCCTAGTGCTACCACCTCATCAGGGTTAACACTTAAGTTGGCTTCTTTATTAAAGAATTCCTTTACCTTCTTTTGTACTAAAGGCATCCTTGTCATACCACCTACCATTACCACTTCTTCAATATCTTTAGCTTCAAGACCTGCATCTTCTAGCGCCTTTTTACAAGGTTCAATAGAAGCATCTACTAAATCTGAAACTAGATCTTCAAGTTTAGCTCTGCTTAGTTTCATTACTAAATGCTTAGGTCCATCTTCTGTAGTAGTAATAAATGGTTGGTTAATTTCAGTTTCTGTTGTAGTTGATAATTCAATCTTAGCTTTTTCAGCAGTTTCTTTAATTCTTTGCAGTGATAAAGGGTCTTTAGATAAATCAATTCCTTGATCTTTTTTAAACTCTTCTAAAATCCAATCAATAATTCTTTGATCAAAGTCTTCACCACCTAAGTGAGTATCACCAGTTGTTGATTTAACTTCAACAGTGTCTTCACTAACATCTAAAATAGAAACATCAAAAGTACCACCACCTAAGTCATAGACAGCGATTTGTTCACCTTTCTTTTTATCAAAGCCATATGCTAAAGCAGCAGCAGTAGGTTCATTAACAATACGTTTTACATCTAAACCTGCAATTTTACCTGCATCTTTAGTAGCCTGACGTTGTGAGTCATTAAAGTAGGCTGGCACAGTAATAATAGCTTCAGTAATCTTTTCACCAGTTTTAGTTTCAGCATCAGCTTTCAGTTTACTAAGTATCATAGCTGAAATCTCTTGAGGACTATATTCTTTATCCCCTAATTTAACTTTAACACCTTCACCAGCTTCAGTAATTTTATAAGGATAGTTTTCAATATCCTTTTTTACTTCTTCTGAATTAAATTTACGACCAATTAATCTTTTTACTGCAAAAACAGTATTCTCTGGATTAGTTACAGCCTGACGCTTAGCAGCTTGACCCACCAACCTTTCACCACTTTTGGAAATAGCTACAATAGAAGGTGTAGTACGGTTACCTTCAGCATTTTCCAAAATTTTAGGCTGGCCACCTTCGATAATAGCCATAGCGCTATTGGTTGTTCCTAAATCAATTCCTAAAATTTTTCCCATATAATTTATTCATTATCTACAATAACCACAGATTGTGCTTATTATAGGTATTATTATTTTTATATTTATTATTTAATTATTTTAATTATTCTTTTAATTATTAAATTAATATTCAATTAAGTTCCTTACTTAGAGATACAAATAATAATTTTGTATCTCTCTGTAAAGAAATTAACTTTTCTTTTTGCTTTTAATCTTAATAGCTTTAGGTTTACTTTGAGGAGCTTTAGGAATTCTTATCTTTAAAACACCCTCTTCAGTTACTGCCTCAGCTTTATCTCCTTCAACTTGAGTTGGTAAAGGAATATTTCTATAAAAACTACCACGTCTAATTTCTTTACGATAATAATTCTTATCATCTACCTCTGAAGTTTTTTCACCTTCACCTTGAATGCACAAAACATCATTTTCAATAGAGATATTAACTTTTTCAGGATCTATACCAGCTAATTGAGTTTCAACTATTACATTGTCTTTATCTTCATACATATCAACTGCTGGGGTAAAGTTATTTTGCTTAGTAGCCATTGGCATAAGATCTGAAAATGATCTATCCATATCTTCCATGCCTTCAAAAAATGGTGACCATTTAATTAATGCCATAAGGTTAGTATTTTTCAATTAAATCTTTAGTCTTTAAAGAAGATAATTAAAAAATGTGAATTATTTACAATATATTTATAATTTATTTTACGATTACTTTTGCTGGTATAATTACTTTGTTATGTAATTTATAACCAGGCTTAAGTTCTTTCTCGCAAACACCTTCTATCTCAGCACCCTCTGTATTATTATTATCTGACACAGCTTCCATAGTCTGAGGATCAAAAGGCTTCCCTGTCACTTCAATTTGTTTTACTCCTTGACTCTCTAATATCTGTTTGAATTGTTTAATAACATATTTAATTCCTTCTACCCAAGGATTATCTGCTTGCTCATCATTTAAAGATGCAATAGAAATTTTTAAATTGTCATAAACTGGTAAAATTTCTAGCATAAAATCTTCTAAAGCATACTTATAATAATTAGTCTTTTCTACAGAAGTTTCTTTTAGCAGATTTTGATAATCAGCAATTGCTCTCTTGTATCTCTCCTCCCAAGTTTCTTGAGGAGAAGATTTAATAAGTTCAAATCTATTTGTTTTCTTTTTATCTTTTTTAATAACAGCAGTGAAATTCTTTAAAGAGCGAGTATAATATTTTTCACTATTAATTTCTTTATATACCACTGTTTCATGATTTTTTTCTTTGTCATAGGCTAGAAATAATACTTGGTATTTTCCTCCTTTGTAATGCTCATATATACCAGGAGTGAATTCAGCCTCTTTCTTTTTATCTGCCATAATTATTTCTTAAATTTATTATATAAATAATTAAATATACTTAAGTTCTTATCATAATCCATTCTCATTGGACCAAGTATTCCTATTAAACCGGTCTTATTATCCCTATCATACTTAAGCATAATACTAGAAAATATTGACCCAAAAGGATTATCTTGTCCTAAATAAACCTGTGGTTCAAAAGGAATGGTTTCATATATATCTGCAATGATTTCCTCCATTCTATCTATCACTAAAGAAACATCATATACTAAATTAGTATTAGAAAACTCAGACTGCTGAAACAAATTTGAAACTCCGGTGTAGTATAAACTGTTTTTGTGAAAAGCCCAGAAAACTACTTGGCCTGAAATAGCAGCGATAATCTTAGCAGTATGTCTGAAGTTATCTTCATTCATATCCTTCAAGCCTCCATCTATTTCACTAGCATTTTTATCCTTTAAATCTTTATCTTTTAAGTTATCAAGATAAAGCAAATAACCAGCTTCAGTTGGTATACGTCCAGCAGAAGTATATGGTTGCTTAATTAAACCCAGCTCTTCTAGATCAGCCATTTCATTTCTAATAGTGGCTGAAGAAAAACTTAGCTTATATTTATTTACTAAAGTTGAAGAGCCAATAGGTTCTGCTGTTTTAATATGCTCTTTAACAATAATAGATAATATCTTTTTTTTACGTCCTGTTATATCCATATATTTTTTGTCTGCCTACATTATATCAGCTTTAGCACTCTTGTCAAGAGAGTGCTAATTATATAAAAACAAGCAGTTCTAACTGCTTGCTTAAAATTTATTATTTATATATAACTACCTCTCACCAAAATACCAAGCAAGTATATCCCTTACGATTGGCACAGCCACCTCACTACCTTCACCCCCCTCTTCAATTAAAACAGTGAATGTTAATTCAGAATTATTATATGGAGCAAAGCCTGTAAACCAAGCATGATTTTCTTTTTTACTTGACCACTGTGCAGTACCAGTTTTACCAGCTACTTCCACTGGCAAAAAACTAAGAGCTCTACCACTACCTTGAGTAACTGTTTGCCTCATCCCTTGTCTCACTACCTCTAAACTATAATCATCAATAAAATCATCTCTTACAACTTCTGGTTCTATTTTCTTCACTACACTTTCATTATTGTCAGTTCTCAGTTCTGTTACTAAATAAGGTCTCATTAGTTTTCCCTTGTTAGCAAAGACGTTAGTAAAATTGGCAACCTGAAGTGGAGTAGCTAAAAGATCACCTTGACCTATAGCAAAATGATAGGTGTCCCCAATATACCATGCTTCGTCTTTAAGTTCTCGTTTCCACTGAGCAGTAGGTACTAGACCATCACCTTCATTTTTTATATCAATACCTGTTTGAGATCCTAATCCAAACTTTTTAGAATAAGCAACTAACCTATCTAAACCTAGACCCTCGAAATCTCCATAGCCACCTCCAATATAATAAAAGAAAGTGTTTACTGAATCAGCAATTGCTTTTCTTACATTAGTTATACCATGACCACCAGTTCTCCAGTCAGGGAAAAACCACCTACTAATACTTAAACCACCTGTACTTAAAAAACTGGTATTTTCTGAAATAACACCTTCATTTAAGGCAGCAGCTGAAAATATTGGTTTAACTGTAGAACCAGCTGGAAACTCTCCACTAATTGCTCTATTAAATAAAGGATTAGCTTCGTCATCTAAGAACTTTTGGTACTCACCAGACTTTATACCTCTGGCAAAAATATTATTATCATATGCCGGCCAACTAACCAGTGCTAGCACTTGACCAGTCTCAGGTTCTAAAATAACAACAGAAGCTTTATCTAAATCTAGCTTTTCTAAATGTGTACGCAGTATTTCCTCAACTTTCTTTTGTAATTCTATATCAATAGATAGCACTAAGTTATATCCATCCTCAGGAGCTAACTCACTGATAACCTTCTTTTCTCTACCAAATGCATCTACCTCAATATGTTTTTTACCTTTTACACCCTTAAGTGAGCTTTCCCAGAAGTTTTCTAAACCAGTCTTTCCAATGTAATCAATAGGACTATATTCTGTACCATATCTTTCTAATTCTTCTCTATTTATTATCCCAGTATAACCAAGTAAGTGTGACATAGAAGAGCCTGTAGCAAGCTCGGGCCTGCTAAGCTCTTTTAAGTCATTTGTTTCTTCATTGCTAGCTCCCCAAGAATATTGTCTTCTAGTTTTTGCTAATAAAGATACACCTGGTGTTCTATCTGTTTTTATGAGTAGACTCATGGCTGTTTTATGATCTAGGTTATCTACTATATACAAAGGGTTATATGCTCTAGGAGACTTTAAATCAATACTATCTAAGTTTTCTTTTATTCTTAGAAACCAGGGCTCTTCACTTTCAAGTTCATTTTCTTCTAATATTTCACTGATGTCTCTGATTATAGTATCTCTTTCTAGTTCATCAGAGGGTAAATCAATAGGGGTTAGATAAAGTACAAAGTTAGCTGTGTTATTTAAAAGGGGTTTATGATTACGGTCATAAATAATACCACGATTAGCTTCAATACTTTCTATACGGGTACGATTACCTTCAGCTAAATTATAATAATGCTGCCCTTTAATTACCTGTAAATAAGCTACCCTACCCAAAAGAAAAGAAATGAGTATAATAAAAACAATAAGTAAGGGTTTTATAGTTTTAAAATCAAAACTTTTACCCACAACCTCATTAGAATCTTTTCCACTTAAAAAAGACTCCTCAGTCCAATCACTGCGATAAGAAGGATCTCTTAACTGACTGTTTTTCACCTTTCCTCTTTTAACTACAAAAGGGTCATTAAAATCAGAATTATTCTTTTTTTGTCTAGTAAATAGATTTTTTATCATATTTTGAAGCTTTCTTATATTCTAAATGTTTAAAATAAAAAAAGCAAATGATTATTTTGTTGAATTTTTTGCTAATTTAAGGTAAAATATTAAGAACAATATGAAAATACTTTTAATTGAAGATGACAAAGAACTTTGTGAAATAACAAAAAAGAACCTTAATTACCAAGGAGCTTCTGTTGATGTAGCCCATGATGGCTATCAGGGCTTAATTTTAGCTAAAACTAATAATTATGACTGCTTAGTGATAGATTATATGCTTCCGAAAATAAAGGCTGACCTTATTTGTGAGGAATTAAGGAATGAGAATTATAATTACCCGATTATAGCAGTTACTGTTATAAATGAATTAAATAAAAAACTAACATTACTAAAAAACGGTGTTGATTATTACCTTACAAAACCTTTTAGCTTCGCTGAGTTGTGGGCGGTCATAAAAAACAGCACTAGGGATAAATCAAAACCTGAATCTAAGATAGAAATTAGAGATCTAATTATTGATCAGGACAATTATCAGGTTCAATATAGTGACAAGACTATCAACTTATCAGCTAAGGAGTATGAACTCTTAGTTTTTTTATGTATTAACAAAAATAAAATTCATACTCGCCAATCTATTTATGAAAATGTTTGGGATATGAATGACAACCTATTAAGTAACACTATAGATGTACACATAACTCAGTTGCGCAGTAAATTAAAGAAAGCTGGCTCAAAACTTGAAATTCACACTATCTTCAAAAGAGGTTTCAAAGTATTATCATAAAAATTAAGATATAGACAATATGTTTAACCTAGAGCCTGGCTCTTTTTTTAATTGGGCACTTCTGTCAGTCTTCATTATTGTTTTTCTTTTTTATTATAAAAAAAATAAAACACTAAAAAAGAAATTAAGCAGTAAATATGAAAACTACCTAAACTTAAGTGCTAAATATGAAAGCTTAAATTTAGATATTGAAAAGCTAAACACAGAAAATAAGAAAAAAACTGAACTATACACTGACAAGATTAATGACCTCTACCGTTTTGCTGAATTTGGTAAATTATCAGCCGGGGTCTTCCATGACATTATAAACCCTTTGACAGCTATAAGTTTAAACCTGGAACAGCTAGAGCAAAAGAAGACAAAGTTCAACAAATGTTTTTTAGAAAATGCTATCCATTCTACTAAAAAAATGCAGGCCTTTATTATTAGTGTCAAAAAACAAATAAATAATAAAGAAAAGGAAAAGTATTTTAATATTAACGACGAAATTGAAGATTGTATATGTTTGCTGACATATAAAGCTAGGAAAAATAATGTAAGGTTAATTTTTAAACATTCAAAAAAGATTTTTGTTTTAGGATTAAATATTAAATTTAATCAAGTTGTATTAAACTTAATATCTAATGCTATTGATTCCTATAGAAATATTAAAAGAGATGAGGGCCGCTTAGTTATTATAAAAATAAATAAGAATAAAAATAAATTAAAGTTAATAGTTCAAGACTTTGGAGAGGGTATAAAAAAAGAAAACCATCATAAAATATTTACAGCCTTTTATTCCACAAAAAAACATAAACAAAGCTCTGATAAGGAGGATCAAAACAACGGCATTGGACTACATAACAGTTTGTATATAATTAGAAAATATTTTAAAGGAAAAATAATAGTTGATTCTAAGTATGGTCAAGGAACTAAAATGCTAATATATTTAGATACAAAAAATAAAAACAGCTGTTAAGCTATTTTTATTTTTACTTATTTAATTACTAGGCTTTCTTTCTAAGTGCCCCAGTCATAAGTAAGGTGTAAATTGCTGATAAACCTACCAATACGTAGATAATTTTAGCAAGTGTAGTCATGTATCCAAAAATGTAAGCAACTAAGTCAAAACTAAATAGTCCTACCAATAACCAATTTAAACCACCTACAACTAATAAAATTAAAGCAATCCAATCTAATGTGTTTAATTTATTCATATTTTTACTGATTAAATTATTATTTATAGCAGGCACGACCTTTATAGTTCCTGCTTAGTTTAAAAACCAAAGTGAAAAATTTAAAACACTGGCAAAGCTGACCCATAATATATAAGGGATGAGTAAATATGCTGCTACCTTATTAATCCTATAGAAATAAACTGTGCATAATATAATAGCAACTAAGAGTACAATAATTTCAATTAGTCCTAATAAAGGATTTCTTAAATAGAAAAAGAAGTATGTCCATCCAATATTAAGTAACCACTGTATGGCAAATAAAATATAAGCCCTTTTCTTTATTTCTTTGTCTGCCTTAGTCCTTATAACTAAATACAAAGAAATACCAATTAGTATAAATAAAAAAGTCCATACTGGGCCAAAGAGCCAGGATGGAGGATTAAAAAAAGGTTTATTTAGATTAAGATACCAGGTGGAAACAGAGCTTTGTGTAAAAAAAGAACCTAAAGCTCCTGCTAATAGACTGATACCTAATGAAAATAGAACTAATGTTATTTTATCTTTCATATTAATATTATAGCAAATACCAGAAATTATACAATTATATTTTCCTAATATTAGTTATAAATAATTATCATAGCCTTTTTGTCTTCTAATATAGGCTTATGATTTCCACTAGGATAATCTCTAATAGAGCTATATAAATTATCAAAAGTAAATCTAAAATCAGCTCCATGTCTAGTACCAGGATCATTAGTGATAAACTCATCAGAGCTTCTATCATATCCCTTAACAATCAACATATGTCTGTCTGGCCCTGCTCCGCTGTAATAAGGGTTGTTTAACTCTTGCCCGTTTGTGGGTACAATAATTAAATTACCTTTATCAAGTTCTGAAATTATATCTTCAAGGCTAAAATCATATCTAAGCTCTGCCTTGTCGTACTTATAATAATCTTTAATTATTCTCTCATATGTATCTTTAGCTGAGGTGTCTCTGTAGGTACCATAGTTCTCTTCTTCGAATTTAGAGATAGCAAAAAACTCTTCTCTAGCTTCTTGAGCGCTTAAGCTCTCATTGTTTACCCACTTCATAGCCATAAGCACTGAAGCCTCTTCACAGGCATCTTGTAGACGAGGGTCACTCCAATCACCAAAAGGAGCTTGAGAAGTGAAAGGAACTTCTATATTAAGTTTATCATTATAAACTTCATCTAAGTTACCCACTGAGATTTCCTCTAAGTTATCTTTAGTAATACCTAAACCTTGGTTTCTCATGATCTCAAAAGCTTCTTGAGGTCTGCCTAAATAATGTTTCTGTCCTAAATTAGTATCAATATAATAAGCCTTACCACTATCATCTACATCTAAAAGTATCCCACCCTGATGTTTGGAGCTATAGTATTCATTATCTACAATAAAACTATGTCTAACACCTAAACTAAGCTCTCTCATGATGTTAAAAGCTTCTTGAGGTCTGCCTAAAAAGTATCTTCTGTTATTAATCGGATAGACATACCAAGCCTGTCCTTCTTCTTGAGCTTGAATTAATATTTTACCTGATAAAGATTCAATATCTATAGCTTTAACAGGCTTAAAATTCAATAAGAAAAAAGAAAAACCAAATAATAACATTAAAGCTAAAAATATGTTTATTTGTATATTTTTCATATAATTATATTTAAACTTATTTGTTTTATTAAATTACATTTAAAACTATATATTCTATTTTAATTATATATATTATTATATATAAACTAATATATACACTAATACATATAAACAGGTGTACCTACTTCAGTCCAGCTATATAGAGTTTCAGCTGGACCAACACCTAATCTAATGCATCCATGAGACACGGGTGTACCTAAGTGATCCTCACCTTCTCTGTAACCATTAGGCCAAACAGGGAGTTCATGTAAGCCAAACTTCCCTGTACCCATTCCCATCCAATACGGCATCCATAGTCCATATGGAGACCATGCCTTGGGGTGTTTATTGATAATAGTATAAACACCTCTAGGGGTGGAATCATAAGCGCCTGATGATACTAAGTAAGTATCTAAGCGTATTCCATCTAGGAAGTAATATAATTCTTGTTCCTCTAGGTTTATCTCAATTCTCTTCTTGAGCTTAATCGCCTCTTTACTCAAAGGATCATAAGCGCTTTCAATTTCAACTCCATCACTATAACCATCGCCATCACTATCAGCTACAAGTAAATTGGTTTTAAACCTTAGCTCCCAATAATCACTTAAACCATCTTCGTCTTGATCATTATCCTTTAAGGATACTTGTTCTGGATTATGAGGTGAATAGCCAGCATTTAATTCCTCCCAATCAGTGTAGCCATCACCATCTGTGTCTTTGCTGTAAGGGTTAGTGTAATAAACATTTATTTCATCATAATCAGAAATACCATCATTATCACTATCAATATTTTTCTCATCCACTGCTAAAACATTATCGACCAAGAAAACGCTAAGGAAAATACTGATAATAAAAATGGTGAGTACTTTAATTTTCATAATTTTAAGTTTTTTCATGATTAATCTTTATTTAATAATAGTACAAATAGCCTTTTTTTACAAGAATAAACTATTGACTAATACTATAATGTATACTAATATTATTAATTAAGTTCTTTAACAATAAAAAATCAAATTATGAGAAAAGTAATAAGTATTATTAGTTTATTGATGTTTCTATCTCTTAGTTACGGGGTAGCTCAGGATTTCAAATTTGCTAACTACCACCTTTTTCCAGAAATAAGTATGGATAGAGTGGAAAATATGGCAAGATATGATCTTTTAATATTAGACCCTAACAATCTCTTTTTAAATAGAGATGTTATGGACTCAATTAAAAGTCTAAATCCTGAAATTAAATTCCTAGCATATTTTAATCCTATGGAAATATTTAAAAAAGAATATATTATTAATTGGGGTAACAAACCACTTGATAAGATAATTTCTAAATATTTACACGGGGTTGATGTTTGGTGGTTAACAGATAGTGAGGGTAAGATTTTTGAATTTGATAGAAGACAGAAAATGTTAAATCTGTCTAACAAAGCAAAGAAAATTACTGTTAGCTATTTTGATAATCAAAAGATGAGATACTGGGAATTTATAACCAGACTAGATTTAAAGGTAATTCTTTCTGATACTATCTGGGATGGCATCTTTGAGGATAACTTTGAAACTGTTGAATGGTTAGAAGATTACAGCGGCTACACTGGTGTAGATATAGATGCTGACGGAAGAAACGAAAGAAAAGAAAAGGTTGCCGAGGCTTGGGAAGATGGTCTTAGGAAAAGACTTGAACTTATCAAATCAGAGCATCCAGACTACTTAGTTTTGGCTAACAAGGGTAAAATCTTTCTACCAGAGTTAACACACGGAAAAATGCTAGAAACCTTTCCTGATCATTGGTTAGGAACTTGGGAAAAAAATATTCACAATGCCAAACAAATGGAAAATGTGATTATTAACTTCCCAGAGGAAAGATTTGAAATGGCTCTAGCTTCAGCTTTGTGGCTATACGATAAAGATAAAACAATTTATTTATCTATTGGTCAGCAAGACGAGTTCAAGGATTATTACCATGACTACAAAAAGCTTGGAAAAATTAAATCCAAAAGGATTGATTCCACTTACCTTAGCATTAACTGTAAAGGACATGTTATAGAAAAAACAGGAGCTTTCTTTGCTAATAATGAAAAATTAGAAAACTCAGACTCTATGCTTTTCTTTAGTCCTAGCTATATCTATACAATAGAAATGGAAAATGGAATTGTTCGCTTTAACCCGTCTATGGACCCAGAGCATCCTAAGCTAGAAAACTTTAAAGTTGAGTATTATTAATTACAAAAATTAAGGTACTAACACAAAACCGGCCTGAAAAGACCGGTTTTTTTATAAACCTAATATAATTATATAAACTAGAAAATACAAGCTATTTAAAGAAAACTAATCATTGACTCTAAGCATGGCTCCAATTACAAACCACATTGACCACTGCAGAGCCGTGTCATTTAAAACATTATCACCAAAACTAACCAAGGAGATAGCTAGAAAGGAAGCTAAAAGAAAGAAGTTCAAAGCTTTAATCTTTCTAAGAGAGCTATACTTATATTTCCTGTACAAATAATGAGCTGTACTAAAGATAAGAAGTAGAAATGAACCTAAACCAATAATTCCAGTTTCCATGAAAGTCTTCAGGTAATCATTGTGGGGTTCAGGAGAGCCTAATCTATAACTTCTATTATATTCAATTAAAGTAGAAGCTGTATCAGAACCATGACCTAATACTGGTTTTTCTTTAGCAATACCCCAAGAGTCTTGGTATAGATTATAACGCCAAACTATAGAAGAATCATAGTTTTGAAAATTAAAGGTATCATTAACCCTGTATTGCAGTGTAGGCACAAAACTGTAAACTAGCAAAGCTAAGAGAATGGAAACTAATAATAGTTTTTTAAACTTAACTGCCCCAATAATAAAAATAAATATTAAAAGTGCTAACCAAGAACCACGAGTATAAGTTAAAACGATAATTACTAAAAATAATAAAGAAGCTAAAAGATAAAAATAACTCAAAACATTATCCTTCTTTCCATGTAAAAATACAAACAAACTAACTGAGAAAGCAAAAAAGGTAAAAAAGGCCAACATATTAGGATGAGCAAAAGTAGCAGCTAACCTACCATCAAAACCAGAAATTATATCAGCCCTATACAAATACTGCCAAAAACCAATCAGTGCTGGCAAAACTGCAGACATTAAAACAACCTTTAAACTTATAGTAAGATCCTTTTTTGTCTTTACAAATATTTGAGCTAATACAAATATTGAAACTATGCTAAGTAACCTAGCTATTTCTCTAAGTCCTAAACTAACATCAAAACTAACCAGAAGAGATAAAGCATTAACACCAATAAACAAAAACCAAAGATAAAGTATTTTTGTGTGCTTTAGTTCCCTACGCTTAAGTGCAAAATACCACAAAGCTATAATCATCACCATTAGGCCCATTAGAGAAGCTAAGTTAATATTTAAACCTGCAAAAGAAAAAAGATTATAATCAGTAGAAAAATCAAGTAATGGTCGTATAAGTAAAAAGGATAATATACCAAAGAAAGGATAATAAAAACTAATTATAAATATATAAATAAGTATAAATAACAGAACACTAAAGAATATACTCATTTCAATAAAAAAACTAGCTATAAAGAAAAATAGGGTTGTTAACATTAATAGAGCTAGCAAATTCTGTATTTTATTGTTTTTAAAAATATTTATCATCTTTTATTATTTAACCTTAAAATTAATGATTTGTAAAGCGAACTAAGCTCTACCCCTTGACAAAATATCAATAATAGATTATAATAAATTATTAATTTAAAATCAAGTTATGACTATAAAAAGTTTTATCAATTTAATAAAGAAGGAAGCTGGAACATTAGCGTTGATTCTAGCAGTTTTGTTAGCTATAAGTGCAATTATCACTTTCTCACAACCTTTGCGTTACGAGGCTAACAACAAACTATTAATTCAACAAGATATTAATAAGTTTGATCCCTATAACGTTTTTAAAGTAAATGAGTATTACAATAATCTAATTAAAGAGATTGTGCACTCAGAGTCTTTTTATAAACAAGTTCTAAACTCAGGTTATGATGTAGACCCTGCTTACTTTAATGATACCAGAAAAGAGCAAATAAAAACCTGGAATAAAACTATAGATATAACAAGTACTGATATTGGAACTTTAGAAATAAAAACATATCACACTGATACTGAACAAGCTAGACAAATTCTTTTAGCTATTACTGATATTTTAGTAAATAAAAATAGTCAGTACCAAAATCTAGATAATAATATTGATATTAAAATTATTAACCAAATTACAACCTCAGATTTCCCTACTAAACCAAATATTATCTTAAATTTTATATACACTATAATTATTGCTACTTTAATTTCTCTGCTTTATATATATTATAAGTCAGAAAAGGAGTATCACAGTATTGACAAAAATAATAATTATAACTATAATAATCTGATAACTAAAAATCCTGTAAAGTCAGAAAAGCAAGAAAAGGATGAAACACCAAAGCAGAAAGAAAATGAAAATAATGAAAATAGTTTCGATGAAAAGATAGATAATCAAGAAGAGTTTAATGACAAAAAGAGATATAATAAAGAAAGTGATGAAAAAAAAGAATATGATAATAAAAATAATGACAATGAAAATAATGATGAAAAAGTAATAAAGGAAGGAGAAGAAGTTAATTTAGAAGAAGAGATAGAAAAAGAAGCTAATATAAATAATTTATTTAATAAATAATAATTTAAATAATAATATATAATTTGAACATTAAAGAACATTACAATTGAATAAATCTTAAAAAAAGTTAGTTATGACACAAGAAAATGAAAGAAACGAAAGAAATGAAAGATCAAATGGATCAGACAGAAAGCAGTCATTAATCACAATTGCGTTAATTGCAGGGGTAGTACTGCTGTTATTAATCTTTGGCATGATGGTTTACAACCAGTTTGCTGGAGATAAAGAAAACAAAGTAACTGTAAATGAAAACCGAGCAACACTAAGTCAGACCGAAACAACCAGCCCGGCACAAGATGAAGCCGCCAGCAGTGCAATACTGGAAGATGATTTAAGTGGTCTACAAAGTTCCGGAAGTGATGATGTTAAGGTTGATAAACCTGTAACAAAAAGTACTGGAATAAAAGGAGGCGTTTTCAGATATCAGGGAAAACCTGATTTGTCGATTACCGATTATGACTTTGGCATTTACCTTACACCGGTTACTGTTGGAAGTAATGAATATGTACCGATAAAGTTTATAACTAAATCGTACATTAAAAAATTAGTTCCGCAGATTTCCGGATTAAAGGAAAACAGTGTGCCAATGACCGACAAAAAAGATCCTGAAGGAAGGCCTCCAGGAAAAGCTTGGAATGTGGATAAATCAGGAACCGCTTATTACTTTGTTGATTTTGGCCAAAAGGTCAAAAGAACTGGTAATAACAGTGATGTTGTGACAATTCCACTTAATGCTTATGCCGGGCAAAAACCTGGTGGATATGAGATTTGGCTCATGTATGAAGCAGCTGTGTTAAACAAACAGGGCTTCACACAGCACTGGGATGGAGGCAACTTTATTTCAAATGGTGATGGTGGCTATGACTATGGCGCTCGTTTCTCAGGATTTAAGTCATTTAATTAAAACAAATTTAATTAAACTTGAATACTTTGAAACAAACCCTCTATGTTTTAAACATGGAGGGTTCTTTTTTTGTTTAAACTATATTTAAATTAAATATAATTATTTAACATTCATAATTTCCTGCTCTAAACACTGATAACCACTATCATGAAGCATGTTACTACCATATCTTAAATTAGCATTTTCATTATCTAAATTAGAGGTATAGAAATCTGCACAAAGTTCATATTCAGTTTCGGATAACTTATTATAATCTATACCCTCTGCAGAAACTGCACTACCAGGAAGATGGTATACATTACTATTATCATTTAACTGCTCTAGCGACTCAGGTAATTCAAGATTATTATTATAATACATATTCACATTCATATTTATAGTATCAAAATCTCTCAAGGTCTCTTCGTCCATTTTCTTATCTCTAGTAGTTTGTGGAGATTCCATATAAACTAAGGCTAAACCTAAAGCAAAAACAACTAGAATTAAGGAAGCGATAAAAAAGCTTGTTTTTACCTTGTCTCTCTTCTTTACCTGCTTCTGTCTAATGTTGTATAAATAATATGAAAAGATCATAGCTGAAATAACAAGAGCGGTTAAAGCTTTTAATATAAACTTAATAGTCATTTCTCCATTTAAAAAACTATTTAATATACTAATTAGCCATACCAACATTACAATAGAGGTTACCAGAAGTATTAAATAGATTAACCATTTTCTAAGAGATGATTCTAAGCTTAACTCTTCTTTTCTTATACTTTTATTAAGAAGGTGGGAACAAAGATAATATATTGGGCTTGAGACAAGGAGAATTGAAAAGGCTGTTTTTAGAGCTCTCATAGAAAAATAAGAATTACCAATATCTATAAATACTTTATCTAGAACCTCAAAAACAATCATTGCTAAACCTAAAGCCATAGCAGCTAAACTAATTAGAGAAAGAAGGTAGTAAAAAACAAATTGTGCTTGATGTCTTTTAGTCATATTTTTATTTAATTTAAATAATATTTATCTATAAATTAAAATACCAGTAATTATTACTATCTGAGCTATTAACCATAATATATTTAATATTATCAATGGCTTTTCTTTATGTACTATTGCATAAATTAAAAAAGGAATTACACCAACACAATAAAGCAACCACATAGTTAATGACAATCCATCTACTTGATGATGTTTATATATTATTAATATTTGAGGAATGGTAGTTGCAGGCATTAAAACCGAAAATACTATACAAATGTTATCTAAGAAACGTACTTTTTTATGGGGGTGAGGATATTTTTGTTTTTGTAGGTGAGTTCTCTTCCTTTGATGTAGATGATGATGTGTGGGTTGTTCATGCATATTATAATTAACTTATATACTTAGAGACCTTAAATATCTCTATTGAATTAGCAGTAGAACTATTATCTAAATTATTAAATAGATAGAGAACTAAATCACTCTTCTTCACTTTCTTTATCTTAACTAGTATTTTCAAAGTTTGTTTAAGCAGTGAAACATTAGACATCTTTTTAATGTAGTGAGCACTAACACTATATGTTAATGAGAGCTCTCTTACTCTACGTTCATTAGTACATTTAACTGATATTGGCACAGAACCACGATATGAAGCAATTAGCTCTGCAGAAAAAGCAATATCAGAACTAACAATAATTTCTTTTACACCTAAATCCTGAGCAATGCGTACAGCTGACTGACAAAGATAGGAGGTAACAGCTTGCTCATCTTCGTGTAATGGAATAATATTTGGCAATTTAATACCCTTCTCTGTTTCTAAAGCAATCTTGCTCATAGTTCTTACAGAAGCTAAAGGATAATCACCGAAAGCAGTTTCTCCAGACAGCATGATAGCATCAGTGCCATCTAGCACAGCATTAGCCACATCACTAACCTCAGCTCTAGTGGGACGACTGTTTTTAATCATTGAATGAAGCATTTGTGTAGCAGTAATAATTGGCTTTTGACGAGCTATACATTTTTTAATTAAATTCTTTTGTACTAGTGGAACTTGTTCAGCTGGTATCTCCACAGCTAAATCACCTCTAGCAACCATTACTCCATACACATGATCAAGTATCTCATCAATATTATCTACTCCTTCTTTATTTTCAATTTTAGCAATTATTTTAATAGGACTTTTATGTTTATCTAAAATACGTTGAATTGCAAAAACATCTTCTTTGCTTCTTACAAAAGAATGAGCAATAAAATCAACATCATTGTCTATAGCAAATTCAATAAAATCCTTATCTTTTTTAGTAAGAGCTGGCAAGTTAATTCTTACATTAGGAACATTAATGCTCTTTCTACTTTTAATTATGCCTGAATCATGTATTTTACAAATTAAATTATCTCCTTTTTTCTCTTTAACCCTTAACTCAATATCACCATCATCAATTAAAACACTAGCACCTAGAGGAACATCTTTAACAAAGTTTTTGTAATTAACGTATAAATAAGAAGCTGAAGAAACTTTATTTCTGCTAGTTCCTTGCACTTTTATTAAGTCCCCTCTTTTAACTGCTATAGGCTCTTCAACAGAAGTGGTTCTCATCTCAGGTCCTTTAGTATCTAAAAGTACCCCAATTCTGCTAGAAATCTTTCTGACATTTTTAATAACTTTCAGAGCATCTTTGTGTTCTTGATGAGCTGTGTTTAATCTCACTACATCCATGCCGTTTTCATATAGTTCTCTTAAGAATTTTGTATCGCATTTTTCATCTGATATGGTAGCGACAATTTTAGTTTTCTTATCTATCATAATTATTTTATTTAAATATTTTTATCTTAACTATTTTAACATCTCTTGCCATTTAGAAATTTCACTATAAAATCTATCTCTGTTTTCTTCTTTAATAGGTTCTCCTGGAGGTAATACCTCTCTGAGAGGATTAACTTTAAGACCATTTTTTACCATCTCGTAATGCAAATGAGGACCAGTAGAGAAACCAGTAGATCCTACATAACCAATTACTTGTCCTTGTTTAACCCTGTCACCATACCCTACTGCATACCTGGACATATGAGCATAATTAGTAGTATAGGTACCATTGTGCCTAACACTTATCATATTTCCATAACCACCATTATATCTAGATAAAACTACAGTTCCATCACCAACAGCTCTAATAGGAGTTCCTAGGGTAGCTGCATAATCAATGGCTCTATGACCTGTTGAAACATTGAAGGCTTCTACATATCTAAGTCCAGTGGTAAAGCCTGAAGAGATATATTTAAAAGCTACTGGAGCCTTTAAAAACATCTTTTGTACAGAATTACCATCTTCATCAAAAAATCCTTTATTATCTTCATTCTCTTCAAAATAATAAAGAGCAATTTCATTGCCTCTATTTACATATTTAGCTGCTAAAATCTGCCCCGGCATCACATACTCACCATCCAAATATCTTTCTTCATATACAAATTTAAAGGTGTCACCCTTTTGGCTATCCATAGCAAAATCTAAAGACCATTGAAAAGCATTAGCTAATTGTATGATTGCTCTTTCATCAATACCATTATCTAAAGCTGCTTGATAAACAGAGCTCTCTACCTCAGCTTCTTTAACCACTGTCTTTACTTCATATGCAATATCTCTTTTCTCAGCCCTCCAAGGCTTTTCTGGTTCAAGCTCCTCTGCTAAAACTGTGTTTATCACGTCTGTACTAGTGCTAACCACATCTATATTAATTTCTTCGTCTATAGGCTCTTCTTTTGAAATATAAAGTTCTTCTTCACTGTTTATCTTATATAGCAATGACTTTAACTCATCACTGTCTTTGTCAAAGGTAAGCTCTATTTCGCTGCCAGCTTTTATTTTAGATAAATCATATTCTTCTAAACTACCTTGATAAAGTTCTTGAGCTAAACCTGGATTAATACCTGCTTTAGTCATTAGTTCACCAAAAGTGGTGCCTGCTTCAACCAATATCTTTTCTTGTCTATCTGGAATAATCTCAACTATATCTTCCACAAGATTATCATCTTCATTTATATTATTCTCAGATTCTAAATAACTAGATCCTGATGTTTTATTATATATTAAAAATACTGAAAAACTTAAAACTAACAAAATAATAACTAAATATTTATAATCTGTTATTTTTTTCATATATGTAAATTTGTTTATAAATTATAAAAACAGTGTATCATGAGAGTATTTATATGAAAAGACTAAATCAATATATAGTACTAATATTAAACAAAAAACAGCAGATAACAATAATCTGCTGTTTTAAAATATACTATTGTTCTTCTCTCTAAGTCTACAGACAATCTGCTGGACAAATCTCAACTGATTCTGCACAAGGACAGCCTTCACCCATACAAACCATTTCCTGACAAACTCCATCACCACACATATCTACACAAATATCTGAGTCTTCAGCTCCACTGCGTTCAATGGTACTACCTTCAGGTATTAAATCAAATGAATTAATTTCTACTTCACCATCACTATTGATGCTATAATTAGCCTTTGCTGATAAAGCAATGTGACCATCTTCATAGTCAACGATAGCTGTATTTTCTTCAGGGAAAGTCACTGAAGTCACATAGAAGCTACCACCAAGCTCAGTATCAACTGGTGATAACAAAGAAATGTTATTCTCTAAGTAATTAATCACTGCCCTTTCTTCATCAAAGTCTACATCATTTTCAATTATTTCAAAAGATTCAATTTCTACTTCTTCATTATTATATGAATATCCAACCTGAGCAGTTAAAGCAATGTGTCCATCTTCATAATCAACAATGACTACGTCATCAGCAGGAAAAGACATGTTAGTAACATAAAAGCTACCTCCTAAAACAGGTTCTTCAGGTGATAAGCTAGAGATATTGTCTTCTAGGAAATTAACAACATTCGCTCTTTTTTCTTCAGGAGTCTCAATGTCTTCACCATTTTGATTACCTACTGTGTTTTCTAAATTACTATTTTGGCTCATAAGAGCATAAACTACAGCACCAATTAGTAGAACAACTACTAATGCTACTAAAATTGTTTTTGTGTTCTTGTTGAACATAGATTTTAAAATTAATTATATATTAATATGTAAACTGTTACTTGTATATATTATAACGTATTTTTACTGAAAAAGTAACAGATAAGAAGCTTAATTTACTATAATTGTTTGAATTTATAATTATTTAAATTTATAATTAATTTAATATTATATCTTCCTACTATCATAAGCCCAGTGAAGTAAAGCTTGTCTTTGTTTAGGTCTACAAGTATAATCTCCTTTCTTGCAATTGTTCTCAACTGCTTTTAAGTGCCTCTTGAAAGCTCTCCATCTTTTAATTTGTCTTTCATCATCAGCATGTCTTCTTCCCATATAATAACGAGCATACCACTGAAACCAACCTCTTGGGTCATCAGGGTGAATCCAGTCTTTATCTTGCCAGACCTCTAAGGACTGACTAGCGCTAACTTTAAAATAATTATAGTCAGGATTCTTGCCTTCCTTGCTAAACTTAACTCCTTTAAACCAGCTTTTAGGAAACTCCTCTTTATACCCTACAAAATAATAACCACCAAAAACACCTAATTCAAGCATTTGCTTTGGACTTAAATCTGGTTGAAAAGAATCATCAAAATTTCTGCCACTAGGTTCAGTTAAATAATATTCATAATCATTTTGTATATCATTATTCACTACTATTTTCTTTTTTCTTTTTCTAGGCATTTATTTTAATCATTTATAATTATCATTATTTATACTATAATTATACCATAGCTAATAAATACATAAATAATAATATGAATAAAAGGAAAAAGAAATCACAATGCATTGCCTTAGGTTTAATATTAGGTGTAGCCATAGGATCAGCTTTAGATTTTAACAGTGGTAGTTTTTCAGGAATAACCGCTGGCACAGGTGCAGGACTAGGAATTCTAGCTGGGGCTATGTACTATCATTATAAATTTAAAAATATTAAAAAGTGATTATGAAAAACATGAAAAAAAGTTGGCAACTAGGGTTTTTTGGATTTTTTGCCTTATTTGCAATACAACCAATTATGCAAGGTGAACGGGCAGGAGCTAGTTGGCTAGTTTGGCTTATCTGGTTTATTTTTTTTATTCCAGAAAAAAAGAGAAAAAATAATGACAAACATAAAGACTAAATAAAACAATTTAAAAATGGAAAAAATATATTATCACAATAAAAAAAGCCTTGAAAATAAAATCAAAACAATAAAGAATCAAGGACTGGATAAATTACACGTTGTTTCAGACTTTGATAGAACAATTACCAGGGCAACTAAAAATGGAGAAAAAATCCCATCGGGCATAGCATTAATTCGCCAAGGAGGCTATTTGAGCGCAGACTATCCTGAAAGAGCTTTTGCTCTATTTGATAAATACCATCCAATAGAGATAAATGAAAATCTTGATTATGAGTATAGATATAAGATGATGACAAAATGGTGGGAAGAGCATGAGAAATTGCTAATAGAGTCAAAAATGCACAAAGGTGTAATTGACGACATAATAGAAAAAAACCCAAAACTATTTAGAGATGGGTCAGATAAGTTCTTTAATTTTTTACATGAAAAGCAAATACCTTTATTAATATTCTCTGCTGGTATAGGTAATCTAATTAAAGACTATTTAAAGGAAAAAGATAAGCTAACAAACAATATTCATATAATTGCTAACACTTTTGTTTTCAACTCTGAAGGTTATGCTACTGGCTATGAAGCCAAGATAATACACACCTTAAATAAATCAGAAACTAAGATAGAAAATCCAAAGTATCAAGAAATGATTGCAAAAAGAAATAACGTTATTCTTTTAGGAGATTCTTTAGGAGATTTAGGAATGGTTAACGATCTAGATGTAAACTGTATTATAAAAATAGGATTCTTAAACAAAGAAATTGAAAGTAAACTAGAACTATATAAAAGCAAATTTGATGTTGTTATTGCTAACGACGGTTCTATGAACTACGTAAATAAACTCCTTGAAGACTTAAGTAAATAAAAACTATTTAGCGCTTCTATTTCTTCTAGACTTAAAACCACTTCTAGATTTACCACGTCCACCTCCGTTATTTTTAGATCTGAAATTTCTTGGCCTATTAGATCTACCTCTATTAGATGAAGATTTCTTAAAATTAGAGTTTCTCTTAAAAGGCTTACTCATATCCACATTCAAATCTCTATCACCTGTAGCATCAGGGCCTTGATTCTCTAATTGCTCTTTTATTATATAGTTGATTAAATCTTCTTTTTCTATTTTATCTATTTTATCTAAGTAAGCTTGATACTTTTTATTTCTCTTTAAAGCTTCTTTATCTACACTTTTAATAGTATCTAAAAATCCTTGTAAACGCTTATCTTCAATAGAACTTACACTAGGTATTTTTTTGTATTCAATTTTTTTGCCAGTAATATTTTCCAAGTGTCTTAGTTTTCTAGTTTCTCCAGGACTTAAAATAGACATAGAAACACCACTATTTTTTGCTCTACCAGTTCTGCCAGTTCTATGTATATATGCTTCATCATTATCAGGTAAATTGTAGTTAATAACATGGGTTAGGTTATCAACGTCAATACCACGAGCAGCCACATCAGTAGCTACTAATAAGTTAATTTGCTTATCTTTAAACCTCTTCATTATTTTAGTTCTCATGTTTTGAGCAATGTCACCATGAATAGCTTCAGCATTATAATTCTTTTGACGAAGTTTTTCGCAGACCTCTTGTGTTTCTCTTTTAGTTCTACAAAATAAAATACCGTAAACACCATATAAAGAATCTAAAATTCTCTGTAAAGCTTCAAATCTATCCCTAGGTGCACTAACATAATATTCATGACTAACATTTTCAGCCCCAGCACTAGTACCCTCAACTTTAATCTCTGTAGCATTCTTTAAATACTTCTTGGAAATATTAAGCACACTTTTAGAAATAGTAGCTGAGAAAAGTAAGGTTTGTCTTTCCTGAGGAGTTTTTTCTAAAATAGCATCAAGGTCTTCTTTAAATCCCATATCTAACATCTCATCAGCTTCATCTAAAACTAAAAACCTAATAGCACTAAGATCTAAAAACTTTCTTCTAATTAAATCATGTACTCTCCCAGGGGTACCAACTACAATATCTACTCCTGTTTTTAAGTTTCTAATTTGAAATTCAATCTTTTCTCCACCATAAACTGCTAGCACTGAAGTTTTACTTGAATGCTTACTATAATTTTTAATATCATCAGCCACTTGTAAACATAGTTCTCTGGTAGGGCAAAGAATAATAGCTTTTATTTTTTTCTTCTGCTCAGGATTTTCATTAACATTTTTTATCTTATCAATTATTGGTAAACCAAAAGCAGCTGTCTTACCAGTTCCAGTTTGAGCTAAGGCAATTATATCTTTATTGTTTTCAAGTAAATACGGTATAACCTTTTCTTGAATAGGTGTAGCCTCACTAAAGCCCATCTCATCTAAACTAGTAATTATGTCTTTATTTAATTTTAATTCTCTAAATGTTTTCATATATAATTTTTATTTTAAACCTTTACTGCTTTTAGCTTTAGCTGTTTGGCTTAAATATTCTTTTCTTAAACGAATGTTTAAAGGTGTAACTTCTAAATACTCATCTTCTTTCATTATTTCTAATCCTTTCTCTAAAGTTATCTCCATTGGTGGTGTTAGAATTATAGCATCATCAGAACCTGAAGCCCTAACATTAGTTAATTTCTTTCCTTTACAAGGATTTACCCAGGTGTCTCCTCCTTTTAGAAAGCTACCAATAACCATACCACTATAGACCTCTGTGTTAGGGTGAATATATATCTTTCCTCTAGCTTCTAAATTCCAAAGTGCATAAGATAAAGCTTTACCTGTTTCCATAGATATCATAGAACCTTGTTCACTCTTATCTATCTCACCTACATATTCTTTAAAACCTATAACTCTAGTTGTTAGTATTCCCTCACCTCTAGTATCAACAACAAACTCACTACGATATCCTAATAGACCACGTGTTGGAATTTCAAAAATTAATCTTTGTGAATCTTGTTGCTTCTTAATGTTTATCATTTTAGCTTTTCTTTTAGAAAGCTTTTCAATTACAGTACCTGACATAGCTTCTGGTACATCAACAATTACTTCTTCAAAAGGTTCTTTTTTTGTACCTTCATCATTTTTGATAATTACCTTAGGTTGAGAAACCTGCATTTCAAAATTTTCTCTACGCATATTTTCAAGCAATATTGCAATATGAAGCTCTCCACGTCCATATACTTTGTAGTGAGCATTTACATTATCAAAGTCAACCTTCAAGCCAACATTAACCTCTAATTCTTTCTCTAATCTTTCTTTTAGTTTACTACCGGTAACATTCTTACCTTCTTTACCGGCAAAAGGTGAACTATTAACCATTAACTCAATAGAAATTGTAGGTTCATCAATATTAATTACTGGCAAAGACTCTTGTTCTTTGTTTTCACAAACAGTTTCTCCAATACAAATATCAGTTAATCCAGCTATCATAACAATATCTCCTGAAGCAGCTTTTTCTACTTCAGATCTTTGTAAACCGTCAAAAGCAAATATCTTATTTATCTTACCTACTCTAAAATCATCACCTTCTCCTTTTATAATAACTGAGCCTCCTTGTTTTAATTGCCCTTGATAAATTCTAACAATCGCCATTCTTCCTAAATAATTATCATAAGCTAAGTTAAAAGCTTGAGCCTTTAACTCTTTATCATTATCTTCTTCACTGGAAGCAGGTTCTACTTGTTCTAAAATTAACTTAAGCAGTGGATCTAAATTATCACTCTCATCGCCAATCTTTTCAAAGGCTTTTCCTTCTTTGGCGATAGTATAAATAGTTTTAAAATTAAGTTGATCATCACTAGCACCAAGATCCATAAAGAGTTCAAGTACTTCATCGTGCACCTCTTCTACTCTAGCTGCTGGTTTATCTATTTTATTAATAATAACTATTGGTTTTAAATTAAGCTCTAAAGATTTCTTTAAAACAAACTTAGTTTGAGGCATAGGTCCTTCTTGAGCATCAACTAAAAGAAGTACCGAGTCAATTGATCTTAAAACTCTCTCTACTTCAGAACTAAAGTCAGCATGACCTGGAGTATCAACAATGTTTATTTTATTATCTTTATACATCAAAGAAGCATTCTTAGAGTATATAGTAATACCTCTTTCTTGCTCTAGTTTGTTAGAATCCATACTAACATCATCTTTAACTGTGTTGGTTTGTCTCATTAAAGCATCAGTTAACGCAGTTTTACCGTGATCAACGTGAGCAATAATGGCAATATTTCTTATTTTCATATTTTTTTAAAACAAATAAAAATACCTCGTCAAAAGCGAGATATTTTTAATATACTTTCGTCTTTTAATAACTCTTTATTTATAGCAGTAATTTAAGAAAAAAGCAAGTCTAATTACTTATTAGCAAAAACAATATTCTTTTTAAAGTCAACTTTATAATTTTTTGTTTTTAAAAATTTTATCAAACTTTTCAAATCATAACCTTCTTTATTAATATTATGACATTCTAAGCGTATATTTTCTATTTTTTTAAAATATTTATCATCTAAATTATAAAGAATATTGTATTCGCCCCCTTCAATATCAATTTTCAATAAATCACATTTTTCTATTTTATTATTATTAAAAATCTCTTGCATAGTTATACTATTTGCTTGAATTAATTTATCTCCTTGAATAAACTCTGAATGACCTCCAGAATTATCATCAGAC
>Ga0306869_1000161_pt1 | contig 38196 bp, 36 predicted proteins | sample AntRauTorckE6833_FD_190421 | JGI IMG/M metagenome (GOLD analysis project Ga0306869, IMG submission 190421) | Saline lake microbial communities from Rauer Islands, Antarctica - Metagenome Torckler E6 #833 (v2) (version 2) | ecosystem: Environmental > Aquatic > Non-marine Saline and Alkaline >... | reverse complement strand
TTAGTGATTATATAAATTGGTTCAATTTAAAGAGAATACATGGTTCACTAGGCTATCAAAGTCCAGTTGACTATAGATTAAACTACTCTTTATAAAAATTGTTCAAAAAAGGGTTGCCATACCACTAGTAACAAAACATAAAATGAGTCCAATAGAATATAGAAATAATATGATATAATATATATAATAAGTATGGGGGTTCACCATTTTTCTCTCCAACTTTATAAAGCTAGTTCATAAAAATAAATCTCTTAGTTGAACTAAGAGATTTTTTATATTAAAGTCTTACAGATGACTTGTTATGGATAATCATCATTACCTTAAATTACGTTGATACTTTAAAATGACTTATGTCAACTTCATTCTTAATTATTGGAATGGATTGTCTAGCCTCTTGGATTCGCTCTAAATCGATTTCAATACTTAATAAGCCTTCTGACGCATTCAATTCTTTTAAAATTTTGCCATATGGATCAACAACCAATGAATGGCCATAAGGTTCATAAGAACCAAAAGAATCTCTTGCAGGACTTGCTGAGATGAAAAAGATTTGGTTGTCTGTAGCTCTTGCTTTAAAAGTTGTATGCCAATGAAGCGGGCCTGTGTAAGTATTGAAAGCAGCTGGTACAAAAATAACTTTAGCATCTAAGTCTCTAATTTTCTTAGCTAAATATGGGAACCTAATATCAAAACAAATCATTATTCCCATTTGACCAAACTCGGTCTTAAAAGTTATAACTTCATTTCCTGCGGATAAACAGTCTCCCTCATTAAATTTTTTTCCATCTGGATAAGTAACTGAAAATAAATGTATCTTTCTATATTTGTTAATGATTTTTCCCTGGCGATTAAAAATATAAGAAGTATTATATATATATCCGTTTGATGTTTCAGGAATAGATCCAGCAATTAGGTAACTATTAAATTTGCTAGCGATATCACTAAGTCTTTGTATGACTAAATCGTTTTCACTTATTTTATTCAATTTAAAATACATAAGTTCATAAGGCGTCAAAAACATTTCAGGTAGAACAATGAAATCGAAATGTTCGCCTTTTTTTCTTTCTAATAAGTCATAAATATGATCCATATTATCTTTAACTGTTTCAGCAACTTTATTTTGTATAATCAGTACTTTCAAAGTCATACCTCCTTTTTCTCTAGTTTATCATTTGTTAGTATTTAAGAAAAGTTATTTCATAAATTCAATCAAATCATATATAATAGATATATGGAAAAAATTTGTGAAAACTGTATTTATGGATCAATTAAAAGTCAATCAATTGAATACCCAGATAAATCAATTATTTTTTTAGAGGGTGACCATATCAATAATATTTACTCTATACAAGAAGGTTATGTTAAAATGAGTAAGTTTTTAGAAAATGGTGATGAGTTTATCATTGGTGTATTAGGACCAGGTGATTATATCGCTCTTTTAGCTTTGCTACAAGCAAAAGATAACTATATTGCAAGCGCAAGTTGTCTATCTAATGTTAAGTTAAAAGCCATGGATAAACAAGATGTTTTAAGGGCTTATAGTTCCAATCAAGCCTTTAAGGAAAATTGTTTAAAATGTGCTGTGACTCGTTCTAACTTATTTCATACACAATTACAACTTTCAGCTGAAACTGATGTTAAGGAAAAGATTATTATGATTTTAAAAAATCTATCACATAAATTTGGTCATATTAAAAATAAGCAATATATCATTAAACTTCCTTTCTCAAAAACTGTCTTGGCCAATATTATTAATATTAGAAGAGAAACACTTTCTAGACATCTTAGTGCCCTTCAAAAAGAAAATATTTTACAAGTAAAAAAAAATACTTATATCCTAAATTATGTGATTTGAGTCACATAATTTTTTTTCGACTTTGATATAATACATATAGAAAGAGGGATATTATGAGTGAATTTATTGATAATAAAACACAAGATAGACAAAACAAATTAAAAGAATTGATAAAAAAAATACATAATGGAATGCCTTTAGATGAAGCAAAAGCAATGTTTAAAAAGGATTTCCAAGAAATATCTACAGATGAAATTGTAAAACTAGAACAAGGATTAATGGACGAAGGCATGAGTATGGATGAAGTGCAAAGTCTTTGCGATGTTCATGCGGCGGTTTTCGATGGATCAATTTCCGATATCCACAAAACAAAATCAATCATGAATATTCCAGGACATCCAGCCAAAGTATTTTCTGATGAAAATACAAAAATCTTAAAGTTAATTGAAAACGAGATTGTACCTTACATTGGTAAAATGGATCCCAACTCATTTTTAATGTTAAGAATAGGTATAGAAAGGTTGATGGAAATTTCTAATCACTATTCAAGAAAAGAAAATTTGTTTTTCCCAAGTCTGGAAAAGAAGGGCATTACTTCAATACCTAAGGTTATGTGGGGTGTTGACGATGAAATTAGACAAGATTTAAAAGCATTAAAAAAAATGCTAGATGATAAAACATCTGTTTATGATGACATAGAAGTTAAAGTATTGGCTGCGCTTGAAAGAGTAAAAGATATGGTGATGAAAGAAGAAAATATTTTGTTACCTAAATTATCAGATGTGATGTCATTTTATGATTGGATTTTAGCTGATAAGGCCAGTGGTGAAATTGGATATTTCCTAGAAGCACCAAAAGAATCTTGGGCTGTTAAAGAAGATGAACAAGAGGCTAACAATGAAGAATTAATTAATGGTGAAATAAGCTTTGATGCTGGTTCTTTATCTCAAGTTGAAATTAATTCAATTTTAAACACATTGCCTTTGGATATGACATTCGTTGATAAAGATGGTCATGTAAAATACTTTACACAAGGTAAGGAAAGAATATTCAATCGTCCAATAACTATTATTGGTAGGCATGTATCATTATGTCATCCTCCAAAATCAGTACATATAGTTGAGGAAATCATCGAGAGTTTTAAAGTGGGCAGAAAAGATTATGAAGATTTCTATATTCAGTTAAAAGAAATGTTTGTATATATACGTTATTTCGCTGTTAGAGATAAAGACAATAGCTATTTAGGTACTTTAGAAATAACACAAGACATTAAGCCTATTAGAACTCTAGAAGGCGAAAAGAGACTTATGGAAAAATAATGAAGTATATATATTTGTTATTAGGTAGTGTATCACTTGGATTTGGTACTTTAGGTGTTATACTACCGATTCTTCCAACAGTACCTTTTTTACTTTTAACAGCATACTTTTATTCAAAATCATCAGATAAGTTTTATCATTGGTTTATCAATACCAAAATATATAAGAAATACCTTGAAGATTTTATTGAAACTCGGACCATGAAAAGAAGAAGTAAATGGCAGCTAATGATATTTGTTGATATAATTTTAGTAATTTCTTTTATCATGGTGGATTTCATACCAGCTAAAATTATAATTATCCTATTATTTATACTTAAACACTACTATTTCTTCAGATATGTACAAACAGTTTAAACCATAGTTATCTATGGTTTTTTTCTTTAATATTGAAGATTTTTGATAGTGTGTTACAATATATATGGTAAGAATTTGTGAGGTGTTTTATGGAAAATATATTAGATGTTGTTATTATTGGTGCTGGACCCGCTGGATTAAGTGCTGCTATATATGCTAAAAGAGCAATGTTGAATTTTGTTGTTTTAGAAAAGTTTCTTCCTGGTGGAGGTATTGCAAATACATTTGAGTTAGAAAACTATCTAGGTTTAGGTAAAGTAACAGGTTTAGAAATGGCTGATTTAATGGTAAAACATGTTAATGAACTTGGTATAGATATAAATACTGAAGAAGTAAGGGAAGTATCTTTTACTGAAGATATTAAAGAAATTAAAACCGACAAAACGACTTATAAAACAAAAAATGTTGTCATCGCTTCTGGAGTTTCACCTAGAAAATTAGCTTGTATAGGTGAAGATAGATTACTAGGCCGTGGTGTTTCTAACTGTGCAACTTGTGATGGTTTTATTTATAAGAATAAATCAGTTTTAGTTGTTGGTGGGGGAGACGTTGCTGTAGAAGATGCTATTTATTTATCTAGAATAGCTAAAGACGTTGTTCTAGTTCATAGAAGAGATCAATTGCGCGCAGTAAAATCTTTGCAAGAACGCGTGTTTAAAATTGACAATGTGAAAATTCTTTGGGATAGCGAATTAATGGAAATTAAAGGCAAAGATTTTGTTGAGTCTGCGACTATTTATAACAATAAAACAAATGAAGAAACTGATATATCAGTTGATGGAGTTTTTATAGCTGTTGGCTATAATCCGAATATAGAATTTTTAGGAAAAAACTTAGAAAAGACGACTAGTGGTTGGATTAAAACCAATGCTTATTGTGAAACAAACATCAAAGGTGTTTACGCAGTTGGAGACATTAGAGATACAATTTTAAGACAAGTAGCAACTGCAGTGAGTGATGGAGCAATTGCTATTTCAGAATTAAGTAAATCATTATAAATGAGGTGACTGCATGTTTAAATACTTACTCAAAAGATTAATCTTCTTTGCTATATCTCTTTTTATTATAATGACTGTTATGTTTATTTTGACAAGAGTATCGATGTTAAGGATATGGGCATTACCGCATCCTATTATTGATGATTTTCGAATAGCTTGGTCTGAGTATTTAGTTTACATTGAGAATATTTTCACAAGATGGGATTGGGGGTATACACGGTCAGGTATTCCTATTTGGGCTTATGTATTTGATAAAATGATGATTACATTAAAATACAATCTAGTAGCTCTAGTGATATATTTTACTGGAGGCGTTGTACTAGGTGTTTTAGCTGCTTATCATAAAAATAAATTCATAGATTATTTTATTTCATTATTTTCAATGTTGTTTAACTCGATTCCTGGTTTTGTATTTATTTTTTTCTTAATATTGGTCTTTGGTTATGGTCTTAATTGGTTTCCGCCTCAAGAGCCATTTGCTAATGCGAGCTTATTAAGAACCATCAAAGGTTATTTTATTCCTGTTGTTGCTTTATCTGTTGGTCCTATGGGCAAGATTGCACAAACCATTAGAGGTGAAATGATAGAATCAATGCAAACACCTCAATATTTATTGTTAAGGGCCAAAGGCCTTACAAAAAAGCAAGCATTTTTAAGACATGGTTTAAAAGATAGTTTGGTTGTTATGGTTCCTGAATTGATTCCATTATTTGTCTTTGTTATCAATATGTCATTTGTTATTGAGTATACATATAATATCAATGGTATTGCATTATTATTCTTTAGATCATTAATTAGTTTTGGTGGAGAGAATAATGCGATTATGGTTAACACAGCCATTGCTGTGCCAGTAGGTGTCTTATTAATTGGAATTATTATGGTATTCTCACTTATTAGTGATATGACATTGGCGTTAATTGATCCAAGAATATCCATAAAATCTAAAAAGACAGAAATGTAAACTTGGAAGAAAGGAAGAATTTTCCTTTCTTTTTTACTTCACTTGTTGAGATTTTTTCAAAATGATATAATAAATAATATAAAGGAGTGATTAGTATGGCTATTAAAGATATGGTTAGTAATCAAAGAGATTATTACAATACTGGCTCTACAAAAAATTATGGATTTAGAAAAGAAGCACTTAAAAAATTATATGAGGCTGTTTTGTCTTATGAAGATGAGATTAAAGAAGCCTTATATAAAGATTTAAATAAGAGTGGTGCTGAATCATATTTAACTGAAATAGGTGTGACATTAAAAGAAATTAAGTATCTTATTAAGCATTTAAAAAAGTTTATGAAGAGAAGGAAAAGAAAAACTGAAATCGCAAATTTTCCTGCGAAAAGTTTCATTTCTCCACATCCTTATGGTGTTACCTTAATTATGAGTCCATGGAATTATCCTATTTATCTTACACTAGCACCTCTTGCAGGCGCAATAGCAGCTGGTAATACAGCCGTTGTTAAGCCAAGTAACTATAGTTCTAATACATCAGATATTATTGAAAAAATGCTACACGAAACTTTTGATAAGGAATATATTGGTGTTGTTAAAGGTGGTCGAGAAGAAAACCAAGATTTATTAAATCAAAAGTTTGATTATATATTCTTTACTGGTAGTACAACAGTGGGTAAAATTGTTATGGAAAAGGCTTCTAAGAATCTAACTCCTATTAGTTTAGAACTTGGAGGGAAAAGCCCAACAATAGTCACCAAAGATGCAAATATTGATCTTTCTGCAAAACGAATTATTTTTGGAAAGTTAATCAATACTGGACAAACTTGCGTGGCGCCTGATTATGTCTTGATTGATGAAGATGTAGAAGAAGAATTCATTGGTAGGTGTCTACAATATATTACTGATTTTTTCGGGAAAGATCCACTAGAAAATGAAAATTATGGAAAGATTATAAATAAAAAACATTTCGAAAGATTGGTTGGACTTATGGAAGATCAAGAAGTTGTTGTGGGCGGGAAAACTGATAAGAAAAAACATAAAATCGAACCAACAATACTTAGAAATGTTTCTCCTGAATCTGCAATTATGCAAGAAGAGATATTTGGTCCAATTCTTCCAATATTAACCTATAAAGAAATTAATGAAGCTATTAGTTTTGTTCAAGCAAGACCTCATCCACTTGCTTTATATTTGTTTACTCAATCTAGAAGAACCATTGATAATGTTCTTAATCAATGTCAATTTGGTGGAGGATGTATAAACGATACAATTATGCAAGTTGCTAGTGACTATCTACCATTTGGTGGTGTTGGCGATAGTGGTATGGGCGCATATCACGGTAAAGCAAGTTTTGATACATTTTCACACGACAGAAGCATTATAAAGAAATCAACATTAATAGATGTTCCGTTAAGATATCAACCTTTAAGTGATATGAAAATGAAAATCATTAAAAAGGTTTTGAAATAAGTGAAGCAATATCATCATAAGAGCATCAAGATCCTTATTATCATAAGTAGTGGTCTTGGTGTTTTCTTAAATATAATTCAAGAAAACTTTTCTTTTAATTCATTGTTATATTTTACCCATCAATCTAATTTGCTAGTGTTTATAGTATATACAGTATTTTTGTTTCATGATAAGAAATATAAGCAAAGACAAATTACCATATTGTATCAAGCTGTTGTGGCAATCGTACTAACAAGTGTGGTATACCATGGCATGTTAAGACCAGTATTAGATAATACATCGATATTTGGCAATGGTTTTGTTGATATGTTAGTACACACTATTACACCTATTTTAGTGGTTGTGGAAAGATTATTGTTTTCTACCAAAGGCGTTATTCAAAGAAAACAACCAATTTATTGGCTTATTTTTCCTATGTTTTATTTCTTCTTTACCATAATATATTCTTTTTTAGGTGGAACATTTCATAAAGGAACTGATTATGAGTCAAAATATCCATATTTCTTTTTAAACTTTTCAGACAATGGTATTGGTTACTTTATTGTTTTAATAATAATTGTTTTATTGATTGGTTATAGTATTTACTTTATGAATAGAAGAATAATGATAAGAAAGCGAGATTAACATGGAGTTATTTAAATACAATGAAAAACGAGTTAAAAAAATAGATAAATTTATGGAAGGTCTTTTAGATTCAGATTCAACTGATGAAAAAGTAAGAATATTTAGAACTTTTGAAGATGATATCTCTGAGATAAGTCCTTTAGATATGTTTTATTTACATAACTATGGTCCTGATACAGATTTATCTATAAAAGAAATCAAAAAAACTGCTAACAAGTTTATTAATGTGTTTCATAAAGGCTTAGAAAAATACAGTCAAAAATTCAATCATCTACTATTAAGAATGTTAAATAGTGAAAGTCAAGAAATGGAAAAACATCTAAATATTTTAAAGGAATACTATAAAAGTGGTGAGATTGAACAACATCAAGTTGATCTTTTAGATGGTTTTAAAAAATGCTTAGAATTTGAGTTGAAATTCATTAAATTTGAAAACATTATTTTTCCAAATTTGGAAGACAAATTACCTTCCACAAAGCCCTTTGAAGTCTTATGGTCTTTACATGATGATGCTAGACAACTAGTTAAGAAATTAATATCCTCATTAAATAGAGATAAATTAGATAGGCAAGAGATCATTGAAAGTATTGGGGCTTACTATTATTTGGTCTTTGGTATTAATCAAAAAGAAAAGCTAATAATTCTTCCTTTACTAGAAGAATTATTAACAGAAGATAAGTTAAATCAATTATATAATGAGACTTTAGAATATGGATATGTATTTATGGAATCTCCAAAACCCTTAGATATACTAGAAAAAGATGAGTTTACTTCTGAATGGTTTAAAACTAGAACAGGTTCCTTAACCTTTAAACAGTTATCTCTTATATTAAATCATATACCATTTGATATCACTTTTGTAGGCAAAGATGATAAAGTTAAATATTTCAATGACCGACCTGAAAGACATTTTCCAAGAAATCCTTCTGTAATTGGACGCTTGGTTAAACACTGTCATCCGCCTAAATCTGTACATGTGGTTGAAAAAATAGTATCAGAGTTTAAAGAGAATAAACGAGACATTGCTGAGTTTTGGATTGAAATGAATGGGACATTTTTATATATTACTTATTATGCTATTAGGGATTCTGAGAATAATTATGAGGGGGTCCTTGAAGTATCTCAAGATGTTACAAGAATAAGAGCATTAGAAGGAGAAAAAAGACTATTGTAGAGCATTAACAACAATAAAAATCAAAGAGTGAATGATAAAAAATCTTATAAAATATAGTTTAATTTAAATGTGAAACCATATGCATTTAATTTTATTATAAGCGGATTTATGTTATAATATCAGTGATGACTTTTGTCATCATTTTTATTTTAAGGAGGCTAAGAGATGAAAACTAGTGGTAAAACTCCGCTTTTAAGAGCGAGAAATATTGAGAAGAAATTAGGCGTAAAAAGAATATACATTAAATTAGAGGGTGCGAATCCTACTGGGTCAAAACAGGATAGGTTGGCCTGGCGAATTGTATTTTCAGCTATGTCGCAAGATAAATCAAATATAGTAACTGATGGGTCTAAGCAATTTTTAAGGTCTTTGGCTTATTATACAGATATTTATCACCTGACCATGAGTGTTGTTCAGTTTAAAAATCAAAAATGGAAATCACGTTTAGGTGACCATGTTACAACAAAAAATTATACCAGTAGATCTAAACCTAAATCAAATAAATTTTATCAAAACATTGATTTAAATAAAGATGATTATTTAGCCATAGAAGGTAGGGGGCACCAAGAGTTGACATCAATTGCCTTTAAGAGTATTGCTGAAGAAATTATTGCTAAAATGAAAAAACCTGCTGATACTGTTTTTTATACAAATGAAGATGATTATCAAAATAGTATTTACAACGCTTATTTACAAGACTATATGAAAACGAGCAATCCTATGCCTCATTTATTATCAGTAAAATCTAATAAAAAATCTGATGATGCTGACAAAAATATTTTGGTTGATGAAAAATTGATTGCAGAAGCATATTCCTTATTAAGTAAACAGGAACATTTAAAAATGAAAAAGAAAGCAGCAATTCCCTTTGCTGGATTCCTTGCAAAATACCATAATGGTGAAATAGAAAAAGGTCATCATGTCATTGTATTGGATACTGCAAGAACTAGAATTGATATTCGACGTTTAGAAAGTTTTGACGATATATCTAAAGAAGAGTTATTAGCTTATGTTGATCACTACCTAGATCAATACTCTGATCCTTTGGAAGATGCAAAAGAAGCTTTAGAAAATGCTATCCAAAAAGGTTATATATTAGTCGCGACTCGTGAAGATACAGTTGATGGTGTTTGCGTCATTGTTAATACCAGTTTCGATAAGTTTATCCCAAGTTATCATCTGGCATATATAGGTACCAATCCTAACAGCAAAGGAAGAGGACTTGGAACAGAGCTCATTGAGTTCGCAGTTGATTTAGCTGATGGCAGTATTTCATTACACGTTGATTTGGATAATTACGGGGCAAAGAAACTATATGAAAAAATGGGCTTTAAACACGTATATAATCGAATGATTTTCCAAAATGAAGAATAACAGTTAATATCTATATTAAAACATTTTCACTTTCTAACAGTGAAAATGTTTTTTTTATGACAATTACCAATAAATATGATAATATATTTAATATGAAAAACAGACATATTAATGAAATAGCATACTTTACTATAATCAGTGGAATTACATTTTTCATCTGGTTTAATCAATTAGATTTTCTTGGCATGACATTGTTTGTCCTAGCCAGTTTTTTCGTTTTAACTTTTTTTAGAAATACAATTCATGTGGTACCATTTATTTTTAATATGCTCTTCATGATTAGTCAAACAGAATGGAGTTTAGATACAATTCCAAGTTATTTGTATTTATTACCCATCGTTCTTACTTTAGGTTTTATTATTCACTTTATTAGATTTAGAGAAAAGAAAAGAACTAAAGCTGTCTTAGTTAAGCCGCTTTTGTTAATGTTTCTTGCGATAATATTTTCAATTATTAACACAGAAATTTTCGATTTGAATTATATTTTTTATCTTGGTATTGGTGCCTTTTATTTATTAATATATTTGTTCTTTGTTTATACGATAAAGGGTGAAAATTTGGATTATTTAATTAAACTATTTATTGTTTTAGGTGTCTTAATTTCAAGTCAGGTTCTTTATTATTATTTAAGTACTGGAGATATAGCTGAAGCATTAAGAACTGATAGGGTTGATTTAGGGTGGGGTATTTCTAATTTTATTGCCACATATTTAATTATGTTTATATCCGCAACTATCTTTTATATTAAAACAAAAAAATTCAGACTACTTACTGTTATAATTGTTGCTTTTGAAATATTAATGCTAATTTTCACTTTGTCAAGAGGTGGCGTTTTATCTTTTATTGCTATTATTCCTCTTTTGCTTTACTATCTCTATCATGGCCAAAAAAACAAGGTTATCATGTCTTTATATATTTTCCTGATTTTAGTTCTATTAGTAACTATTTTTGTGATAAGAACCGATTATTTAATACCACTATTCGAAAGATTTAAAGAATTGGATTTATATGATGGAAGTGGTCGTGTTGATCTATGGAAACAAGCTATAGAGAAATTTAAAGAATTCCCTATTGTTGGTGCAGGTTTATTTGCTAGGGTAGAAGGTGACTATTTTGGTTTTTACCATAATACAATTCTTCATACTCTTGCCTCTTTGGGAATCATAGGATTGATTTCGTTATTGTGGCAAGCATTCGCGGTGGTGAAAATAATTTTTAATAAGATTAATCATGAAAAAGGTGTTTTATTGATTGCTATAGTAGGCGCAAATATTCATGGTATGGTTGATAATGTTTATTTTATGCCACAGTTTATGATTATTTTCTTTGTTATTGTAGCCGTTATTGAAATTTATAATGATAATCAAATAATGAAACCAAGAATCTGGAGGCTTGAAGATGTCAAAAAGTAAAAAAATGACTTCTGAAAAAAGGATGTTTTTATCTTTTATTCTGAATTTTGTCTTTACTATTTTTGAGTTTATTGGTGGTTTACTAACAGGGTCTATTGCATTAATGAGTGATAGTGTCCATGATTTTGGTGATTCTATTTCCATTGGTGTAGCAATTTTTTTAGAAAAGAAATCTAAGAAAAAACCTGATTTTAAATATACTTATGGCTATTACAGATTTTCTTTGCTTGGTGGATTGATTTCTTCAATCATATTAATCATTGGTTCTACAATAGTTATTTATAGAGCCATAGAGAGACTTTTTAACCCTGAACCCTTGTTAGATCCTCAGTTACTAGTGATTTTCGCTGTTATTGGTGTTGTTGTAAATGGCTTAGCCGCATATAATGCATCTAAGGGAACAAGCGCTAATGAAAAGGTCATATCATTACATTTATTAGAAGATGTATTTGGTTGGGTTGCATTGTTAATTACAGCAATACTTATTAATGTTTTTGATGTCCATATTTTAGATGTTTTACTTTCACTATTATTTAGTTTGTATATTATTATCCATGTGATAAGGAATTTGAAAGGTATTATGGAAATCTTCTTAGAAAAGGCTCCGAGCAGTCCTAAAATAAGCGAAATAAACAATGAATTATTAAAAAATAGAGATGTATTGGATATTCATCATGTTCATTACTGGACTTTAGAAGGTTCAATTCCTATTATCACATTTCATGCGGTTGTATCTGAAGATAAAACAGCTGAAGAAATACATGATATTCAAAACGAAATTCATGAGACTTTAAAAACACTTGGAATTGATCATATGACTGTTCAAATTGAGTTTTCAGGTCTTGATTGTTTATCAGAAGATTGTGATGATATTGAAGTAAAGGAAAAACACCATCATCACCATTAGGGGGAGAGTATGGAGACTTATATAAAAAAACTTAGAGAACGTTTGTTAGATCATAATATAAGTAATGATTTATTAAATCAGATCTTAGATAATTATAAAACAAAATTAAATATTGATGATAATAATCTTAAACCAGTTGAAGAAGAGGTAGAAGATATTATAGTAACTTATGATTTGAAATTAAAGGAGTATGAAGATAAAGAAATATCAACTATCATTGCCTTGGCACCTTTTTTTAGTTTAATAGTTTATTTAATATTGGGATTTGGTTTGGATCTTTGGCATCCGGGATGGTTAGTCTTTGTGGTAGTTCCACTATTGTTTTTAGTGTTCTCTGTTTTTCATGATGATTTTCTTGCTGGTATTTTAGCCTTAATACCTTTTGGTATTATCTTTAGTTATTTTTTCGTTGGTTTTTACTTTCATATTTGGCATCCAACTTGGCTTATTTTTATGTTATTACCTGTTATAGGCGTTTTTACACACTATCGTAGAAAAGGTGTAATTTCATTCTTATTTGCTTTAAGTCCTTTCATTACAGTTATATTATATATTGTCTTAGGTTCTTATTTTCAATTATGGAGTCGCGCTTGGGTAGTTTTCTTATTGGTGCCTATGATTGCAACACTTCATGAGAGAAATACAAAAAGACTAATTATCTTTGAAGTTTCCTTATTTTTGTCTATGATTATTGGAATAGTCTTGCCTTATATAACTGATTCTTGGGGATATGCTTTCTTTGGTTTGTTAATTCCATCTCTAGTTTTTATTAGTTTTGGAGAAGATAGTATTATTAAATTCTCAAAAGAAACAGTTTTTGATTGGCTTTTAGTTTTATTTTTAGCGACTTTATATTTAATTTTTGGTATTATATTTAATGTTTGGGCATATGGTTGGATGCTATTATTAGTTATTCCAGTCTATGAAATTATAAAACAATCACCGGATCATTTTAAATTTTATTATGTGATGCCATTTATCTCATTTGTAATTTTCTTTTCTTTGGGTTACTTTTTTGATTTATGGGTATATTCATGGTTGGCGTTTATTTTGATTATCATATCTTACTTGATTGAGAGAGACTAATATGGAAAATAGAACAGTAAAAAGAAGAATATGGGAACTGGATTTTTTAAGAGGCTTTGCAATTTTAATGATGGTATTTGATCATTTGATGTTTGATTTTGCTTATCTTCGAGGATATTTTTCAAATTTTTATTCTGTAAACAATTCTTTGTTTAATTGGTTGAATGATTTTGGTATTATGTATTGGAATTCTACTTTAAGGTTAGTTGGTAGAGAATTTTTTGTATTATTATTTTTACTAATTTCTGGAATTAGTTTTACTTTTAGTAAGGATAATTTTAGAAGAGGATTAAAAATGCTGATTGTTGCTGCGGTTATTACCATAGTGACTTATGTAATAGACCTTTTGTTAAATTTTGGTGTGCTGATTGTGTTTGGTGTTATTCATATGTTTGCGATTAATACCTTATTAACAGTGCTTATTCGTAAGTTTATTAAAAGCGAAATCATTATATTGTTATTAGGAATGTTAATCCTAACATTTTCATTTATATATGGTTTGTTTACTCCACCATCTGTTAGTTTGTCATTTGCTAACTTGCCAAAAATCATATTAGGTTTAGGAAGGTTTGGTGCAGATCATTTTGGTGTATTCCCTTATTTAGGCATTATTCTTATAGGAACTGTCGTAGGAAATATATTTTATAGTAATCGAGTATCACTTATACCACAAGTGGATTTATCTCAAAAAAATATTTTCTTAGTTGCTGGCAGGTATTCACTGTATGTTTATGTTATACATCAACCATTAGTTTTATTGTTTGTTTCTATTTTTGCTTATATTTTCGGTTACAGATTTTAAATAAAGGAGTAGATATTATGAAAGTAGATTTAACACTTTATCAAGCATTAGCAAAAACTGCCTCAAACAATCATGGTAAAAATGCTTTGTTGTTTAGGGGTAAATATCTAAGTTATGATCAATTAATGACTAAGATTGATTTTCTTGCTGGAGGTCTAACAGAGTATGGTTTATCAAAAGGAGAGAGTATTACTTTTGCTATGCCAAATGTTTTCGAAGCGGTTTTTGGTTTCTATGCAAGTTCAAAACTTGGTTTAAAATGTCATATGGTTCATCCAGTAACTCCTGTTAAACAAATGAAAAAACATATGAAAGATACCAAGAGTAAAACCATTGTGGTAATGGATACTTTTTATGATCACTACAAGGAAATCTTAAATGATAAAGATGTAACAATGTTTTTAGTGAATCCAGTGGAAGAATTTGGATTTCTATTAAAATCAATATATAAGATTATAAATAGAAGAAAATTAAAAAACATTAATTTTAACCATCAAATAAGAAAATTTTCTTCACTTTATAGTAAGCGTGTACAAAGTGTAACAAATATTAACCCAGTTTCTACTGCGGTATATTTACACAGCGGTGGAACTTCAGGCGAACCTAAAACTATCGAATTATCTCATCAATCAATTAATTACTTAGCATCACAAGCTGGATATATAATGGGCGTTGATAATTTCGAAAATAAACACATGCTTGCGGTGCTACCGATGTTTCATGGATTTGGTCTTTGTATGGGTATTCATGGCATGTTAATCAGTGGTGGCGTCAATACACTTATGCCTAAGTTTGATGCTAAAGAAACTGTTAAATTGATCGGGAAAAACCAAATCAATTATTTAATTGGAGTCCCATCTTTATTTGAGAGTTTATTAAGACAACCTGGATTCGATTCAAAAGAGATGAAGTATATTAATCAAGCTTTTGTCGGTGGTGACTATGTGAGCACTGATTTGAAAAAAAGGTTTGATAAACAAATGATTAGTAATGGATCACCTGCTAGACTGCTTGAAGGTTATGGTTTAACTGAAGTAGTCACAGTTTGTTGCGTAAATACTTTAGAAGAACATAACCAACAATCTGTAGGTAAATCATTGCCTGGTATAGATATTTTAATCAAAGACTTAGAGGCTGATGAAATTTTACCTGTGAATACAAATGGTGAAATTATTGTGACTGGACCCACTGTAATGAATGGTTACTTAAATGATCCAGATGCAACTAAAGAAACTTTTTTTGAATATGAAGATAAAACTTGGGTAAAGACAGGAGACTTAGGTTTTCTTGATGAAGAAGGTTATGTTCATTTTAAACAGAGATTAAAAAGAATCATAAAAGTACTTGGTATTCCTGTTTTACCTGCCGAAATAGAAAACCTATTGATGGATTATGATCAAATATCTGAAGTATCTGCAATTTCTATTTCAGATAAAGACAAAGGTAATGTTGTAAAATTGTTTGTTGTATGGAAAGATAAAACAAAAAAAATATCCAATGAAAAAATTAAATCAATTATAAAAGAGAATATTAGTACTTATGCCATACCAAAAGAAATTATTGAATTAGATGAATTGCCAAAGACACCAATTGGGAAAACAAATGTACTAGCTTTAGAAAAAATGTAAAAAAAAGCCAAAATCATCGATTTTGGCTTTTATTGTTATATATCTTAATAAGTTTGATCGAACATTCTATTGTCTAAATTCTTAAAATAGAAAACGACTAATTCAGATAATAAAGTTTGAATTTTTTGTTCGTTCATGATGTTGTTTTTAAAAATAAAAAATACTGCTTCAACAAAACTTTTTGAAATAACTTCTAAGAAACTTCTTGTGAATTTACCAGGATAGTATTTGCTTACTTTAAGAATAATAAGATTTTCAATTTGACTTCTTAGCCTTTGATGATGGGTACCAGAAGAATTAAATATCATAATAAATATCTCTTTAGTGTATGGTCCGATGATTTTCATAACATATCGAATCAGTTGATCTAAATCTTCTTTGGATTTTATTAATTTATTGGATGTATTTTGATCGAAATCTGATAGCATATCAATTGCATTTTCAGCAGGCGCTAATACAGCATCAAACAATTCTTTTTTATTCTTATAGTATCTATAAATATTACCGACGGTAATATTCGCATTGTGAGCAATGTCTCTCATATTTGCACTTTGATAATCTTTTTGAAAAAACTCTGACACAGCACTTTGTACTATGGCTTCTCTAACACTTTCTTTTAAGACTTGCATGACAAACCTCCTTTATCATGTTTATAAAAAACATCATATTTGTTCTTAGGTTTATTATACAAAAATATACAAGTATATGCAATTGATTTACTTTATAGATGTATAATAGATTGCTTTCAATCATAAATACCATAAAAAGAGTGTGTATTATTGACACATAATGAAATTAGTTATATAATTTTATATATTAAGGGGTGAATTTATGAAGAAGTTTTTTGGTAATCTCTATATCTTTATATCACTGTTACTTATATCATTAGTGGCTATTCCGTGGAATAACTTTAATGTATGGGGTTTACAGCTTAGTTTTTTAACAACTTTAAGAAATAATGAATTTAAAATTAAACTCGGAATCTTCGTTTTTCTTTTTATATTTAGTCTTATTTTCTTATTGATTTCTAATAAAGAGTTCAAGAAGGATGGAAAAGTATCTAGACTCAGCGCATACGCTGCAACAGTACCTATCATTGGTTTTTGTGTGGGGTTTTTAACTCATTTAACTTACATGGTATATACTGATACAAATCTTGATTTAGGTATTGGTATTAGCAACATGAACTCTATTTATTTATTAGTTGGTGCAGGATTAATTTTATTTAGTTTAATATTTTCACATTTCTTTATTCGTTCTTTTAGAAAAGTTCGTAAAGGTGTTAGAGTATTCTATTTTATTTTATTCTCATTGTTCGCTGGAGTTTTTGGTGCATTAGCTTATGCTTATAAGACGTATAGAGCAGATGATTATTTTGGCATGAGTGCTAAGTATTTGGCCTTGATCATACCTTTAGTCCTTGTTATATATATCATCCATATCATTGTTGTTTTAAAGCATAACGAAAGTCATGAGTTTGAAACTTACGATGATCAAGATAATCTTGATAACTTGGTTATATCTGATAGTGGAGAAATTACAAGTCAAGGCAGTAGAATTCAGCCTAATGAAAATCTATATCAAGCAGTAAAAGTTGATCCTGAGTTTTCAAAACATAACAAACAAAGAAGCAAACCAAATTCAATCGAATATTATATTGAAAAACCAAAAATGTTTAAACCGTTAAATCCTACTTTTGATAAACTGGTTCAACATGTAAAAGAGTTTCCTGATGTTATTACAAAGATGGATGAAGAAAAAATTACTTTCTATGTTTCAAGGTTACCATTCTTAGTGTTAATGAATTATGGAGATTATTACCGAATCGCCTTCCGTTACGAATTAGAAGAAGGTATCCGTTTAATTATTAAATATCCAACAATTTCTAAAAACAAGTCGACTCGAGAAGAGTTATGGTTTAAAGCAAACAATTATGGTGACTTGCCAAAAGAGATAATTTACAAAATTGTAAAAAATGCATATGATCTTGTCTCAAGATAAGAATTTAACCAATAAGAGAAATCTTATTGGTTTTTTTTACTGTTACAAGTCTTTTTTTGAAAAATGAATAGAATGGTTTTTTTAATTATGATATAATATTATTTAAAGAATTTGATAGACCACTTAATTTTTTTATTATTAAAGAGGTTTTTATGACAGACGGAATCATTCTTGCTGGCGGGTATTCATCTCGCCTAGGTAAAAACAAAATGAATGTTTTATTTAAAAACAAACCGGTCATTATTCACACAATTAAACAAATGAAAACTATGTGTGAAAATGTTTATTTAGTGACGGGCTTTTATCATGATGAAATTAAGAGACTTGTTAAAGATCTTGATGACCTTCATGTAACTTATAACCCAAACTATGCTCAAGGGATGTTTTCATCTATTAAGCATGGCGTTCAGTATGTTCAAAATAATTTTTTCATTATTCCCGGAGATTATCCATTGGTTGATAGTGAAGTATATAATCAATTAAAGCTAGGCACTAAAGCGATACGTGTGCCTAGCTTTTCTTTTAAGTTAGGCCATCCAATCTACTTTGATTACTCTTTTAAAGAGAAAATTTTATCAACATCACTAAAGGATTTAAAGTCATTTAGAAATCAATATGATTTTGAAATTATAAATGTGAACAATTCTGGAATATTATTTGATATAGATACTTCAGAAGATGTAGACAAATTAAGGGAGAAGGAGTGATATTTTGAACGTAAAAGAATATGTAGTTGTTGATCATGTTGATGAGGCTTATCAATTACTAAATCAAGACAAGAAAAATCAGATTATAGCTGGTGGAGCTTGGTTAAAATTATCAGTGAAAGAGGTTAACAAACTTATTTCACTTGATCAATTATCATTAAACTATATCAAAGAAGAAAAAGACTTTATTAAAATCGGAGCACAAACAACTTTAAGAGATTTAGAAACCCATCCAGCAGTTATAGCTTTAGACCATGGTATTCTTTCAGATGCTATCTCAAACATTATGGGTGTAAGTATTAGAAATCTTGCGACAATTGGTGGAAGTGTTATGGGTAAATTTTCATTTTCAGATATCTTACCTGTATTATTGGTGATGGATTGTAAGTTATATTTTCACCATAAGGGCGAAATGGATATTGAAGAATATATCAATACTAGAAGACTAGATAGAGATATTCTTACCCATTTAGTCATTAAGAAGAATAACCGTAAATCATTTTATAAAAGAGTTGCTCATACTGCCTTAGATTTTTCCATGATAAATATGGCCATCACTTATGATAATTTATTTAAGATTTCAGTTGGCTCTCAACCAGGTATGGCAATGCTTTGCAAAGAAACAATGGCTTTACTAAATAAGAACGATAAGATAACTGAAAATCTTATAGATCAAGCTTTGAAAATAGCTTTAAAGGAATTAAAGTTATCAAGTAACTTAAGAGCAAGTCAAGCCTATAGAGAAGTTTTAGTAAAAGCTTATTTAAGACGCGGAATTATGCAGGTGATAAAATGAAAATAAAATTAAATATTAATCACGAAAATAAAATATATGAAGTTGAACCAAGTGAATTTTTATTAGATGTGTTAAGAAGAAATAATTATACCAGTGTTAGAAGGGGCTGTGACAATACTTCTTGTGGTGTTTGTACAGTCTTATTGGACAATAAACCAATACCTTCATGCTCTTTATTGGCTGTCAAAGCTGATGGACATAAGATTTTAACAGTTGAGGGTATTCAGGAAGAAGCCCATAAATTAGGTAAACATTTTGGCGATGAGGGCGCTGACCAGTGTGGGTTTTGTAATCCTTCAATGGCATTAACGGTATATTCATTAAAGTTAGAAAACCCTCAAGCAAATGATGATGAAATTAATCAATATTTGGTTGGTAATTTATGTCGTTGTACAGGTTATGTAGCACAACATGAAGCCATCAAGAAATATTTAGGTGATCAATCATGAAAATAGTGAATCATAAAACACCATCTGTTGATGGATTAGGTATCATGAAAGGTAGAAAAGCTTATACTGATGATTTTGCTGAAAAAGATTCTTTGATTGTAAAAGTTTTAAGATCGCCTCATGCATTTGCAAAAATTATTAAAATTGATGATGAAGCCGCAAAATCTTTAGATGGGATTGAAATGGTTTTAACCCATAAAGATTTTAAGCGTAATGCTTATACAAGAGCGGGTCAAGGATATCCAGAGCCGTCCCCACATGATAAATTTGTTTTAGATGAATATGTAAGATACGTGGGTGATGAGGTTTTGGCAGTTGTTGGAATCAATGATTCTGTTTGTCAGAAGGCCTTGGATTTAATAAATGTTGAATATGAAGTATTAGAACCAGTTCTAGATTTTGAAAAAGCAATTGATAATAAAGTTTTGGTTCATCCTGAAGAAGATATTCATGAGATGTTTCCAATAGGATTTGAACCAAAAAGAAATATTGCTGCTAGTTATCATATGGAAATTGGAGAAGTAGAAAAGGTCCTAAAGGATTGTAAACACACAATAAACGAAACTTTTTATACACAAGCACAGGCACATGTAATGTTAGAACCACATACTGTAAATGCAAGAATGGACTATCAAGAACGTTTAATCATTTATAGTGCAACACAAACGCCATTCCATATAAGAAGAATTCTTTCACAAACGCTAGAAATTCCTCTATCTAAGATTAGAGTAATCAAACCTAGAGTTGGAGGAGGTTTTGGCGGTAAACAAGCCATTCATGGTGAGATGTTGGTTGCTTATGCTACCTATAAAACCGGCAAACCAACAAAGATGATTTACACGAGAAAAGAAGTTTTTGAATCATCATATACAAGACATCCAATGAAACTAGAGATTAGCTTAGGCGCTGATGAAAATGGTGTTTTAAAAGCAATTGATGCACATGTTTTATCTGATACAGGAGCTTATGGAGAACATGCATTAACTGTATATATGGTTGCAGGTTCAAAAGTATTACCGCTTTATAATAAGGTGGATGCTGTAAGATTTTATGGCGATGTAGTTTATACAAATCATGTGTCTGCAGGCGCTTATAGAGGATATGGTGCTATCCAAGGGAACTTTGCTTTAGAGTCAGCAGTGGATATTCTTTGTAAAAAAATGAATATGGATCCAATTAAGTTTAGGCAAGTAAACATGATGAAAGAAAATGAAACATCACCTATATTTGCTATTATGGGCGAAGGTACAGAAGGTACCGCCATGAATATGGAAACATGTAAGTTAGAAGAGTGTGTTACTAGAGGAAAAGAGTTAATTCATTGGGATGATATTTATCCTTTTGTTGAAAAGGGCAATAAGATTCGGTCTGTTGGCATGGCCATAGCCATGCAAGGGAGTGGAATTCCACTCATTGATATGGGAAGCGCCAGTATTAAACTGAATGATGATGGTTTTTATAATTTAATGGTTGGAGCTACTGAGATTGGTCAAGGAAGTGACACTGTTCTCACTCAAATTGCTGCTGAAGTCTTAATGACAAGTGTAGACAAAGTCATTATTTATTCTTCAGACACCGATCTAACACCATTTGATGTTGGTGCATATGCTTCAAGTACAACTTATGTGTCAGGAAATGCTGTTTTTAAAGCTGCTAATGAATTGAAAGATAAGATGTTAGATGAAGTCGCGAGAATATTTAGATGCAATAGCAGTGATATTGAATTTGATGGCGTTGATTTCAAGAGTGATGATAATGAAATATCATTAGTTGAATTCTCAAATCAAATTACTTATTCAGAAGCACAAAAACAATTACAAGTGACTTCAAGTTATGTTGGACCAAAATCACCACCTCCATTTATGGCTGGCTTCGTTGAAATTGAAATTGATAAAGAAACCGCTGAAATAGAAGTTGTCAATTATGTGAGTGTTGTTGATTGTGGAACCACCATAAATCCTATGCTTGCCAAAGGCCAAGTAGATGGTGCAATTGTTCAAGGACTTGGTATGGCAATGTTTGAGGATGTTAAATACACGAAAAAAGGTAAAATGATTTCTGGTGATTTATTAAACTATAAAATACCAACAAGATTAGATATTAAAAAATTAACGACAGAATTTGTGGATTCTTATGAAGAAAGTGGACCATTTGGCGCAAAATCAGTAGGTGAGATTGGTATTGATACACCGCCAGCTGCCATTGCAAATGCCGTCGAAAATGCCTTTGGCATTAGAATTAAATCATTACCAATTACAGCAGAAAAAATCTTAAAAATGAAATGGGAGATGGAAAATGAAAAATAATAAATTAGAAATGATTGTAAAGATTGTATTTTTTGGCGCTTTATGGGGCGTAATTGAAGCAACACTTGGGTATGTATTGCATTTTTTACCGATGTTAATATCTGGAACCATTATGTTTCCGATCGTTATATTTGTCTTATATCATGCTTATAAAAGCCTCGGAACAAGAAAAGCAATTTTCTTTGTTGGACTCATTGCTATTGCAATAAAATCAACCAATCTTTTATTACCGATGTTACCAGCAGCTAAAACTATAAATCCAATGATCGCAATGTTCTTACAAACTTTATTGGTTTTTGCAGTTATTCCTATGTTGGAGTCAGAAAATAACTTAATAAAAGCATCTGCAGTTATGGTCACAAGTATTGGGTGGCGCTTAGGTGTTATTGGCTATTTTGTAGTTAACTACTATGCAACTGGCTTTTTATCATTCCGTTTAGAATCTTTTGAATCAATTTTCACTTTTACTGCAATCGATGGATTTATTTCAGGTCTTCTTGCGATAGCTTTAGTCGTTGGATTAAGCAAATTAAAATCAATAAACAAATTAGATCGTATACAAGTTCATCCTTTGGTATCGGCCTTAACACTCGTTTTGGCTATTGTTTTCACGCTTATTAAGTTTTAGGTGTTCCAATGGATATTTTCAAACTCATAAGTGAATTCAAACAAAATAATAAAACGATGATGGCAGTTACAGCGGTTAAAAAAGAAGGCGCTGGTCCTGTTGAGGTTGGAAAGAAAATGATAGTTCTTGAAGATGGAAAGAGTATAGGTACTGTCGGTGGGGGCGCAATAGAATATTATGCACAAAAAAAAGCGAGAGAATTATTAACGTCGAAAAAGTCTTTATTGGAAACTTATGTATTAGATGAAGGAAAAGTGAGACCTGAATCTAAAACTTTACCCATGGTTTGTGGTGGCGTTGTAACTTTGTTTTATGAATATATTGGCCCTAAAGGAACCATCTTTATTTTTGGCGGTGGGCATGTAGGCCAAGCCTTGGTCAATGTATTAAAAACAATGAATTATCACGTCACTGTAATTGATGAAAGAAAAGGTATCATTGATAAGTTTGTTGGTGCAGATGTATTGGTGAATGAATCCTTTGTCGGTTTTATTGAGAAAGACATAATAAATGATGGTGATTATATTATTGTTTGTACACCTAGCCATAAACATGATTACCATGTTATTAATAAAATATTAGAAAAAGAAATTAAGCCTAATTATTTAGGTATGTTATGTTCGCCTGATAAAATTAAAGCTTATTTAAAATCAACTTACGAAACTTTTGGGAAAGATATTGATTTAAGTTTCTTTTACTCTCCAATTGGTTTAGATATTGGTGGTATGACACCAGAAGAAATCGCAATATCAATAAGCGCTGAAATATTAGCCATATCTTATGGCAAAAAAGGTCACAAACATATGAGGGATATTCTAAATGGTGAAGATTGTTACTGGTAAAATAAACAGTTATAAATCAACCAAATTAAGAAAACATTATGATAATAACCTATCAGGCGATGGTTTTATTGCTAAGAAGAATATGCAAGGGCAACTCGTGCATAGTTATGACTTGGTGAAACTTTCATCAAATGAAACCAAACCTTACATCATTAGAGATAAGTTTTATGATGGAGAATCAACTATAAAATTTATGATAGGACCGTACTATTTATTAGAATCAGCTATAGATTATGTAGAGAAAGAAGTTGATAAAATGATTCAAGATAATATTTCTCCTATATATATAGATGAAATTAGTTTATTAGAACTCCAGGAAAAAGGCTTTTACAAGGTTTTTAAGAAATTATTAGATTTAAACATAGATTTATGTATTGTTATTAGAGAAGATTTATTGGATCGAGTATTGAATAAATTTTCTATAAATAAATATGAAATAATAGGTGATTGAATGTACGATTTAGCGATAATCAATAGCAAAGTCTGGATTGATAATAGTTTTATTAATACAAATGTTTATATTAATGGAGAAAAAATATCTAAAATATCAAATAACTTTTTAGATGCAAAAAAAACCATCGATATCAATGATGATTTGCTTATACCAGGCTTAATCGATCCACATGTTCATTTTGATTTAGATTTAGGTGCTATTCACTCAAAAGATGATTTTCTCTCTGGAAGCAGACAAGCTGTATATGGTGGTATAACAACCTATATTGATTTTCTTGACCCGGTAGATAATCCAGATGATTTGGAAAAAGCCTATGAAAAAAGAAAAGCAGATGTAGAAAAAAGTTATGTAGATTACTTTTTTCATGCAACCATAAAGAATCCTCAGTGTAATTTAGAGACATTTGTAAAAAAAATGTTATCTCTAAATATTCATTCCTTAAAATTATTCACTACATATTCAGAATCAAACAGACGTACTTATGACAAAGATATTATTGAATTATTAAAATTGTCAGAAAAATATAATTTTCTATTATTGATACATATTGAAAATGATGACTTAATATATTTAAATGAAAAATTTAAGTATCATGAATTACTTAAATCAAGACCCTCAGTAGCTGAAGAAAAAGAAGCAATGAAACTTGCTGGTTTTGTTAAAGAACATGGTGGGTATTTGTATATGGTTCATTTAAGTTCAGGCAAAACTTTAGAAAAACTAAACATTAAATATGGAGATATTATTAATAAGAAATTCTTTATAGAAAGTTGTCCGCAATATTTTTTGTTTACCAATGATTACTTAGAGAAAGAAGATGGATACTTATTTACCCTTGCACCACCTTTAAGAACTAGGGAAGAAAGAAAATTGTTAAGAAGACAATTTGAAGACATTTACACCATTGGAACTGATCATTGTTCTTTTAATAAAAAAGATAAAATTGATTTACCCTTGGTTAAAATACCTTTAGGAATTGGTGGGATTGAGTTTTCATTTGATGTTATGTATGCACTATTTGGCCAAGATGTTATCAATAAGATGTCAAAGAATATTGCTAAGTTATACGACAAATTAAAACTACAAGGTAAAATAGCTGAAGGGTTTTTAGCAAACTTGTCAATCTATCATTTAGAGGATTCAGTCATAGAAACTCATCACGGGAATACAGACCATAGTTTATATCTTGGACAAAAGCGAAATGGGAAATTTATTTATACAATATTAAGAGGAAATATATTAATGTCAGATGGAACCCTTTTAGAACCTATTGGAAAGGAGTTATAAAATGTATGCATTAATCCATGCAAGGATTTATGATTATAAAAACTATATCGATGATGGATATATTGTTTTCGACAAAAAAATAAAAGAAGTCGGGAAAATGAGTGATTATTCAAAAAGCAAAGATGATATTGAAATAAATTGTTTCAATAAGTTAATCATTCCTGGTTTTGTTAGTGGACATACTCATTTATACTCAACATTTGCCAGAGGTGCTAGTTTACCCTTTGATCCAAATGATTTTTTGGATATTTTAAAACAAATGTGGTGGAAAGTTGATCACTTTCTAGACTTAGATATGATATATTACTCTGCACTTATGGGGGGGATAGATCAAATGATGAATGGTACAACCACATTAATTGATCATCATGCAAGTTTTAAGATTAAAGATAGTTTAGAAACTATAAAAAAGGCTTTGGTTAGAAATTTAGGATTAAGAGCGGTTTTGGCGTTTGAAACCAGTGATCGATTTGATGTATCCAAAGCAATTAAAGAAAACATTCATTTTATCAACAACAATCAAGAAGATGATATAACTGGTTTGTTCGGCATGCATGCCTCTCTTTCATTGTCTGATGAGAGTTTACAAAAGATTAAAGACAACCTTAAAGGTCAAGGCATACATATTCATGTTGGAGAAAGTAAAATGGATGAAGAAGAGTGTATTAAAAAATATCAAATGAGAGTTGTTGAAAGACTAGATAAGTTTGATTTGATTAATGAAAATTCACTCCTAGTTCATTGTACTCATATCAATGATGATGAAATGGAAATTATTAAAAAAAGAAAGGCAACTATAGCTGTTAATCCAACATCAAATTTAAACAACGCTGTTGGTATTTCTGCTATAAAAAGGTTTATGGATAAAGGCATAAGGGTTATTATAGGCAATGACGGATTGGTTCAATCTCAACCGTTTGAATATATGAATACTTTGTATTTGTCTCATTTAAAAAATGAATCCCCAACTGCTTTTGGTCTTGATGATTTAAAAGAATTAATTCTTAACACCTATGAATATACCAACGAACGATTATCAACCAATCTAGGAAAGTTAGAAGTAAATGCTGAAGCAGACTTATTGGTAATTCCTTATAAACCATATACACCTTTAAATGAAGATAACATTTTTGGTCATATCTTCTATGGATTGTTTCCAGGTTTTAAACCAGAAAAAGTTTTTGCTAAAGGTCAGTTATTAGTAGATCATTATACATTAAACTATACACATAAAGAAGATTATGATGAAGCCCTTAAACAATCAAAGAAGTTATGGAATATTTTAAAGAAAGAAGGTAAAGATTTTGAAATTAAAAACTAGTTTTGATGGAATGACTTTTAATAATCCTTTAATGCCAGCAGCTGGACCATTGAATGGTGATCTGGAAAAATTAAACTTTTTAGTTGAACAGGACTGTGGGGGTATAGTTACAAAAACCATTTCAAAAAAATTACCACATATTCCAAAACCATGCATCTATGGAGATAAACAATTTATTATGAACTCTGAATTATGGAGTGAATATCATTATGAGACATGGATGAATGATTTTCTTCCAAAATTTATGAAAAATAAAGACAGACCACTTATTGTGAGTTTAGGTTACTCAAAAGAAGATATGGAGTTTTTAGTTCCTAAATTCAATCAATTTGCGGATGCTTTTGAGATATCAACACATTATGTAGGTACTGACTTAAATGTTATTAAAGAAACAGTTAAGAGTATAAGAGCAAATACTGATAAACCTATATATATGAAAATCAGTCCACATATTCCTGATCCTGAGGGATTTGCAAAAGCCATTAAAGAAGCTGGAGCAAATGGTGTGGTTGCCATAAATTCTTTAGGGCCAACCATGAAAATAGATATTAAAGAAAGAGAAATTATCTATGGAAATGAAAAAGGTTTCGTTTGGACCAGTGGACCTGCTATTAAACCAATTGCATTAGCCACTGTTTATAAAATTAAGCAAGCAGAACCATCTCTTACAGTTATAGGAGTTGGAGGTATTAAGACTGCAGAAGATGTTCTTGAATTTTTATTGGCTGGAGCTAGCGCTGTACAGATGTTATCAAGTGCATTACTACAGGGTAAAACGCTTTATTCTAAGATAATCAATGACCTACCAAAAGCATTAGATAAATATGGGTTTAAAAGTATTGAAGAAGTCATTGAAACAAGCCTTAAAAGTCACGTAGTTTATAAAAGATCTTTACCAATTTTAGATGAAGATAAGTGTATAGAATGTATGCTTTGTGAAAAGATTTGTCCGTATTTTGCTATAGATTTTAAAGATAAAATAACATTCAATCCTGAAAAATGTTTCGAATGTGGTTTATGTATTGCAAAATGCCCGACAGGTGCAATTAGTTTTCAAGAAAATAGGTGATTAAATGAAAGATATCTCAAAATCTATAAACAAAGTCGATAATGAAGAAAAGATATCAGGTCAAGCAAAATATGTTGCGGACTATAAAATGGATGGCATGCTCTATGCCATGACTAAAAGATCAACAATAGCTAAAGGTGAAATAGTAAAAATAGAATATCCTGAATTACCTGAAGGATATTATATTATCGATCATAAAGATGTCCAAGGGAAAAATATTATTAAAGTAATATTTGAAGATTGGCCTGTTTTTACAGACAAACAGATTACTTATTTATATGAACCTATTATGCTTGTTATTGGTCCTGATAAAAGTGTTATTGTCGATATATTAGATAAAATAAAGATTACTTATAAGGAAAATAAACCTATTTTTGAATGGACAGATAGTGTGATTGATTATCACTTTGATAAAGGACAAGGTAATAGGGCTTTTGACAATGTTGATAAAGTTATTGAACACACTTATCAAACAGGATATCAGGAACAAGCCTATATTGAACCTCAAGGTTTTATTGGCTATCCAGAAGGAGAAAAAACCACTTTATTGGGTTCGATTCAATGTCCATATTATGTCAAGAACGCTGTTATTCAAGCCTTAGGGGAAAAAAATGAAAATGTTCGTGTGATTCAGGCACATGTTGGTGGAGCTTTTGGAGGTAAAGAGGAATATCCTTCACTTATAGGATGTCAACTAGCGGTGGCGGTCAAAAAAATTAAAAAACCAATTAAATTAATATTTGAGCGTGAAGAAGACATGTTGGTCACAACGAAAAGACACCCATCAAAAACTAATTTTAAAGCAGCCATAAAAGATAATAAAATTGTTGGATTAAAAGCTCATGTATCAATTGATGCTGGCGCAACGATTGGTCTAAGCGGTGTGGTTTTATCAAGAGCTTTACTAGCTGTTTCAGGGGCATATACCTTTGACCATCTAGATGTTAGTGGAAATGTTTATAGAACTAATACAGTACCGAATGGTGCTTTTAGAGGATTTGGGGCACCACAAATGTTTTTTGCTGTAGATATGTTTATTGAGCATGTTGGAAAAGAGTTAGGCTATAATCCATTAGATTTTAGACAAAAACTTTTAGTGAAACAAGGAGATAGAACTTCTACAAATGGATTGTTTAGAGATCCTGTTTTAATGCCTGAAATGATACAAAAAGCTATAGATGAATCCGATTATAAAAATAAGATCAAAAAATATAGTCAAGAAAAGAATTTTAAGGGTATTGGAATGAGTTTGTTTTTCCATGGTTGTGGATTTACGGGCTCTGGTGAAAAAAATATTATTAAAGCCAAGGTAAGATTAAAGAAAACAAAAGATGATAAAGTACATATTTTAGTAGCAGCTGTTGACATGGGACAGGGCATTAAAACGACATTCAGAAAACTCATTGCTCATATGCTTGATTTAGATATAGAAAAAGTTGTTTTCAATAATCCAGATACTGACTTTGTTCCTGATTCAGGACCGACTGTTGCTTCGAGAACAATGATGATTGTTGGTGGATTATTAGCAAGGGCAGCTAAAGAAATGAAATCAAGATGGGTTGAAAATGATTTTACTGTAGAGAAAGAATATGAACAACCCGATTATATTGAATATGACGAATTACACTTTGTTGGTGATGCATATCCTGCATATTCTTGGGGTGTAAATATTGTTGAAGTAGAAGTTGATCCTGTGACTTATCAAGTATATATCAAAAAATCATGGTCAGTATACGATGTTGGAAAAGCTATAGATGAAAAAATAGTGATGGGACAAGCTGATGGTGGATTGGCTCAAGGTTTAGCTTATGGTTATTTAGAAGTTATGAATCATAAAGATGGGAAAATTATGCAAAAGAATATGACAGATTATATAATTCCAACAGCTATGGATATGTCTGAGATGGAAACATATTTATTTGATAACCCGTATGCCTTTGGACCCTATGGTGCCAAAGGGGTTGGAGAACTACCATTAATAGGTGGACCAGCAGCTATTGCTAAAGCTATTGAAAATGCCATTGGTAAAACAGTTTATAAGATACCTGTGACACCTGAATATATTATGGAGTTGATGAATAATGACTGAAATTAAATTTAAACTAAATGGAAAAAAACAAGTGATTAAGTCAAATCCGAATCGGAGACTTTTGGATGTACTTAGAGAAGATTTTGACCTTACGGGTTCAAAAGAAGGATGCGGAGAAGGAGAATGTGGAGCTTGTTCTGTATTATTAAATGGTCAGATTGCAAACTCATGTTGTATCCCATTAGCAAATGTGGATGGACAAGATATTGTTACAATTGAAGGCTTTTCAAAAACCAAGGAGTATCAAGTAATTAAAGATTCATTTGCAGAAGCTGGTGGTGTTCAATGTGGTTTTTGCACACCTGGTATGATTATAGCAACACAGAGTCTTTTAAATGAAAACCCTCATCCAAGTGATTATGAAATTAAAATTGGGTTGTCAGGGAATTTATGCCGTTGTACAGGATATAACTTGATTATTAAATCGGTTAAATTAGCAGCAAAAGACGGTGATGATTTATGGTGAAAACGCATATTGCTAAAACATTAAATAATGCATTAGAAATATTAAACTCAGGAACTTATAGGATAGTTGCTGGAGGCACAGATATGCTGATTCAAAATAGATCTCACACAGGGTTACCAATCGCTTATAAAGATGATGTTATTTATATTAACTTGATTGATGAATTAGATTATATAAAAGAAGATTCAAAAAATATATATATTGGTGCTACAACAAGACTAGAAACAATCCTTAGAAGTGAAAAAGCGCCTAATATACTAAAAGATATTATTCATGAAATGGCAGGTCCGGGTATAAGACATACAGCAACATTAGCTGGCAATATTGGAAACGCATCTCCAGCAGGAGATTCTTTAGTTGCTCTTTATGTTTTAGGCGCATCGATAAAATGTCAAAGTATAGATAATACCAGGACTGTTAAGATTATGGATTTCATTCAAGGCGTAAGAAAAATTGATTTAAAATCTAACGAAATGATTACTGAGATCATCATAGCGAAACAAGATTTCACCCGTGTTATTTTTAAAAAAGTAGCACCGAGATTAAGTGATGCAATTTCTAAGTTATCCTTTGTTGGTGCCATAAAAATAATTGATAACATTGTCGAAGATTTTAGAATAGCATTAGGTGCTGTTTCTATTACTGTTGTAAGAAACGAAGAAATAGAAAACAAGTACAGGGGAATGCCTTTGCAAGAGTTTAAAGACAATATTGATTCAGTTATCAGTGATTATGAACCAATCATAAAACCAATTGATGATCAACGATCAAATAAAGAGTATAGAAAACATGTTGCATTGAATTTGATAAAGGATTTCATTATAAAAAGTTAGGAGGTTTTACATTGGATAAAGAACGATTAATTCGTATAGCTAGAGGAGATGAACCAGCTGACCTCGTTTTTAAAAATGGGAAAGTTATAAATGTTTTCAGCAAAACGATTGAAGAAGAAGACATTGCCATTGCTGATGGAATTATTGTTGGGCTAGGTAACTATCAAGGAAAGAAAGAAGTAGACTTATCAGGTTATTACATTTCGCCTGGATTTATTGATGGTCATGTACATATTGAATCTAGTATGGTGACCCCTAATAATTATGCGTTAGCAACTATTCCAAGAGGGACAACATCAATTGTAGCTGATTGTCATGAAATTGCTAATGTTGCAGGGAAAAATGGTATTGATTTTATGCTGGAATCATCTAAAGTATCTGTTCAAGATGTTTTTATGATGATACCTTCATGTGTTCCTTCAACAAAGTTTGAAAGCAACGGAGCAACTTTATTATCAAAAGATATAGAATCTTATGTTAATCACCCTAGTGTCTATGGACTTGGTGAGATGATGGATTACACAGGTGTTGTTAACGCTGATAAAGAAGTCTTAGAAAAAATTGAAAGATATTCAAAATTAACTATTGATGGACATGCACCAGAACTTACAAAGAAAGCATTGAATGCTTACGTATTGGCTGGAGTTGAAACCGATCATGAGTGTTCGAACCCACAAGAGTTAATAGAGAAAGTCAAAAGAGGTATGTATATACATTTAAGGGAAGGATCACAAACAAAGAACTTGTTAGATCTGTTACCGGGCTTAAGTCCAGAAATATATAATCGCATTTTATTTTGTTCAGATGATTTGCACCCTAATGACATTGTTAATATAGGGCATATGGATCAAAATATAAGACTGGCCATTGAAAATGGATTAGACCCTATTGTAGCGATATCCATGGCAACTATTAATACAGCAACTTGCTATAAATTAAATAGATATGGCGCCATCGCTCCAGGTTTTTATGCAGACTTGGTTATGTTTAAGGATATTAATCAAATTGATGTTGGAATGGTGTATAAAAAAGGAGTTTTAGTCGCTAAGAATCATCAAGCATTATTTAAGGCAGGACCAATAAATACCAAGCAAGTAACTGATAGCGTCCACATAGATTTCAAGGCATTAAAATTAGATTTACCATTAAAGAAAGATTTAATTTATGTTATCGGTCTTATCAAAAATAATATCACTACTAAAAAAATAGAACATAAAGTTATGTTAGAAGATGGTTATTTTAAATCAAAGAATAATCCTGGTTTATTAAAACTTGCAGTTATCGAAAGACACCATAAAACAGGAAATGTTGGTTTTGGTATTGTTAAAGATTATGGCTTAGAGAATGCTGCTATTGCCATGACCATTGCCCATGACTCACATAATCTCATTTGTTTAGGAGATAATGATGAAGATATGTATCAAGCCATAAAAAAAACCGAAGAAATCGGTGGGGGGATTGTCCTTGTAAGTAAAGGGAAAGTTCAAGAATATTTGTCTTTAGAAGTTGGAGGACTAATGTCATTAAGTGATGTTGGACATGTTGAGAAGAAATTAATAAGTTTAGAAGAAAAAGTCAGAAAACTTGGTGTGAAGTCTGAGATTGAAGATCCGTTCTTACAACTCGCCTTTTTATCTTTAGCAGTAATACCAGAAATTAAGGTTACTGATCAAGGTCTTTTTGATGTTAATCAGTTTAAAATTATAGCTTTGGAAGTTGGTGAATAATTTGAATTTTACAAGTCAATATAGATGCACTAAATGTCACCAAACCTATTCAATTAATGAAGATATTTTAGTTTGTCCCAATTGTTTAGATGAGGGTATTTTAGATATTGAATATGATTATAGAAAAATAAAAAAAGTGATGGATAAGAATTATTTTTCTAATAATCATGAATTATCTATTTGGAGATATTTGCCCTTATTACCTGTTGATGAAAAATATACAAAAGATACACTTAGAGTTGGTTGGACACCATTATATAGAAGCCATAATTTAAAAAAGAAATACAATGTTAAGGCATTATATTTTAAAGATGAGGGTTTAAACCCGACACAATCACTTAAGGATCGGGCTTCTGTTATTGCCTGTGTCAAAGCTTTAGAAAAAAATCAAGAGATTATTTCTTGTTCTTCAACAGGGAATGCAGCATCTTCTTTAGCGGGCAACGCTTCGAAACTCGGTTTGAAAACAGTGATTTTTGTCCCTAAAAGAGCACCTATTGGAAAACTAACACAGTTGATGGTCTTTGGTTCTAAATTGATTAAAGTTGATGGTGATTATAAGGCTGCTTATAATCTTTCAAAATCAGCAATTGATCATTATGGTTGGTACAATAGAAATGCTGCTATTAATCCAAATTTAGTGGAAGGTAAAAAGACTGTTGCCTTAGAAATAGCTGAACAATTGAACTTTAAAGTACCAGATTGGGTAGTCACTTCAGTAGGTGATGGATGTACTATCGCTGGTGTTTATAAAGGCTTTTATGATTTATATAAATTAGAACTTATTGATAAAATTCCTAAGTTACTAGGTGTTCAAAGTGAAGGGTGTTCACCTTTTTATGACGCTTTTCATGAAGATAGACCCTTAGAAGAAACTGATGAAAATACAATTGCAGATAGTATCGCAGTAGGAATACCAAGAAATCCAATAAAGGGTATTCAAGCAGTGAAAAAATCAAAAGGAACATATGTCAAAGTTTCAGATAAAGAGATTATGGATTCTATGAAAATTCTTGGAGAGAATGAAGGTATATTTGCTGAACCAGCAGCCGCTGCTTGTTTAGCTGGATTTATTAATGCAAGAAAAGAAAATATAATTAACAAAGACAATTCTGTTGCGGTTATTATTACTGGTAATGGATTAAAAGATACAAAAAACGCTTTAAAAGTAATAGGAGAACCAATTCTTTTAGATGCAAATTTAAAAGATTTAATTCAATATATAGAAAGAGGAGAAGATAAAAATGAGTAAAATTCCATTTGGACCGACTTATGACGAGATGCTAAATCCTTCACACATCGATCCTAAAATCAGAAAAAAGGCTTTAGAAAAAAAGAAAGAAGAATTGGATCCCATTAATTTGTTTAATATTAATTGGAAAGATGAAAATAACAAAGTACATAAAGTTGTTTTACCAAAAGAAATGACTGGTGTAGATGCGAATATTGTCGTTTTATTAGGGAAATATTTTCCATCGGGTTCGCATAAAGTTGGACCAGCATATTCAACATTAATTGAAGGATGCGTGGATCAAACCATTATACCGGGTAAACATACTATATTAGGACCATCTACTGGTAACTTTGGTATAGGTGTGTCTTATATTTGTAATTTGATGAACTATGAATCTATTGTTATCATGCCTGACAATATGAGTAAGGAGAGATATGATCGTATCAAAAGGTATGGGGCTAAATTAGATTTAACACCTGGAACTGAATCAGATGTTATTTTGACACTAGAAAAAACATTTGAACTTGCTAAAGATCCTAAGAATAGATCTCTGGCTCAGTTTGAGTTGTTACCAAATTATAGGTTCCATCGTCATGTTACCGGCCATTCATGTATAGAGGCTGTTCAAGGAATTGGTAATGAAAGAATTGCTTGTTTCGCCTCAGCACCCGGTTCAGCCGGAACTTTAGCAGCAGGTGACCAAATCAAAAAAGTCTTTCCTGAAGCTAAAATTGCAGCTTTAGAACCTTATGAATGTTCAACTTTAATGAATGGTGGACGTGGACAACACAGGATTGAAGGTATTGGTGATAAAATGTGTACCTTGATACATAATGTCTTGAATACAGATTTTATTATTTTGATTAAAGATGAAGAAACAGTTCAAGGTTTGGAAATCATTCACAATGGGACTGATGTGTTGGTTGAACAAGGGATTGATAGGGATGTGGCGGAAAGTATGAAAGACTTATTCGGACCATCTGGAATATGCAATATAATTGGTGCGATAAAAATGGCTAAGCATTTAAAGCTAGGTCCAGGTGAAAATGTGGTTACTATTGCTACAGATGGCTATGATCGTTATGATACTGTTTTACAAAATTTACAAGAAAGATATTTGGAAACTGAGGATTTTGTTTTAAGAAGATGGTTTAAAGATATTTTCTTAGGTGCAGATACAAATCATATAGCTGATTATAGGCCAAAGTCACAAAAGGAAAAACTGTTTTTACAGAAAGAAAATGATTGGCTAAAATTTGGTTATAAAAAGGAATACTTAGATTCAATGAAAAATATGTCTTTCTGGGATAATGAATACAAGAAAGTATTTCATTATAACGAACGAATTAAAGAATTGAGGGAAGAGTAATGGATTTTAAAAAAGTTTTAGAACTCGCAAAATCTTACGAGAAAGATATGACACGTTTTCTTAGAGATATGATTTCAATCCCAAGTGAAAGTTGCGATGAAAAGAGAGTCATAGAACGTATTAAACGCGAGATGGAAAAGGTAAGTTTTGATGAAGTTCGAATTGACCCTATGGGAAATATTATTGGTAGAATTGGTAATGGGAAACACCTTATTGCAATGGATGCTCATATTGATACTGTGGGTGTTGGAGAGATCAATAATTGGAAATTTGATCCATATCGCGGTTATGAAGATGATGAAAAAATTGGTGGCCGTGGTGGTTCTGACCAAGAAGGTGGAATGGCATCAATGGTATATGCTGGTAAGATTATTAAAGAACTAGGTTTAGATAAAGATTATACATTACTAATTACTGGTACGGTTCAAGAAGAAGATTGTGATGGCTTATGTTGGCAATACTTAATTGAACAAGAAGATATAAAACCAGAATTTGTAGTCATCACTGAACCTACTAATCTGAATATTTATCGTGGACACCGTGGTAGAATGGAAATTAAAGTATCAACAAGTGGTATTTCATGTCATGGTAGTGCACCTGAACGAGGAGATAATGCAATATATAAAATGGCACCAATCTTGGTTGAGTTAGAACAATTAAATACCCGCTTATTAGATAATAAATTCTTAGGAAAAGGAACATTAACCGTAAGTGAAATTGGTCACTCATCACCATCAAGATGTGCTGTGGCAGATGGCTGTTGGATTTCTATTGATAGACGGCTAACGGATGGGGAAACCTATAAAAGTGCCATTGAGGAAATAGAAGCGTTAGACTCTGTGAAAAATGCTAATGCAAAGGTAGAAATGTACGATTATAAACGACCTTCATATACTGGTTTGGTTTACCCAACAGAAGCATATTTTCCAACTTGGGTTTTACCAGAAAATCATGCTGTTACTAAAAGTACAGTAAAAGCTTATGAATCATTGTTTAATAAAAAACCATTGGTTGATAAATGGACTTTTTCGACCAATGCAGTTTCAATTATGGGAAGACACAATATTCCATGTATTGGATTTGGTCCAGGGAAAGAAGAACAAGCACATGCTCCGAATGAAGTGACATATAAAGATCATCTAATAAAAGCTTGTGCAATGTATGCAGCAATACCTACAATGTATGTAGATAACCAAAAGGGAGGAAAATAATAATGAAACCAGAATTTAAAGGAAAACATTTTATCACACTTGATGATTGGAAAAAGGATGAGATAGAAAGACTATTAGAAGTTTCTAAAATAATGAAACAGAAATTTCATAATAATGAAGACACAACATTTTTAAAAAACAAATCGGCTTTTTTAATGTTCTTTGAACAATCAACACGAACTAGGAATTCGATGGAAGCTGGGATAGCACAACTAGGAGGTCATGGTAACTATTTAGATACTTCAGGAATGCAAATTTCTCATGGTGAAAGTGCCAAGGATACAGCAATTATTTTATCAAGTTATGGGCATGGAATTGCTTGTAGAAATTGTTTTTGGGAAATAGGAAACAAATTTTTAAGAGAAATGGCTGAACATTCAACTGTACCAGTTATGAATCTTCAATGTGACTTATATCATCCTATGCAAGGCTTGGCTGATTTAATGACAATTCAAGAGGTTTATCCTAAAACACAAAACCTAAAAGTCTCAATTATTTGGGCGTATGCGACAACTCATAAGAAACCGATATCAGTTCCATTAACACAAATATTATTATTCCCAAGATTTGGTATGGATGTTACATTAGCATATCCTGAAGGATATGATCTACCTAAATGGGCTATTGAAAAAGCGAGTAAATATGCGAAAGAAAATAATGGAACATTTACAATTACCCATAAAATAGATGAAGCTTTTAAAGATGCTGATATTGTCATACCTAAAAATTGGGGTAGTTGGGTTAATAATCAATCAGATGCTGTAGTAGATGATTTATTAGAATCATATAAATCATGGAAATGTACTGAAGAGATGATGGCTTTAGCTAAGAAAGATGTTAAATATATGCATGCCTTACCAGCAGATAGAGGTAACGAAGTAGAGGATTCAGTTATTGATGGTGATCATTCAATAGTCTATCAAGAAGCAGAAAACCGTCTTCATACTGCAAAAGCTGTTATGGCAATGACTATGGGAGATAAATAGTTTTAATGAGAATCTTTATCGCGATTTTGTTTTCACCTGCGATAAAAAATGAAATCTCTAATTTAATTGAAACTATTAAAGAAAAAAATTATCATGGACAGGTGACTGCCCATGATAATTTACATATTACATTACATTATCTAGGTGAAACAAAAAAAGAAAAAATACTTGAAGTTATTAATATACTTAATGCAATTTGTTTTAATTCTTTTTGTATTAAAACCAATTCATTGGACACATTTAGAAAAGGTAAGAAAAAGAAAATATTATATTTAGGATTACAAAAAAATGATTTATTAACGCAATTGCATGATGAGGTTATAAAAGCATTGAATAATATTGGATATAGTATAGATAAATTAAATTTCACACCTCATATAACCTTAATACGCAATGATGCTAGAATAAATAACGGACATATTAAACATAGAGAGTTCATGATAAAATAATATTGAGAAAGGAGCTCTCTATGGCAAAACATTATGATAAGGAATTTAAACTAGATGCAATGAAGTATCG
>Ga0306869_1000157_pt1 | contig 38316 bp, 40 predicted proteins | sample AntRauTorckE6833_FD_190421 | JGI IMG/M metagenome (GOLD analysis project Ga0306869, IMG submission 190421) | Saline lake microbial communities from Rauer Islands, Antarctica - Metagenome Torckler E6 #833 (v2) (version 2) | ecosystem: Environmental > Aquatic > Non-marine Saline and Alkaline >... | reverse complement strand
AGCATAACCATTTTAGAATCTGTAACACCTTCATCAGCTTTATTATCAAAACAATAATCTACTGTTTTACCTAAAGGTGAATCTGCTTCACCAGTAAAACCAATAGTTACTGCCCCCACTTCTTTAGCAAATTTTGCTGAATCAACAGTTTCTTTAGTTGTTCCACTGTAAGATGAAGTAATTACTAATGAATTTTTTGTAAAGTTTATAGGCTTGATAGACAAAAATTCACTTGAATTATAAACATATACTGGTAAAGATGAGTTAGTCTCCAGGATATACTTAAGAGGATTCATAACTGCTAGTGAGCCACCACAACCCACTAAAAATATATTTTTTATTTCTTTTTCAAATATTTCTGCTACAGTCTTTTCAATTTCTTTTCTCTGGTTTATTCCTTTTTTAATCATTTTCTGGTAAATTTCAATTTTTTCCTTATCCATTTTTTATCACTCCTATTTTTTTTAAAAATTAACCTTTGACACTTCCAGCAGTTAAGCCTTTAATAAATTGCTTCTGCATTATTATAAAGAGTATTATCATAGGTAATGCAGCTATTGTAATACCTGCCAACATGGCAGTATAGTTTGTAGTTAAAGTATCTCGAAAATTTGATAACCCTATTGGGATTGTATATTTAGATTTACTTTCGATAAAGATTAAAGCAAATAAAAATTCATTCCAGAAAAATCTTGATGTTACAATTGCAGCAGAAGCAATAATTGGTTTACTAATAGGTAGAATTATTTTAATAAAAGTCATAAATGAGTTACAACCATCAATATATGCTGATTCTTCAATTTCTTTAGGTATTGAAAGAAAATATGACCGCATTAAAAAAATTGCAAATGGCAATCTAAATCCTACATATGGTAAAATCAATGCCCAGTAGGTATCATATAGATTAAAAGTCACAAGTAATTTATATAATGGCAGCACTGCTACTTGAGGTGAAAGTAATAAACCTGCCAATATTCCATAGAATATGAAAGTTTTTCCTTTGAAATTAAATCTTGCAAGTCCATAAGCGCATGCTGAACCAATACTAACAGTTATAATAACTGAGACAATATTTATAAAGATACTGTTAATAAAGTATTTTGAAAGACCTTGTGCCCAGGCTTCGGAATAGTTTTGAAACATTAATTTGTCTGGCAACCCCAAAGGATCTGAAAGGAATTCATTATTTGTCTTTAATGAACTGCTTACAACCCAGAACATAGGGTATAAGACCAGAGATGCAAAAAATATCAAAATTAAAATAATTAAAATCCTTTTAAATAAATAATTTTTCTGTGTTTTACTTGCATAGCTCATTTTAACCCTCCAGTCCTTTAGTTTTCTCCTCTATTAGAAATATATATTTGAATAACAGAGGTTGTAAATGTAATTGCAAAAATAATTCCTGCAATTGCAGCAGCATAACCCATTTTATCGTAGAAAAAGGCAGTTTTATACATAAATGTACCTAATACATGGGTTGAATCATATGGACCTCCTCTAGTAATGACAAATATTTCTGTAAAAAGTTTATATGCTCCAATTACAGTTATTATTGATGTTACTAATATCATTTCTTTAATTTGAGGAATAGTCACATATAAGGCTTTTTGAAATGATGAAGCTCCATCTATTTCAGCAACTTCATATAATTCTTGAGGAATCTTTTGTATTGCCACAATTAATAAAACCATAATATAACCGGTAAACTGCCATTGACTCATTGCAATTATTGCAAAAATTGCTGTTCTTGGGTGTCCTAACCAAGCATACCTAAAATCATTTTCTGTAAAAATCCTTATTAAAGCATTTAATAAACCAAGATTAGGATTGTAAACATAATAAAACATTAGTCCTACAGCTGCTATTGCTATTACTGAGGGCAAAAAATAGATTGTCCTAAAAAACTTTCTTTCTCGACCTAATATTTTGCTTTCCAGTGTAATTGCTAATATCAAACCTAACCCTACCTGAAATATTAAAGAAATTACGGCATACCATGTGTTATTAATTAATGCTGTATAGAATATTTCATTTTGGAATATGTCCAGATAATTAGATAAACCAACAAATGTTTTGGTTGGAGAATAACTATTCATTCTAAAAAAACTGTAATAAAAATTTTGTATAATAGGAATATATACAAAAGTTAAAATAAATAACATTGCAGGAACAATAAATAAATAGGCAGTATATTTTTTTCTTTTCAAGACAATCATTCCTTTATAAAAGCTATTGGGTAACTGTTAAGCTACCCAATAGCAACTATATTTTCTTAAAACTGTGCCCTTACATCTTCTGCTGCGTTTCTGATTCTTTCCATTGCTGCTTCAGGAGTTGTGACTCCATCTGTTATTTTTTGAAGTTCGCTACCAGCAACACTCCAAATTTCAGCATGTAATGAAGAGTCAAACCAGTTTACTAATCGTTCAGTTTCTAGTACTAATTGAGTTGTACTATAAATTGATTCAGGAATTTCTCCTTTATCTACAACATTTTTTATTCCGTTAACAAAACCTAAGTCTTGTGCTTCTTTTTTACCAACCTCTTTACCTGTGAGATATTTTAAGAATTTAACTGCTTCTTCAGGATGTTTTGTATTAGCTGCAACTACAAAACCTTCAGGATAACCAATTAATGCACTTTGGTCACCTGCACCATTAGGTATATCTGGCATAACAAATACGTCATAATTATCTAAAAATTCTTGTGGAGCTGTTTTTTGTAGTTCAGGGATTTCAATAATTTCTAAATACATCATTGCAGCTTGTCCATTAATTAAATTAGCTCTTGCTTCATCATGGCGGATAGCATTAGCACTAGCATTAAAATATGGTGTTAATTCAGCATATTTTTCTAATGCTTGTACATAACCAGGATGTGCAAAGTCTCCAGTGGCAGGATCTAAGTCAGCCATATATTCTTCATAAGGTACACATTTAGCATTTAGTTGTCCTATATAGTGAGAAACAGCCCATGGGAACATGTTACCAAAAGCGATAGGTGTATAGCCTGCATTATCAATTTTTTCTAATACATCTAAGAATTCTGGCCAGGTTTCGGGTACTTCTACACCAACTTCATCAAATATTTTTGTATTATATACAAATACTTTTGCATCTAAACGATATGGTGCACCATAAATCTTTTCATTATATTTGAATGGTTCAACTACTGAATTTATAAATGTATCTCCCCAGCCTTCTTCCATATATGGAGTTAAGTCCATTATTTGATTAGCTCTAATAAATCGATTTGTAAATTCTCCAGGCCATGTAAAGAATACATCTGGAGCATTTTCTGTACCAAGAATTATTTTAATTTTTTCTTTGAAAGGATCATTTGCAATTACCTGCATGTCTATCTTTACATTTGGATTCTGTTTTTCATACTCAGCTACTACTTCCTCAAAAAAACCATTGTCAGGTTCCTGTGTCCATCTGTGTAAGAATTTCAATTCAACTTGTTCTTGTGCCCCTACTGTAAAAGTAAAGAGCATAACTGTTAACATGGCAAATACTATTATTTGTGAATATAATTTTTTACTCAATTTTCCATCCTCCTAATTAATTTTTTTGCCATAATCAAAAGCACCATTGATTAGACATGTTTTTGAAGCAAACTCTGCTGCTTTTTTAAGCCCCCTTTCAATCACCTCCTCAGTTACTTTTGAACTGTTTATAATTTCGATTAAAAATACTGTAATAAATGAATCTCCAGCCCCTAAGGTATCGATTGGTTCAACTTTTTTAGCTTCTTGGTAATAAATTTTATTATTAAATAATAAGAATGCACCTTCTATACCTCTTGTTCCTAATACATATTTGCATCCTTTATCATAAACCTGTTTTAATTTTTCTTTTGTTTTTTGCTCAGTTAATTGCCCACAAGATAAAAATGCAAAATCAATATATGGACAGACTTGATCAAGGTAGTTTTCATCATAATTTTTAGAAAAATCAAAAGAAATTGGCATACCTAATTTGGATAAAGATGGTAGTTCTTCTTCAATAAAACTAAAACAACTTGTATGAATAAGGTCGAATTTTTTTATATAATTTAAGTCATTTTCATGAAATTTAAGAGGGTGTTGTTTCGAAACACCTCCACCATTACCTCCAATAAAGACTCTGTCGCCATCTATTAAATTTACTTCAGCTGCTCCATTTTCTCCTTCATAGGTTCTACAGTGAGAGATATCAATTCCAAAATCTATTAATGTTTTTTTAACATGCTTTCCTGCTTTATCATTACCAAAAATACCTATATAAGCTGAATGAATACCAAGTTTTTTTGCATAAACTGTAAAATTAAGTGCATTTCCTCCAGGAAACATTTTGTTTAAATGTAAGTACTTATCTACAACATTATCTCCGATTCCTATTACTTTCATCTAATCACCTTGTACAATGAACATAGGGAGGAACATTATACTTTTCCTTTCTTAAATAATTATTTATAGTTAAAAGTATCTGCTGTGGATTAGATCTTTTACTTACAGTTGCTATCCCTATTATCCATATCTAGCAAACTGATTAAATTGAGAGTATAATCACAGCATTATATTTAATTGTTAATTAGTTAAATTATACTCTAAAAATTTAATTTACGATAGATAATGGTGTGTTTAGGATATAGTCTTGTAGGAATATAGGATACGTTAATTATAGAATTGCTGTTTATACAATTTGTTGGTTTAAATTTTTCTGAATCAAAATAATAATATATCTGTAAGATTCAAAATTTTGAAAATATTTAACTAAAGCTTTACTCTACATTAGTACAGTTCTATCGTATTAATTGTTTTATAAGGACTATATTTAAAATGCAAATAAAGTTAGCTTGTGGATAATTGGTTGTTTTAATAAATTTATAAGGAGAAGCGGGGTATCCCACATAAAGAATAAAAATTAATCAAATAATAAAACGTATATTAAAGTAGTATTATTCTATTGTTTTTGAATCGACCATGAAATTAAATTTATCAGATCTATAAACAGATTTGTTGTATTCGATAGCAGTTCCTTCTTTGGAATATACAGTAGCTTCTTTTACTAATAAGGGAGTGTTGAGTTGAAGGTTGAGTAATCTAGCCTCTTCTTCTTTAGCCATAATAATGTTGAAACTACCTCGGGAATTTTTTGGAGTTACTTTATGTTTTTTTTCTAGGATTTTATATAAAGATTTACTAAAGTCATATTCATCTAATTTTGGAAATCTAATTAATGGCAAGTATGTATGTTCTAATATTACTGGACAATCATCTATATATCTAATTCTTTTAATATATAGTATTTTGCTATTAACCTTTATATTTAATAAATTAGCATATTTTTTGTCAGCTTTTATTATTTTTTTATTATTTTGTATTGTTTTAATTGAACTTCCAGCTTTTTTTAACAAATCAGTTGTACCTTCTAATCTATGTAAATTAATAGGAATTTTCTCATTAGAAACAAAAATACCCTTTCCTACTTTTTTTTCACATAAACCTTCAGCAATAAGCCCTCTCATTGCTTTTCTTATTGTAACTCTACTAATATCTAATTCATTACTTAGTTCTCTTTCAGTAGGTAATTGAGTACCTGGTTTTATATCAGTGTTTTCAATTTTATTTCTGAAATGATCTTGTATTTGAAAAAATAACGGTATATGACTGTTTTTATTTAGACTTACATTAGATTTCATTAATCATCATCTCCAAATTATAAATAAGTGGAGAAGTGGATTATCCCACACCTATCTATATATTTAAATTATCATAAAAATGTTGTATAGTCAATGAATTTTTTGAATATTATAACAATTTTGTATATTTTAACATAATATCGTGCAATTAATTAATGATAAAAACAATTAACTACCTTGTTTATTACCATGTTTAGTAAATATGATTATTTTTTGATTTTCTTCAAAAAGTTTTTTAAACTTAAATCCTAAAGCTTTCACAGTTTTTAATGATGGGATATTATTTTCATGAATCCATGCTTCCACTTCTTTATCTTTTGAGATATCTTTAAAAATTAAATCAGTTATTTTTTAGCGAAACCTTTATTCCTATATTAAAAATCAATAATAATAGAAGCTTCATATCCTATTTTTTGTTCGACCTCAAATTTTTTAACTGCAAGATAACCTACCATCTTATTGCTATCTTCAGCAATTAAGATGTTTTCAAGATTATCTGAAAACATCTTTCTTTAGCTTTTTGATCAGTATCAATATTTGCAATTGGTATATTTTTTGCCCATTCATGTTCTTTTTTAAATTTAGCAGAGATATCTTTCAATTCATCAATATCTTCTAAAATAGGTTTACGGAAATTCATAAAAATATTTCCTTTAAGATTTACTTTGAGTTGTTTTTCTATAGATAAGAAATAAAAACCCTATAAAAGCTGGTAAAAATGAAATCAAGATAAAACTAATTAGATTAGTATAGGTTTCAAAAAAGAATGTGAACGATACTGCTATTATAATAAATCCTAGACCACAATAAGTAGGATTTTTCCAAAATACTATCAATACTGCTATAAAAAATATTGAAGGTAGTAGATTGATAAAAAATCCTCCTAGTTGTTTAAAAAGTGAAACATCTGTACCAAATATATTAAGTGCAAATAGAGATAAAAATAAAATGAAAATGATACTTAAAATTCGAGGTATCCAAAGATTTCTTTTCATGTTAATCCCTCTTTTCTTTTTTATTCTAACTCTATTATAATACTTAGCAAGATAATTTTAAATATCAATTTCTGTGGCTAAGTCAGCATTATTAAAGATAAATGTTTTTCTTAGTTTAGAGTTTGAACCCATAAGCTTTGTAAAAACATCATCTGCTTCTATTTCATCATTAACTTCAACCTTTTGAAGTTTTCTTGTTTCAGGTGACATTGTAGTATCCCAAAGTTGATCAGGGTTCATTTCTCCTAAACCTTTGTATCTTTGAATACTGAAGTTACCTGATCCGTGTTCTTCTCTATATTCTTTTAAGGCTTTTTCATCAAATATATATTGACTGTTTTTACGATATGTTACCTTATATAAAGGTGGACGGGCTAAATAGATATGACCTTCATCAATTAGTTCCTGCATATAGCGGTAAAACAATGTAAGAATCAGTGTTGAAATATGGGCACCATCTATATCAGCATCTGTCATTATTATTACCTTTTCATATCTTAAGTCATCTAAATTAAAGTCTTCTCCTATACTTGTACCTAAGGCTGTTATTATAGAAGCAACTTCAGTATTGTTTAATATCTTATCTAGACGAGCTCTTTCTACATTAAGTATCTTACCCTTCAAAGGTAATATAGCTTGATTATGACGGTTTCTAGCCTGTTTAGCTGAACCACCTGCTGAATCACCCTCAACAATAAATAGTTCGCTTCCTTCAGCCTTTTTACTTGCACAGTCTGCTAATTTACCAGGTAATGAACTGGATGAAAGAACTGATTTCCTTTTTGTTAACTCTCTGGCTTTTTTAGAAGCCTGTCTTGCTCTTACTGACTTTAATCCCTTATATACAATTGCTTTACCTAGTTCTGGACTTGTATCTAAATACAGGGAGAGATAATCATAGGCACTTTTTTCTACAATGCTTCTAAGTTCACTGTTTCCCAGTTTTGATTTGGTTTGACCTTCAAACTGAGGGTTAGGAAGTTTTACATTTACAACTGCTGTAATACCTTCTCTAACATCATGTCCATTTAAACCATTAATATTTTTAGGTAAGAGATTGTTCTTTTTAGCAAAGTTGTTAACTGCTTTAGTTAAAGCAGACTTAAAACCAGTTAGATGGTAACCCCCATCTACTGTATTTATATTGTTTGCATATGAAAATATTCTTTCTGAATAACCCTGATTATATTGAATTGCAAACTCAAGTTCGTACTCATCAATTGAATCCTCATTATATATTATTTCATCATATAATAAGCTTCTGTTTTTATTAAGGTATTCAATAAAGGCTTTTATACCACCATCATATTGAAATGTTTCCTTTTTATTGTTTCTTTCATCTTCTAAAATTAAAGTTAAATCTTTATTTAAATATGCGGACTGTTTAAATCTGTGGGATAAGGTTTCAAACTTAAAATTTGTTGTATCAAAGATTGCACTGTCTGGTTTAAAGGTTATTATAGTACCAGATTTTTTGGTTTTACCCTTTTTAGACAAGTCATTTACCGGTAATCCTTTTTTATAGGTTTGAGTATACATATTACCTTCCCAGTGAGTTTCAATTACAAGTTTTTCTGATAAAGCATTTACAACAGATACACCAACTCCGTGAAGACCACCTGCTACTTTGTAACTGTTGTTGTTGAACTTACCACCAGCATGGAGTGTTGTTAACACTATTTCTGTCGCCGGTCTTCCTGTATCTTTATGTATATCAGCCGGGATACCTCTTCCCCAGTCTTCTACACTTACACTGTTGTCTTTATGTACTATTATTTTAATTTTTTCACCGAAGCCGGCTAAAAATTCATCGATACTGTTATCTACTACTTCCCATACTAGATGATGAAGTCCTTTGATACCGGTTGAACCAATATACATTCCAGGACGTTTTCTCACTGCTTCCAGTCCTTCAAGGACTTCAATTTTATCCGCACTATATCTATCACTGTCAAATAAATCCACTTCGATATTCACCCTTTCTTTTTCCAACAATTATTATTATAACAAAGAGTTTGTTGATTTGCCACCCTTTCTTGCAATAATATAGCTAGATGGTATAATATCTAATAGAATAAAGAAAAATTAATTTAAATTTTTATATAATTTTATAATACTTTATAACTTTAATTTGAAAGGGGTTAATTATGACTGAAAAGATTTCATCAATTGCAATTGAAGAAAAAATGAAAGAAGCTTATCTTAACTACTCGTTAAGTGTTATTGTCTCTCGTGCTCTACCTGATGTGAGGGATGGTTTAAAACCAGTTCATAGAAGAATACTTTATGCAGCTAAAGAGCTAGGACTAACATTTGATAAGGATCATAAAAAATCAGCCAGAATCGTAGGTGAGGTTTTAGGTAAGTACCATCCACATGGCGACCAAGCTGTATATAATGCGATGGTAAGAATGGCTCAAGACTTTAACCAAAGATATAAGTTAATTGATGGACATGGAAACTTTGGTTCTATAGATGGTGATTCAGCAGCAGCAATGCGTTATACTGAAGCTAAACTCACTGAAATGTCAGACTATATTTTAAAAGATTTAAAAAAGGAGACTGTTCCCTTTAGTGATAACTTCGATGGAAGCCTAAAAGAACCTGATATTGTACCTTCTAGGGTTCCCAATATTTTGATAAATGGATCAAGTGGAATAGCAGTAGGTATGAGTACCGATATACCTCCTCATAACTTAGATGAAGTTGCAGATGCAATAATTGCTTTAATAAAAAATCCTAACTTAACAATAGATGAAATAATTGATAACTACATATCAGGACCAGACTTTCCAACTGGAGGTACAATTGTTGGTAATGATGGTATTAAAGAAGCCTATAAAAAAGGGAAAGGAAAACTAAATATTAGAGGTAAGACAAAGGAAGAAAAAGTTGGCCGACATAAACAAATTGTTATTTATGAAATTCCTTTTCAGGTCAATAAATCTAAATTAATCGAAGAAATAGCTAAATATATTAATAAAGGCAAATTGGAAGAAATTAGGGATTTAAGGGATGAAACCGATAAGGATGGTTTACGTATTGTAATTGAATTAAAACAGGGTGCAGACACTAATATAGTCCTTAACAGACTATATAAGTACACACATCTTCAAAATAGTTATAGAATTAATCTTCTAGCCTTAATAAATAATAAACCTGAAGTAATGAACTTACTTAAGATGTTAAAGTACTTTATAAGATTCCGTAGAAAAGTAATTACTAAAAGATCAGAGTATGAACTTAATCAACTGCAGTCTAGACTACACTTACTTGAAGGTCTAATGAAAGCGATAGATAAATTAGATCTTGTTATCTCAATTATTAGAAACTCTGAATCTGCAGAAAAAGCCCATCAAAAATTAGTAGCTAAGTTAAAGATATCTGATGAACAAGCTCAAGCAATATTAAATATGCAGCTTAGAAGACTAGTTGGTATGGAAATTGAGAAATTAGAAACTGAAGTAAGTAAGTTAAAAGGTGAGATAAAAGAATTACAAAGTATTTTAGGAAGTCAAAAGGAACTTGATGAAGTTATTATTGAAGAAACTAAAGAAGTTAAAGAAAAGTTTGGTGATAAGCGTAGGACAGATATTTTAAATGACGAGAAAAAAGCGGTAATTACTAAACAAGACCTTATTGAAGAAAAAGAAGCTGTTGTATCCTATTCACTTCGTCAAAATATTAAAAGAAACTCAGATATAAGTAATATGAGAGCTTCTAAAAATGATTATATTTTAGAACTAATGAGAGGAAGTTCTTATGATAAACTGCTTTTCTTTTCTGAAAGTGGTAAGGTATATAATCTTTCTATCCATGATATTGAAGAACATCACGGTCTATCAACAGGTGAACCACTAAATAAATATTTAAAAGTACCGATGAATGAAAAAATTGTTAAAGTAATTTGTTTAAATGATGATCTAAAAGAAAAATATATAGATATTCTTACTGAAAATGGTAAAGTTAAAAGAACACTAGGTAAAGAATATGATTCAAACTACTCTTCTATTAATGCAATTAAACTTGAAAAAGGTGATAAAGTAATAGATGTAATAGAAAGTTCGGGTGGCAATGATCTAATAATTGGTACTGGAAATGGTAAAACTATTAGATTTGATGAAGACTCTGTAAGCAGTACTGGCAGATATACGATGGGTAGTTCTGGAATAAAACTTGATGATAACAAAGCAGTATTTATGGATAAAGTAAATGACTATGACTATCTAGTATCAATATCTGAAGACGGAAAAGCAAATAAGATTTCAGTTAAAAACTTTCAGAATCAAAATAGAAACGGTAAAGGTAGAAACACTTCTAAATCAGGCGATTATAGAATGCATTCAATGGTTCTAGCAAAAGCTGATGACGATATCTTAATTATAACTGAAGAAAATAAAATGGTTGAACTAAATGTTTCAGATATCTCTAAAACACAACTGCCAGGATATATGTATAAGATTAAGAGTCTGTCTAAACAAGATAAGTTAAAAAGTGTTTACAGATTACCTAAAATTGAGATAGATGAAGAAAAGGATAAAACATAAATTACTGTAATTGTTCTTTTTAGCTAAAGATAATTAGTAAACTATTTAAAAATTAAATATAAATGTAATTAAAAAGAGAGTGGTAGAAAAAATCAACCACTCTCTTTTTAATTTTCTTCTTTAAATTTAAAGATATCTTCAATTTTAACATTAAAATAGTTAGCTAATTTAAAAGCTAAAGTTAAAGAAGGTTCATATTTTTGTTTTTCAATAGATATTATAGTCTGTCTTGTAACATCAACTTTTTCAGCCAAGTTCTGTTGTGTTAAATCATATTTTGCTCGTAATACTTTTAGATTATTATTCATCTAATCACCTACATTTTTCTTTCTAGGTAAGCAAAAAAGATTAAATATAGTATTAAAATAAATGAAACACTACCTAATAATGTATGTGATAAAGCCATTCTCATCTCTCCACCCTGGATATATAAAATTAATCCAATAAAAGTAGCTAATAATGAAAATGTAACTACTGACCTTCTTAATGCCTTACTACCAATAGTTTGATCTCTTTCATCTTCAATAACTTCCTTTACTCTAGTTTTTGACCACATAATCAATGGTACACCAACACCAACAATAATTAATGGTACAATAAAACTATCCATAAATACTCCAACTACAGCACCTAAACCAACGATTATAGGAAATATTTTTCCTATTGTTTCATATGTTTTCTTTTTCATCAATATCCCTCCAACTGATTAGTATGTAAAGCTACCTTTACACTAGGAACAAAAAAATATATTTTCCTAAACATATTGTAATACAACATTTACAATATGTCAAGTATACTTTACATATAATTTAAAAAATGAAGAGGGAATAAACCCTCTCCATTCATTACTTATATATTAATTTCCTGGTCTAAATGCTTCAAATAATACATCATATACTTCTGTATTATCTAATACAGCATTAAATCCTTCAGACTCTGGACCATATGCAAATACAGGAACAGAGTTTAAGGTATGTCCACCAGTTGATGAGTTAGCTCTAATTTCTGATGTTAATGATCCTGCATAATATTTCTCAGCAATTACAGAACCAATTTCCCAACCGATCATATATGAGTAATACATATTGCCGTCATTATTAATAATTGAATTATTAAATTCTTTTGCTTCTTGGTCTGTTAGTTCTATATTAGCATATTCATTAAATACACTCTTAATACTTTCAATTGTCATTCCAGGTTCATTATCTTTTTTAACCATCTTTCCTGCCATATATTCAGGAGATACTTCAATATTCATCAAGCTTTCTTTTTTAAGTGGTTCTGATACTGAAATACCTAATGTTTCATGGTCAGCTAATACAACAACCATTGTATCTCCATTCTTTTTAGCCCAGTTAACAGCATATTCTACAGATTCATCAAATTGTAGTGTTTCTGCTACCATACCCGGGACATCTGCAGCATGTGCTGCATGGTCAATACGAGCACCTTCACTCATTAAGAAGAAACCATCTTCATCATTTGATAAAATAGAAATTGCTTTTTTAGTCATTTCAAGTAATGAAGGTTCATTTGAACCAACATCATCACGATCTAAAACATAGTTCATATATGAAGGACTAAATAATCCTAATAATTTACCATTTTCTGGATTATAATTATTAAGTTCATCAGCATTTGTTACATAATTATAACCCATATCTTGAGCCATACCTATAACATCTTTTCCAACTTCTTCTTCTTTAAATTCGTCTGCTCCACCACCTAAAACTACATCCACATCATTATTAAGGATACTTTGTGCAATTTCACCTTCATTGTCTCTACTTTTAGCAGATACAGCAAATGCAGCCGGTGTAGCATCAGTAACTTTATTTGAACTAATTATTCCTGTAGACTTGTTTAAAGTTTCAGCATAGTCTAAAATAGAATCTAATTCAGCACCACTAGGACTCATACCTACCATACCATTTTTTGTTTTATATCCTGTTGCTATTGCAGTACCTGCAGCAGCTGAATCGGTAACTCCCTGTGTTGAACTTGTCATCATCATACCAACATTAGGAAGCTTCATAAATTCTAATTTATGATCTTTATCACCTGATAGGTATCTAGCCATATCCATTTGACCAACACCAAGTCCATCTCCAACCATTACAATCATGTTTTTAACATCAGCTTGAGCACCTGAAGTTAAAACAAGTGTAAAGACCATTAGAAAAGTTAAAACAAGTATTCCTTTTTTGTTTTTAAACATAAATACAAATTCCCCCTATTATTTTGGTATATTGATTCTATACCTCTTCCATTATAAATAATTATATAATTAACTATAATATTCCTTTTGTTAATTATTACAAGTTTAGCATGTAAAATAATAATATTTTTATTTAAAATATAAAAAAGCATGTGAGATATTAATTCACATGCTTTAAATACTAAATTATTTAGTTATTTTGCAAAAATATGATCTCCAATTCTTACAGTAACCTCATAACGGTCAAATGCTGCCGGATTTTCAGACTTTTCAGGATTAAAGAAGAATAATGCTCCTTTTGAAGGATCTTCGCCATCAACAGCTCTTCTAGCAGCTCTATAGGCGTTTTGATTCGGCACCTGATTTATTTGACCATCTTCAACACATTTAAACTGTCCTGGTTGATATAATACTGATTCTACTGTACTTGGAAATTTTGGAGAGTTCATTCTGTTGATTATAACTGCACCAACAGCTACTTGACCTTCAAATGACTCTCCCCTTGCTTCAGCATAAATTGCTTTAGCAAGAAGGTTTACATTTATTGAATCAATACTTATTTCAATATTTTGATTATCTTGTAAGTTATTTTTATCTACCTTTGGTTCAACTAAATTATCATTATCCATTGATTCAAATAATATATACAGGATAGCTGCAATTCCAAGACCAGTTAGAATATCATTATTTTCCAAGCCAGCTGCAGATGCTTTTTTAGTAAATACAGGATTTGTGAAAATAACTGAGTTTATCATTACTAGCAACAAAAATATTAATAAAAAGGAAGTAATTTTTATAACTATACTTTTCATTTTAAGTTCCTAAAAGAAGTGCTAATAATACTGCAGCACCTAAATATAGTGTTGTTTTATTTCCTTCAAAATTACTTTTTCCACTTTCTGGATCGTTTAATTGTGCTAGCTGGTCATTGTTGTTATTAACATTTTCTTGTAATTCCTGTAATCTACTCTGAAGACTGCTTACCTTTGATTCAAGGGCAGAGTTTCTATCCTTAAGTTCTTGAATATCAGTACCCTGAAGTTCATCTCTTAGGTCTGCAATCATTTGATCTTTTTCTGCTAGTTGAGTATTTGTTGAATCTAAATCTTCTTCTAATGTAGAAACTCTTGTAGATAAAGTATCTACTTGATTATTTAACTCTTTTACAATTACAATTTCATCAATAATTTGTCTTACTTCTTCTTGAACTTCATTTATTTTTTCACTAGTTTGTCCAATAGCTTCATCCTGAATAACATTTTTCTTTTGTACTTGTTGCAAATTATTTGAGAATGTATTTTGTTTATTCGCAATATCAACAAGCTCATCTCTGAATTCTAAAGAGAGTTCTCTTAAAGTATTAACATCTTCTTCACTCATATCCACTTGTCCACTTACAGTATCGTTTAACATCCTTGCAATTATCTCGGCAAGTTCATATCTGCTAATTTTATTGGTACCTTTAAAGGTGTCATCCTCATATAATGATAAATACCCTTTTTCTACAAGTTGTTGAACACTATCATATGCCCAGTGGCTTTCAGGAACATCTTTAATTTCTGCTCCAAAGGTTGTAATTGAAAACATCAAAACAATTGCTAAAGTAAGAACTAGTAGTTTACTAACTTTTCTCATTTTAAAATTATTCCTCCTTTAAATTTTCATAATTTATATTAATATTATTATTTTGTTCATCATTTGCTGATATATTATTAATCATTAAATCTAAGGGTCCTTCACTTGTCTTTGCAAACTGTATTGTTGCAATAATACCTGAGTTAGCGTCTTCAGGTAATGTTTCTTGGACTTGTATTTTTCCATCTGATTGTATTGGACTTTCCCAGAGTATTATTTTGTCATTTTGAACAAACATATCACCAGGGAATATATAATTTATACGGTGAGTTACTGAGTTAAAATCAATTTCTACATTTAAATTATTTACATTTAGTAAGTTTTCACCGATTAAATTATATGTCTTGTAACTTTGTCCATTTTCAACTTCTTTTAGATATACAAAAGGATTTAATTCGGGTATATCTAGATTTTCTCTTGTGGACTTCATATAATTATTAAGACCGCTAATATCGATTGAGTAAGGCATTTCCCCTGTTACATTCAATACTTTTACTGACCAGTTTACATTAACACTTTCTCCGCTTTCAATATATCCCAGATATTTTCTGTTAACCTCTTTATCTGCTAAATTAAGTCCTGGTGGTAAAGCAATATCAGTTTTTGCATCAAATAATGTTGAGCCTCCAATATTTGTTAACTTTACATTTAGGTCAAAAGGATTTGGAGTTATTCTTCCTTTTTCTTTTCCTAAACTTTCTTCAAGTGTAATTTCAGTTTGAATCATAGGTGGTCCTACAAATCTTATATCTCTTTGAACTTCATTGGAGTCAGTATTATCTGCTGTAACTCTTACTCTATAGGTCATATTGCCAGGTATTTCATCAGAAGTAGGTCTTACCTGCCAACTTATCTGTGCGGTGTTTCTAGATTCAATATCACCTAATTGTTGCACAGTATTTACAGTTCTGAACTGCTCTGGTAAATCAATTTCAATTTCAACATTGTCAGCTGTTATTTCAGATGTATTTTCAACATAAGCTACAACCGGGAAGTATTGATTGTTATCATCAAATGTGAATTCAGCAGGTGATGTTACACCTAAGGCTAATAGCCCAGGAACAACTTTAATTCCACCTAAACCATAATTAGTTACATAAGTAATTTCTTCATTGGGTTTTAGCATTTTTGGTTCCCACATCATAGCTATTGCACTATCTATTTCATATTCACCTTTTCTAATAAATTCCTGTTCTGGACTAAAATCAAAGTTCCATACTCCATCCGCTAAACTTCCCCAGTCAGAAAAGTATACTCGGTCAGGTTCAGTTACACCCGGGCCTTTAAAAGTACCCTGTGATGTAACAGTGGGATTACTAATACTATCAAAAGCCTGCCAAAAAATTGGCAGTTCTTCTTTAAGATAAAGATTATCAGTAGTTACAGCCCGGTCTGTTAATCTAAATGGTGCACCGTCATTTTGTCCTAACATTGTATCAAGCATAACACGTAAACCAACTTCTTTGGTTTCATTACTCGTATTTAAAATTCTATATTTAATTTGTGCTGTATCAAATAATCCTGTTGTAGAACTTTTTACTATTGATAAAATCTGTTCAACTTTTATATTATCTACTAAACTGCTGGTATATATTTGATTATTTCTGATTACTGGTCCTTGAGTAACTTCACCATAGTCAGCATCGGAACCAGCTCTTCTTTTAGTAGAGCCTCCAAATACATAGTTTATGTTGTTAACCTTAACAGTTGTATATGAAGTCCATGGTTTAGGTCTTCCATATACTAATGGCTTATTATTGTCATTAGGATCCATGGGTGCTCCACCTGTGGTTTCAATGGCAAATCTACCTTTTGCATTTTCATCTTGGTTGATAACAATTACTATATAATCATTACCTAATCTTAGATTATCATTGTTATCTACTTCATTAAAAACATCAGACTGTGCCGATGCTGATATTGAAATAAATATTAATGTAATAAGTAAAAATAAAATCAATATCGTTTTTTGACTGTTTTTCAATGATTAAACCTCCCATATAGAGATTAGAGAAAGTTTACATTTCCTATATCTACATCTACATTTGGATTTCCGTTTTGATCTATATTAAAGTTAACTGTTACATTAATTTCATAACGTTGATCATAACTTTTAAATTCCCATCCATTTTCAATAGTTAACCTAGCATTTCTATCCATACTATCTATATCACTTGAATTAGTAATAATGATATTTTCAACTTCTCCATTTTGGCTAACGGTAACATTTAAGGCTACCTTTCCACTTTGAGCTTCACTAACCAAATATTTAGGATAAACTGGTTTTGGTGATAAACCGATTAATTCACCAGCTGTTGGTGGAGGTGGAGGAGTTGGTTCTTCCTCAACAGGTTCACTTTCTTGTTCTTCTTGTGTATCCTCTTCTTCAGTTTGACTATCTTGTTGACTGACTTCTATTTCTGTGTCACTTTCCTCACTAGTTATAACTTCCTGTTCTTGATTGTTTTGTTCTTCTTCCACTACTTCTTCTGGATCTTCTTGAGCTATTTCAATATCTTGATCATTGGTTTCCTCTATTGTTTCCTCTTCAATCTCCGGCTCTGGCTCTGGTTCTGGTTCTGGTTCAGGCTCTGGTTCTGGTTCAGGCTCGGGTTCGGCTATTTCTTCAGGTTCTTCTGTTATATTTTCAGGTTGAGTTTGTTGTTCAGTTTGTGTATTTGATTGAGTTTTAAAATCTACATATTGAACATAACCGAAGTTTTCACCGGTTGCATCTTCATTACTAAACCCTTGTAGAAAACCAAAGGGGAAAAAATAAAACAAAAGAAGGTGGAATATTAATGATATAGTTACATACAGGAATAAACGATTCCTGTCATTATTAAACATATTAACACCACCTAACTATCTTTTTTTTCAGCTGCTAGTGCAAGGTTATAGATACCTACTTCTCTTACACCGTCCATTACTGTAACAATTGCACTGTATTTTGTATTACTATCTGCATTTATAATAACAACCATACTATTGTTTTCTTGATGTTTTTGTTGTGCAAGTTCAGTTATTTTTGACATTGGAAGGTTTTCACCTTCATGAAAAAATTCCCCGTTTTCATTAATGTTAATTATAAAATTTTCTTGTTTTTGTTCTGTTACTGTAACAGCTTTAGGAAGCTGCATTTCCATTCCATAAGGATTTGATCTAAAAGATGTAAACAACATAAAAAACACTAATAAAAAGAAGATAACATCGATCATTGGAATTATGTTAATAGATGTTTTCTTTTTATGTGTAGGTTTGAACATCTCTTTCACTCCTGTCTGTGATAACATCCATGATATCAATCATACTTAAGTTCATTTCATGGGATTTTTCTTCTACTTTATTAATATAATAGGAATAAAAAATAGCTGTTGGAATAGCAATTATTAATCCCATAGCAGTACTAATCAATGCTGCCGCAATACCTGAACTAATTTGGGCAGGATTAGCTGCTCCAGCTGCAGTACCTAAAATATTGAAACTGCTAATTATACCTAAAACAGTTCCTAATAGTCCTAATAAAGGAGAAATCATAGCAACAACATCTAATATAGGTAGATGTTTTTCCATCTTCTTGATTTCATCTTCTCCAACAGCCTGTAGTACTTCTCTTATTCTAACAGGATCTTCTTGATAGTGAGAAAGCGCTGTAGATAAAAGTTTAGCGTTAGGACCTTTTTCACCCTTTAATTCATTTAAAGCTCCAATAATGTCATCATTTTCAACTTTAAGTTCGATTCTTTTTAAAAGTCTTAAACTATTGTCTTTTCTTCTTATGAAAAAGACTGCTTTTTCGATTATAACTGCCAGTGAAAATATTGAAGTGATTATCAACGGGATAGCCATTGGTCCCCCAAGTGAAATAAAATTATAAATTTGATTATACATTAATTGACACTCCTTATCCTCGATATATTTAGTAATTAAAATTATATTAATCCTAATTTACTTAATTCTATGTTAAGATAACAAATCCTTCTTAAAAGGTTTATCATTTAGAATTGATTTATACTTTTTGAGTTCTTTTAAATAACAATAGTCCAACTTGATTTTACCAAGTTTTTTTCCTTCTTTATTTTTAGGGCCGTGACAGTCAGACCCCCCGGTAATTAATAGTTCATTTCTTTTTGCAATTTTTAGATATTTTTCGGTCATTTTATTGTCATGTTCAGTATAATAAACTTCAATTCCTGAAACTCCATAGTTTATTAATTGATCTATTATTTGCTGATTAGCGATTAATCCAGGATGAGCAATTACTGGTATTCCTTCTGCTTCTTTGATAATATCTATAGCTTCAAATGGTGTTATTTTTTTTCGATCTACATAACCAGGTTTTCCCCTGCCTATATATTTATTAAAAACTTCTTCCCAACTGTCAACATAATTTTTTTCAGTTAAAATTCGTGCAATATGTCCTCTACCAAGAATATTATTAGAACTAATTTCTTTAATCTCTTTCATATTAATTTTGAATCCAAACTGTTTATCTAGTAATCTTATCATCTTTTCAATTCTTTCTCTACGTTTTTCTTTTATTTTTTTAAGTAATTTAAGTAATTTATTTGATTTTCTATCTATAAAATATCCTAAAATATGAACATCACAGTTTTTATATGAAGTGTTAAATTCTATTCCGGGAACAGTTTCAATACCATATTTTTTCCCAAATTGAATAACTTGATTTAAACCAGCTACTGTATCATGATCTGTTAGAGCAATAGCTGAATAGTTTAAATTTTTAGCTTCTAATATTAACTCTTCAGGTGTAAAAGAACCATCAGAATAGGTGGTGTGCAGATGTAGGTCTACAAACATAATTTACCTCCATATCTATTTATTAAAAAGCGTAAAAAAACCTGCTTGCCAGCAAGACAAACAGGTTATAATAGTCACTATCTTGGTTCAACAATTAACTTTATAGCAGTCCTTTCTTCACCATCAATCTCTATATCAGTGAAAGCGGGAATACAAATTAAATCTATACCACTTGGTGCAACATATCCTCTTGCAATGGCAACTGCTTTTACTCCTTGATTTAAAGCACCAGCTCCTACTGCTTGTAGTTCTGCCCTTCCTTCTTCTCTAAAAACTCCTGCCAAAGCACCAGCTACAGAATTTGGATCAGATTTTGCTGAAACTTTTAATACATCCACTTATACATTACCCCCTTGTATAATATTAAATTTAATTGTATTATTAATATTCTCATTATAGGGAAAAATTCCTGCAAGTATTTGAAAATATTTTTATACCTTAATCCTTTAACTTAAAGGAATTAATTGAAGTAGTTTGTCCTTTTTTATCAAAAGTTGCATAAATCCCGGATAATTTAACCTGGCCCGTTGCCACTTCTAGTCTTTTGGGCATCTTTGTTTCGAATCTATAAAGAACTTTTTCTTTTTTCATACCTAATATTGAATCACAGGCACCTGAAAAGCCTAGGTCTGAAATATAGCCTGTTTTTTTGTCTAAGATTTGTGCATCATTGGTTTGTACATGAGTATGTGTACCAACAACTAAGGACACCTTTCCATTAACCAATTCTGCAAATGCTTTTTTTTCTCCAGTTGCTTCAGCATGAAAATCAACTATTATATAATCGGTTTCAGCCTTTATTTTATCATATACTTTATTAAATGCTTCTACAGGTGAGTTATTATCTCTCATAAATACCTGACCGATTAAGTTAATTACCGCAACTTTTTTGCCATTAACTTTATAAATATTATAACCTCTACCTGGTACAGTCTCATTAAAGTTTAAAGGTCTAATTATTTTTTCATCAGAATCTATAAACTTAAAAATATTTCTATTTCCCCAGGTGTGATTACCCATCGTTATACAGTCAATGCCATAATCATATAGTTCATTTGCGGTATCGAAAGTTATTCCATATCCTCCAGCAGAATTTTCACCATTCGCAATTATGAAGTCAATATCTTTTCCTTTAGTTGCTTCATCCAATAGTTTTCGAACAGAACGTCTACCTGCTCTTCCTACTATATCTCCAATATATATAATATTCATTATTATCATACTCCATTTTTAATTTTAAAAAAGGCCCTAATTAAAGGGCCTTTATATTTATATTTATTTTGCATATTCAATTTGTCTAGTTTCTCTAATAACAACAATTTTAATCTGTCCCGGATAATTAAGGTTTTCTTCAATTTTATTTTTGATATCTCTTGAAAGCTTACTTGCAGTTATATCATCAATCTGTTCGGACTGTACTATTACTCTAATTTCACGACCAGCTTGAATTGCATATGCGTTTTCAACACCATCAAAAGATTTCCCGATATCTTCAAGTTCTTCTAATCTCTTAATATAGGATTCTAAGGTTTCTTTACGGGCTCCCGGTCTAGCTGCTGAGATCGCATCTGCGGCTGCAACTAAGACAGCTTCAACAGATTGAAAATCAACATCACCGTGGTGAGCCTCGATAGTATGAATAACATCTTCGGATTCACCGAATTTTCTTGCTAGATTAACACCAATATCAATGTGAGGTCCTTCAACTTCATGATCAATAGCTTTACCTATATCGTGTAGAAGTCCTCCTCGTTTAGCGAGTGTTGAATTAGCACCAAGTTCATCAGCCATTACTCCTGCTAAGAATGAAACTTCTAAGGAGTGGTTTAAAACATTTTGGCCGTAACTTGTTCTAAACTTCAATCTTCCTAAGTACTTCACTAATTGAGAATCTAAGCCGTGAACTCCAGAATCAAATGTTGCTTGTTCTCCAACTTCTTTAATCTGACTATCAAGTTCATCTTTGGCTTTTTCAACCATCTCTTCAATACGTGCGGGATGGATTCTTCCATCGATAATAAGTTTTTCAAGAGCAATTCTAGCAATTTCTCTTTTTATTGGGTCATAACCGGAAATTACAACTGCTTCCGGTGTATCATCAATAATCAAATCAATACCTGTAAGGCTTTCTAATGCTCTGATGTTTCTACCTTCTCTACCGATGATTCTACCTTTCATTTCATCGTTCGGCAGATCAACTACAGTAACAGTAGTTTCAGAGACATAGTCACCTGCACATCTTTGAATAGCTAGCGAAATAATTTCGCGGGCTTTCTTATTAGCCTCTTCTTTTGCTTCTCTTTCTTTTGCTTTGATCATTTTAGCATATTCATGATCTAATTCGTCTTCCATTTTAGATAATAAATAATCTTTTGCTTCACTGTGTGATAAGTTAGATATTTTTTCTAATTTTTGAATTTCTTGTTGTTTAATTTTTTGAATTTCTTCTTTTTCGCTTTCAACTTCATTTAATTGTTTTTTAAGTTTATTATCTTTTTTCTCAAGTGCATCACTTTTGTTATCTAGTGATTCTTCTCTATGCATTAAACGGTCTTCTAGACGCTGAAGTTCATTTCTTCTTTTTTGACCTTCACGATTGGCATCTTCTCTAATCTTTTGGGCTTTTTCCTTAGCTTCAAGGGTAATTTCCCTAATCTTAGATTCTGCTTCACGTTCAGCCTCTTCAAGAATTTTACGAGATTGTTCTTCAGCAGACTGAATCCGGGCTTCAGCAATAAACTTTCTTATAAAGTAACCAACAATTAATCCCGGGACAAGGGATATGATTACTATTAAAAGGGTATTATAAATTATTTTCACCTCCTGTTTATTTTAAAAACATATTTAATTTTTAAATACATCATATTTATTTTATCTTTTTTTGGGGTAAGTGTCAAGAAACAAAAAACCTGTATACGCTAATATACAGGCAAAATTAAAAGATATTATAATATTTATTTAATCATCTTTATCTTCTTTTTTTTCTTCATCTTCCTTATTATCAACTGTTTCATCTTCAATTAATCCAACTTTTACTTTTATTTTATGTTCAATTTCTTCTAAGATATCTTCGTTTTCTGATAGAAAATCTTTTGAGTTTTCTCTACCCTGTCCTAATCTTACATCACCGTAAGAATACCACGAACCTGCTCTATCGATTATATTAGCCTGTTCTCCCATGTCTAATACACAGCCAGTTCTTGAAATACCGGTACCATACATTATATCAAATTCTGCTTTTCTAAAAGGAGCTGCAACTTTGTTTTTAACAACTTTAACTCTGGCATGTGAACCGATGATTTCATCGCCATCTTTAATGGTTTGAGATCTTCTAATTTCTATTCTAACTGAAGAATAAAATTTAAGAGCACGTCCACCTGGAGTGACTTCAGGATTACCAAACATAACTCCAACCTTTTCACGAATTTGATTGATGAATATACATGCTGTATCAGATTTAGAAATGGCTCCTGAAAGTTTTCTCATTGCCTGTGACATCAGTCTTGCCTGCAGACCGACATGAGTATCACCCATTTCTCCTTCTAATTCTTTTTTGGGGACTAATGCTGCAACTGAGTCTAAAATAACTAAATCAATTGCATTGCTGCGAACTAAAGCTTCTGCTATTTCAAGTGCTTCTTCACCATTATTAGGTTGTGAGATTAATAAATCATCTATATTAACTCCTAGATTTTCAGCATATCTTGGATCTAAGGCATGTTCAGCATCTATAAATGCAGCTATTCCACCTTCTTTTTGTGCTTCTGCAATTATATGTAAACCTAAGGTAGTTTTACCGGAGGATTCATTTCCATATAGTTCAACTATTCTTCCTTTTGGAATTCCTCCTACACCTAAAGCAATGTCTAAAGGTAGAGCTCCAGTTGGAATTGCTTCAACATCTAGTGAAGATCTATCTCCCAGTCTCATTATTGAACCTTGCCCAAACTGTTTTTCAATTCTTTTTACCGCCATATCTAGCGCTTGTTCTTGATCATTATTATTGGCCAAAAATATCACCTCTGTCTTATTTTATGTTTTAATTATAGAACAAATGTTTACTTTTTGCAAGCTTTAAGTTAAATTAATAGAAAATATTTCTTCATAAACTGGTCCACTTTTGTATAGTTTGCTTTCAATTAGAGAAACTTTATCTGTCTTTTGAAATACTCTTAAATCATTTTTATTAATAAAATTATTATATTCATTTTTTAACTTATTTATATCTGTGCTCTTTCTTGTCCTGGCGAAGGTTAAGTGTGGAGTATATTTCCTGTTTTCTTTATCAAAACCAATTTCTGAAAGAGAATCTTCTAGCTTAGATTGTAAGTTTTTAAGTCTTTTTATGTCACCATTTAGTCCAAAAAAGAGAACTTTGGGATAATCTGTCGAAGGAAAAGCACTAAAATGGTTATAAAAAATATTTAATGTATTATAATGTGAACATGTGTTTGATAATGTACTTTCAATTTTTTCAATTTTTTCAATTTTTGTATCTCCTAAAAACTTAAGGGTCAAATGGAGGTTTTCTCCACTGACCCATTTTAAATTAGAGTCAAGACTTTTTTTGGCTTTATTTAAATTTTGTTTTAGCAGTTTTTGTGTTCTACCTTCAACAGGTAGTGCAATAAAAAGTCTTTTACTCATAAAGTTATTCCCCCTGTAATCTATCCAGTAACTGTCGAGCGCTACTGTGTCCATCGCTTAAATGTAAGGTCTTTCTTAATTCAGATATTGCTGCTTCTTTCATATCTGCTTGATAATATGCTAATGCTAAATGGAAGTGACTGTCTGCATACTCAGGATTTTTTTCTACTGCAGTTGAATAATTTGCAATAGCTTGATAATTGTTACCTTCTTTTAAGTTAATAGTTCCTAAAGCAATATATGCTGGAACATAGTCCGGATTAAACTTAGTTGATTCATTTAAATAATACTTTGCATTTTGGAAGTTTTCCTTTTTTTCATAGGTTTTACCTAGATAATAGAGTGCACGGTAATTATTATATTTTAATTCAACTACTTTTAACAAGTATTTTTCTGCATTATCATATTCTTTATTTAAGTAATAGGCCTGTCCTAAGTTATAGTTTGTAATTACTGAATCAGGGGTGATTTTTACTCCTTTAAGCAGAATTTTACTGGCTTGATCATATTTTTCTTGTTCTATTAAAACATCCCCAAGTTCACTGATTGCAGTAGTATTTTGACTATCACGGTCAAGAAGTTTTCTATAATACTCTTCTGCTTTGCTATAATTATTTTGTTCCTTATACATATTGGCTATATTCATGTAGTCTGGTACAGAACCATCTATTGAAACAGCCAATTCCAATTCCTTAACAGCTGCTTCATGATTATTTACACCTTTATATGCCATTGCAAAATCTCTGTGAAATTGAGCTGAATTAACACCCAATGCTCGAGCTTTTTCAAATTCTTCTATAGCAGTTTGATAGTATGCATTATCAAAGTTATTATAGATATTCATATATATTCTAGCAAGTTCATAGTGGATCAAACCATAGTCATACCCCATTTGATTTAATTGCTTTAAATGTTCTTTACCTTTTGATACATTTCCTAAAGCAAGTTCAATTAATGATCTATAGTATAGAGTATCTATTTTTGCTGATGTTGTTAATTCGTCTAAATTAATTTGATTAATTAATTCTTGTGCTTTACTGTAGTTATTTAAATGATAATTATTAATACTTTGACTTAACAAATTCATTTGTTCTGTTTGAGCCTCAACTCCAACACTAAATGAGATTGCAAAAACAATTAAAAGCAGTCCAATAACAATATTATACTTTTTCATTGTACCCCTCCGTTTTCAAGAGATTTTTAAGCAACTTCAAAGAAAACTCTGTACTTAAGTACTTGATCTGTTTTCTTTTACCTTTTAGGTAGAGTTTTTTAATTATAGTACGATTTTTACCTGATACAGAAACATAAACTAAACCAACTGGTTTTTCTTTGCTACCTCCGGTAGGTCCGGCAATTCCAGTAATTGCAATACCATAATCAGAATTAGTACTATTTTTAATATTGGTAGCCATAAGTTGGGCAATTTTTAAACTAACTGCACCATGTTTATTTATTAAATCAGGTTTTATATTTAATAGTTTTGTTTTTAATTCATTGCTGTATGTTATAACTCCACCTTTATAGTAGCTTGAACTTCCTGATTGGTTTGTAATTCTATTACCTAATAGACCACCAGTACATGACTCAGCGGTACTTAATGTTAACTTATTTTCTGTCATGATATTATATATAGAGTTTATTATATTAAGATCATCAAATATATTTAGATTTAATTTTTCTTTAATTTTTTCAGTATATTTTTCGACTAAATCTTTGTCATCACCATTTATTTTAACTAAAATGTAATCACCTTTAACAACAAAACTTAAATAGATATCATCTGGTATATTAACTGATTTAAATATTTTATCTTCAAGTTGAGCTTCTCCTAATCCTTTTAAAAAAAGCTTGTTTTGATACTTCATCTGGCTTTTTAAGTCAAGATAAGGTAAAACATCATTTAAAACCATTGATTTCATTTCTGATGGTACTCCAGGCATAGAGATGCATGTATTATCGTTTTGAGTAATGATAAATCCTGGTGCTGTACCATTAGGATTATCTATTATCTCTGCATTTTCAGGTATCATGGCCTGATGATTATTGTTATCTGTAACTTGTACATGGTATTCTTTTAAGCGTTTGTCGATTTCTTTTTTAATTTCTTTGTTAAAAACCAACTTTAAATCAAATGCTTCAGCTACAGCATCCCTTGTAATATCATCACGTGTAGGCCCTAAACCCCCTGTGATAATAATGATATCAGATCTATTTTTTGCCTTTATTAAAAGGTCTTTGATATTTTTTTTATTATCTCCTACTACACTAATATGATGAGGAGTTATATTAAATCTTTTAAACTCTTTACTTAAAAAGTTTGCATTTTTTTCTTGTACTGATCCATCAAGTATTTCATCACCAATACTAATTATTTCTATATTCAATATGAGTTCACCTCTCTTTAAATTATATCATAAGTTGACAAATAAAAAAATCGGTTTTTATAAACCGATTTGTAGAATTACTATGAAAATATGTAAAACAATTCTTGCGTATACTCCTGCTAATATGTCATCTAAAATTATACCTAGTCCAGAAGGTAAATTCTGTATCTTCATAATTGGATATGGTTTATATATATCATAGAGTCTAAAAAGAACAAAACCAATTGCTAGATATAATAGATTGGGAGTAACATAATAGAATGTGATTAGCATTCCAACAAATTCATCTATTACAATTCTTTGGTCATCTTTTTTACCGGTTTGTTTTTCCATTAAAGTTGAAAAGATTAAACCGATTATGATAAAAAAGACAACACCGTAATTTTTGGTTAAAGTGGAAAATTGACTAATGAAAAGTAGTGCGAAAAGTGATCCATAAGTACCAGGTGCTCCTGGAATATATCCTACATAAAAACAGCTAGCGATTATTTCTATAATTTTTTTCTTTAATTTTTCCATATTAAAAAACCAGTCCCTTTTCTACAATTAATGTTTTTCTTCTACAAATAAATCAACATTTACTGCTTTAAAGTATTTATATCCTGAAAATAGTGTAATAAGAACAGCAATCCAGATTAATATGTTTGGAATATAATAAGGTAATGTAATTATTTTCGGATCTGCAATAACTGCGATTACAGCAATTATCTGTATTGTAGTTTTAACTTTGCCCCAAATGCTAGCAGATATTATTACTCCATCCTTAGCGGCTATTACTCTAAGTCCGGTTACAGCAAATTCTCTACCTATAATCAAAATGGCTGCCCAGATTGAAATCTCATTTAAGGATACAAATGCAATTAATGCTCCTGAAATTAAAAGTTTATCAGCAACAGGGTCTACTATTTGACCAAACTTTGTTACAATCTGATGTTTTCGTGCGATATAACCATCTAAACTGTCTGTTATTGCTGCTAAAATAAAGACTGCAAGCGAAAATATCTCAGCACCAGCTATATCCTTTCTAAGTAGTAAAAAAACTATAAAAACAGGTACTAAGATGATTCTAAGCATTGTTAACTTATTTGGTAGATTCATATATTTTCTCTCCCATTAAATCATATTCAAAAGCATCAGTAATCTTAACTTTAATAATATCACCAATATTAATATCTTTACCCCTTACATACACAGTATTGTCTATTTCAGGTGCATCATAGATGGTTCTACCTATAAATTCGTCTTTAATTTTTTCATCGATTATTATTTTAATTTCTTTACCGATGTAATTTCTATTTTTATTATATGATATATTTTGTTGGATTTCCATTATTTTATTATATCTTTTTTCTTTTGTTTTTTTATCAATTTGATTCTCCATTTTTGCTGCTTGAGTACCTTCTTCTTGTGAGTACTGAAATACTCCCAATCTATCGAACTTAACTACTTTTATAAAGTCTTTTAAATTGTCAAAGTCTTCTTTTGTTTCTCCCGGAAAACCAACTATCATTGAGGTTCTTAAAGCAACATCTGGAATCTTTGTTCTGATTTTATTTATTACATCTAAAAGTTCTTCAGTTGTACCTTCTCTTCTCATCTCTTTGCGGATTCTGTTTGAAGAATGCTGAACAGGAATATCAAGGTAATTACATATTTTATCATTTTCTTTTATTACATCAATTAACTGATCTGTTATATGTTCAGGATAACTATATAATAGTCTAATCCATTTTAAGTCATCTATTTTTACTATTTCTTGTAATAGATCAACTAATTTCCTTTCATTATAGAGATCTTTACCATATTCAGTAGTATCTTGAGCGGTAAGTATAATTTCTTTTGTTCCGTTTTCAACTAAGATCTTAATTTCTTCAACTATATCTTCCATTTTACGGCTGTTAAGTGGTCCTCTAATAAATGGAATACTACAGTAACTACAGTTATTATTGCAACCCTCTGCAATTTTAACATATGAGTAATGGTTTTTAGTATTGAATCTATCAAGTTTTTTATTAAAGTCAAATACTGGTTTATCTATTCTATTAAATCTTTCTTTGGTCTCTAAAACATCATCAATTGTTTGTTTGATCTGATCAAAAGTACCTGTACCTAATACAGCATCTATTTCTTCGATTTCATCCATTAGTTCATTTTTGTATCTTTGAGTCAAACAACCTGTTACTATTAAAGCATCAATTATCCCATTTTCTTTATATTTAGCCGCCTGTAGTATTGTATCTATAGATTCCTCTTTGGCATCTTCAATAAAACCACAGGTATTTATTACTATAACATCAGCATTTAAAGGATTTTCTTCATATTCATATTTATTATCATTAAAGGTTATACCCATCATGTAGTCTGTATCGACTTCATTTTTTGGACAACCTAAGGTTACAAAACTTACCCTTATCAATTAGTTCACTTCCTTAAATTTATTTATTAATGTAAAAAAAGCCCAAATCAGGGCTTTAAAATCTATTATTAAATGGTCGGGTTGCCGGGATTTGAACCCGGGACCTCACGCCCCCCAGACGTGCGCGCTACCAAGCTGCGCCACAACCCGCAAACTGTAAAAAATTATATCCTAGAAATATTAAAAAGTCAAGAATTAATTAGTGAATTCTAGCTTTTTAAGCCTTTTGACAGTTGTTTCAGTATCAGTAGTTACAACAAATACTTCTTGCACAGATGAACTATTTTTTGCAAGCAGTTTAAGTCCACTACTTGTATTGTATTTGATCTGCAAGTATGCTTTTTGACCACTACTACTGCTTCTTTGATTTATCCTACCCGGAATTATGCTTTTTATTTCAGGAAAATTTGAAATACTTTCTAATAGAGGGAGGATATCTTCAATAATTGTGTGTTCTTTTTTAATTTTATTACTTCTATACTTATTCGACATATAAAATCACTTCCTTAAAAAAGTATATCATTAGAGGTTAATGATTACAACCGACTTTATCTTATAATTTAATTAAATTATCTTCTAATACTTTTTATTATTAAAAACTTTGGATGGTTTTGAAGTGATTTTAGGAAAAATATCAAAAAAAATGAAAAAATTTGGATTTATCCCTTGACCTATTACCAATTGTGAGTTATAATAATTCCTGTACGAAATTGAAAACGGCAAATAATTTTATGAAGCTGATGTAGCTCAATTGGTAGAGCAGCTGACTTGTAATCAGCAGGTTGGAGGTTCAAGTCCTCTCATCAGCTCCATTTTTATTTATAGACTATTTTTGAAAAAATTCAATAATAGTATCTTATAAAAGGAAAAAACCTGGGATATCCCAGGTTTTTTATGCTTTATAATGTTTTAAATTAATTACAGTATTGAGTATTAACTCTAGCCAATTTCATGTATGATTATTTCTCAAATACAGTAGGTAAAAACATATCAAATAATCCGATAACTAATGCTGCCAACAGAGCACCAATTATAGTTACAGTTAGTGATGCTACTACAAATTGAGCAACATAAATTACGATAGCGGAAATAATAAAACCTACTATACCTCGACTACTATTTTTTTCGTTATCTATTACTTGTTCTACAAAGTACCCTATTATGGCTATAACTAAAGCCACAATTAAAGCATTTACAAATCCACCTACTACAAATCCTGGGATAATTGCATCGACTATCAACAACACAACAGCAGAAATAACAAGCCTAACTAATGCGCCTATTAATCCTATCATATTAATCTAACCCCCCCCATTTAATCCTTCTATATATATAATTGAACAAATAAAAATAATTTCCTTTTTTATCATTTAAAATATTTTATGAGATGTCATTTAAAAAAAGGGTATATTTAAAATATGTAGATTAATCTACTGTTGTATATATCTTTATCTTTTGTTTACCTTTGTGTAATTCAAATATATCTGAACTTACTGTTATCCTATTTTGCCAGTCATCTATTATCGGAACAGCACTTGTAGATAAAATATTATCATTCTCATCCCTTATTTGAACTTCTCCTTCAATTATTTCAGCAAATCTAAGTGATGCCTTATAATTTTTTAGCCTCTTTTACATCAATAGTATATTCCATCCAGTCATCAAATTGCTAAATTTATAATAGTATCCAATTAAAGTTACCTCTATAAAATATATTTTACTGATAATATTAATTCAACAACTAATTATTTTTTCTTGTTGGTTTAACTTTATTATAGATTTTATAGATAAGAATAGTTTATCTTCTAATTGATATATCCTACATATAATTATTAATATATGTTATAATTAATAATAGAAAACTTAAGATATGGGGGGAGTTATATGGAAAAGAATGTTGGTAGTAATGATAAGGTTATAAGGTACATTTTAGGTGTTGTTATTATCGTCTTAGGCATTATGTATAACAATTGGTGGGGTATAATTGGTTTAATTCCAATTTTTACTGCAGCTATAGGTTGGTGTCCTCTTTATGCCCTTTTTAAAACTTCAACAAATAAAGGTAATAAAAGATAGATAGTTTAAGGATAAAAAGGAGTCTATTAATTTAGACTCCTTTATTCTTATTTTTATATTTTTCTTTAATAATTCCCTTATTATATGCTTCAAGTAGTTTCATTAAATTATCAATCTTGTCTTTTAACTCTATACCTATATCAGTATCTGATATCTTTTTTTTGCCGACAAACTTAACAATTCTATTTGATGATACTGTATCATTACCTTCTCTTACAGCGGCTTCTTTTGAAATGAAGGGTTTATGATAAATCAACCTCATTTCAAATGAATTGTATGTTAAAGTATATCCGGCTATTCCGGTTTTTTCCTGATATGCTGCTGAAATACCTCCATCAATTACAAATAACTTTCCATTTGCTTTTACTGGGCTTTCACCTTGTTTTTCCTTTACAGGAGTGTGGCCGTTTATAATATGACCGATTTCTGGATCTAATTCAAATTCTTCAAGTAATCTATCACAGAATTCTTCTTTATTTCTTATTTCGTAATATGGATTTTCTTTTTCAACGTATAAAGATTTATCAGAAGTAAAATATCTGCTAAAGGTTGTCATCTTATCTTTTCCAAATAAGGGAGATAACTCTCCTCTCCATAAGTACCAAAGCCAGTCCCTATAATCTGTTTTTTCATATTTATAAGAATAGCTCTTTCTGATAATGTCGTCAAAGAAATCAAGCAGTTCTTTACCTTTACACTCTTGTCCACTTATAGTGAGTGAAGAAAATTCACCATCTTCATTTAATGGCACACATCCGTGAAATAATAAGTTGTCGTTGTATTTCAAGTACATACCACCATTATTAAATAGAAATCTAACATCGTTTTGGAGTTTATCATTGTTTTTAAAAGAATGAGTTAGTTGCTTTATTACTTCCTTTTCTTGTTTGTTAAGTTGATAGGGATTTTCAGGATCTATTGTTGGAAAATGGGTATCTGTTAGCTCATATTCTTCACCATTTAAAGTTATTGTACCATTTTCGAAGTTAATTTTATCTAAGTACAGGGCTTCATTCATATTAAACTCTGATCTTCTTTTAATTAAGTTTCCTTCTAATTTAAACTGAATTATTGCAATTGCTTTATGCATTTGAGTAATAATCTGTTTTTCTTTACTGTCCAGTTCTTTTTCGATTAATTTAGGTTGAAATTTTTCGTATACATCGTCTTTATAATATTGTGCTGCAAACCTTGCAAGTGGCCTCATATTTATGCCATAATCTTCTTCAAGTAATTCTAGGTTCCCATATCTTAATGTAACCCGGATAGCTGTAGCTAAGAGGGCTTTTTGGCCCAAAGCAGCACCCATCCATAGTATATCATGGTTACCCCATTGAATATCACAATTATGGTGGCTTTTAAGCTCCTCTAGTATTTTATGTGGATTAGGTCCTCTATCAAAGATATCACCAATTATATGAAGTTTATCAATAGAAAAAGTTTGAATAAGATTGGCTAATTCTGTAATAAAGCTTTCTGCTTGACCTATTTCTATTATTGTTGAAATAATTTGGTTATGGTACTCTCTTTTATTTTTATCATCTTCTCTTGTATGTAAAAGTTCTTCTATGATATATGCGAACTTTTTAGGTAATGCTTTTCTTACCTTAGACCTTGTATAGATTGAAGAAACTTCTTTACATAAAGTCAGTATTCTGTTTAATGATACTTTATACCAATCCTTAGTTAATTTATTTTCTTCTTCTAATGTTTTTAACTTTTCTTCAGGATAATAGATTAAAGTTGCTAGTTCATTTTTATCTTCTTCTGGAATTTCATTACTAAAGATCTGTTCAATTTGATACTTAATAATACCTGATGCTGTTTTTAATATGTGTTGAAATGCTTTATCTTCTCCGTGTAAATCGGTTAAAAAATGTTCAGTACTTTTTGGTAAGTTTAATATAGCTTTTAAGTTAATAATTTCAGTACTGACAGCAGGTATATTTGGGTATTGACTGGCTAAAAGTTTAAGATATTTAGTATTTTCCATAATTAATTCTCCTCGTTGGTTAGTTATTTCAATATTAATTTATCTTATTTATCCAATTAATTCAAGTAAAATTAAAGTAATTACCATTAATACTGAAGCAATAAAAATTATTAAGATAGGATTAACTTCAAAGTATTCCAAGATGTTATTTTTTTTAATTTGATTTTTTTCAAAAAAACTATTTTTAAATTTGGGATATATGTTAGCAAAAATTCCAGCGCCAATAATTATACCGGGTACTCCAGCTATTAATGCATCTAGAGAACCTGTTCCAACAGCTCCTACAAGTGTTCCCGGACAGTAACCTAATAGACCAAACCCAAATCCAAATATTAACCCACCAGTTATTACACTAATTAATGTACCTGGTTTTAAGTTTAATTCAATTAGTCTAAATGATTTCATAAAATAGACTCCAATCATTCCGGTTAAGATTGCAGTTAATATAACCTTAAATACTGTAAAATCCTCTAATAATAACTGTCCAACTAATACATCATAGTTAGTTATTCCACCTTTTTGTAATAAAAAGCCAAAGAAAAGCCCGGTTAATAGACCATATATATTATGCTTATTAATAACTGATTTAATTTTAAACACCTCCGGTTATATAAAAATAGTGAATTAAAAAAGTAAATGAGCAGATATAATTCCACCGATAAAAAAGCTAAATAAAGCAATCCAGCTGGTAACTGTTAACTGCATGGTTCCACTTATACCATGACCACTTGTACAACCACCAGCCATTCTGGCGCCAAATCCAACAAAAATGCCTCCAATTAATGAGATAATCAATCGAAAAATTGGAGTATTACCAAAATTTACAAGCCAAAGATCAGGTACAATTTTAATTTCAAAATTACCTGAGAGTAAAGCTGAAACAAAGGAACCAACAATTACACCGATTACAAGCATTACTTCCCAATCAACTATCGGTTCATAGTTTTTATAGTATTCTTTTTTTTCTGTCTCTTTATCAATAAATATTTTTTCTAACATACCACTTAAACGAACAAAGGCAGTTGATACACCAATTGGACGTTTAGAAATTAGAAATGACAGCCAACTTAATACTCCTATTAAAATACCAACCAGATAGGGAGACCATCTAGTTAAACTAAATATATTCATGTTATATTATCTCCTTCCAAACTTTTTTAAATTATTATACTATTGGGCATGATGTTGATGACCAACCTTCAAGCCCACCTAAAATAACATTAATATTATCAAAACCTTCTCTTTTTAATATACTTGCTGCTATATTAGATCTTAATCCACTTCCACAGAAGATATATATTGGACTGTTTTGCGGTATTTTTTCAATATTATTAGGTAACTGGGTTAAATGTATGTGATGAGCATCTGTAATTTCTCCAGTGTTTTTTAGTTCATCTTTGCTTCTAATATCTAGAATCCAATAATCATTTGAGCTATCAAAGATATCACAGACTTTTTGAACCTTTATCATACCAATTGAACTACTTCTAATTCCAGCCATATGCCATTTAAGCATTCCTCCACTTAAGTATCCACTTATTTTATCAAAACCTAAGCGGTGTAATATCTTTACTTCATCTTCAGGATATAGATCAGGTGTTATTATAATAATATCCTTATCATAAGTTAAAAACCAACCTGCAAAACTTGCTAGACCATCTTTCCAAATAGATATTGAACCTGGGATATGTGCAGCACCAAAGCTAAGTTCATTTCTTGTATCCAAAATTATTAAATCATCATTTTCAATTAAATTACTCAATTCTTTTGGGTTTAATGCCTTAGGTTCTTTTAATTCAGATAAACAAGTGTTTTCTATTAAGTTCATTTTTTCCATTTTTCTAAAGTAGGGTGGTCTTTCTAGTACTTCCTTTTTATATTCAATAAATTCTTCCTTTTTTTCATACTGTAGATTTGCATTAACCTTTTTTTCTAATCCAATGGTTGTAAAGTTACGGTCTGCAATTGAATCACCACATACTGAACCAGCTCCGTGAGCCGGACAGATTATTACCCCATCTCCTAGTGGTAATACTTTATTAAATATCGAATCATACATTTTTTCCGCTAGTTCATCCATCATCTCTTCACCTAAAAGATCTATTCTGCCTGTATCTTCAGCAAATAATAAATCTCCAGTGAATATCATATACGGCTCACCTGAAAAATCATATAATAAGTAGCTAAAAGAATTCAAGGTATGTCCAGGGGTATTTATTGCCTTCATTTTTAATCTTCCAATTTCAAACTCTTGACCATCTTGTACTGAATTACCGTACTTATAGTCTAAATTGCTGTCAGCATGCCATATTTCAGCATTTGTCTTTCTAGCTAATTCCTTTGAACCAACTACATAGTCTTCGTTACGATGGGTTTCCAAGATGTATTTTATCTTAAAACCAGCTTTAGTAGTTTTTTTTAAATAGATTTCAACATCTCTTCTGGGATCTATTACTACCGCCTCATTTTCATCTCCTATGATATATGAATAATGTGCTAAACCTTCAGTTTCAATTTTTTCAAATAACATAATAAACAACTCCTTTTCATTAAGATTTATTTAACACTATTTTACAATTAATAGAGAATAAATTGAATAAAAATTAATTAAGATGACAATAAATTTATAATTTAAATTATTATAGATATTATTATCTTATATTATATAGTAGTGAAATAATAATATTTAAAAGTCAATGTCTTTTCTTTCGATATTATAGTTTCTAAGAAGATTCATAAAATAAGTTTCATTTGAACTTGCTTTACAGTTAAATAGTTTGATTAACCCCATAACATCTGATTCAGATCTATGTGCCTGCTCAGGATCAATATCATGTGCTTTTAACAAGTATTGTAACCCCTTAGAATTGAAACCTTTTTTATACCATCTTATTCCATTCATGCTACACAACCAGATTTTATTATTTAAAGAATTGATTTCTTTTTTAACAAATTTTTTATCAAAAGATACGTTATGGGCAACCAATAATTCGGTTTGTTTAAATAACTCATCTAATTTTTGGTAGTCTATTTGCTTATTTTTAAGCATCTGTTGGTCAATATTATGGACTTCTTGTGCTTTAGGATCAATATTTACTGTGGGTTCTCTTAAGCCAGTATATTTATCAATAATAGTTAAGTTTCCTTGTTTGTCAAATTCAACTAAAACAGCTGTGATTTCTATAAATTCATCATTTATGGTTAAACCGGTAGTTTCAGTATCAATTATTACTGCTTTATTATCATATTTGTTTTTTTCATGATAGTTATTATTTTCATCTATAATAAAGTAACTTAAAATAAGAAGAATTAATCCGAGAGTTAAGTTCATACTTATTCTCCTTTCCGTATAGAAATTAAATTTATTAAGAGTCTATTCTTCGTTTATAGATAATCCCTTTCATATATTCAATTAATCTTATTTTTTATTTTTGTTAGATAAATCTATTTCCTTTTCCCTTTTTTTCTATAAAAAGCTAATATTATAATATCAATAAAAAAATAAGGTCGGTAATATGTAAAAGTTGAGTTGTTGCCAAAGTACTTTTAAAGGTCGAACCCTCTGACTCATTATATCACTTAGGTTCAAGTAATTTCCAAAGTATCTATTGTATTGTAAATACAAAAAGAAACTAAAACAAGTGTTTGTAATTTTTTGTTTTTTATTAAAAAAAACATAAACCCAATTATAGATAGAATAATAATTATGTTTTTCAAAAAAAGTTCCGCATATGAAGGTATTTGAAACCCTCAGATAAATAAAGAATTTTATTTAAAAACAAACCCTAATAAAAATATAATTGCGAAACACATTTTTTTTTGGTATAAATTTTAAAAATCTTCAAATCTAATCCCTCTGATAAAGCAATATTATAGTTATAAGTTAAAAAGATTCCAAATTGAAAATCAAGAAAAAGGATAGATAAGGTTAAAAAATCAAAGATAATTAATAAAAATATTCTAATGTGTTATAAATTTATATAAGAGAAAATATAAGGATGATTATTAATGGAAAAAAATGTTGGGCGTACTGATAAGATTATTAGATATACTCTAGGTATTGTAATTATTGGTGGTGGAATAATGTTTAATAGTTGGTGGGGTATTGGTGTTATTCCTATTTTTACAGCAGCGATAGGCTGGTGTCCTCTATATAAAATTTTAGGTTCTTCTACTAAAAGTAGTTAATTATAATTAAATTCATCTTAAAATAATAAACTCTTTAAGATTAAACGCCTTAGTCTTAAGAACAGACTAAGGCGTTTTTATAACACTTTATTTTTTTTAGTTAGCTGTAGCTGAAGTTATTGTATAATTAACGTCTCTATTTCCCTGGATACTACAATTTGTATTTATGGTTATTTCATCCCCATCTTTTAGACCGGGCATGTAATAATAGAATATTTCTTTGTTATTGAGTTGTTGTCCAGGTTTTTGCATTACTATTTTTTCATCATTATAAGTAACTGTTACTTCTTCAATATAATGATTTGTATTACTACCACCGACATTATGAGTAACTTCAACTGTAAGCATTTTATCTTCCATATTAAATTTAACATTTAGATTTTGAGGTGGATGAGCCATTGCAACTGTACTAAATAAAAAAACTGCCACTAGTGTAAAAATAAGAAGCTTTTTCATGTTAATCCCCCTTGTTTTAATTAGTATAACCTTACTAGTTATTATAATTCACGATAAAGGGATTTTTCCCTTTTATAAATTGCAACTAATATTTTTCTTTTATTATTCCTTTGTTATATGCTTGTAATAATTTCATTAAATTATTTATTTATTCCTGTAAATTTTCACCTATATCGGTGTCTGAAATATTTTTTATCCTTGAATTTAACGATTCGTTTTGAAGAAACAGAATCATTACCTTCTTTAACA